>Ga0315336_1000797_pt1 | contig 75319 bp, 57 predicted proteins | sample ASW5metaG_FD_204512 | JGI IMG/M metagenome (GOLD analysis project Ga0315336, IMG submission 204512) | Ammonia-oxidizing marine archaeal communities from Monterey Bay, California, United States - ASW #5 | ecosystem: Environmental > Aquatic > Marine > Intertidal zone | place: USA: California... | reverse complement strand
TTCAGAAAATCACGCAAACGCAACGAATCGCTCAAGCTTCGCGACATTCACAATACGTAGCTCAACCTCTGCCACAACTACATGCAACTTTCGTGACTGTTGAATCCAGCAACGCGTCACAAGCAAAAAACTAGCGCACCTGGAGCCTGATCGCGGCGCGAAGCGACACCCGCGATCCGGCGGGTGGAGGCTCGCGGCCGGAGACCGCCACCGCGCCGGAATTGGTCGTACCCGAAACTGAGGGCGTGCCGGGTCTGACCGCTTCCACCGCAATCGAACGCGCAAGAGTCCGGGTGTAATTCGGAACCGGCGTGAACTGGTTCTTGCTGAAATCGTGCTGGATGCGGTCGCCGCCGCCAACCTGTGTGGCACAGACGGCGGTCACGGTCTCGATGCCCTTGTCCTTCATCCGGAACTGAAATGGGGCCCCCGCTCCCGGAAACTGGATCGGCACTCCGGCCCTGATGAAGTTGTCCCGCTGAAAGCTGTTCGGCAGCAGCACGGTCCCCTCACCCCGCTCGTCAATGTCGGTCAGGGTCAGGAAGCAGTCGCGCGGCGACACGATGGTAAAGACCGGCGTATCGCCGAGGCGATAACTGTCCCGGTCCGACGTGAGCGACAGATCGTCGTTGTTACGGATCGGCTGCACCGGTGGCTGGAGCGGACGCGCATTCCTGATTGAAACGATCTTGAGGTCCGTGAGGTCAGGCGCGATCCCGCGGAACGATACCTCGAACTGATCGCGCGGAACCGCACCTTGCGCGAGCCGCCGGACCAGCGGCCGGTATTGCTGGTCGACATCCGCGACGCCTTCATCAAATTCGGTCTTCTTGAGTCCAAGTTCGGAGGCCGCCAGCGTCAGATCGAGATCGTCCTCGTAGCGCTTGGCTAGCGCGTTGATCATCTCGATACCGTTCAACTTCAGGGTCGCGTCCAGACCAGCGCGTTTCATCGCATCCGCGAACCGCTTCGCATCGTCTTCGATCAATGCATCCATCTTGTCATGCGGCGGATACAATCCATCGACCGCATCGCGGACGTCCTTGGGGAACGTCCGTCCCTTCAAAACCAGTTCCCGGACATCGTCCTTGGCTTTGCGCATACCCTGATCGTGACAGCCCATGCAGGAGATGCCGTTGGTCACCGAAAAGTCCTTGCGGGCCGGATCGCGCACGATGGCAGTCGGCCCCTTATCGAGGCGCTCGCCTGTCGCCTTGTTCAGGTAGTAGGCCTGAAAGCCGTTCGGCAGGCTGTAGATGGTTTCGCCGCCGTCGTGATGGAATGCGTTCGGACCGGTCGGGCCAAGCGGAAAGCTGAACAGGCTCTGGCGATCCCGGTTGCCGGCGAAATCATACGACGTCCAAAAATACCCGCTACGCGACGGATGGCGCTCGATCAGGCGATTGTTCTGGCTGACGCCGGAGCGCTGGAACGCCGCGCGCTGCGCGACGAAGTTGCGGATATTTCCCTCGACGTCGATACCCTGCTCTCTCGCAAGCTGCTGGAAGGTATTCGGCAATTGCAACAGAACATCATATAGCGGCGGCTGCGACGCGGTGAACGCAAACCAATCGGCGCGGACATAGGGCATCGGCGTGGCGGCGCCTGATGCAAGCGAGCGGCTGAATTCGGTATCCGGCACGGCGTTATAAGGATAGGCCGAGATGATGCTATCCCAATCGGCGGGCTTCCAGCCAAGATCGAGCAAGTTGAAGCGCAGGATGCTGCCCTCGGGATCGATCGTTTCGAGTTTGACGACATCGGACGAACGGCTCAGCGAATTGAGGAATTTCACCGCGGCCTGCTGGTAGACCTTCATGGCAGCAGGATCGACGCAGATATTGGTGAGATGGGTCAGCGTCAGATAACGCGTCGTCGACCGGCGCTGCTGTCGCTGCTTGCCGAGATCCGATACCATGAAGGATACCATGTCCTCGGACGTGATGAATTTGTGGGTCTCGCAACCGGCAACGGCCTTGGTGCCGAGCGCGCTGACCCAGTTTTCAAGCGCCTTGAGATCGGCCTCCGATGGCGGAGCATGCGACGAGCCTTCGTAATAGATGTCGTAAGGCATTTCCTTGTCGGCAATCTGCCGGAACAGCTTCGAGCCGAGCGGATTACCCGGAAGGATGTAATGCGGGTTGGCGGCAATCTCGTCGAGCTTCAGAATGTTCCCGAAATTCTTCGCGGGCCGTTCGCGGTTGACCAGCTTGCCGACCTGGTGGCAGCGCGCGCAGTGCGCATCGAGCACATCGAATGCGGCCTTCGCTACCGGATCGAACGGAGGCACCACCGCGTCTGCTGCAGCCGGCGCATCTTCGGCCTTCGTATCCTGCGCCACGGACGTCCCGACGATACCGAAGGACAGCCCCACTGCAACCGCGATGCCGAGCGCACGCAGACCAAATTCCGGAGTCCCGCTCATGTTTTTCCCCCATGATCGCCAAGCTGGCGATCAACGCCATGATTGGTCGCATCAGCAGGCTCGCACGTTCAGAACAAGCCGCGCGAATCCGGCGCAATGCTGCGACAAAAGCTGATTGTCATCCGGTTGACAACAGAAAGGCCCATCCGGGGGATACCGGACGGGCCAAGCCGGGACGGCGCGAGGGTGGATGGGCGCCCGCACCATTCAGGCTACCGGAAACGATGTCTCGTACCGGCAGGAATTGGTCGGGGAAACCACGCGTGAGGTTCAGGCCGAAGCATGGGCCGTTGAAGTTTCAGATACCGCAATCAGCGTTTGGCACTGTCGTCCGACGCTGCAGCCATCGGCGCGGGTGTCACAGCCGAAACAGCACCGAATGCATCGGCCTGCCCTGCCCCGAACTGATCGTCGCGACCTTTGGGTCCGAGATCGCGTGCGGTCGACAGCAGCGTGGCGCGAACGTCCGCGGATGAAATTTGAGGATTGCGGGCAATCATCAGCGCCGCGACACCGCTGACATAAGCGGCCGACAACGATGTGCCGGACGACATCTGGTACTTGCCGTCCGGTGCCGGCGACAGAATGTCCACGCCGGGCGCCGAGAGCGCGACATAGCTGCCGCGGTTTGACGGGGCAAACAGATTGTCCGACTGATCGATCGCCGTCACCGCAATGACGTTGCGATCGGCTGCGGGATAAAGCGGCGGCGACTTTGCACCCGCATTGCCTGCGGCAGCCACCAGGACGATGCCCTTTGCAGCAGCAGCGGCAAGCCCGCGCTCCATCGCCGGGTCATGCGGACCCGCGAAGCTCATGTTGATGATCTGCGCATTCTTCGAGAGCGCATAGTCGAGACTCTTCAGAATCAGAAATGATGTGCTTTCCGCACCGCTTTTCTGCGATCCGAACGCCCGGATCGCCAGCAAGTGCGAGGATGGAGCAGTTCCCATCAATCGTGCATGGGCCGCGATAACGCCTGCGATGCTGGTGCCGTGAGGATGCGGGCCTTCACCGTTGTTGAGTGCATCGAACGTGCCGGAAATCACACCAGCCAATTCAGGATGAGTGACATCGATCCCGGAATCGATCACTGCGATCGTCACATCCGCGCCGACCGAGATTGCATGCGCTTCGGGCAACCGCATCTTGGCAAGTGCGTATTGTATGGGATCGCCCTCGGGCTTTGCCGCCGCAGCTGCTGCGTTCTGTTGCAGCTTGAAGATGTTGTTGCGCTGGGCCGCCTTGACGTTTCCACCGGCGTTCAGTTCGCGCACCACGGTATCGACCGAACGGCCGTCGGTTATCCGCCATCGGAAGAACGTGCTGTTGGTCAGCGCGAAACTCTGCGACTGAACGCGCGTCAGGCGATGACGCCGGGCGATTTGATCGGCCTCAGCATCAGTGGGGGTGCCCGCGACCTCGATCAGCACTTCCTTGGCGACGTAAGTATTATCAGCGGCCACAGGTGCGGATTTCTTTCCCGCGCTCTTGTTCGGCTGCTGCTTCTTTCGGCCCTTCAGCGGCGGATCATCGTAATAGTCCACCGGTGGACCGTCGTCGTATTCGCGCACAATATGTGGACGCGGCCTCGGACGGACGCGGTCATATCCAATATTGGGCCGTATCGTCGGATTGATATTGATGCGCGGTCCCACATTCATGCTCGGGCCGGTGCGCATGCTCATCCCGTTGTACTGTGCGAACGCCTGCGGGGCGGCAAGATTGAAGGCAAGCGCCAGGACAGCAATCGATCGTGCAGACCGCATGAGGCGCGCCTTTCGAATGAAAACCTGCCTGCCTTTGCCCGTCTCGATCATTTGGCACCCTCGCAAATTTATCGGAGCGCCGACACGGCGCGCAGGTTATGCCCTTTTCGCCCGATGCAACCGCAGCGATAACTGCTCCGGGCGACAACTTACCGCGGCATTCAAAGCGGGATCGTGGTCAGTCCGCGCTCACAACCATGCTGACAATCTTCTCACCCTGGAGGCGCGTCAGGAGCTGCGCGGCGTCCTCCTTTGACAGAGCCTTGTCGCCGAACTGAACACGGAACATGCCGGCCTTCGGACCGGAAACGATGGAGGCGTTGTAGTTGTTAAGCAACTGGGCAATGTCGTCCGCCTTCGCATCGGGGGCGAAGCGGAGCAAGCCGAAGGTCCCCGTCTTCGACTGAGCCGGGAACGCGGCCGTCTGGAAGTTGCCGCCAGTGCGATCCTTGACCAGCACTGTTCCGATCACACCCGCCTGCAGCAGCAGCGCAAATGCACCGGCGACACCCGCATAGGCCAGCGTGCGCGGCGACAGGCTCGAGAAAAATCCGGCAATGCGCATCACGGGATTGAACGATGCCGCGCTTTTGCGCGCAGGCTCGGCATCAATCGCGGCGAATAGCTTCTGCATCGCCCGTGCCGACGGCGCGCCGAGGCTCTCGTTCAGCAGAATCGTTTCAGCGTATTCGTCCTGGATCACCGCATACTGCCGCGCCAGATCTGGATCACTGGCGAGCGCGTCATCGACGCGGCGGGCGTCGCGCAGGTTGAGCGTGCCCGCAGCATGGAACGGCAACAGAGCCTCGATCTCGGTGGGCTCGCGATCTACGGTTTGCTTGCTCGTCGTCATGGCCAACCTCGCTCTATGCCGGCTGCCTTGAGCAGTTCGGCTAATTTCTTTCGCGCATAAAACAGGCGCGTCTTCACCGTATTCTCTGGGATACCCACGATTTCGGCCACTTCTTCCACGGACTTCTCGTGGTAGTAGACGAGATCGACGATCTCCCGATGTTCTGGCGAAAGTGCGGTCAGGCAATTCCGCAACGCGTTACTCGTGTCCTTCTTGGCGACCGCGACTTCCGGATTATCGGACGTGTCCTCAATCGCGGCAGCGGTCTCATCGTCCAGTTCCGCGTCCTTCCTCTTGCGGAGGGCAGACAGGGCCTTGAACCGGGTAATCGCCAACAGCCACGTAGAGACAGCAGAACGGCCCTCAAACTTGCCGGCCTGACGCCACACATCGAGGAAAACCTCACTGATGAGATCTTCCGCGATGGACTCGTTCCGAACGAGCCGCAGCGAGAAGCGAAACACCCGTACATGGTGCCTTCCGTAAAGCACCTGCATGGCGAGCCGGTCACCTTGGGCGATGCGACCGATCAGGACCTCGTCCGATGTCGCGTGGGTTGCACTCAATGGCCGTCTCGCAAGGTTGGTCGCATGCGACTGGAAAGGGGTTCGATCAAATCCGTGAAAATCTTCACGAATTCCCGAAGCTGTCTGGATGACGAAACGCAAAATGCCCCTGAATCATGAACAAGGGCAAGTCATGGAGACTTTGAGTGGAGAAAGAGGTATTTAATTACCTATTTCGAACAATTCGGGATAAGCGTTGAGAAATGCTTGGAGTTTCCCGCTTTTCGGACCCGGCGTCTGGTTCGAGCGATACCAAACCTAAAGGCTTTCCCGCCTACAGTCGCACATTGCATTCCCTCAATGGCGAGTTCATGCGCGGCGCAACGTCATCAGCCTCTGGATCTCTGATAGGCACGCTCGGCCGGACGCATTCGGCCGTCGAAATCGAATTGTCCCCAGAGGTTCTTGCGCGCCGCGCAAAGCAGCGCCGGCAAATGCTCGACGTCGTCGGCGTCAGCTACATGATCGACGCGGCAATTCTGCTAATCTACGCCTATGCCGGCGCTACCAGTTTCATGGTCGCGTCGGCCTATGGCGCCTGCGGTCTGCTGTCTGTCGCGGTCTACATTGCAATATCGGAGGCCAAGGTAAACGACCGCTTCCGGGATCATTACTTCGTCTTGCAGCAGAGCAGCATCAGTCTGACGATTATGCTGGCGTTCCTGTATTTTGCACCCGAAGTCGGCTGCCTGTTCCTTTGCTCGATCTTCCTTGTCTTCACGTTCGCTGCATTACGCTCCACGCCTCGGCAAACCATCATCGGATGGACGATGGCAGCCATCGGGCTGTCGATCGTCTTTCTCCTGACAGATCAACCCATTGGAATGCCGACCGGGACGCCGCTTGAGCGATTCGCGACCATGCTGGTTTTCATTCTGGTGCTCGGCCGCGGAATGATCGTCGGATTGTTCAGCAGTTCATTGCACGAATCCCTCTATCGGCGCGGCGTTGAATTAAAGAAGGCCTATCAGCGCATCGAAGAACTCGCCGAACTCGACGAGTTGACCGGCTCGCTGAATCGCCGCTGCATCATGCAAACGCTCGACGAGGAAATCATCCGTGCGCGGCGCAGCAACATTCCCTGCGCCGTTGCACTGATCGATCTCGACTGGTTCAAGCGGATCAATGACCGGTTTGGCCACCCCGCCGGCGATGAAGCATTGCGGGCATTTTCGATCACAGTGTTCGCGAATATTCGCAGCATCGACAAGTTCGGCCGTTACGGCGGCGAGGAATTTCTGCTCATTCTTCCCGAGACGTCTGACGGAGCCGCGCTGCGCACCGTCGATCGGCTGCGCGGAATCGTGGCGGCCCTCGACTGGAGCGCAATTTCACAGGACATGAGCGTCACAATGTCGGCCGGTCTGGCCACGCTTCGGGCTGACGACACTGCGGACAGTATTCTCGTCCGCGCTGATCAGCTACTTTATCAGGCCAAGGACATGGGACGTAATCAGGTTGTCGCGGCCTAGTTTAAATTTCCGTCAGCCAAGAACGTGGCTGGCATTCCTTGCTTCGACGTTTCCGGGACAGAAAGTCATGAGTTCGAAATCAACAGCACGGCCGGCAAACCTTCTCGTTGAGCTCCAAAATGCTCTCGCGCACGGCACCGTGGCGCGCCGCGTGGAAACGCTACGCAGGGTCACCGATCTCTTTCTGTACGGTGTGGTCGAATACACCGATGAGCAGATCAACGTCTTCGATGACGTCTTTCATTGTCTGATCGAGGAAATTGAGACATCCGCCAAGTCGCTGCTGGCGAACCGTCTTGCGCCAATACCGAAAGCTCCGCCACGCCTGATCTATACGCTGGCGTTCGATGACGAGATCGAGATTGCCGCGCCGGTGCTGTCGCATTCCGAACGGTTGAATGACGATATGCTGATCGCAAATGCGCGCAGCAAAAGTCAGGGCCATTTGCTCGCGATATCAAAACGAAAGATATTGAGCAACGCAGTGACCGACGTGCTTGTCGAACGCGGCAACGACGAAGTTGTGGAGAGCGCTGTTAACAATCCGGGCGCAGAGTTCTCCGACAAGGGTTTCACCGAGCTCGTGTCTCGCGCCGAGGGAAATGACGAACTCGCGACCAGCCTCGGAACACGACGAGGCATCCCACGACCGCATTACCTCAAATTGATCGCACGAGCGTCGAATTCGGTACGAGAGCGCCTTCAGGCCGCCAATCCGCGCGCCGCGGAAGACATCTCGGTTGCTGTCAAGCAGGCAGCGTTCAATGTCGGTCGCGAAGCAGGCGGCCAGAGGGCGGCGCAGGCCTTCGGGCTTGTGAAGTCTCTGTTTGACGACGGACGCCTCGACGAACGGCAGATTGCTGAATTTGCGGCGGCTGGGCGGTTCGAGGAAACAAGCGCTGCGCTGGCGATGTGTGCGAATGTTTCGGTCGCGACTGTCGAAAACATGATGATCGAGTCACGCTCCGAGGGATTGTTGGTCCTTGCCAAGGTGGCTGGACTATCGTGGATGTCGCTCAAACTCGTTCTTGAATTGGGCGGCGCTACGTCTGAAACTGAAGCCGAGAACATCGAAGATCATAAATCGAACTACGATATGTTGCGTCCGTCCACGGCCCAGCAGGTGCTGCGGTTTTACCGGATGCGGCAGGATAGCGAACAGACCGAGCCAGCGGCCTGAGGCCGGTAGCGCTTGTCAGGCTGTAGATTGGACCTAGAATCTCAAGACACGCGATCCTGCGAGCGCGCCAATCGCGGCGACGAACCCGATGGCAATGGTGTACCAGGTCGCAACAAACATCGGTGAATCGTCGGTGCAGTGTGCGGCATAGAGCGTCGCGGCCAGTCCGGCAGACAGCACCCCGGCGAATGCACCGGCGACAGCAGGCCGCGATGGCGCACCGCGGCGCAGGGCAACAAGCGCAGCCGCCAGCAACGGCAACGACAACAGCGGGATCGCCGTCAGGCATATCTTCGAATTGGAGCCGATCAGCCGCGCCGACATCGATGCACGGTTTGGCATCATCATTTCACCCATCATGCCAATACCGAGCAATCCAACCGGAATTGCCAACAGCCACGCCCAACGTCCAAGCGAGGCTTCCGGACGCGACAGATGCAGGCTGATGGCGATTGCAACAACGGCCAGTGCGATCGTGACCACGAACTTCAAATCGAACAGCGGATTGCCCATGGCGGTCATGACATCGGGCCGCACACCCATGTTGGTAAGGAACAATACCGTCGAGACCGGCACGGCGAGCACAAGTGCGGCCAGCAGCAGGTTTCCGACGGAGCGCTCGTGCGTGTCGTTGTCGGCCGCGAGCGTACGAATGAGATCGTTGGTGTCCATGGTCATTCCTTCCGCAGTTTGCCTGCGAGGCCGGTCAGCCCCCGGTGCAACGCCACGCGTACCGCACCCTCGGTCATCGAAAGCTTTGCCGCCGTTTCCTTGATCGAAGCGCTATCGACGGCAATCGATTGCAGCACATCGCGCTGCCGTTTCGGCAAACCGTTGAGATGGGTGGTGACTTCACTCGCCGGTACACTCTCCTCAACCGGTGCACCCGCCAGCGTCTCCGAGAAATCGTCGATGTTGACGAATATCCGTCGGCCGCGACGGCGCAGGGCATCGATCAACTTGTTGCGGGCAATCGCAAACAGCCAGGGCGCAAACGGCGCGTTCGCGTCCCAGGTATGCCGCTTCAAATGCACCGCGAATAAAATGTCCTGCACGATGTCCTCGGATTGGTCGACCGGTTGCCCGGCCCGCGCCAGACCACGACGCGCCCCTGCTCGCAGGACCGGCGTCACAGCCTTGAGGAGGCGATGATATGCGGCGTTGTCCCCGGCATTGGCCGATCGCATCAGATCGGTCCATTCGTCTTCACGTCCGCGCACGCGCGCTCCTATCAAGGCAATTCGCTCCTGTTCCTAAAGTGTTACGGGCAGAAATTGCAATCACGCAATCGTGAACAAGCGCCTCCGATGGACGACTGGCGGCCTTCGAACGGTCCCGCTCTGGGTCCTTTTTAGGGCAAAGGATCACAAGATTCCCTTTTTTCGCCGTCCTGTGGCCATTCTGCACCGCTCTGTTCCCCTTGCTGGAGGCTTTGGCAAAAGGGGAAATTGCCATGCGGATAAGGATTGCAGGATTGGCGGCATTGGCCGCAGCTGCCGGAATCTGGATGAGCTTTTCGGGCGAGCCGGCGATGGCTGCCAAATCGACCGCGAAGACCAGCGTGGCCGCCGCTGATCGTCCCATCGTTCTGTCCAAATACAAAAAACGCACCCACGTCGCGAAGAAATCCCGAACCGCTCAAACACGACATGCCAGGAAGTCGGCATCTAAAGCATCGCCGAAAGCCAACGTCGTTCTTGCAAAAAAATCCGCCGAGAAGCCGCCCATCGATGGGAACAAGGCCATAGCCAATACGAGCAAGAACGAATTGCCACCCGCGGTAGCAAATGCCCGCGCCCAGGCACTGGCGGACGATCAAGCGCGGAATATTTCGGCCCTCGACAGCACCGACGTCGTGGACGGCGTGCAGACCGCAGCCGCTGAACCGGCGAACCGTGCCGAGGCCACCCCGGCGACCAATACACTTGTTGCACAGGACACCACCGCCACTCCCGTTGCTGTCGCCCAGCCCCCGGAGCCCACCTCCAGCGGCAAGATCATCCGGCCGATGCCGTCGGGAGACCGCCCGGTGTTCAAGGCCGACGACAGCGATCCGTGGAGCAAGACATCCCTGATCGGGAAGATTTTCATCGCTTTCGGAAGCCTGCTGACGCTTGCATCGGCCGCGCGCCTGATCATCGCCTGACGCAAACGCCTTCTGCATCAAACGCAAACGCCGGTCCGCACCCTTGCAGACCGGCGTTTTTGTTGCGCTTGCGACGATCAGCCCCGACGCCGCCGGACTTGCGGAGCCCATTCCCTGAAGGCACATTGCGGCCAACGGCGTGACCTGCGCTGATTTTCCGACATCATCCAAGGGGCGAAACATGACGGCATTTGAACACATCATCGTTGAGAGCAAGGGTGCTGTTGGCATCGTGCAGATCAACCGGCCCAAGATGCTCAATGCTCTCTCCTTCGATGTTTTCGGCGAAATCGCCGCGGCCATCGACGATCTTGAGGAAGACGATGCCATCGGATGCATCATTGTCACCGGCAATGAAAAGGCGTTTGCCGCCGGTGCCGACATCAAGGAGATGCAGCCGAAACAGTTCATCGACATGTTCAGTCAGGACTTCATGGACATCGGCGGCGACCGGGTCGCGACTTGCAAGAAGCCGACCATCGCAGCAGTCAGCGGCTACGCGCTCGGCGGCGGTTGTGAGCTTGCCATGATGTGCGACATCATCATTGCATCCGACACTGCGAAATTCGGGCAGCCCGAGATCACGCTCGGTACCATTCCAGGACTCGGCGGCACTCAGCGCCTCACCCGCGCGGTCGGAAAATCAAAGGCGATGGACCTGTGCCTGACCGGTCGCATGATGGATGCGGCGGAAGCCGAACGCTCAGGCCTCGTCAGCCGCATCTTCCCGGCCGACAAGCTAATGGAAGAAGTGCTCGCGATCGCCGGCAAGATTGCTGCGATGTCGCAGCCCGTCGCAACGATGGCAAAGAACGCCGTCAATCGCGCGCTGGAAACATCGCTGGCTGAGGGCATGAATGTCGAGGGCGATCTGTTCCATGCGACGTTTGCGCTAGAAGATCGGGCCGAAGGCATGGCCGCCTTTATCGATAAGCGGAAACCGAACTTCAAGAACCGCTAAGTTGAGCATGATCCGGAAAAGTGGGAACCGGTTTTCCGATCAGATCATGCGCGACTACTTGCGGCTCCGCGTAAGAGCGGCAGCGACCAACGCCCGATAGAGGCGATCCGAGAACGACTGAGGCCGGTCAAGCTGTAATCTCGCAAGACCGGCCGTTGTTTCCGCATCCAGCGAACCAACGCGAAACCCCTGCCATGCAAGCTCAAGTAGTTTGAGCTTGCTGGCGGTGGCTTCCTTCAGAATCTGCAACGCCGGTATTAACCGCTGCTCCACATCGGTAAAATCGCTACCGAACGGAAATGCCGGCAATAATCCTGCATCGCGCGATGGCTTCAAGGCTGCGACAATACGATCGGGGAAATTCTCCCGATGCGCCGCGGGGATCTCATAAATCTTCGGCAACTTGCCTGCGTCCTTGGCCTGCCGCATCAGCTCAACCTGAAACCGCGAATCCGCGACGCACAACATCGCCGCGATCACATCTGCATCCGATTTGCCCCAGAGATCGGCAACGCCATATTCGGTAATGATGACGTCGCGCAAATGACGCGGGATCGTGGTGTGACCGTAGGACCAGCGAATGTTTGACGCGGAGGTCTCGCCGGAGCCGCGCGTCGATTCCAGCGTCAGCATCGAGCGTGCGCCGACGAGCGCAAATGCCTGCGCCACAAAATTGTATTGTCCACCCACACCGCTGACGACCTGACCATTATCGAGACCATCGGAGACCGCAGCGCCCATCAGGGTCGCCATCATCGCATTGTTGACGAACCGTGCGTCGATGCGCGCCCGCCGCTTGGCGTCTTCGTCGCCGTAGACCTGATTGGTGAAAGACACCGGCACCATCTGGATACGTTCGATCTGTTCGGGTGCCATCTCGCGCAAAGTACGATAGAAAGATTTAGGCCCAAGAAAGAACGCTGCGTGCAGCAATGCACCATCAACCTCGCGCTTCAGCACGCCAGCATCGATCAACGCGAGGAACGCCTCGAAGAACATTTCGCTGACGCCGTAAAGTCCTGCCGTGAACGGTGCTGCCTCACACGGTGGCTGCGCGGGCGCAAGCCGTGACATGACTTCGCGATAAGCTGCATTATTGCGATGACGAACGATCAGGCCCTGCGCCAGCGCATCACCGACCTGCCCGATGCCGATCTGCAGCGTTCCGCCATCGCGTATCAATCCTGCCGAATGAAGTCCGATCGCATACTTCGTGTCGGAGACCGGCTCCGACGGTGGAGCAAACAGCGGAAAGTCGGTTTCCGGACTGTCGAGCACCGCATGAAATTCGTCCGCCGCGAGATCGCCCTGACCCGGCATGAACGGCAGTTCGCTATTCACCTGCCCCACGATCTTGAAAGCGATGCGGCCTTCGGCGCGCGCCCGCGTCAGATCGAGCGTCGTATCGGTATTGCTGCTCAGGCTGTAGCGCGTCTGGCCATTCACAACCCGCTTGGCGACCAGTTGCGCGATCACGTTGACGCCGCGCGTCAGCAGATACGACGACGCATGGGTGTAGTTGGCCGAGATATAGTGCTGCTGTGGATAGGCGTTGCCGAGCCATTTGCCCGCGAGGAAAAAGAACTCAATCACCTCAATATTCGGCGGCAGGGTCTTGGCATGGAGCGCCTTGGCGTAATCCAGATCCGGGTAGCCGCCAAACAACCTCTCTATAACCGGCCCGATAAATCGCCGCTCGAGATCGGCCGAAGGTGTCGGCTTCTCCAGCGTCAAGGCCGTGAAGATTGTTAGATGGATCGAGCGGTCACTGGCTGCGCGCCGAAACAGCGCATTGACGATGTGGTTAGCTTTGCCAAGACCCAGCGGCAGACCGACCACCAGCTTCGTTCCGACCTCGCGGATGATGTCGTCCGCGATCGCTTCGGGGTCGGAAAAGATTCTTGGCATCGGATATGTGTCAATCCACTGCGACGAACAGGCGGCCATAATCGCCAGGTGCTGCGCCTGCTCCCGAATGAGGCAATCTCCCCGCAGGGCGTTGATTGGTCAAGAAAATACGCCCCGGCGCGATAACAAACCGGTGTACATTGCCACACCCTGCGATTTTCTGTGCCTGACTGTTTGCCCGGGCCAACTTCCCCCTCTAAACAGTGTACGAATGAAGCGTGCTGGTTCCGGATTGGTGCAATCCCACCGCGGCTATGATTTTGGATTGTTGCGGGAAACGATGGCTCGGCGTGCTTTAGAGTTAAGCGAAGGCTGGCGTTTTCGCGCGTCGAACGCCGCTATAGGCATTACTTTGTCTCTCGGTTTTGCAGCTCAAACACAGGCTGCGACTCTGAACGAGGCCCTCGTCAGCGCCTACCAGTCAAACCCCCAGATTAACGCCAGCCGCGCTCAGCAGCGCGCCACCGACGAAAACGTGCCGCAGGCGCTGGCCGGTTACCGGCCGCAGATTGTCGCGAGCCTCAGCGCCGGCTTGCAGCCGGTCCGCAACCTGCTGCTGGACAACACCATTCAGACCGCCACGCTGAAGCCGTGGACCATCGGCGTGACCGTCACACAAAACCTGTTTAATGGCTTCAAGACCGCCAACAGCGTCCGCGTCGCCGAATTTCAGGTGTTGTCTGGCCGCGAGGCACTGCGCAATACCGGACAGGGCGTGCTTCTCGACGCGGTGACCGCCTACATGAATGTGATCGCCAATCAGGCGCTTGTCGAAACTCAGCGCGGCAACGTCGCGTTCCTGCGGGAAACGCTCGGCATTACGAAAAAACGCCTTGATGCGGGTGACGTCACGCCAACCGATACCGCACAGGCGGATGCGCGCCTGAGCCGTGGCCTCGCCGACCTGAATGCCGCGGAGGTCGCACTGGAGACCAGCCGCGCGATCTACGCGCAGGTGATCGGAAACCCGCCCGGCAGTCTGGCCGCAGCGCAGACCGTCGACCGCTTCGTGCCGCGGAGCCGGCAGGAAACCATCGATATTTCGATCCGCGAAAACCCGGCGGTGATTGCCGCGACCTACGACGTCGATGTCGCCACCACCACGATCAGTGTCGCCGAAAGCAGCCTGCTGCCGCAGGTCAACGTGCAGGGTAACGTCAACCGCAGCGCCGACGGCGATCCCAATCTCGGAACCAAGCGTGCCGACCAGGCGTCGGTGATCGGCGCCCTCACCTTGCCGATCTATGACGGCGGCACCGCCGCCTCCCAAACGCGTCAGGCGAAAGAAACCGCCGTGCAAAGCCGCCTTGTTCTGGAGCAAGTGAGAAGCCAAGCGCGGACGGCGGCGATCAGCGCCTGGATCAGCAGCGAAGGCACCAAGGTCGCGCTCTCAGCCGCCGAAGCGGAAGTGAAGTCGGCCAACATTGCGTTGCAGGGCGTGCGTCGTGAGGCGCAGGCCGGACAGCGTACCACCATCGACGTGCTCAATTCCCAGCAGGATCTCACCGCAGCGCGCTCCCGCCAGATTCTGGCGCAACGCGATCGGGTGATTGCTTCCTATACACTTCTGAGCGCCATTGGCCGCCTCGATGTCCGCACGCTCGGCCTGAACACGCCGGATTATCTGCCTCAGGTTCACTACCATCAGGTGCGAGACGCCTGGCATGGGGTGCGTACCCCATCAGGGCGATAGCGTTTTCAGCGCACCCGGCGCGAGAAGATCGAGATCAGCACCGGCAGCGTGATCAGGATGACCAGCGGCGCCAGCATCATGCCGGTCACCACGACTACCGCGAGCGGCTTCTGCACCTGCGATCCAATGCCTGAAGACATTGCAGCGGGCAGCAGCCCGATGCCTGCAACAATGCAAGTCATCAGCACCGGGCGCAACTGCAGTTCTCCGGTACGGATCACGGCCTTGATGCGATCGAAACCTTCATCGATGAGCTGATTGTATTGCGACAGGATGATGATGCCATCCATCACCGCAATACCCATCAGCGCGATGAACCCGATCGCGGCGGACACGCTGAACGGTATGCCGCTGAGTAGCAGTCCAAGCACGCCGCCAAGGATCGCCATCGGGATGACACTCATCGCCAAAAGCGTGTCGGCCATCGATCCAAAGTTGAACCACAACAGAATGGCGATCAACGCGAGGCTGATGGGCACCACGATGGACAGCCGCTTGATCGCATCCTGAAGGTTACCGAACTCGCCGACCCACTCCATGTGCGAGCCGGGTGGAAGCTGGACCTGCTCCGCAACCTTGTCCTGCGCCTCCTTGATCGCGCCGCCGAGGTCACGCTCACGCACCGAGAACTTGATCGGGAGATAACGCTCCTGCTGTTCGCGATAAATGTAGGCCGCGCCCGAGACAAGTTTTATTGAGGCCACCTCGGAAAGAGGAACCTGCTGGATTCCGTTCGGCCCCTGCGCGCCAATCCGCAGATTGTGAATTGCCTCGGCGCTCTTGCGGTATTCGGGCGCGAGACGGACGATGATCGGAAAATGGCGGTCGCTGCCGGGCTCGTAGAGATCGCCAGCGCTATCGCCGCCAATCGCCACCTTGATTGTGGCATTGATGTCGCCCGGCGAAAGGCCGTAACGCGCCGCCCGCGCGCGGTCGATGTCGATCTGGATCGTCGGCTGGCCAAGCGAGGTAAACACCGACAGATCGGTGATGCCCCTCACCGTCGAGAGCACCGATTTGATCTTGTTGGCTGTGTTGGTCAGTTCGACAAGATCGTTGCCGTACAGCTTGATCGAATTCTCGCCCTTTACGCCTGACACCGCTTCCGCGACGTTGTCCTGCAGATACTGCGAGAAGTTGAACTCGACGCCTGGAAATTTTTTCTGCAATTGCGCCAGCAGTTCGCTCGTCAGTTCGTCCTTGTCACGCGAGCCGGGCCATTCACTGACAGGCTTCAGAGGCGCAAAGAATTCTGCGTTGAACAGTCCCGCGGCATCGGTGCCGTCATCAGGGCGGCCGTGCTGCGACACCACCGATTCCACTTCAGGCCGTGCGCGAATAACTTTGCGCATTTCGTTGACGTAAGTGTTGCCCTCTTCCAGCGAGATCGTCGGTGGCAGCGTGGCGCGAATCCACAAATTGCCCTCTTCCAGCTTTGGAAGAAACTCGAGCCCGAGCATCCGCACCGCTACGAATGTGAGAACCACAAGCCCACCGGCAACCCCCATTACAGTTCGCCGGTTACCGACCGCCCACCGAAGCAACGGCATATAGGCGTGGTGCAGCCACTGCATGATGCGGGTTTCGGTTTCCTGGATGTGCGCGGGAAGAATGATCGCGCTCAACGCGGGTGTAACGGTGAAAGTGGCGAGCAATCCACCTGCCAACGCATAAGCGTAGGTTTTAGCCATCGGCCCGAAAATGTGACCTTCGACACCGCTCAGCGTAAACAGCGGCAGAAATGCTGCGATGATGATTGCAGCTGCAAAGAAGATCGAGCGCGAGACGTCGGCGGCGGCGCTGAGAATGGCATGGGTCTTCATGCCCATAATGGTGTCGGGCGAGATCGCACTCTCTTCAGATGCAGACAACGCCGTGGTTTGCGACAATCTGCGGAAGATCGCCTCCACCATGATGACCGTGCCGTCGACGATCAGACCGAAATCGATGGCGCCGACTGACAACAGGTTGGCGGATTCCCCGCGCAGCACCATGATGATAACGGCGAAGAACAACGCGAACGGAATGGTCGCGCCGACAATGACTGCGCTGCGGAGATTGCCGAGGAACAGCCACTGCAGCAGCACGATCAGGAGGATACCGACCACCATATTGTGCAGAACCGTGTGCGTGGTGGTGTCGATCAGGTCTTTGCGATCATAAATGCGCTCGATCCGCACGCCAGGAGGCAGGATGCTGGACTTGTTGATCGAGGTAACCAACTGTTCCACGCGCGCGATCGTCGGTGAACTTTGCTCGCCCCGGCGCATCAGCACGATACCCTGAACGATATCATCGTCCATGTTCATGCCGGCGATACCGAGGCGGGGCCTTTCGCCAATTGTGACGTTAGCAACGTCGCGCACCAGCACGGGGTTTCCGCCGCTCTGCGAGATCATGGTGGTTGCAAGATCGTCAATGGAGCGGATCAGGCCGACACCGCGCACCACGGCAGACTGCGCGCCGATGTTTACGGTGTTGCCGCCGACATTGATGTTGGCGTTACCCACCGCCTGTAACAACTGCGGCAGCGTCAACCCATAGGCAATCAGCTTGTTGAAATCGACCTGAAGCTCGTAGGTCTTGGTCTTGCCGCCCCAACTTGTGACGTCGATCACGCCCGGCACGCTGCGGAAGCGGCGTTGCAGCACCCAGTCCTGCAGCGTCTTCAGGTCAAGCACGCTGTAGTTTGGCGGACCGACCAGCCGGTAGCGAAAAATTTCACCGATGGGACTGAGCGGTGAAATTTGCGGCTGCACATTGCCGGGCAGCGGGCTCAACTGCGACAGGCGATTGAGTACCTGCTGCAAGGCTTCTTCGTAGGTGTAATCGAACGAGAACTGAAGTTTGACGTCCGAGAGGCCATAAAGCGAGATGGTACGGATGGTGCGCAGGTTCTTGAGGCCAGCGACCTGGGTCTCGATCGGAATGGTGATGTAACGCTCGATCTCCTCCGCCGACAGGCCGGGGCTCTGAGTGACGATGTCGACCATCGGTGGCGTTGGGTCGGGATAAGCTTCGATGTTGAGCTGCTGAAAGGCAATCACACCGCCAATCATCGTGATGGCGAAGAGCGCCACCATGAGGAAGCGGCGATTAACGGCGAGAGCAACGAGACGATCCATCGAGACCGGTCTTTCAGCGGGAGCGTATGACGTCGGGGAAAGACACGGACGGGACTAGCTTCCGGACGCAGCGCGATCGATGAACAGACTGCCCTTGGTGACGATTTGCTCGCCGGGGGACAGATTGCTCTTCACTTCGACCAGATCGCCGTTCGCGAGACCAACCTTGATCTGGCGTAACTCGATAGACTTGTCGTCACGCACCACCCAGACCCGCACCTGGTCGCCCTCATAGATCAAGGCCTGCTTCGGCACACCAACCGCGGCGCGATCGCCTGCGGAATAGATCGTGACATTGGCGAACATTTCAGGTTTTAGCGAACCACCGGGATTGTCGATGGTGGCGCGGACCATCAGGCGACGCGAGGCAGGATCGATCGCGGCCGAGACGTAATTGATGCGCGCGTCGAAGGTGCGGCCCGGAAACGCGAGAACGCTGAACGCGATTTCCTGCCCGACCTCGATGGCGGGTGCTTCGGTCTCGCGCACAAACGCCGTCAACCAGACGGTCGACAGATCGCCGACAACAAACACGGGGTCGCTTGCGCCCGCATTGACGTACTGTCCCGGACCGACCTTGCGCTGCACGACCGTGCCGGCAATCGGCGAAAAGATCGTCGTCTCGCGATTGATGATGCCCTTCTCCTGAAAGGCGGCAATCGCCTCCTCGGTCAGGCCGAGAATGCGCAGGCGGCTGCGCGCGGCCTCCAGCGCCGTTGTGGCGGAGCGCATGTCATTCTGTGCCGAGACTAGTCCCGCTTGCGACTGCTGATAGTCCTTGAGAGGCGCGGCCTTGCCCTCGTAAAGGTCGTGAGCCCGCTTGTCCTGAATCTGCGCGAGTTCGAGTTGCGACTTCGCCTTGTTCAGCGCGGTCGATGCCGTGATGAAATCGTTCTGGGCCTGGACATTGTCCGCGGCCTCGATGACGAAAAGCGATTGGCCCTGCGTGACCTTGTCGCCCGGCCGGGCCAGCAGCTTGGTTACGCGACCGGCATAAGGCGAGAACACCGGCGTGGAGCGATCTTCATCGACTGCGATCTTGCCTTCGGTGACGTGCTCGGCACGGAAGGCGCGCTCGACCACCGGCTGAACGGTCAGGCTGGCCCATTCCGCCGCCGTCGGCGTATAGCGCAGCAGGCCTTTCCGCGACTGGCTCGATATGTCGGAATGATCTTTCGGCGCACCGGAAACCCCCATCAGGCCGAATGCGGCAGCGCCAACGAGGACGGCAATGCCGGCGCCCACGGTAAGGCGCTGACGGCTCAGGCCCTGAAATCGGGCCGCCAATGCACTCGGTTTGGGATTGGTTTCGGTCACGTGGCGATTCCGTCGGCGGTTAGCTTGCGAGCCCGCTAATAGTGCCACTTCCCGGCTTGGGACAATCTAAAAACGTCGGGATGGACATTATTTTCAGTTAACGTCAGAACCGTGACGGCCAATCCGCGATGGATGACCCGAGCGGCATCGCCGGGCGCTCCCAAAATGCCGGTGTTTTCGACATCACGGCAGCGTGACGAACACCCCGCAGCGCACCAAAACCTGAGGGATTTTGCTCGATAAACGGCAGGACATCGTCCGCCGTAAGGTCCGGCGCGGCGAGACCGTTTTCCAGCCGACCGAGATTCCGGAGCCAGCGCCCGGTCTGCGCCAGCGAGACCTTCACATGCCAGCTTCCACCTTCACGGGCCTGACGCAGCCGCGCCATCATCGCCCCGAACGCCATCAGATATCCTGTGGCGTGATCGAGGATTTGCATCGGCAGTTCTTTCGGACCCGCGACCCCAGCCGCTTTACCTTCCGCATCATTGAAACCGGTCGTGGCCTGCACGAGGGAATCGAAGCCGCGGCGTTCAGCCCACGGACCGGCATGGCCGTAAGCGCATAGCGAGACATAGACGATGCCCGGACTAATCCGCGCGGCATCTTCCGGCGAGAACCCCAGTGCTGCGATGGATTGGGGACGATAGCCCTGCGAGAAGATATCCGCAGATGCCAACAGGCCGCGCAACACGTCCCGGCCCTGTGCGGTTTTAAGATCGGCAAAGGTCGTCAGCTTGCCGCGTCCGGTATCGATCACCAGCCATGGAATCGACGGCAGGTTCGGCGACGAAATCAACATGACGTCGGCACCATGCGCGGCCCATGTGCGGCCCGCGACCGGACCTGCGATGACACGCGACAGATCGAGCACACGCAATCCGGCCAGCGGGCGGTCGCCCTTGGGCCATGGTCTCGGCGCGGCCTCGCCGATCTTCTCGATTTGAATCAGCGGCAATTGTTCAAGCGCTTGCGCCTGCGGGGTGGCGCGCCATTCGTCGTGGGAGCGCATCATCGCGACGACGCAGCCGCCGGCATAGGCGGCGGTCTCAAACTCCTCACCCTTCCATTGCATCAATGCGCGTTGCACGTCGTCGCGATCAGGTTTGCAACTCAGAACTTTGCAGACGTTGTCACGGTGATGCGGAAAATTGGTGTGAAGACGGACGAAGCGGCCATCGCCGGTTTTGTAAACACCGGCGATCACGTCCCAAGCCGGCGGCGGCGGCTTGTCGTCAACGCGCAGATAGCGCTCGCTGCGGCACTCGACCGCCGCATGGGTCATATCGACGGAGACGCCTTGCCCCTGACCGCTGCGGGCTTTCCATATCTCCGCGGCGGCAAGACCGGCTGCAGCAATCGTGACCTGTGACGCTGCTCCGACGCGAAACGACGACGGCAGCATGGGCTCGTCTCCCGTCAGGGTAACGGCATCGAGCGCAGACGATTCACCCCCGCCAAGGGTCCAGAGATTCGAGAGGATGTCGCGAGGTGACTGCATGGCACATTCAGCGTGGATGATGATCATCAGAGCGTACTGCCGTCATCACGATGAGCGCAAGCGACGAAGCAATGACGAAACTTACATCAGTGAAAATCCCGCGAGCGCGGAAGGATACGGACATTGCGCGGATGACGTATCTTGTGAACAGGACTATCTAACTGTAACTGCGGTTCTTCTTGCAGCGGCTCGATCAGATCCGCGCCGGGAGGGATCGGATGTTTGCGACCGAGCGCGTCGTTGGCAAGATTCATCAAATCGTGAGAGCGATCGAACAAACGCTCGGCCACCAGATGGACCACCTTTTCCGGGCTACTCTGGATCGTTCCCTGCACCTCGATCAGCCGCGCGCCCATCACTTCCTTGCGGAATTTTTCCATCACCTTGGGCCACACCACGATGTTAGCGATGCCGGTTTCATCCTCTAGCGTCATGAAGACCACGCCCTTGGCGCTGCCGGGCCGCTGGCGCACCAGCACCACGCCGGCGCAACGGACGCGTTGCCTGTCGCGGGCATGCGCAATCGCCTCACACGGCACCGCGCCCTCCTTCGCAAACATGGGTCGCAGAAATTCCATCGGATGTCCTTTCAGGGACAACCTGACAGTCTGATAATCGGCCACCACCTGCTCCGGCAGCGGCATTTCCGGCAAAGGCTGCGCGGCTTCGTCGGGCTGCTCGCGCGCCGCAGCCGCCGTGAACAAAGGTAACGGCACATCATCCGGCAGACGCCGCACCGTCCACAAGGCCTCGCGGCGATCGAGACCGAGCGAGCGGAACGCGTCGGCATCGGCCAGCAGGATCAGCGCGCGTTTCGGCAGCCGCGTCTCGCGCGCAAAATCCTCCAGTGAGGAAGACGGCTTTCGCAATCGCGCGGCGACGATGCGCTGGTCCCAATAATCCTCACGCGGCTTCCCGAGAGGTTTTCCGAATTTTTCTGCCAGCCTGTCATCGACATCAAGCACCTCAAAACCGTCGATCTGACGAAACCCAAGCCGCATCGCGTGATACCTGCCGCTTCGTTCTTCCAGCGTGCACTGCCCAAAACTGAACGACACATCGATCTCGCGCACCTCGACGCCATTCTTGCGCGCGTCGCCGACGATCTGGGCCGGTGCATAGAATCCCATGGGCTGCGAATTTAGCAGACCACAGCAGAAGGCATCTGGGTGATAATGCTTCAGCCATGACGAGACATACACAAGCTGGGCAAATGCGGCGGCGTGGCTTTCCGGAAATCCGTAGCTGCCGAAACCCTTGATCTGATCGAAGCAGCTTGTTGCAAACTCCGGGTCATATCCACGCGCGATCATCCGGTCGACCATTCGCCGCTCGAACTTTGGCATCGTGCCGACATTGCGGAATGTCGCCATGGCCCTTCGCAACCCGTTGGCCTCTTCAGAGGTGAACTCCGCAGCCTGCATGGCGATGCGCATCGCCTGCTCCTGAAACAACGGCACGCCAAGCGTTTTATGCAACACGTTCTTCAGTTCATTCTCGTTACCTCCTTTGGGATACGGGTACTCGATCTCCTCCGGCTTCATCTGTCTTCGTTTCAGATAGGGATGAACCATGTTGCCCTGGATCGGTCCCGGACGAACAATAGCCACCTCGATCACCAGATCATAAAAGGTACGCGGCTTCAGACGCGGCAGCATGTTCATCTGCGCCCGGCTCTCGACCTGAAATACGCCAAGGGATTCGCCTCGGCACAGCATGTCGAAGACTGCACCGCTGTCCTTGTTTTCGGACTTGATGTCCGCGAGTTCGTATCGCGCTCCTTTATGCTCGGCGATCAGATCGAAACACTTGCGGATGCAGGTCAGCATGCCGAGCGCCAGCACATCGACCTTCATCATTTTCAAGGCGTCGATGTCGTCTTTGTCCCATTCGATGAAGGTGCGATCGTCCATCGCGGCATTCCCGATGGGTACATAGCTGTCGAGCCGGTCCTGCGTCAGCACATAGCCGCCGACATGCTGCGACAGATGACGCGGAAATTCGATCAACTCGGTAGCAAGTTCGACGGCGCGGCGGATCATTCCATTTTGCGGATCGAAACCTGCTTGCCGGATCTGCATGTCGCTGACGCCGGCGCCCCAGCTCCCCCACACCGTATCGGCCAGCGCGGCCGTCACATCCTCCGTCAGTCCCAATGCCTTGCCGACATCGCGAATGGCGCTGCGCGGACGATAGTGAATGACGGTCGCTACAATCGCCGCGCGATGGCGGCCATAGCACCTGTAGACATATTGCATCACCTCTTCGCGCCGCGAATGCTCGAAATCGACATCGATGTCCGGCGGCTCCAGCCGCTCTTCGGAAATGAAGCGCTCGAACAGCACATCCGTCTCGGCGGGATTTACCGAGGTGATGCCAAGCAAATAACAGACGGCAGAATTGGCCGCAGAACCCCGGCCCTGACACAAAATATGCTGTGAGCGCGCGTAGCGGACAATGTCGTGCACGGTCAGGAAATAGTGGGCATATTTCAGCTTCTCGATCAGGCGCAATTCCTTGTCGATTGTCGCGCGCAACTTTTGGTCAATCCCGTTCGGAAAATAATAGTGGATCCCCGCCTCGGTGAGATCCATCAAATGCTGCTGCGCCGTCTTGCCTGGCGGCACCGGTTCGTCTGGATACTGATATTTCAACTCATCGAGCGTGAAGGTGATGCGCTCTGCAAACCGCACGGTCTCGGTGACCGCGTCCGGATAATCGCGAAACAGACGCGCCATTTCATAGCCGGGCTTGAGATGCCGTTCGGCGTTGGCTTCAAGCTTTTTCCCGATGGCATGGATGGTTGTCTTGTTCTCGATGCAAGTCAGGACGTCCTGCAAGGGCCGACGCGCCGGATGATGATAAAGCACTTCGTTGGTGGCAAGCATAGGAACGCGGGCTGTTGAAGCAATGCGCTGGAGCTTCGCCAGACGCCGCCTGTCGTCACCGCGATACAGCAGGCTTGCCGCAAGCCAGACGCCATCGGCGCGGCCACGCGTCAATCGATCAAGAACCTTCAGGACCGTAGCATCAAAGCGATGCGGCAGCGTCAACGCAAGCAACTGTCCTTCGGCAAAATCCAGCAGGTCATCGAGTGTGAGATCGCACTCGCCTTTTCCGGCCTTGAGCTTGCCGCGTGTCAGTAACTGGCACAGCCGGCCATAGGCCGCGCGGTCGCGTGGATAGACCAGAATGTCCGGCGTCCCGTCCATGAACACCAGACGCGCGCCGATCAGCAGCTTGGGCTTGCAAGTAACGTCGGGGTTCTCGAGTTCCTTGTAGGCGCGCACGACCCCGGCCAGCGTGTTGCGATCCCCGATTCCAATTGCAGGCAAAAGCAGATCGCTGGCCTGCTGCACATATTCCTGCGGCTGCGAACCTCCGCGCAAAAACGAAAAGTTTGTCGTGATCCCGATTTCCGCATAGTCGGTGGCTTTCATGCGAACAACCCGTGCACGAACCATTTTGGCGCAGCAGGCTCATCTTTTCCCGAGACAGGTTCGCTGTAGAGCCCATCGCGATAAATCCAGAAGCGCATGCCCTCCGCATCCTCGACGCGGAAATAATCCCGCGTCAGGGCTTCTCCCTGATGCCTCCACCATTCCATGGCAATCCGTTCCGGGCCTTCCGCCCGCACCACTGCATGAATCGCACGACGCCACTTGAACCGGGGCGGGTGCCCGTCAGGAACAGCCGCAGCGATCACTTCGATTTCCTCGGGCCGCTCAAACAGGCGCAGCGGTCGCAGTGGCGGCTCGGCCTCGGCGCGTACAGGCCATTCCGCCGCCAATGCAGCGGTCAGATATCTCTGCGCAGGCAAAGGCATCACCGCGCGTTCCGGAATGTGTGTATCTAACGGCAGATGCACCGCAACACGCTTGCCGCCGATACGCGCAGCAAGACGATCGACTAGCGCGGCAAGTTCATCGTTGTCCTGCGTGCGCGTATCGAAATCGCGCTGCTCCTGCACCACGATCTCGACGCGACTTGCGGAAAGGCGAATAAGATCGAAACCGAAACCCGGATCGAGCGGATCGGCCAGCGCATCCAGCCGTTCGCGGAACAGGCGGTCGACAACGTTGACCTTGGTCACAGGTTGTCCGGCGTCCACTGCAATGGTGCGCACCGCGCCGTCGGTACGGAAGAAACTCGCCTCCAGCCGCCGCGCACCTTTACCCTGCTTGTCCATCGCCGCGACCAGCATCTGCGCGAGCCCCGATAAAATGGCTGCGATCACATTGTCGGTCGCAATCGGCTCGGCGAACCGCTTCTCCACCATGAAATCCGGCAACGGCTTGCGCGGCGAGATCGGCGCATCACCCTGCCCTAAAGCCTGTTGCAACAGGCTGGTGAATGCCGCGCCGAACCGCGCGGAGATTTCGTGCGGCGCGCGCGACGCGACATCGCCGATGGTCTTCAAGCCGGCGCGGCGTAACCCGCGCGTGATCGCATCGTCGGCACCGAGCGCGAACACCGGCAGCAAACTAATGGCACGCGCTTCCTCGCCATCGGGGACGATACAACTTCGCGCGGCGCGTGTTATGGTCCGCGCACAGACCGGTGTGCTGGCAACACCAGCATTGACGATGAAACCTTGCCGCGCCAGCGACTCGCAGACCGTGCGCAGCATCTCAGCTTCGCCGCCGAACAGATGCGCGCAACCGCTGATGTCGAGCAGCAACCCATAAGGCGGATCGAGCGCCACCAGCGGCGTAAAGCGGTCGCACCAGTCGGCAATGTCGCCGAGCAGCTTTGCGTCTGCCGTCTCGTCGGCGTCGAATACCTGCACATCGGGACAGACCGCGCGCGCATTGGCCAGCGGCAAGCCGATCTCAAGGCCGATATCGGCGGCGGCATCGTTCAACGCCGAGATTTGCAGCGCGTTATTCAGCTTGGCGACAACCACACAAGGCTGCGCATCATCCGGCGCGCCGTCTTGCCCCGAAAGCAGCCGCTTCAATCGGTCGGTCGGCAGACGCGGCAACCACAGGCTGAGGATACGCCGAGTCTTTATGGAAGATGCCTTCACAGAAGAGGCCCTCATCACATTTCCACTCCATGATCCATCGTCCGGTCTCGCCGTGGCGGTTGCGGACAAGTTGTGTGTCCAGCATCGGCCCGCCCCACGCTTCCATTGCGGATGGCGATGGCGCTGACCGCACCGCCCAACGCGTCTCCGCTGTGCTGGCAGACGGTGTCGCGGCGGTGCGCAGCACCAGGCACGCGACGTTCGAGGCGCGTGCGGCCAGCGTCAGCCGGCGGCTCGCGACCAGATCGAGCTGGCGCACCTCGCCCCACACATCCAGCACAACAGCGCCCAACGCATCGCAGGCGAGCGCATCGGACGCAGCCCGCAGCGCGGCCTCGGCATCCGCTGCCCGCACCGTCACCAGCAGGCGCGGATCGAGGCCCAGGTCATTCAGACCGCTCATCGACAGCGCGCCGGATTCCCGTTCCGCGAAATCCTGCCGGACCCAGACCAGCGGCCGCCGCCCGGCCAGCCGATGCGCGAGGCCCGCAATAAACCCCGTCGCCGCAGCAGCATGGCGGCCACCTTCGGCAAACACCTCATGCAATGCGCCGCGCACCAGCCCGCCCTGCAGCATGGCGTCCGCACCGGCATGGCCGAGCGCCACGCGCGCAAGTCCACCGGCCTCGCCTTCTAGGCGACCGATGGTACCTCGCAGGGACGCAAGCGTGCTCATGCGCGCACTCAACATGCGCCGCTCCTGACATTCCGGTTCGTCATCGACGGATTGAACGAATGACGACCTCATTTGTTCATGATATGTTCTAATATAAAGCTAAGACAGGCCGAGGAGTCAATCAGACTTTGAAGGTCATTTTTCCCAAGCAGAAAGAAGGAGATGCCGGATCATCCGAAACGTCCGGAGGTCGATCCGCTGAACGCATGCGACATCGATCCCTCTCCGGCCGCGCAGCGCGGGCTTTGCAAGCATTCGATTTAAGTTCTATTTTCGAACTTATACCCTATGATCGGCCCGGCCGGGCACGCATCCGCGCTGCAGGCTGACCTATGGAGCGGACGAATGGATTTGCACGACATGCACTTTTACGAGCCTGCGAAAGGGCATGGACTTCGGCACAATCCGTTCAACGCCATTATTGCTCCGCGGCCAATCGGGTGGATTTCATCGCGGACGCCGAAAGGCGAGATCAATCTCGCGCCATACAGCTTCTTCAACGCATTCAACTACGACCCGCCCATTCTCGGATTCGCATCGATCTCCTGGAAGGACACCGTTCAGAATGTCTCGGAGACCGGAGAGTTTGTCTGGAATCTGGTGAGCAAGGATCTCGGCGACCGGATGAACGCGACGTCAGCGCCGCTTGCGCGAGGCGTCGATGAATTCGAAGTCGCCGGACTAACAAAAGCGCCAAGCCGCTTCGTGAATGTTCCACGCGTCGCGGAAAGCCGAGCCGCGATGGAATGCAAGGTCACCGATGTGGTGCAGTTCAAGACCCACACGGGCGAGCCGGTGCAGGGGTGGCTGATCCTTGGCGAAGTGGTTGCCGTCTATATCGACAAAACGCTGATCAAGGACGGCGTTTATCAAACCGCCCTCCCCAATCCCATTCTTCGCGCAGGCCGCGGCGGCGACTACGTCGAAGTCACACAGGACCGGATGTTTGAAATGGACAGACCTCCGGGAAGCAGCAATCCGGCATTTCACGGATCGTAAAACTGAAACCTCGCGAGGTTTTCAGCAGCGAAGCAATCCAGCTTATATGCTGGACGGCTTCGTTGCCGGAATGAGAAATCACGCCGCCATCGCCTCGGGATTCACCTCGGCCAAGGCAAGTGTCGTCAAGGCCTCATCGGTCTTGTGTTCCTGCTGGAGTGTTTCATCGAGCAGTTGCACCGCTTCCGTCATGCCGAGCTTCGTGGCCCAGGCTTTCAGGGTTCCATAGCGCGAAATCTCATAGTGTTCGACGGCCTGCGCGGCAGCCAGCAATCCCGCGTCGAGGGCGTCGGTGCCCTTGTACTCGTCCATGATCTCCTTGCCCTCGTCGAGGATGCCCATGATGGCGTCGCAGGTCTTGGCCTTGGCGGGCTTGTCGATCAGTTGGAACACCTGTTCCAGCCGCTCCACCTGTCCTTCTGTCTCGCCGTGGTGCTTCTCGAAAGCGGCGGCCAGATCGGCCGACTGCGCCGCCTTGGCCATCTTCGGCAACGCCTTCAGGATCTGCTTTTCTGCGAAGTAGATGTCCTTGAGCGTGTCATGGAACAGGTCGTTGAGATTCTTGTCGTTGGGCAAGGATCGCTTGACCGCCATACGTTTTGCGGCGGATTTTTTCTTAGCCGACTTTCCGGCTGATTTCTTCGCTGATTTCTTGGCTGACTTTTTCGCTGCCTTCTTGGTCGCCATTGTCCCACTCCGTATTGTTTGACGGGATCGTTCCCGCCTCTCAACGCGATGTGATGGGCATGGTTCCGCGATCAAAAAACGACGGGCGTATCAACCGGCGAGTTGGGTCTCTACCAGTTTGATCCAGTAGGAGGAGCCATAGATGATGGCATCGTCATTGAAGTTATAGGCGGGGTGATGCAGTCCGGCGCTGTCGCCGTTGCCGATAAAGATAAAAGCGCCCGGCCGGGCTTCCAGCATATAGGCGAAGTCTTCCGCCCCCATCACCGGCGGGATTTCCGAACTGACATTACCCTCGCCCGCGATATCTGCCGCGATCCGCGCGGCGATCCCGGTCTCCGCCGGATGATTGACCAGCACTGGATAGCTGCGCTCGTAGTCGAGCGTGATCTTCGCACCGGACAGTTGCGCAACACCGTTGACCACTTCGCGCACCCGCTGTTCGATCAGATCGCGCACTTCGTTCGTCAGCGTTCGTGCCGTGCCGAACAGCTCCGCCGTCTGCGGAATCACATTGCGGGCGTTGCCGGCATGGAACTCGCAAATCGAAATCACCGCAGCATCGAGCGGATCGACGCTGCGGGACACGATTGACTGCAAGGCGGTGATCAGCTGCGCCCCGACCAGCACCGAGTCGATGCTCTTGTGTGGCCGCGCCGCATGACCGCCAAGTCCCTCGATATGAATATTGATGTGATCGGTCGCGGCCATCGTCGGGCCGACGCGCGTTGCAAACGTCCCGATCGGCATCCCCGGTGAGTTATGCATGCCGTACACCTGCTCGATCTTGAAACGATCCATCAGGCCGTCCTTGATCATCGCCTCGGCTCCAGCTCCGCCCTCTTCGGCGGGCTGGAAGATCACAACCGCATCTCCCGCGAAATTCCGCGTCTCGGCGAGATAGCGCGCCGCGCCCAACAGCATCGCGGTGTGACCATCGTGACCGCAAGCGTGCATCTTGCCGGGCACAGTCGAGCGATAGGCGACGCCGGTTTCTTCCTCGATCGGCAGCGCATCCATATCGGCGCGCAGACCAATGGCTTTCAGCTCGCCGCCATTGACGGGCTTTCGTCCTTTGATGACGCCAACCACACCGGTGCGCCCAAGGCCTGTTGCCACTTCATCGCAACCGAATTCCCGCAAGCGGTCCGCGACGAATGCCGCAGTGCGATGCACATCGTACATCAACTCCGGATGCGCATGCAGTTCGCGGCGCCAGCCCATGATCTCGGGTTGCAGATCGGCAATACGGTTGAGGATCGGCACGTTAGTAACCCCACAAACAGCTCGGAAAGATCAAAACTAGCACGAGCCCAAGGGGGACCCAACATCCATGCAAACTTGGATTGCACGGAACCACACTGTACAGCGAACCCCGGCCGGGGCCATAAGAACAAAAGACGATAAAAAAGAGAAATGCAGGGCAGGAAATGGCGAAACGTCTCGAAGGGGATTTCGACTATATCGTCGTCGGCGCCGGCACCGCCGGTTGCATCGTCGCCAATCGCCTGTCGGCAGATCCGCGCAACCGCGTGCTGATCCTGGAAGCCGGCGGCAAGGACAACTGGATCTGGTTTCACATCCCCGTCGGCTACCTGTTCGCCATCGGTAATCCCCGCTCCGACTGGATGTTCAAAACCGAACCGGAAGCCGGTCTCAACGGCCGCGCGCTGGCTTATCCGCGCGGCAAGGTGATCGGCGGATCGTCGGCGATCAACGCCATGATCTCGATGCGCGGTCAGGCCGCCGATTACGATCATTGGCGGCAACTCGGATTAACCGGCTGGGGCTGGGACGATGTTCTGCCTGCGTTCAAGAAACTCGAAGATCATTTCCTTGGGCAAAGCGAGCATCACGGCACCGGCGGCGGCTGGCGGATCGAAGCCCCCCGGCTGTCATGGCCGGTGCTCGACGCGGTGGGAGAAGCCGCACATGAAATGGGCATCCGCAAGACATCCGATTTTAACACCGGCGACAACGAAGGTATCGGATATTTCCACGTCAACCAGAAACGCGGGCGACGCTGGTCGGCGGCACGCGGATTTCTAAAGCCCGCGCTGTCGCGGTCAAATCTTCGACTCGAAACCAACGTGCTGGTGGACAAGGTCATCGTCGAGAACGGCCGCGCGGTCGGCGTACGCTTCTCACAAGGTGGCGAGACGATTGAAGCGCGAACGCAAGGCGAAGTGATCCTCTGCTCCGGCTCTATCGGATCGACGCAGGTTCTGCATCGCTCCGGCATCGGCCCGCATGAATGGCTGTCGCCGCTCGGCATCGACACCGTGCTGGATCGTCAGGGCGTCGGACGCAATCTGCAAGACCATCTACAGCAACGCGCCATCTATAAAGTCGAAGGCGTGCGCACGCTGAACGAGACTTATTACAACTTATTCCGGCGCGGCTGGATGGGTGTCGATTACCTGCTGCGGCGGCGTGGACCGCTGACCATGGCACCTTCGCAGCTCGGCATTTTCACGCGATCCGACGCTCGGCAGGAACGGGCCAACATCCAGTTTCACGTCCAGCCGTTGTCGCTCGACAAGTTCGGCGAGCCGCTGCATCGTTTTCCGGCTATCACTATTGCCGCCTGCAACCTGCGGCCGACGTCGCGCGGCACTATTCGCATCAAGTCCGATGCACCCGATGAAGCGCCGGCAATCGCGCCGAATTATCTCTCAACACCCGAAGACCGGCAGGTGGCCGCTGATGCCATCCGCGTGACGCGTAAGCTGATGAAGCAGCACGCGCTCGCGGCCTATCACCCGCAGGAATACCTCCCCGGCCCGTCTGTCGGCGATGACGATGCGTCGCTGGCGAAAGCCGCAGGCGACATCGGCACCACGATCTTTCATCCGGTCGGCACCGCGAAAATGGGAAGCGCGAGCGATCCCCTCGCCGTGGTCGACGAGCGTCTGTGCTTTCATGGCCTCAAGGGCTTGCGCGTGGTCGATGCGTCGGTGATGCCGACCATCACATCGGGCAACACCAACACGCCGACCGCGATGATCGCGGAAAAAGGCGCGGCGATGATTATCGCCGACGCTAAGTAGTTACGGCCTCATCGTCATCTGCGCCATGCCCGGCGCGCGCAACGGCTCTGCCAATCGCGCGAACTCGCACAGCAGCGAACGGGTCTTGCGCGGGTCGATGATCTCCTCGACCCAGAATTTCTCCGCCGAACGGAACGGCGAGCGCAGCTTGTTGAGACGGTCCTCGATTTCGGCCAGCTTCGCCTTGGGATCTTCGGCCTCAGCGATGTCGGCACGATAAGCAGCCTCGATACCGCCCTCGAGCGGCAGCGAGCCCCAATAGGCGGACGGCCATGCATAGCGCATCGAGAACCGGCCTGCCGGCTGATGCACGACGCCTGCCACTCCGAAGGAATTGCGAACGATGATCGTGCACCACGGCACCGTGGTTTGATTGACGGCAGCCATTGCCCGCACACCGTGTCGGATCGTTGCGGCCTTTTCCGCTTCGAGTCCGATCATAAAGCCGGGGCAATCCATCAGATAGACGACCGGCAGATGGAAGGTCTCTGCGAGGTCGACATAACGCACCACTTTCTGGCACGCTTCGGCGGTCCACGATCCACCGTAGATATAAGGGTCGCTTGCCAGCAGCAGAACAGCGCGGCCTTCCAAACGCGCCAAACCTGCGATGATCGAGCGGCCGAAATTCTGGCCCATCTCGAAGAACGATCCTTTATCGACAACCGACTCGATAATAGGACGCATCTTGTAAATCTGCTTGCGGCTGCGCGGCACGATGTTGAGCAGTGCCTCATCGCTACGCTCCGGATCGTCGCTGCATGACGTTGTCGGGGGAAGTTCGAACACCGATGACGGCAGATACGACAGGAATTTCCGCGCGCATTCGAACGCTTCTTCTTCAGTATCGACCGCGTGATCGACACCGCCCGCCTTGGTCTGAATCTGCCAGCCGCCAAGCTCTTGCTTTTCGAGCGACTGTCCGAGACGCGCGACCACCGGCGGGCCAGCAACGAACATTGCAGACGATTTCGTCATAACGGAATAATGACTGGCCGCAAGGCGCGCAGCGCCAAGCCCCGCGACCGATCCGAGACCGAGGCCAACCACCGGCACGCGCGCCATGTTCGCAGTCGTGTACCAGTACCATTCAGTGCCGCCGATACCGCCGGGCAGATTGGCAGCCCCCTTAGTCTCGATGGTCTTGACCGAACCGCCGCCACCCGATCCTTCAATGACCCGGACAATCGGCATCCGGAAATCGTGCGCCATTTGCTCGGCCATCGTCGGTTTCGCTGAAATCGATGCATCGGCGGAGCCACCGCGCACCGTGAAATCGTCACCGACCACCACAACAGGACGATCCGCGATCTTGCCCCGGCCGAACACACAGTTGGCCGGAGTCAGCGTCTTCAGTTCGTTGTTCTCGTCATATTCCGCAGTGCCTGAAATCGCGCCCATCTCATGAAAGGTTTTCGCATCGACCAGTTTGTCGATGCGCTCCCGCACGGTGAGCCGGCCCTGATCGTGCTGCCGTTTGACCTTGTCGGCGCCGCCCATCTCTTTCGCAAACGCTACACGCCGCGCGAGTTCGTCAAGTTCAGGCTTCCAGTTCATCGTCGCTCCTTGCCGTACGCGCTGCGAACGCGCTCTTGTTCTGTTCTGCGGAATAAAGTTTCCTCTTGCGGAACACGCTACCGCGGGCAATCTTCCGTCACAACAACAAGCCGCGCGTGCATGCCCTGCTCAAAGCGGATGGGGGGAGAATCAATGGCCGAGATCAAGATCGTCACCGAAGTTGCCGGGCGCGTTTGCGCGATTGCAGCCAGTGCTGGCGGCAACATCGGAAACGGTGACGACGTTGTCTTCGTCGAAGCGATGAAGATGGAAATTCCTGTCCCCTCGCCTGCCGCCGGAAAAATCAAATCGATTCTCGTCAGCGTCGATGACGTCGTGGCTGAGGGGCAGACAGTCGCCATTCTCGAAACATAACGCGCGACGCGAGGTTCCGCGACAAACTGTCCGGTACACCTTAGTAGGCTTGCAGGCGTTGCACTGGCTCCTGCACGATGACATGATCCGGCAAAATCGAAAACGCATTTCGCACAGCGAAAGCAATGGGGAGGGATACTTTATGACGCGACATATCACGACAGTTGCAGCCATGGTTCTTGCAGGAACGGCCGCGTTATCGACCGCACAGGCGCAGGATATCAAGCTGCCAACCTCGATGGCGTTTACCGCCTATGATACCGGCACGTCCGGCTTCAATATCGCCGTCGGCGTCGGAAAAGTACTGAAGGACAAATACGGCTCCGACGTCCGCGTACTTCCTGCGGGCAACGACGTGGCGCGTCTCGCTCCGCTGCGCACGAACCGCGCGGTCCTCGCCTGGATGGGAACAGGAAGCTATTTCGCCCAGGAAGGCGTGTTCGAATTCGGCGTGAAGGAATGGGGCCCGCAAGCGCTCCAGATGACCCTCTCCACGGTCGACTGCAACGGCCTGTCGGTCGGCGTCACCAAAGATTCAGGTGTGAAGGAGTGGAAGGACTTCAAAGGCAAACGTCTCGGCTTCGTAGTCGGCTCGCCTGCACTCAATCAGAACGCGCTTGCGATCATCGCTTATGGCGGCCTTACACAGAAGGACGTCAAGATCGTCGAGTTCGCGAGCTACGGCGCCATGTGGAAGGGTCTCGTCAACAACGATGCCGATGGCGCATTTGCCTCCACAGTGACAGGCCCCGCCAAGGAAGTCGAAACTTCGCCGCGCGGCCTTGTGTGGCCCGAGCTTCCTCCCGGAGACAAGGAAGCCTGGGCGCGCGTCAAGAAAGTTGGTGCATTCTTCAATCCGCACGAGACGACGTGCGGTGCAGGCATCGACAAGACCAAGCCCCTGAAACTTGCGGCCTATCCCTACCCGATCGCGACGACTTACGCGACGCAGCCCGCCGATCAGGTCTATGCGCTCACCAAGGCGATGATCACGGGCTATGACGGTTACAAGGATTCAGCACCGGGTGCATCGGGTCTCGACGTGAAGCGCCAGACCAAGCAGTGGGTCATTCCCTATCACCCCGGCGCAGCCAAGGCTCTGAAGGAAGCCGGCAACTGGACCGACGCCGACGAGAAGTACAACAACGACCTTATCAAGCGTCAGGTCGTTCTCGCAGACGCATGGAAGGCCTACAACACTGCAAGCGCGCCTGCAGAGGCCGACAAGTTTCTCGCCGGATGGATGGCTGCACGCAAGGCGGCACTGGCGAAGGCCAACATGCAGAACGGCTTCGAATAATAGCCTTTAAGATCCGGACCAAGCGGACATCGTTCAACTCTACAATCGGAAACACCAATGTCAGCTTCGTCCGACAACACCGGAAACACGGCAGCAGCACCCGTTGCTGCTGCCGTCATTGAATCGGCACAAAAGAAAGTCGTGTTCGACGATCCGCATGCGGGCGTCGGCGGCTTGCAGGAAGCCGAGGTCACGCGGGTCCGCACCTTGCGCGGCGGATGGCGCTGGGCACTCATCATTGCCACCGCTGCAACGATTCTGCTCTGCATCAATCAGCAGTTCGCATTGCGCTTCTTTGTCGGCTACACGCAGCTCAACACTGAATATTTCTATCTTCTGATTGCGTTGATGCTGCCGTTCACGTTCCTGATTTTCCCGGGCACAGAGACTGCACCGCTCAACCGCATCCCCTGGTACGACCTTCTCCTGTTTGTAGCGACGTTCGGCGCAGCCATCTGGCTGATGATGCATATTCGTCAGGCTGCCGCGCTCGGCTGGGAATTTGCGGGCGCGCCAATGCCTGTGATCGTGGGCGGCCTCATCATGTGGGCGGTGCTCATGGAAGCGCTGCGCCGCACCGGCGGCTGGAGCCTGCTGCTGTGCGTCTTTCCGTTCACGGTCTATCCGTTAGTTGCGGAATCGACGTGGCTCGGGCCTTTTCGCGGGACGCAATCCACACTTGAACAAGCGACCGCCTATCACACCCTGTCGGGCGAAAGCCTGCTCGGCATCCCAATCCAGGCCTTCGCTGACACGGTGATCGGCTTCCTGGTGTTCGGCACGGCGCTGATGATGACCGGTGCCGGCAAGTTCTTCATCAATCTTGCTTTCGCACTTTGCGGAACGTTCCGGGGCGGCGCGGCGAAGGTCTGCATCTTTGCCAGCGGCCTTCTCGGCATGATGTCCGGATCGATCATTTCCAACGTGCTGACCGCTGGCACCATGACGATTCCGGTCATGAAGAAAAGCGGCTTCCGCGCGTCTTACGCCGGAGCCATCGAGGCATGCGCGTCGACCGGCGCTGTGCTGGCGCCGCCGGTGATGGGTGCAACCGCCTTCGTCATCGCGCAATTCCTGAACGTGAGCTACGCCGATGTCGCATTGGCAGCGATTCTTCCTGCGACGCTATATTACCTCGGACTATTCATGCAGGTGGATTCCTATGCCGCACGCCACGGCCTGGCCGGAATTCCGCGCGAGGAACTGCCGCGTGTATGGGACACCGTCAAGGATGGCTGGTACTACGTTTTCGTCATCGCGCTGCTGATTGTGATGTTGCTGTACTTCAAGCGCGAGAGCCACGCGCCATTTTATGCGACCGCGCTGTTGCTGGTGCTGAACCAGTTGTTCTCAAAGGACACGCGCTGGACGATTGCAACCATCGGCAAGTTTCTGGAAGTCAACGGGCGCACATTCGTCGAGCTGATTGGAATTCTGGCCGGATGCGGCCTGCTGATCGGCGCGTTCTCGATGACCGGTGTTATTTCCAGCCTTGCCAACGATCTGCTGACAATTGCCGGTGACAACGCCTTCCTGCTGCTGGCGATGTGCGCGCTGACCAGTCTCATTCTCGGACTCGGTCTGACGACAACGGCCTGTTACATCTTCCTCGCCATTCTCGTCGCGCCTGCGCTTGAGAAGGTCGGCCTTAACAAGATGGCCGTCCATATGTTCATCTTCTACTGGGGCATGCTGTCGTCGATCACGCCGCCGGTCGCGATCGCATCGTTCGCCGCCGCCGGTATTGCCGGCGCGCCAGCGATGAAGACGGGATGGGAATCGATGTGGGTCGGCAGCATCATTTACTTCATTCCATTCTTCTTCGTTCTTAATCCTGCGCTCGTTCTGCAAGGCGATGCGCCTTATCTCACAGCACTCGGCCTGATGACGCTTGCCGGGATCGGCACGCTCTTCATCTGCGGCGGCATTCAAGGCTATCAGGCTTTCGTGGGAGACCTGCGGCGCACCGGAGCGCTGGAATGGCCGCTTCGCATTTTGCTGGTGATCGGAGGGTTCACTCTCGCGACGCCGGGCGGCGGCATCATGCCTGTCTCGGAATTGCAGATCATCGCAATCGCTCTTGCGATTCTGGTTCCAACCTTGATCGTGGCTTTTACTCTGCTGCAACGGAACCCGCTTCCGCCAACCCAGCTCTCGGCTCGCTAACCAGCGAACCGATGTCGAATCATCAAAGCCATCGATCGAATTGTGGCGACAATTCGCGTTCCATCATGCTGCTGCCGCGAAGCGCCCTTGCATCCACGCCACACCCGATGGAAATCCCTTACCGGCGTCGCCGCGTGAAAGACTTGTATCTGGCGTTCTGATGTGTTCGACCTATAGTTCGGTCAACTCGAACGCTAGACCTGATAAGGGATACCGATGCTCAAAGCACTTCTCGCGACCACCCTGCTTGTCTCGGCAACTGTCGGCGCATACGCGCAGGCTTCGCAGCGTGGCGGCACGCCCGAAGAACAGAAGGCCTGCGCTCCCGACGTCTCGCGCCATTGCCGTGCGGTGATGAACGACGGAGATCTCACGGTTTTGGGCTGCCTTCAGGCCCATCGCGCAAAGATCAGCAAGAAATGCGATGCGGTTTTGCGTAGCCACGGTCAGTAAGCGGCCGAACTTCCCAACATCGCGAAGCAAGCCCAATTAATCAGCCTGACCGCGTCAGGCTGATTTTCTTGCCGCATTATCGACCAGGGTTTTGCCCAGCGACCAGATCGCGCCGGGCACGCGATGACTGCTTTCGATCACCGAATCGAACGCGCTGGTGATCCAGTTGCAATCCTCTTGCGTGATCGTGAGCGTCGGCAGCAGCTTGATCGTGTGGCTGGCATGGCCAGACACCTGGCTGAGAATCTTGTGATCCTTGAACAGCGGGATCGTGATCAACTGGCAGAACAGGCCCTTGCTCGCCGCTTCCAGCATTGTCCATGATGCCTTGAGCGCCAGCGATTTCGGCGGACCGAATTCGACACCGATCATCAGCCCCTTGCCGCGAACATTCTTGAGCAATTCGTAGCGCGGAACCATAGCCGACAGCGTCGCGAGCAGCTCGGCGCCACGCGCTGCGGCGTTCTCGATCACCTTTTCCTGCTTGAGCGCTTCCAGCGTCGCAATCCCGGCAGCCATAGCAAGATCGTTCTTGGAGAATGTCGATCCGTGCACGACGGCGCGGTCCATCCGGTCGAAAATTTTATCGAAGACCGCCTTGCGGGTCAGCACGGCTCCGACCGGAACGTGACCGCCGGAGAGCGACTTCGACAGCAGCACCATGTCGGGTTCGACATTCCAGTGTTCAACCGCAAGGAAACGCCCGGTGCGGCCGATTCCCGTCTGGATTTCGTCGGCGACGAACAGCGTCCCATAGCGCTTGCATAACGCCGCGACGCCAGCGAGGTAACCATCGTCGGGCATGTTGACGCCCTTGCCCTGAATCGGCTCGACGATGAAGGCGGCGATCTGGCGAGAGGTCAGCGCCTTCTCGAGCGCAGCAAGGTCGTTGAACGGAATCGAGAAGCAATCCGGCAGCAGCGGCCCGAAGCCATCGCGGAAATTCTTGTCGCCGGTCAGCGAGAGCGAACCGTAGGACAGACCGTGATAGGCATGATCGCAGTAGACGATGCCGGTCCGGCCAGTCGCACCGCGTGCAAACTTGATCGCAGCTTCGACACATTCCGTCCCTGAATTCGCAAAAAATACCTTGTCGAGATAGGGCACATGCGCGATCAGGCGCTCGGCCAGAATACCGGCCAGCGTCGAAAGGTCGAGCTGAACGAGATTCGGCAGATCGCTGTCGAGGACGCTCTTGAGCGCCTCTTTGACGGTCGGATGATTACGGCCGAGTGCGAACACGCCGAATCCGCTCAAGAGATCGAGGTAACGATCACCGTCACGATCGAACAGGTATTGCCCCTGCCCGCGCTGAAAGCCGACGTCATAGCCTATGGTCTTGAGGACCCGGACGAGCTGTTCGTTGAGGTATCGCGTATGCAGAGCGTTGCGCTGGAATTGGCGATCCGCGAACATCTCTGAAATGTCTAGATTTGGCTGCATGATGTCATACATACTTCGTTTGTCAGGCATCTAGTCAACTGAAATTAGTATATGCGTCGTTTTGTCAATCTCTGGAACAACGAACCGCTTTTGTGTTTAAGTTGGTTGCAATGCACGCGAGGATTCATGCGAAAAATAGCCTTTAGTGGGATTTTCTTGCTTACCGCCGTTGGCGCTGCCTATGCGGCCGAACCGTTGGGCGAGTGGAAGGTCGAGGAGGACAAGGCGACGATCCGAATCGTCGACTGTAACTCCCGCCTTTGGGGGGTAATCGCTTCGGAACGAATTCCCGGCAACATCGATCAGAAGAATCCCGACAAGGCCAAGCGGACGCGTCCCACACTCGGCATCCCGGTTCTTCTGAACATGAGAAAAGCCGAGGATGAGAAAGACAAGTGGGAAGGCCAGATTTACGACGCCACAAGCGGCAAGACCTACGACGCGAACATCCAGCTCAAGTCGCCGACCAGCCTTCGGGTCGAGGGTTGTGTTGCGATGATTCTGTGCGGCGGCCAAACCTGGACCCGCGTCGCCGACAGCACGCCGGTTCCTGGCGGTGCCAAAACCGGTGCCGGTGCCCCTAAAGCTTCTCAGCCATTCCCCACGCCAATCGGCACGCCCAAGACGACCGCTCCGAAGAGCGGTGCCAAGGCGGGCTCGCCTGACGCAGCGACTTCCGAGGTCTGCCTCCTCCCCGAGATCGCGAACGCACCCCGCTAGCAGCGCGGGCTTGAGCCGCGCGCTATTTATCGCGCGGCTTGCCCATGAGCGCCGGCTGAAACAGCACTGCTGCAGCAAGGGTCGTCACCAGCGACAGTGCCAGCAATTTACCCATGCTCGACGTACCGGGATGGCTCGACAGCCAGAGGCTGCCGAATGCCGTCGCGGTCGTCATCGCGCTGAAGAAAATCGCTCGCGTCAGGCTTGATTGCAGAAGTTCTGTGTGGCCTGCCCGCCATGCGGTCACATAGTAGATCTTGAACGCAACGCCGACACCCAACAGCAGCGGCAGAGCGATGATGTTGGCGAAGTTCATCGGCAAACCGATGATGACGCAGATTTCCAGGGTCAGCACACCCGCCAAAATCAGCGGCACCAGGGTCAGCAGCACATCCCCGATCCGTCGCAACACGATCCACAGCAGAATCGCGATCGACAATAGCGCCCATAAGCCGGCATGAATGAACGCTTTGACGATGGTATCGCCGGATTTCAGAATCGAGATCGGGCCGCCGATTGCCTCGGGCTGAACCTTCAGGACCGCACCTGCGAACGCGCGCAACGTATCGTTATCGTTGGGATCGCCCTTCGGCTGCGCTTCGACACGCGTTCTGCCATCGTCCGCGGTCCAGTCATGCAGGATGTCGGGCGGCAGCGTCTTGATGCTGACCGGCTGTGCCTTGAGCAGACCGCGAACCTGATCCAGCGCCACGTTCAACGGCGAGATAAAAGTGGCCTCAGCCTTCTCGCGTGTGGCTTTGCTGGCTTGCGCCAGCTTGGCTAGTGCATCGGCAAGCCGGCGCGCCGCGACAGCGCCCGGCCCCTTGTCGTCGCCGGCGGTCTTGCGCAGGCTTTCTACCGATCCCTTCAAGGCCGCGATATTTTCCTCGTCGGACGGCGCGGTGCCGCGCGATGTTTCGTTCAGGATCGGATTGAGCGAGGCAGCCGCCTTGCGGATAATCGCGAGCTTGGCCGGCTGATCCTCAGGAATGAAGGTGTCGAGCGAGACCGTCCGAGACACTTCCGGAAGTTTCGCAAGCCGCGCCTGAATCTCTTTTGCAGCCACAGCGGATGGAGCGATCACCTCGACCGCATTAGTGCCGGTGTTCGGGTCCCGGCGCAGATCGAGATAGGTTGCAATCGACTCGACCTTTGGGCTTCGCAGATTGATCGGATTGAAGTCGAAGTGCAGGAAATACAGCAAAGGCAGGCCGAGAACCGCCACGCCAAGCGTCGAAGCCACAACCGCCACGCGATGCCGTTCGAGAAAACGATCGACCGGCGCAAGAAACGCGAATCCAAGCGGCTCTTCCTCGCCCGGAGGATTCAGAATCTTGAGCAATGCCGGAAGCACGGTGACCGCAGCAAAGAAGGCGATGATCATGCCCGCGCCGGCAATCTTGCCAAGTTCAGACACGCCTTTGTAATCGGTGGGCAGGAATGACAGGAAGCCGGCAGCTGTCGCCACCGCCGCGAGTGTCAGCGGCACGGCGGAATATTCACCGGCCTTTACCAGCGCATCGTCCAGATCGTCGTTGGCATGGCGTTCGGCCCGGTAACGCACGCTATACTGGATTCCGAAATCGACGCCGAGACCGACAAACAGAACGAAAAACGCAATCGAGATCAGGTTCAGCGCACCCACAAGCATCAAGCCGACCGCCGTGGTAATCGACAGGCCGATAATCAGCGTGATGAACACCGCCCCGATGATCTTGGGCGATTTCAGAGCGCACCACAGAATGAACAGCACGATCAGAACGGTAGCGATGCCGTTGACCAGCGCGCCTTCCTGAACCGTGGCAAACTCCTCGTTCGCAATCGGAACGGGACCGGTCAGGCGAACGCGCGCATCGTACAGACCCGCGAGATTAATATCTTTTGCCGCCTGGCGAATCGCATCGGTTGCAGCCCCGCCCGGCTCCAACGCCTTGAAGTCGAGGACAGGACGGATCTGAAGGAGCGTCCGCGTGTCGGAAGCCGTCAGCGGCTCGTTGCTGGCGAGTTCCTTCCAGGAGAACGTGGCTGACTGGTTCGCCACCACCTTTTCGACGGTGTCGGCCACAAGGTTCAGCGGGCGCGCCATCGAATCGCGGGAGTACTGCCCCCGCTTGGAACCGGCCAGACCGAACTCCAGCACGCCGGTCAGACCCCGCAGGCTGGGATCGTCCATCAGGATGTCGAAAATCGGGGCCGCTGAGGCCAACTGGCCGGTCTGTTTGGCGACTTCCTGGGTCGGCAAGAACAAAAGACCGTTATTATCGAAAAATGCCCCACCGCCCGGCCGCCTGATCGAAATGAACCTTTCGGTCATTGGCAGCAACTTCTTCTCAAGGGCGTCACCGGCCTGCCGGGCCAGTTCCGGCGTGGGGGCCTCTATAACCGCCAGAATCGAGTCATTTCGGCCCGGAAATGCCTTTTCGAAGTCAATTTCGCGCTTTCGCCAGTCCAAATCAGGAGAAATCAGCTTCGCGACATCGGTATTGATGGCAAAGTTCCGGTGGGAATAGTCGCCAGCAGCCGCAGCCAGAGCCAAGCCAGCCACGAGGACCAGCCATGCGTGGCGCGTGCAAAAACGAACAAGCGATACAATAGTCCTTGTCAGCACAGGTTTTCTTTCTATTTCTGGCGACCAGCTTGCGGTAAAGGCAACTGCCGGGGAGGCAGGCGGTTATCTTACTGATGCCTCAAACGATGCCCTTAAGTCACACAATAGTGGCATTTAACCAGCAGTTCCTCAGAACTACTGCTGGATAGCTGCAATAATGCTACACTGCAAAATGTTCTCGTCTTGTTCCACAGTCGCATTGGAAGCCTTGGTATGACCTCTTCAACCCCATTGCTCGACGCAATCAAGTCGCCCGCTGACCTTCGCAAAATGAAGGAAAGTGACCTGCCTCAAGTTGCGGCAGAAGTTCGCGCCGAAACAATCAACGCGGTTGCGGTTACGGGTGGTCATCTCGGCTCCGGTCTCGGTGTCGTCGAACTGACGGTTGCAATACATCATGTTTTTAATACGCCCGCAGACCGCGTCATCTGGGACGTCGGCCATCAGGCCTATCCGCACAAGATCCTGACAGAGCGACGTGACCGGATTCGGACCCTGCGTCAGGGTGGCGGCCTGTCCGGCTTCACCAAGCGCGCGGAGAGCGAGTACGACTGTTTCGGCGCTGCACATTCGTCGACCTCGATTTCAGCAGGCCTCGGCATGGCCGTCGCCCGCGATCTCGCCGGCGGCAACAACAATGTCATCGCTGTGATCGGCGACGGTGCGATGTCCGCCGGTATGGCCTATGAGGCCATGAACAATGCCGGTGCGATGGATTCGCGCCTGATCGTGATTCTCAACGACAATGAGATGTCGATCGCGCCGCCGGTCGGCGCGATGTCGTCATACCTGTCGCGCCTGACGTCCAGCAACACCTACCGCTCGCTCCGCGAGATCGGCAAACAGGTTGCCAAGCGTCTTCCGAAATTCGTCGAAAAAGGTGCGCAGCGCGCCGAGGAATATGCCCGCGGAATGCTGTCGGGCGGCACGTTGTTCGAGGAACTCGGCTTCTACTATGTCGGCCCGATCGACGGTCACAACCTCGATCACCTGCTTCCTGTCCTCAAGAACGTGCGCGATTCGAAGGTCGGCCCGACGCTGATTCATGTCGTGACCGAAAAGGGCAAGGGTTACGTCCCGGCTGAAGCCGCCTCGGATAAGTATCACGGCGTGGTCAAGTTCGACGTCGCCACCGGCAAGCAGGCGAAGGCACAGGCCAACGCCCCCGCCTACACCAAGGTGTTCGGCACCAGCCTCGTCAAGGAAGCCGAGAAGGACGACAAGATTGTCGCCATCACCGCCGCCATGCCAGGCGGCACCGGCGTCGATATTTTCAGCAAAGCCTTCCCTGAGCGTACTTTCGACGTCGGCATCGCCGAGCAGCACGGTGTGACATTCGCCGCCGGCCTGGCATCCGAAGGCCTAAAGCCGTTCGTCGCCATCTACTCGACCTTCCTGCAGCGCGCCTACGACCAAGTGGTCCATGACGTCGCCATCCAGGGTTTGCCGGTCCGCTTCATCATCGACCGTGCGGGTCTTGTCGGCGCTGACGGACCGACCCATGCAGGTTCGTTCGATCTGGCCTATCTCGGCTGTTTGCCGGGCATGGTTCTGATGGCGGCCGCCGATGAAGCCGAACTGGTTCACATGGTCGCGACTGCGGCGGCCATCGATGACCGCCCCTCCGCTATCCGTTTCCCGCGCGGCGACGGTGTCGGTGTCGACCTGCCGTCGGTTGGCGTTCCGCTTGAGATCGGCAAGGGCCGCATCGTCCGCGAGGGCACCTCGGTGGCGCTGGTGTCACTCGGCACGCGCCTTCAGGAATGCCTGAAGGCTGCAGATATTCTAAAAAACCACGGCTTAACGGCGACGGTTGCCGATGCCAGATTTGCCAAGCCGATCGACACGGACATGATCCTGCGTCTGGCGCGCGATCACGACGTGCTCATCACCGTCGAGGAAGGCTCGATCGGCGGCTTCGGGGCGCAGGTCTTGCATACCCTCGCAGAGAACGGCGCGCTCGACAAAGGATTGAAGGTTCGCTCCATGGTTCTTCCGGATACGTTTATCGATCAGGACAGCCCGGCCGCGATGTATGCGAAGGCCGGCCTCGACGCCAAGGGCATCGTGACGCGCGTCTTCGAGGCACTGGGCCGCGAAGGCGAGATCAGCGCGGTGCAGCTTGCTTAATCACGCGCCCAAAGCCGAGATGAAAATCCTGCTGGCTCAGCCGCGCGGCTTCTGCGCCGGCGTGGTGCGTGCGATCGAGATCGTCGAGCGTGCGTTGGAAAAGTACGGCCCGCCGGTCTACGTCCGCCACGAGATCGTCCACAACAAGTATGTGGTCGAAAGCCTGAAGGCCAAGGGCGCGGTGTTTGTCGAGGATCTGCACGAGGTCCCGGCCAACGCGATCACGGTTTTCAGCGCCCACGGGGTTGCCAAGAGTGTCGAGGAAGAGGCCGCATCGCGGAGCCTTCCCGTGCTCAACGCCACCTGCCCGCTGGTCACGAAAGTTCACAATCAGGGGAAGCGCTACGTCTCCAAGGGACGCAAGCTGGTCCTGATTGGCCATGAAGGACACCCGGAAGTGGTAGGAACCATGGGCCAGGTTCCCGGCCCTGTCATCCTCGTCCAGAGCGTTGAGGACGTTGCCCGGCTCGATCTGCCAAGCGACGCGCCCATGGCCTACATCACCCAGACCACCCTCAGCGTCGACGACACCCGCGACATCATCGCGGCCCTCGAGGACCGCTTCAGCGACCTCGAAGGCCCCGATACCCGCGATATTTGCTATGCGACACAAAACCGCCAGTCTTCGGTGCGAGACCTCAGCAAGCTCGTCGACGTTATTCTGGTGGTCGGCGCGACCAACAGTTCCAACTCCAACCGCCTCCGCGAAATCGGGACCGAAGTTGGCGTCCCGAGCTACCTCATCGCCGACGGCAGCCAGCTCAATCCTGAATGGTTGAAGGACGCGAAGACCGTCGGCATCACCGCGGGCGCCTCGGCGCCGGAGGTGCTGGTGGACGATGTGATTGACGCCCTGCGGAGAATCGGACCGGTGACAGTGTCCGTGTTGCCGGGCCGGGAGGAAAACATCGAATTCAGACTTCCTGCGGAGCTGGTTCAACGCCAGCCGCGGCTCACTCCTGTGATGCAAGAAAGATAGCTGTTCATGGCCATTCCATTTTTCAAAGAGATCAAGATCGGCTCCTATCTCATGAAGCAAAAGCTCATGGGCAATAAGCGGTATCCGCTGGTGCTGATGCTCGAACCATTGTTTCGCTGCAACCTCGCGTGTGTCGGTTGCGGCAAGATCGACTATCCGGATGCGATCCTGAACCGCCGTATGTCGGCGCAGGAATGCTGGGACGCGGCTGAAGAATGCGGCGCGCCGATGGTTGCGATCCCCGGCGGCGAACCGCTGATCCACAAGGAGATCGGCGAAATCGTGCGCGGCCTGGTGGCCCGCAAGAAATTCGTTTCGCTCTGCACCAACGCGCTGCTGCTTGAGAAGAAGCTCGATCTGTTCGAGCCCTCGCCTTACCTGTTCTTCTCGGTGCATCTCGACGGCCTGAAGGATCATCACGATAAGGCCGTGTCGCAGAAGGGCGTGTTCGACCGCGCCGTATCCGCGATCAAGGCCGCCAAGGCGCGCGGCTTTACCGTGAACGTCAACGCGACGATCTTCGACGGCCATGCAGCCGAGGATATCGCCAAATTCCTCGACTATACCGTTGAGCTCGGCGTCGGCGTTTCGATGTCGCCCGGCTACGCTTACGAGCGCGCGCCCGATCAGGAACACTTCCTGAACCGCACCAAGACCAAGAAGCTGTTCCGCGATGTGTTCGCGCTCGGCAAGGGCAAGAAGTGGAATATCATGCACTCTGGCCTGTTCCTGGATTTCCTGGCCGGAAATCAGGAATACGAGTGCAAGCCATGGGGCATGCCTGCGCGCAACATCTTCGGATGGCAGAAGCCCTGCTATCTGCTCGGCGAAGGCTACACCAAGACCTTCAAGGAGCTGATGGAAACTACCGATTGGGAAACCTACGGCACCGGCAAGTACGAGAAGTGCGCCGACTGCATGGCCCATTGCGGTTATGAACCGACTGCGGCTGATGAAGCCATTTCCAACCCGCTCAAGGCGGCCTGGGTTGCTCTGCGCGGCGTGAAGACCGAAGGCCCGATGGCGCCGGAGATCGATATGAGCAAGCAGCGCCCGGCGCAGTACATCTTCTCCTCGGAAGTGCAGAAGCGTCTGTCGGAGATTCGTGCCGATGAAGCGAAGGCAGCTGAAGCCAAGGCCGCCAAGCTTGCAGCAGCGACGACAGCGCCTGCATCGACCAACGCATCGACAGCAGCCTGATTTAAACCGCATCAGACGAAAAAGGCGCGAGCATTGCTCGCGCCTTTTTTGTTGAACCCGCGCGGCCTCCCCTTGCATCCGCCAACCCGCGCTCTATACCGAACCATATGGTTCAGTATATTCAGGCCCGTTTCGACGCCACGTTCGCCGCGCTCTCGGATGCCACCCGACGCGGCGTTCTGGAGCAGCTCGGGCGCGCGGACGCGTCGATCACAGACCTTGCCGAGAAGTTCCACATGACCCTCACGGGCATGAAGAAGCATGTCGGCGTCCTGGAGCAGGCCGAGCTCGTTACCACGGAGAAGATCGGTCGGGTGCGGACCTGCAGGTTAGGCCCGCGCCGGCTTGAGGATGAGGCGGCATGGATCGAGAGCTATCGCCAGCTCTGGGCCTCGCGCTTCGACGAGTTGGACAAGGTTGTCGAGGAATTGAAACGGAAGGAGAAGGCCGATGGCCGGAAAAAAAGAAAATGAGCCTGCGAAAAACCGCACGACGGCGGAACGGAAGTCCGAGCGTGAACTCGTCGTCACGCGAATCTTCAATGGCCCGGCGCGCCTCGTGTTCAAGGCGTGGACCACGCCAGAGTTGTTCCGGAAATGGTGGATACCGAAGTCGTTCGGAATAACTATCATCTCTTACGAGGCCGATATTCGCACGGGTGGCACTTATCGTATCTTGATGGGCCACCCTTCGTCGGAGCAGCCTATGGCGTTCTTCGGCAGATACATCGAAGTGACGCCGCACAGCCGTATGGTCTGGACGAATGACGAAGGTGGCGAAAGCGGGGCTGTCACCACGGTGACCTTCGAAGAGCGAGGTGCCGAGACTCTGGTCGTCATGCACGATCTCTATGCCTCGAAGGAAGCTCTCGACGAAGCTATCGCCTCTGAAAGCACGAGCGGATTTAGCGAGACTTTCGAGCAACTGGACGAACTGCTCGTCACTCTGGGCACGGGCGCGGGACGATCATGAGTTCGTCGACATCGAGGTCGGCCGGCCTCGACGACAAGACCGAGGTTGTGACCTGCGAAAGCAGACTCAGCCCAGCGCGCCCTGACAGCCGCGCAACGAACGAAGGGCGCGATTGAAGTCGCGCCCGGTCGAAATCAGATGCGGGATGACGCGTGGATTGCGCGCGATCCCGCGCATCACCTTCCACATATCGACATTGCCGTTCGGCTTGATGGCGTTCATCGTCAATTCGGGCAGCGCGCGATGGGCCGGGTCGCTGATAACGCGCACAGCGGCGAACGGCAGGCCATAATGCTCGGCGTAACGCGCCGCAATGTGGCTTTCCATATCGACCGCATCGCCGCCGGTGGTGGCGCGAAGTGCTGCCTTTGCGATCTGGCCGGTCACGACTTCTTCGACACCAACAAGAATTCCGGGAACCACAGCGCGACGGCGCTTCGCCGGAAGCGCGACCAAATCTTCGGTGAGCGCTGCGGCCGTTGACCAGCGTTGTTTGCCTGCAAGGATTTGCGAGGCGATGACAATATCACCGGACTTCAATTCAGGATTGAGACCGCCGGCAACACCGAAGCTCACAATGCCGCGAATGCTCGCCGGATCGAACGACGTCATCATCTCGCGCAACTGAACTGGATTGCTCGAACTGCAGATGACAGTAAGACCGGGGCCGGCAGCGATGCGGGCCTCCTGTTTCAAACCAGTCACGATCAGGACTGGCAGATCATCTCGCGCTGTAGCGATGTGTGCGGCGTCCCCGCCCGCGCTTATAGTCACATTCCGATCCCCACGAAGCGGCTGTTAGTATTGCGCAAATTTCGGTACCGCGCCAGCGCCCACAGCGGGAAGAACTTGGAATATCCGTGGTATCGCAAATAGAACACACGTGGGAACCCGCCCCCGGTGTATTGCGGCTCGGTCCATAACCCGTCCTGACCCTGGAACCGGATCAAATAGGCGATGCCGCGCTGAGTCGCGGGATGATCAACCTTCCCCGCCGCCATCAAAGCCAGCGTCGCCCAGGCGGTCTGGGAGGCCGTGGTTTCTGACGGGACATAGCCCTTATAATCGAGCCGGTAGCTGTTGCCGTCCTCACCCCAGCCGCCATCCGCGTTCTGGATCGAGATCAGCCAGTCGGCGGCCTTTGCCATCACCGGGTCGGCGTGATCCACGCCGGCAGCATTCAGCGCGCACAGCACCGACCATGTCCCGTAGATGTAGTTGACGCCCCAGCGCCCGAACCATGAGCCGTCCGCAAGCTGCGTGCGGCGCAGATACTCAATGCCACGCCCCAGCGCCTCGCTGGTCTCCGCCGTCTCGCCAAGCTGCGCCAGCATCGAAACGCAGCGCGCGGTGACATCCTCGGTCGGCGGATCGAGCAGCGCGCCGTGATCCGAGAACGGAATGTTGTTGAGATAATATTCGAGGTTATCGGCATCGAACGCGGCCCAACCGCCGTCCTTGCTTTGCAGGCCATCGATCCACTCGCGGCCGCGCGCGATGGCGTCGTCATACTTCGTTCCTGCGTTCAGCGTCCCGCGCGCGCGGTCCATCGCCATTACGACCACAGCGGTGTCGTCGAGATCGGGATAGTGCGCGTTGTTGTATTGAAACGCCCAGCCGCCGGGGCGCACGCCGGGCCGCTTCTCGATCCAGTCGCCCTCGACGTCCAGCACCTGCTTCGGCTTCAGCCAATCCAGCGCTACTTTGGCAGAGGCGATTTCCTTCTCGCCGCCGACTTCGATCATGGCATGAGCGGCCAGCGCGGTATCCCAGATCGGCGACACGCAAGGCTGACAGTAAGCTTCGTCGTCCTTGATGACGAGAAGGTTCTCGACCGACTGCCGCGCCAATACGTAGTGCGGATGATCCTTCGGATAACCGAGCACGTCGTACATCATCACGGAATTGACCATGGCCGGAAAGATCGCGCCGAGACCATCGACGCCGTTCAGGCGCTCGGTCACGAATGCCACCGCCTTGTCGATGGCGCGCTGACGCGTTTTCTTCGGAAACAGCGGATCGACGACACGCAAAATCTTGTCGAGAAGATTGAAGCCGGTGAACCACAGCTGGCTCTGATGCGGCGCTTTCGCCGTCATGCCGATCGACTTCGGGTATTCCAGAAACAACTCGTCGATACCGACGCCGAGCGGATTGCGCGCGCGCGGCTTCGTGGTCATCAGCACCAGCAGCGGCACGATCACGGTTCGCGCCCAATACGAAATTTTGGTCAGATGGATTGGAAACCACCGCGGCAACAGCATGATTTCAATCGGCATCATCGGCGCAGCGCGCCAGGTGACGACACCGAACAGCGCCAGCATAATGCGGGTAAACACGTTGCTCTTGATCGCGCCGCCGCGGCGAAGCATTTCCTCGCGCGCTTTCTTCATGTGCGGCGCATCGGGCTTGTCGCCGATCATCTTCAGCGCGAAGTAAGCCTTCACGCTGGCGCTCATGTCGAATTCGTGGCCGTAGAACAGCGACCAGCCGCCGTTCGCGTTCTGGATGCGGCGAAGGTAATTGCCGATCTTGGCTTCCAGCGCAGCGTCGACGGGTTCCGCCAGATAATGCCGCAGCAACACATACTCGGCCGGAATCGTGGCGTCGGCTTCAAGCTCGAACACCCAGTGCCCGTCAGGCTTGCGATAGTCCAGCACAGCATTGCTCGCAGCACCGATGCTGGCATCTACTGCTGCCGCTGACGGCGCCGCATCGGCCTTATGATTGTCGAGAGTGGTGCTTTGCATTTTATCCGTTACCGCATTTGCAGCGCCAGATCGGCGGCGCGGTCGCCAGAGCGGATCGAGCCTTCGATGGTGGCCGGCAGTCCGGTGTCAGTCCAGTCGCCCGCGAGAAACAGGTTTTTCCATTCGGTAACAGGTCCGGGCCGCAACGCATTCTGTTCCGGCGTCGCCTCGAATGTGGCACGGCGTTCGCGCACGATCTGCCACGGCGGCAGCGGGCCTTCCGCAACCTCGGCACTGATGCCGGCAGCCTTGCAGATGTCGCGCCAGATGTCGCGCGCTAACTGTTCGCGCGGCACATTCACCAGCCGGTCAGCATCGCTGATGGTAATAGAAAGCCGCTGCGGAAATGCGAACAGCCATTCGATCAATCCGCCGATCACGCCCATCATCGGCGGCATATTGTCAGGTGGATCGTAACGGAAATGCGCATTGACGATGGCGCGGAACTTGGTCGGCGTCTTCAGCCCGAGCAGGATCGACGAGGCAGCGCGCGGCGGCACGGCCAGCACGACGACATCGTTCGGTGCAACCGCAACGGTGTCATCGCCAAACTCCAGCGCCGAGATGGTCTCGCCAGCCATCAGCACCTGCCGCAGTTCATGACCGAAATTGATCGAAGCGCCCTTCTCGCGCAGCAGCCTGAGAGCCGGATCGACCAGCACGGCACTCAGACCATCGCGCGCAATCAGCGGACGGCATGATTTTCCGCCCGCCAGCAGCGTCTCACGGACAATAGCGCCCGCCAAGCCCGCAGAGCCATCGGGCGGATCGACGTTCAATGCCGCGAGCAGCAGCGGCTGAACCAGCCGCTCATACAGCGTCCCTTCGCATTTCACGGTTTTTCCGACCAGCGCATCGGTGCCCGCCCAGATCACCGGCGCGAGCGCGAGATAGTCACCAACCGTCGTATCGGGCACACGACGAGATTTGTCGAACACCCATGTCGGCAGGCGGCCGTTGCCAAGATCGAGCATCCAGCGGTTGTCGGTCTTCAGATCGACGAAATCGAACTGCGCGCGCTCCGGCCCCACAAGACCGGCTTCGCTCCCGATCGACAGCGCGTAGGACCGAGCGTGGAGATTACCCGACAGCAACAGATGGTTGCCGTTGTCTATCACGAGATCGGTTGCTGCATCATAATACGAACGGCAGCGGCCGCCGGCCTGCTGCGTGGCTTCGTGGACGTGAACCTCGAATCCTTCATTCGCGAGCCGGACAGCCGCAGACAGACCGGAGACCCCGGCACCAATGATATGTGCTTTTGCCATCAGATAAATGCGTACCGAATGAGAATGAAAATCTTGGCAATCTTGTTTAGCTTCACCGGTTTGCGCGGCAGCGCGAAGCCGCGCTCGACCAGCTTTTCGAGGATCGCGTGATAATACTCCGACATGATTTTCGGCGCGCGGACCACACGACGTGAATTGCGCGCCATGACGTCGTTCGACTTGGCGAAATGACTGCGCGCCTGCTTCAGAATGCCCTCGCATACGCGCGGCAAACGCGGATCGGATGCAACCACCAACGGATCGTTCGACATAATGCCGGCCGCGTTGAGATCTTCGCGCGGCAGATAAAGCCGGCCAATGCCGGCGTCTTCATCGATATCGCGCAGGATGTTCGTCAGCTGAAGCGCGCGTCCAAGGTGATGTGCCAGCAAAATTCCGTCTTCTTCACCGAGCCCGAACACCCGCACTGACAACCGGCCCACCGCGCTGGCGACACGATCGCAGTAGAGATCCAGCGTCCGTGCATCGGGCGCGCGGATATCGGCGGGCACGTCCATTTCCATGCCGTCGATGATCGCAATGAAATCTTCGCGCCGCAGACCGAATTGCTTCACCGACGATACATATTCGCTCAGATGCTGCGGCGGATGTCCGGCATAGAGCGCGTCGATATCGCGCCGCCACTGATCCAGCGCCTTCAGGCGTTCAGGACGCGGACCGTCCGAATCTGCGATGTCATCGACCTGCCGGCAAAAGCTGTAGATCTGAAACATCGCATCGCGCTGCTCGCGCGGCAAAATGCGCATCGCTGCATAAAACGAACTGCCGGAGGCCGAGCCTTCGGGTGTCACCTGCGATGTTGCTTCAGCGGCGGTCATGATGTCATCACGCGCCGGAGACACGACGAACGGCCGAAGCCTGCCCGGTCGCGCGCTGGTATAATCCGTGCGCAGTTGCCGACAGTGCCACACCCAACATCTTCTGCTTGGAAAGATGAACACGCTCACTCAGCGGATCGCGAACTTTCAGCAGATTGACGATCTTGTCGGCGACCGCATCGATCACGGCAATCTCCAGTCCGAGACGTGTATCCTTCACCTTACCGGGAAGCGACCTACCCTCGTTCAGAAGTGTTTCCGTCCGGCGCGCCAGTCCTTGCAGGCATTTCAGCAGAGGCGGCGGCGCGTGCCCCTCGCCGAGCATCTCCACCGTTGCACCGGCGGCGGCAAGCGCATCGCGCGGGATATAGACGCGGTTGAGATCGAGGTAATCCTTGCCGCAATCCTGCAGGTGATTGTTGATCTGTAATGCCGCGCAGATCGCGTCCGACGCGGCCCAGGTCGAGCGATCCTCGCCATGGACATCCAGCATGAAGCGACCGACAGGCATCGCTGATAGCGAACAGTAATGGATCAGTTCGTCCCAGTTCTCGTAGCGCAGCTTGGTGACATCGAGACGAAATGCGTTCAGCAAATCCTGCGCATGTTTCGGCGACATCGCGCGCTCGGCGAACGCAGCCCGCAGCGCCACGGCTTCCGGCTGACTGTCGCCCTTGCCGAGCAACTCCGCTTCCAGCAGATCGAGCTTGTCGAGCTTGTCCTGCGGCGCAAGCGACACATGATCGGCGATGTCATCGCCGGTGCGCACGAAATTGTAGAACGCAAGAATCAGCGCGCGATGACGCGGATGAATGATCCACGACGCGACCGGAAAGTTCTCGTCCTTATGGCCTTTGCCAGAACGCAATTCGCCTGCAGTTGTCATCAGAAGCTGGATACCTGTATCTGCGCGGCCGTTCCACATGAGCAGACCTGCGCCGCAGTCGATTAGCAGGTTCGCGGCCCCTAATACAATCCCGTATCTGATCGAAATACATCAATTACTTCAATATATTACGATGGTATCGCGCCAGATTTGAGAGATGCCTGCTCATTCGCCGCATCAACCCGATTTTTCGGAACCGGTCAGACGTTCTGGCCGGCAGCAAAACCTGACGACCAAGCCCACTGGAAGTTGAAGCCGCCAAGATGGCCGGTGACATCGATCACCTCGCCGATGAAAAACAATCCGGGCACGGATTTGGCTTCAAATGTTTTCGAGGACAGTTCCGCGGTATCGACTCCACCCAGTGTGACTTCCGCCGTTCGGTAACCTTCGGTGCCCCGTGGCCTCACCTGCCACTTATTCACAAGCGTCGCGACCGTTTGCAATTGCCGGTCAGACAGATCCGCCATGCGAGACGCTCCGCCGCCAGCCTCAGCAATCATCTGTGCCAGCCGCCCCGGCAGCAGACGTGCAAGGCCGGTCGCCAATTCCTGGCGCGGATGATCGCGGCGCATCTCCTTTAGCGCGGCGAATACATCGATACCGGGCGCCATATCGACCTGAATGTCGTCGCCATCGCGCCAATAGGATGAAATCTGCAGTATCGCCGGGCCGCTCAATCCGCGATGCGTGAACAGCATCGCCTCGTCGAACTGCGTCCCGCTGCATGTCACCACCGCTTCAACCGAAACGCCGGCGAGATTTTTCGATCGCGTCAGCAGTGCTTCATCGAACGTCAGCGGCACCAATGCAGCACGCGGCGGCACGATCTTGAGACCGAATTGTTCGGCGATTCTATATCCGAACCCGCTCGATCCCATTTTTGGAATGGATGGACCTCCGGTGGCGATCACCAACGATGTTCCGCGCATCTCTCCACGATCGGTGACGACAGTGAAGCCGCTCTCGCCCTTCGCGACCGACAGGATTTTCGTACCCGTGTGCAGCGTGACACCGACGGCGGCGCATTCATCGAGCAGCATGTCGATAATCTGTTGCGAAGAATCATCGCAGAACAACTGCCCGCGGGTCTTCTCGTGATAGGCGATACGATGCTTCTCGACCATCGCGATGAAGTCGTGCTGGGTGTATCCGCTCAGCGCCGACTTGCAGAAATGCGGGTTGTGAGACAGAAAATTCGCGGGCGCGGTGTACAGGTTGGTGAAATTGCAACGCCCGCCGCCGGATATACGGATTTTCTCCGCCGGGCGTTTTGCCTGCTCGATCACCGCCACGCGCCTGCCACGGCCTCCGGCAACGCTGGCGCACATCAGGCCCGCCGCTCCTCCGCCAATGACGACGGCATCATAAACCAGCGGCGATTTCATAGGCGCTCAAGCAACAAAGCTGGCAGCGCGGCCGCGTTACTCGGCGGCGACAGGCATGTCCCGCAATCTGGTCGAATAATGCGATGCATTCTGTTGCCCACCTGACGCGTCCCGAGCGAACAATATCAGATGGTGCGCGACCAAACCAACAGTGATGACGCGTTCGATATCGCCGCGCTTGAGAAGCGGCAGCGAGAACTTCCAGAATTCGCGGCGGTAGTCGCTCTTGACCCCGACTTGCCAGACAATATTGGCCAACATCGTCAGCCCGCGCTTGATATTGCGCAACGACAACCGCTCCTTGCTGTTGGGCAGCTTGACCCGGTTCGGATAGGTGTGGATCACCTGATAGTCGAAACGCGCGAACAGCTTCTCGGGCGTATAGGCTTTGCCCATGCACTCGCGCCATGTGGACACGACATGATTGTAGGGCAGCAGAAAATCGACGTTCGAATCGCGATCGCTGTCCTCGATCAATCGGCCTTCGCGCTTGAGGCGATCCCACAGCGGCGTCTTCGGTAACGCTTGCAACAGGTTGATCGTCAGCAGCGGAATTTCGGACTGATCGACGAATTCGAGAATGCCCTCGCCCGCATCGAGCGAGTCGGTATCCAGCCCGAGGATGATGCCGGACACCACTTCCAGGCCATAGCTGTTGAGGGTCTGCACGCCCTCCAGGATCGGCACCACCATATTGTGCTGTTTCGACATGGCCTTCAGCGCGGCGGGGTCTGGCGTTTCGATGCCGCAGAATACGGTAGCAAAATAAGCATCGCGCATCAGAGAAAGGATCTCGGGACGCTTGGCGATGTTCAGCGTGGCTTCACACGCAAACTGCAATGCGAAACCGTTGCGCTTCTGCCAATCGACCAGATGCGGCAACAGGTCCAGCGCCGCCTTGCGGTTGCCGATGAAATTGTCGTCGACGAAATACACCGACCCGGTAAGGCCGCATTCGAGCAGCTTGTCGAGTTCGGCGGTGACTTGCTCGGGTGTCTTCAGGCGCGGATTGCGCCCGTAAAGTCCGGGAATGTCGCAGAACTCACACTGGTAGGGACAGCCGCTGGAAAACTGGATGCTGCCAAGAAAATAGCGCTCGAGCGGAATCAGCTCATACGCCGGAATCGGAAATTCCGTCATTTCACGGCGTTCCTGCGTGGTGAGAACCACCTGCTTGTCCGGCCGCGACGTATCGCGGGCCAGACGCCGGAACAGTTCTTCAGTAGCGTCTCCCAGCTCGCCGATATGCAGATAGTCGAAGTCCGGATAATTGTCCGGACAGGCGCTCACGGACGGGCCACCCAGCGCCACGGCCAGATTATGCTCGTGGGCGCGGCGGCAAATGTCGTTGATTTGCGGGCGCTGAATATGCATTCCGCTGACGAAAACCGCATCGGCCCAGTCGAAATCCTCTGCCGTCGCAACCTTCATGTTCTCATCGAGAAACCGCACTTCCCATCCCTTGGGCAGAGAAGCAGCGATCAGCAGCAGCCCCTGAGGAGGCATGAACGCCTGAACACCATCGGTCAGGGGGTATGCGTATTCGAAAGTACCAAAGGAAGGAGAGTATCGGGGAAAAACACAAAGGATACGGCGAATGGAAGGACTTACGACATCTCTCATCAGGCCCCCTGCTCTCTATATGTGCAGTCGTGCTAAGAACGGGCCATAATTTCGGTGAGATTAGGGCACTTCCAAGAACGCAGCCCCGCGCTCAGCGCAGCCATACCGGGATAAGCAAGCTGCGGACCATTCCCACAACCAACGCCCGTTAAATGGCTTGGTTCCGCCCGGTTCCAATCCTGGATCAAAGGCTGCTATCGTCCCGGCACAAAAAGCCTCAAGCCTTGCGGAGGACTATCCCGATGACGAAAACCAACCGCCAGATTCTGCTGGTCGAAAAGCCGACCGGCAAACTCTTGCCGCAGAACTTCAAGATGGCCGAAGCCGCCATTCCCGAGCCGAAGGACGGCGAGGTGCTGGTGCGCGTCCGTTACATCTCGCTCGATGCCGCCAACCGCGCCTGGATGCACGGCGCAACCTATCGCTCGGCAATCGAAGCCAATTCAGTCATGGCCGGCGGCGCCGTTGCAGAAGTCGTGACATCGAACGCACCGGGCTTCGCCCCCGGCGATCTCGTATTCGGCGATACCGGATGGCAGGATTATGCGGCGGTTAAAGCCAAGACGCTCCTCAAAGTCCCGCACATGGAGCCGATGACGCATCTCCTGAGTGTCTACGGCATCGCCGGCCTCACCGCCTATTTCGGCTTGCTGGAAGTCGGCAAGCCGAAAGCGGGCCAAACCGTCGTGGTGTCAGCGGCTGCGGGATCGGTCGGCTCCATCGTCGGACAGATCGCCAAGATCAAGGGCTGCCGCGTGGTCGGCATCGCCGGCGGCAAGGACAAGTGCAACTGGCTGGTGTCCGAACTCGGCTTCGATGCCGCGGTCGACTACAAGTCCGAGCCGGTATTCAAGGCGCTGAAGGCCGCCGCACCGAACGGCATCGATGTGTATTTCGACAATGTCGGCGGCGACATTCTTGAAGCCTGCCTGCCGCAGATGAACCTGAACGGCCGCATCGCCTGCTGCGGTGCCGTTTCGCAATATGACGGCGCACCGTCGGCGACCGGCCCGCGCGGCGTTCCGGGACTGATCGTGGTGAAGCGCCTGATCATGAAAGGCTTCATCGTGATGGATTACTACGACCAGACCGCACGGGCGATGGCCGACCTTCAGTCATGGGTGAAGGCAGGCACGCTCAAGGTGCAGGAAGACGTGATCGACGGCCTGGAAAATACGCCAAAGGCGTTGATCGGTCTTCTTGCAGGCGAGAACCGCGGCAAGCGGATGGTGAAGGTGTAACGCCTGCGTTTGACTGGCGGATCACTCAACTTCCGTTCATCCCCGCGAAGCGGGAATGAGCGGAGAGGCCATGTTCAACTCGGTTGGTTCGCTCTCCAGCTGTCCTAAAGACGCGGATCACCGGGTCAAGCCCGGTGATGACGACCGTGTGAGTTGCGGCTAAAGTGCATAAGCACTTCAAAAAGCCTCCTTCACCCCGCCCCTTCCTGCTCAACTCCGGAAATAAAAATGCTGAATACGCCCCGCTCCCGCCGCGGCATGGTGACCTCGCCCCATCATCTCGCCTCCGAGGCCGGATTGCGCGTGTTGCGCGAAGGCGGCAACGCCATCGAGGCGACGCTGGCGATGGCGGCCAGCCTGCCGGTGGTCTATCCGCACATGAATTCGATCGGCGGCGACGGCTTCTGGCTGATCTCGAAAGACGGCAAGCCGCCGATCGCAGTGGATGGCTGCGGTGCCGCGGCGCAGGCCGCGACCGTCGACTTTTACAAAAGCAAAGGCCTGTCCGCGATTCCGCCGCGCGGCCCCCTCGCCGCAAACACAGTCGCAGGAACGCTGTCGGGTTGGGCGGAGGTGATCGCGATCAACACGGAAATGGGCGGCAAGCTTCCGCTGTCGCGCCTTGTTGAAGACGCGGTTTGGTCCGCCGAGAATGGCTTCGCCGTCACCGCGACACAGCAGGAACTGACCGAAACCAAATTCGCTGAACTGAAAGACTCGCCCGGCTTCGTCGAAACCTTCCTGCTTGGCGGCCAGTTGCCGAAAGAAGGCCAGTTGATGAAGCTGCCGGCGCTCGGCGCGACGCTGAAGCGACTCGGCCAGCATGGCCCGATGGATTTCTACACCGGCGCACTCGCCCAGGAGATCGCCGCCGATCTCGCGCGCTGCGGCTCGCCGGTGACGCTGGCCGATCTGGCCGCACAGAAGGCGCAGCGCCGCGAAGCGCTCTCCGTGGCAGTCAAGGACGCAACGCTGTATAATTTTCCGCCGCCGACGCAAGGCCTCGCATCGCTCATGATCCTTGCGATCTTCGAACGGCTGGGCGTGAAGGAGGCCGAAGGCTTCGACTATCTGCATGGCATCGTTGAAGCCACCAAGCAAGCATTCCTCGTGCGCGACCGCATCGTCGGCGATCCCGCGCTCATGACGGAGAAAGCACAGGACTATCTGCAATCGGGAAAGCTCGACGAGCTTGCTGAAAAGATCGACCGCAAGAAGGCCCTCCCATGGCCGGTGCCAACCAATCCCGGTGACACCGTCTGGCTCGGCGCCATCGACAGCAACGGTATCGCCGTCTCGTTCATCCAGAGCATCTACTTCGAATTCGGTTCGGGCTGCGTGCTGGAGAACTCCGGCATCGTCTGGCAGAATCGCGGCTCGAGTTTCCTGCTCGACGGCGGTGGCCCGCGCGCTCTACGCCCCGGCCGCAAGCCGTTCCACACCCTCAATCCGGCGATGGCGCTGTTCAGTGACGGTCGCCGCATGGTCTACGGCAATATGGGCGGCGAAGGCCAGCCGCAGAGCCAGTCCGCCGTGTTCAGCCGTTACGCGATGTATGGTCAGGGCCTGCAGGCTGCGGTGACCGCGCCGCGCTGGCTGCTCGGCAAGACCTGGGGAGATGCGACGGTGACGCTGAAACTGGAAAGCCGCTTCGATCCGAAGGTCGTGCAGACGATGCGTGACGCCGGCCACGACATCGAGATCCTGCCCGATTTCACCTCAACCATGGGCCATGCCGGTGCTGTGGTTCGTCACGCCGACGGAATGTTCGAAGGCGCGACCGATCCGCGCAGCGATGGCGCGGCGATGGGATTTTGAGAGCAAAATCGATTCATTGAGAGCCGAGATTCGTCTTCAGGCTGAACTTGAACGTCAGGTTCAAATCGAGTTACGGCCACGGCCGTAACCGCCTCACCAGACTCGGCTTTTTGGCATTGACCAAAAGCAAGACTACCTCCGCCGCAATTGCTTCATCGCGTCGATGCAGCGGCCGGTAATCACTTCCCAGTTCGCGGCTTTGATGTCCGACGCCGGACACAGCCACGAGCCGCCGACCGCGATCACATTCGGCTCGGCCAGCCAGGCGGCCGCGTTGGCAGCACCGATGCCGCCTGTCGGGCAGAAGCGCGTGTTCGGAAATGGCCCGGCCAGCGCGCGCAGCATCGCCATGCCGCCGGACTGCTCCGCCGGAAAGAATTTCAGCAGATTAAATCCCCGCGCCAGCGCCTGCATGACGTCGGATGCGGTGGCCACGCCCGGCAGCAGTGGCAGGTCGCTCGTGGCAGCAGCATCGAGCAATTCAGGCGTCGCACCAGGACTGACCGCAAAGCGCGCACCAAGCGCCTGTGCGCGCCGCAAGTCGTCCGGATTCAGCACGGTCCCGATTCCGACGATAGCGCCCGGTACTTCGGCAATGATCGCCTTGGCGGCGGCAGTGGCCGCCTCCGTGCGAAATGTGACTTCAAGGACATTCACGCCACCGGCCACCAGCGCACGCGCAAGCGGCACGCCATCCTCGACGCGGTCGATGGTCAACACCGGGACAATCCGCGCCGGGATCAGGATTGTCTCCAGAGCAGCCAGCCTCTCAGGCGCCGTTAAGCCGGTCATGACGATCGCTCCGTTTTAGCTCCGCCGGTCATTCCGTGCGGCATCGCAGCCGATGGAATGATCGCGCCGCGATGACCGACCACCACGCCGGCGAGATCATGCCCGGCCCGCGCCGCCTCCATCGGGGTTGCACCACCCAGCCGCGCGGCGAGATAAGCCGCAGCAAAACTATCGCCCGCTGCGGTGGTGTCCACCACGTTGCTAACCGGCTCCGCCTTGACGGTTTGCTCCACACCATTATGCCTGACAACGCAGGCCGGCGTGGCAAGTTTCAGCACCACCTCGCGGGCTGCCATACGGTCAATCAATTCAGTGTGCATGCGCGCGCCGAACAACGGGGTCAAATCATCGACCGACGCCAGCACGATATCCGCGACTGCAAGCATGTCGCGATAGACCTGGCGCGCGGTATCCAGAACCGGCCAGCCTTTGATGCGGAAATTGGTGTCGAAAACCACGCGGGTCGAACTCCCGCGGGCCATGCGCAGCGCATCGATCAATCGTTGCTGGCCATCGGCACTATAGAGCGACAGCGTGATACCCGAGAGATAAACGATCTCGTAATTCGCGAGTGCTGTCAGCAGCGCATCGGTTTCCGGCAGATCGAGCAGCATGCGCGCCGCAGAGTTCTCGCGCCAATAGTAGAACGACCGCTCTCCGGTCTGGCTGGTTCGGATCGCGTAAAGACCCGGCAGCTTGCCCTTCACGCGCGATACGCGCGTGGTTCCAACGCCCTCGCCTTTCCAGGTTTCGACCATCTCGTCACTGAACGGATCGTCGCCGAGTGCGGTGACATAATCCACGCTCACGCCAAGGCGCGCGAGATAAACGGCAGTATTGAGTGTATCGCCGCCGAAGCCGCGCGCGGGCTGGCCGCCCGCTCCTTGCGAGAGTTCAATCATGCATTCGCCAATGCAGGCGACTGTGGTCATCGCTGCACCGGGCGTTTTCAGCTCACGAATGTGCCGTCGAGTTCGTCTTCGATGTGAATGCGAATGATGTCATCGAAAGTCTTTTCGGCGGTGGTGAAACCGAGCTTGAGCGCTCGTTCGGTCACGAAGTCACGCGGCCAGCCGGCGACAATGCCGACAATGGTCGGATCTGGCTCACGCCGGATACGCGCCGTCACGCTTGGCCCCGCCACGCGCGTCAGCGCTGCGATCTGTTCGCCGACCGTCACTGAGAGGCCCGGCATACTCAGCGCCCGGCGCGGGCCGATGGCGCTGGTGTCCATGGTCGCCGCATGCAGCAGGAAACCGACCGCCGAGCGCGGCGATGCGTGCCAGTGGCGCACATCCTCCGACACCGGCAGCACCGCCTCTTTACCGGCAAGCGGTTCGCGGATGATATTGGAGAAGAAGCCTGAGGCCGCCTTGTTCGGCAATCCGGGCCGCACACAAATCGTGGGCAAGCGGATGCTGACGCCATCGATTAAGCCCTTGCGGGTGTAATCAGAAATCAGCAGTTCGCCGATGGTCTTCTGGGTGCCGTAGCTTGTCAGCGGCGTGTTGAAAAATTCATCGCCGATCTGTTGCGGGAACGGCGCGCCGAACACTGCAATCGATGACGTGAACACAACGCGCGGTTTGTAGCCGTTGCCGATAGCCCTGATGGCATCGATGAGATAGCGCGTGCCGTCGAGATTGATCCGGTAACCTTTGTCGAAATCTGCCTCTGCCTCGCCCGACACGATCGCAGCGAGGTGAATGATCACGTCTGGCTTTGCCGCCACCAGCTTCGCCACGGCGGCCTGCTCCGACACGTCCGCCGTCACGATCTCGACAGGAATGGATGTGTCCGGCTTTGCCGGCGCAACAACATCCTGCAACGTCATGCGCGTGATGTCGGATTTACCGAGTCTGCCGTCGCGCGTCAGGCGCTCGACCAGCTTGCGCCCAACCATGCCGGCTGCGCCGAGAACCAGAATATGCATCGCGTATCCTTTTTGCTTTTCTTTCGTCATTCCGGGATGGGCCACCGGCGGCCCTTGGAATCCATTTTCCGTCCGAGGTTATGGATTTCGGGTTCGCTCGCAAGAGCGAGCGCCCCGGAATGACAGATCTATTCCTTGACCGCGCCGGTCATGGCGGACACGTAGTGCTCGACGAAGAACGCATAAAGGATAACCAGCGGCAGCGAGCCGACCAATGCGCCCGCCATCAGCGAGCCCCATTTGTAAATGTCGCCATCAACGAACTCGTTGACGATAGCGACAGGGACCGTCTTGTTCTGTGTCGAGGACAGGAACGTCAGCGCGTAGATGAATTCGTTCCAGCACAGCGTGAACGAAAAGATGAAAGCCGAGATCAACCCCGGCACAGCCAGCGGCAGAACGATCTTGGTCAGGATTTGCCAACGGCTGGCGCCGTCGATCAGCGCGCACTCTTCCAGCTCGTAGGGAATAGTCTTGAAATAGCCCATCAGCAGCCAGGTCGAGAACGGAATCAGCAGCGTCGGATAGACCAGGATCAGCGATAGCGGTGAATCGAACAGACCGTAGGAATGGATCACCGACGCCAGCGGGATGAACAGGATCGACGGCGGGATCAGATAGGCAAGAAAGATCGATGCGCTCACCACGTTAGCGCCCTTGAAGCGCAGACGGACAATGGCGTAGGCCGCCAGTACACTGGCAACGATCGATATGAAAGTCGCCGCGCCCGCGACATACATCGTGTTCCACAGCCAGCGTGGATAATTGGTCTCGAACAGAAGTTTTTCGATGTGCTTCAAGGTTGGCTTCACAACCCAGAACGGGTTGAAAGATTCCATATCGATCAGTTGCTCATCGGGTTTGATCGATGTCAGCGCCATCCAGTAGAACGGGAACAGCAGCACGACGATCATGATGAACAGCGGAATATAAAGCGTCACGATCTTGCTGGGCAGCGTCTCGAGATAGCTCATGCCCTCGCTGTTGTCGGTCGCCGATTGCGTCGCGACTGGCGGATGTGCGGCGTGATCAGTCATTGTCGGTCCCCTGCTGCCATTTGCGCCGCTGCATGCCGAACCATGAGATGGTGATGGCCGCGAGCAGGAACGGAATCATGGCGGTTGCAATCGCCGCCCCCTCACCCAGCCGGCCGCTGAGAATGCCGCGCTGATAGCTCAACGTCGCCATCAGATGCGTCGCATTGACCGGGCCGCCGCGCGTCAGCGCCCAGATCAGCTGGAAGTCGGTGAACGTGAACAGCACAGAGAAAGTCATGACCACCGCAATGATCGGCGTCAGCAACGGATAGGTGATGTACCTGAAACGCTGCCAGTTGGTCGCGCCATCGAGCGTTGCGGCTTCATAAAGCGATGGCGAGACGGTTTGTAAGCCGGCGAGCAGCGTGATGGCGACAAACGGTACGCCGCGCCAGATGTTGGCGATGATGACGCTGATGCGCGCCCAGGTCGAGTCGCCCAGAAAGTTGATGTTCTGGTGAATCACGCCCAGCTTGATCAGCGACCACGAGATGATCGAGAACTGCGAATCGTAAATCCACCAGAACGCAATCGCGGAAAGCACAGTCGGCACGATAAACGGGATCAGCACGGCAGCGCGGATCAGGGCTTTGAACGGCATGTTGCGATTCAGCAGCAGCGCGAGATAAAGCCCCAGCGCGAATTTAATGGCGCTGGCGACGACTGTGTAAAGAAGGGTGTTGAAGACCGACAGCCAGAACACGCCGTCGTCCCACAGCCACTGGTAGTTTTCCAGACCGATGAAGACACCGGGACGTCCGATGCGAACGTCCGTGAAACTCATCCAGACACCAAGCCCAAGCGGATAAGCCAGGAAAAGGATCAGAAATCCCGCTGCCGGCAGCATGAACCAGAACGCAACCCAGTTGCGATTGGCGACGAGGCGCTGCCACGCAGTCAGCGTACTAACGTAAGGCTTTGCTACGGAGCCGGTTGCGGGAATCGTCGTCATGTTCCGAACCTTTGTCACGTAGTCCACAGGAGCCGAAACCGGTCTGGCGAACGGATACGTGCAGATGGTTGATCGATAAAATCGCCGGCGCGGAAATCTCCGCGCCGGCGATATTGGATATTAGCGATACAGCCGCTTGGCCTGACGTTCGGCGAAGGCAATCGAGCCCTTCAGATCCTCGCGTCCGGTGCAGTAGTTCGCGAACATGTCGACGACGATGAAGTCGGAGATCGCCGCAGCGGCGTTTTCACCGAGCGTTCCGAGACCGCCGGGGGTCAAGGTGCGCTTGGCAACGTCGCGGAACTTGGTGTTCTTCGGATCCTGCGTCCAGATCGGGTTGTTGTCGTACGCATTGAGGAAGTGCGACAGATAACCCTTCGCCGAGGTAACCCACGGATTGAACTGATCGGCTTCGAGCATGAATGCCGTCAGCGCCTTACAGGCCTGTGGATACTTCGTGAAGTTGAACGTCAGCATCGTGAACGGCAGATGCAGTTCGGTCGGCTTGCCGGCTGGACCGATCGGCATGTATGCGTGATCCATGTCGTCGGCGATCGCCTTGTTCGAGTTCTGCGCGGCGACGTAAACTGAAATGCCGTTGCACGTGACATGAAGCTGGCCGGCGAGGAAGGCCTTGTTGTTCGACGAGTCGTTCCACGACGCAGTGCCGGGAATGAAGGTCCCGTACAGCTCCTTGATGTACTCGAGCGCCTTCGCGGTTTCCGGCGAGTTGATGATGACCTTGTCGTTCTTGTCGACGAGGTAACCGCCATGAGTCCACAGCGCCCAATGCAGCCAGGTGTTGGCGTCTCCCGACGCATGGCCGAGCGCCATGCCGGCCGGCGTGCCGTTCTTGTTGAGCGCCTTGCACAGTTCGAGGAAACCTGCGGTGTCCTTCGGGAATTCCTTGAAGCCGGCCTTCTCCATCGAACTGATGCGGTAGTTCATCAGCGCGCCGGTGGCCGCGACCGGAATGCCGATCCACTTGCCGTTCTTCTGGCCGTAGGCGTTGGCGGAAGGAGCCCAGCCGCCGTACTTCTTGCCGAGATAGTCGGCAACGTCGGTCACGTCGGCGCACTTCTGCGGGAACAGATGCGGCAGCGAATAGAGGCCCCACACCATGTCCAGGCCCTGCCCGGTGTTGGCGGCAACCGAAGCCTTCGGCTGAATGTCGTCGTAGGATTCGTTCGACACGTTGACTTCAACGCCGGTCGCCTTGGTGAAGGCCTGCATGATGTTCATGAAGGCAACGTCTTCAGCTTCGACGAACCGCTTCCAGCGCAGCAGATTGATCTTGGCGCCCTTTTCCGGCTTCCACTGCGCGTTCTGCGCCCAGGCCTTGGCAAAGCCAAGCAACTGATCGGCGGACATGGTTGCGGCGCCCGCGAGCACGGACGCGCCGCCCTTCAGAAGTGAACGGCGATCTGGTGTGAAGGTGCTCATAATCGACTTCTCCCTGTTGTACCGGCTCTTGATTGTTTCGGCCGGCTGTTGGCTATGATTTTGAGATCACGCGTAATGCTAGTTGATGAGGCGCTTTCCGGTTTCCTTGTCGAAAATATGCGCGGAGGCCGGAATCGGCCGCAGCTTGATCTTGTCACCGGGCTTGACCGGCCGGCGATCGCGAATGACTGCGATCAGGTCCTGATCGCCGATGCGCGCGACGATCTGGGTTTCAGATCCCGTGGGCTCGACCACGACGACGTTGGCCTCGATGCCATCGTCGGCGAATTCCAGATGCTCCGGACGAATGCCATAAATTACCGGCTTGCCATCGAGACCGGCGCGCGACGCCATCAGCGGCAACTTGCTGCCGTTCGCCGTCTCGACGTAAGGCGTGTTGCTGCCAACCAGCTTGCCTTCAAGGAAATTCATCGCCGGCGATCCGATGAAGCCGGCAACAAACTTATTGTCCGGGTGATCGTAAAGCTCCAGCGGCGTGCCCATCTGCTCGACGATGCCGTCCTGCATGACGACGATCTTGTCAGCCATGGTCATCGCCTCGATCTGATCGTGGGTGACATAGACCGTTGTGGTCTTGAGCCGCTGGTGCAATTCTTTGATCTCGGTGCGCATGGCAACGCGCAGCTTGGCGTCCAGATTCGACAGCGGCTCGTCGAATAAAAACACCTGAGGATCGCGCACGATCGCGCGGCCCATCGCAACGCGCTGACGCTGGCCGCCGGACAGCTGTCTTGGAAAACGCTCAAGCAGCGGCGTCAACGCCAGGATATCGGCAGCACGATGAACAAGTTTGTCGATCTCGTCTTGCGGCGCGTTACGCAGCTTGAGCGAGAAGCCCATGTTCTTGGCGACCGTCATGTGCGGATAGAGCGCGTAATTCTGGAACACCATCGCGATGTCCCGCTCTTTCGGCTGGACATCGTTGACCACGCGATCGCCGATCGAAATCGTGCCGGATGTGATCTTCTCAAGTCCCGCCAGCATCCGCAGCAGGGTCGACTTGCCGCAACCCGAAGGGCCGACCAGCACGACGAACTCTCCGTCCTGGATCGGGACCGATACGCCATGCAGCACTTCGAACCCGCCGAACGATTTTCTCACGTCGTGGATTTGCACCGACGCCATCAAGTCTCTCCCCTGCACTGCCGGCTTCGTACGGCTTAACCGTCGATGCTCTGTTCTCGATTTTGTGGCGCATTGTCCGTAGTTTAAATCTCATTAGCAATCCGTTGGTAGCGCTGTCAATAATTCTTTGATTGGAGAAAACTGTGTGATATGAGCGCGTCATGGCACGAAAACGAACGAAGTCAGGCAAAATCCGCCTCACCGAGGTCGCCAAGCTCGCTGGCGTGAGCCAGATCACGGCATCGCGCTTTTTCCGAAACCCTGAAGCGCTCTCAATCGGCAAGCGCGAGCGTGTGGAAAGCGCAGCGAAAGAGCTGGGTTACGTTCCCAACCTCGCGGCGCGCGCTCTTGCATCGCAGCGAACCGAGGTTATCGGCGTCCTGATCCCTTCCTTGACCAATAATGTGTTTTCGGACGTGCTGCGCGGCATCTACGATGCGTCAGAGAACAGCCGGTACAGCATCCAGTTCGTCAACACGCGCTACAGCATCTTGCAGGAAGAGAAACTGCTGCGCCTGTTTCAGGCCCAGATGCCGGCCGGCCTGATTGTGACCGGCATCAACCAGACACCGGAATCCCGTTCGGTGATGGAGAACATGAACTGCCCCATCGTACAGATCATGGAAATCGGCCCGGACCCGGTCGATATGATGGTCGGTTTTTCGCATTACGATGCTTCTTTTGCAGCGATTACGCATCTTATCCAACGCGGTTACAAGCGTATCGGGTTTCTTGGTGCGCGAATGGACCCGCGCGTGCAACGGCGGCTTGAAGGCTACCGCGATGCAATGAAAGCGGCTTCGCTGTTCGATCCCCGCCTGATGATTACAACTGCTGTCCCCACTGCCGTGACGCGGGGCGGCACGCTGTTTGGCGACCTGCTTGGGAGCGCGCCGGACATCGACTCGGTCTTTTGCGTCAACGACGACTTGGCTCTTGGCGTCCTGTTCGAGTGCCAACGTCGCCAGATTTCGGTTCCGGAAGATATTGCCATCGTCGGCTTCAACGATCTGGAGTTCATGGCCTCCACCGTCCCTCCTTTGACCAGCGTCCGCACCAATCGCTATGAGATGGGCAAGCGCGCCGTCACGATGGTGACCTCCGCCATCGCGGGCGAGCGTCCCGCCGAGCCCGTTATCGATCTCGGTTTCGAACTGATGGCCCGCCAAAGCTCGACCACGCGCGCAAATTGATCTTCCCGTGCAGCGCCGAACATTAAATCCGCATGGGAAAAAAATGGTAGCGCTGTCTTTTTCACTGGCCTAATGTCGGATTCAACGCGACATTGAGCCAAAAGTGCAGTGCGGGAGAAAACCGTGACAAAAAACGCCAACGATAACGCCAAAAGCGGCGCCCGCCGCAAACTTCGGTCCCAATTGTGGTTCGACAATCCTGATAATCCGGGAATGACCGCGCTCTATCTCGAGCGCTATCTCAATTATGGGCTGACACGTCACGAATTGCAGTCAGGCAAGCCGATCATCGGCATCGCGCAGACGGGCAACGACCTGTCGCCCTGCAACCGGCATCATATCGAGCTTGCGCAGCGCGTCCGCGAGGGCATCCGCGAAGCCGGCGGCATTGCGATGGAGTTTCCGACCCACCCGATCCAGGAAACCGGCAAGCGTCCGACCGCGGCACTCGACCGCAATCTCGCCTATCTCGGCCTGGTTGAAATCCTGTTCGGCTATCCGCTGGACGGCGTGGTCCTCACCACCGGATGCGACAAGACAACGCCTGCCTGCATGATGGCGGCGGCAACCGTCAACATTCCCGCCATTGTTCTCTCAGGCGGGCCGATGCTGAACGGCTGGTTCAACGGCGAGCGCACCGGCTCCGGCACCGTGGTGTGGAAATCACGCGAGGAAATGGCGGCCGGCAAAATCGACTACGATGAGTTCATGGACATCGTGGCCTCAAGCGCGCCGTCCGTCGGGCATTGCAACACCATGGGCACCGCCTCGACCATGAACTCGCTGGCGGAAGCGCTCGGTTTTTCGCTGCCCGGCTGCGCCGCGATCCCCGCGCCTTACCGTGAGCGCGGCCAGATCGCCTATGAAACCGGAAAACGCGCTGTCGAGATGGTTTGGGAAGACCTCAAGCCCTCCGACTTCCTGACACGTAAGGCTTTCGAGAACTGCATCGTCGTCAACTCCGCGATCGGTGGCTCGACCAATGCGCCGATTCATATCAACGCGTTGGCCCGGCACATCGGTGTCGATCTCTCCATCGAGGACTGGCAGACATTCGGTCATGACGTGCCGCTGCTCGTGAACATGCAGCCGGCGGGTTTCTATCTCGGCGAAGAATATCACCGCGCTGGCGGCGTACCTTCGGTGGTGCGCGAGTTGATGAAGCACAAACGCATTCACGAAGACGCGTTGACCGTCAACGGCAAGACCATGGGTGAGAACTGTAAGGGCGCGACTGCGCCGGACAGCGACGTGATCCGCACCTACGACAAGCCGCTGGTGAAGGATGCCGGCTTTATTGTTCTGCGCGGCAACCTGTTCGATTCAGCGATCATGAAGACCAGTGTGATTTCGAAAGAGTTCCGCGACCGCTATCTCTCGAATTCCAAGGACCCCGAAGCATTCGAGGGCCGCGCTATCGTGTTTGAGGGGCCGGAGGATTATCACCACCGCATCGACGATGAATCCCTGAACATCGACGAACACTGCATGCTGTTCGTGCGTGGTGTCGGTCCGATCGGCTATCCCGGCGGCGCGGAAGTCGTCAACATGCAGCCGCCTGCGGCGCTGATCAAAAGGGGCATCACGTCCCTTCCCTGCATCGGCGACGGCCGCCAGTCCGGCACGTCCGGCTCACCGTCGATCCTCAATGCGTCGCCGGAAGCGGCCGCCAATGGTGGTCTTGCGGTCCTCAAGACTGGCGACCGCGTGCGCATCGATCTCAACAAAGGCGAAGCCAATATCCTGATCTCCGCTGAAGAGCTCAAGAAACGCCACGCGGATCTTGCAGCCAATGGCGGATTTCCATACCCGGCAAATCAGACACCGTGGCAGGAGCTTTATCGCAACACCGTGGGCCAGCAGGCCACCGGTGCCTGCCTCGAAATCGCGACCCGCTATCGTAATCTTGCGGGCACCTTCGGCGTCGCACGCGATAATCACTGACCACAAGAATTGCGAGAGAAGACATGTCTCATCGATTGAAGGGCAAACGCGCGTTCGTGACGGCGAGTGCGGCGGGTATCGGCCGTGCCTGCGCGCTGGCCTTCACACGCGAAGGCGCCACGGTGATCGCGACCGACATCGATGAAGCCGGTCTTGCTGCACTCAAGAAAGATGGCGTTGCCGAAACGCACAAGCTCGACGTGCGAGACACGGCGGCGGTTCAGGCGATGGCATCGAAGGTCGGCAAGGTGGATATCCTGCTGAATGCCGCAGGCTTTGTTCACAACGGTACGGTGCTGGATTGCTCCGACGCCGATTGGGACTTCTCGTTCGATCTCAACGTGAAGTCGATGCATCGGACGATCCGCGCATTTCTTCCTGCCATGCTGGAAGGCGGCGGCGGCTCGATCGTCAACATTGCATCTGCTGCCGGCGTGTTCAAAGCCGCGCCCAACCGTTACGTGTACAGCGCGACAAAAGCCGCTGTCGCAGCGCTGTCCCGCGCAGTCGCGGTCGATTTCATCACCAAGGGCATTCGTTGCAACAGCATCTGTCCGGGCACCATCGAGACGCCGTCAATGCTGGGCCGCGCTGCGGCGCTGGGAAGCGGCGGACGCGACATGTTCGTCAGCCGCCAGCCGATGGGACGGCTCGGCACCGCTGACGAGATTGCATCACTCGCGCTCTATCTCGCCAGCGACGAGAGCGCCTTTACCACCGGCGTCGATCACATCATCGACGGCGGCTGGACACTTTAAAAAGAACAATTTCTCGGGAGAAATGCCTTGAACAAGATCGATCTGAGCGGACGGTTCGCCGTCGTCACCGGCGGTGCGCAGGGGTTTGGCCGTGCGATCACTGAGCGTTTCGCAGCTTCCGGCGCCAAGGTCATGATCTGGGATTTCGACCAGACACTGGCAGAGAAGACCGCGAAAGAAATCGGCACTGCTGTGACCGTGCTCAAGGTTGACGTCACTGATCCTGCTGCAGTCGAGGCTGCGCGCGACGCAACTGTAAAAGCCTTCGGCCGCATCGACATTCTGGTCAACAATGCGGGCATTGCGGGCATCAACAAGACGGTCGCTGACCTGTCCTATGACGAATGGCGACAGGTGATGAAGATCAACCTCGATGGCCCTTTCATTTGTTGCCACGCTGTCGTGCCCGCGATGATGAAGCAGAACTACGGGCGCATCGTGAACATCGCCTCCATTGCAGGTAAAGAAGGCAATCCCAACGCGTCGCATTACTCGGCCTCGAAGGCCGGTGTGATCGCGCTAACCAAATCGCTCGGCAAGGAGCTGGCCGGCACGGAGATCGCGGTGAATGCCGTGACGCCTGCCGCCGCCAAGACAGCGATCTTCGACCAGATGACGCAGCAGCACATCGACTTCATGCTGTCGAAAATTCCGCGCGGGCGATTCCTGAAGGTCGAGGAACTTGCATCGCTGGTGACGTGGATGGCGTCCGAGGAGTGTCTCTATACGACCGGCGCGGTGTTCGACATTTCCGGCGGCCGCGCGACCTATTGAGCGATTTCGTCATTGCCGGGCTTGACCCGGCAATCCATCCTTGAAGAATCCAGTGAAGAATGATGGATGCGCGGGTCAAGCCCGCGCACGACACGCAACACCAAACAGCAACTGCTGTGCCTGCCGAAAATTCCTACTTCCCTTCCCGCCGCATGAAATCGAAATCACAGCCGTCGTCGGCCTGCGTGATCGTCTCATAGAACAGGTGCGCGTAACCGCGCGCGGCCCAGTCGGGCGTCGGCGGTGCTGGCAATGCGGCTTGCCGCCTCGCGAGTTCGGCCACATCTACCAGCAAATCGATGCTGCGCCCCGCCACATCGAGCTTGATCATGTCGCCGGTCTGCACCAGAGCCAGCGGCCCGCCGACAGCGGATTCCGGCGTGATATGCAGCACGATGGTGCCGAACGCCGTTCCGCTCATCCGTGCGTCAGAAATCCGCACCATGTCCTTCACGCCGGTGCGCAGGATTTTCTGCGGGATCGGCAGATACCCCGCCTCCGGCATGCCCGGTGCCCCCTTCGGCCCGGCGTTGCGCAGCACCAGCACGTCGTCCGCCGTGACATCCAGATCCGGATCATCCACGCGCAGCGTCATGTCTTCCACCGACTCGAACACCACCGCGCGTCCGGTGTGCTGCAATAACTTTGTGCTCGCCGCCGAATGCTTGATGATCGCCCCGCGCGGCGCGAGATTGCCGTGCAGGACAGCCATCGCGCCTTCGGGCGTGATCGGATTGTCGCGCGCACGTATCGCATCCTGTCCCGGCACCTCTTCCGCGTTGGCGACGACATCGCGCAACGTCCCCCCGGCCACGGTCTTTTGATCGAGATCGATCAGGTCGCCGAGTTGTTTCATTAGCTTCGGGACGCCGCCCGCATGATGGAAATGCTCCATGTAATGCGCGCCGGATGGCTTGAGATCGATCAGCACCGGCACGTCCCGCCCCAACTGATCGAATGCGGCAAGATCGATGCGGTGTTCGGTGCGGTTGGCAATCGCCGTGAGATGGATCAGCCCGTTGGTCGATCCGCCGATCGCTTGCAATACAACCTGAGCATTGCGAAATGCGGCTGGGGTCAACAACTCGCTCGGGCGCGGCCCGCCGGTGACCGCCATTTCGGCGGCACGTTTGCCGCTCAATTCAGCGGAACGCACACGCTCCGAATGCGGCGCTGGGATCGTCGCACTCATCGGCAACGACAAACCAAGCGTTTCGGTGATGCAGGCCATGGTGCTGGCGGTGCCCATCACCATGCACGTTCCCACCGACGGCGCGAGGCGGCCGTTCACGGCTTCGATCTCGACCTCATCGATTTCGCCGGCCCGGAATTTTCCCCACATGCGGCGGCAGTCGGTACATGCCCCCAACACCTCGCCCTTGTGATGACCGACCACCATCGGCCCTACCGGAATGACGACCGTGGGCAGATCGGCGCTGACCGCCGCCATGATCTGCGCTGGCAGCGTCTTGTCGCAGCCGCCGATGACGACAACCGCATCCATCGGCTGGGCGCGGATCATTTCCTCGGTGTCCATCGCCATCAGGTTGCGCAGATACATCGAGGTCGGAAACGAGAAGCTCTCGGCGATGGATATGGTCGGAAACACCATCGGCATCGCGCCGGCCAGCATCACGCCGCGCTTCACGGCCTCGATCAGCTGCGGGACGTTGCCGTGGCAGGGATTGTAATCGCTGTAGGTGTTGGTGATCCCGACGATGGGACGCTCCAGCGCGTCGTCCGAATAGCCCATCGCCTTGATGAAGGCCTTGCGCAGGAACAGCGAAAACCCCGGATCGCCGTAGCTGGTCAGCCCCTGCTTGAGACCCTTGGTCATTTGTCTGTCCGCCGAATTGATTTGCAGCGGCACTTTAGAAGCATTTCAACAGCGTGGCAAAGCGGGCGTCACATCGTAGCGCCTAATACCCAAGGCGCGAATTCCGCCGCACCGAAATCGAACGCCTCGCTCTTGGTCTGCTCTCCTGAGGCGACCCGCAGCATGCGTTCGAAAATGCGCTGGCCACATTCCTGCACAGTTTCGCCGCCGTCGAGAATGGTCCCACAGTTGACGTCCATGTCGTCTTCCATGCGCTTGAACATGGCCGTGTTGGTGGCGAGCTTAATTGACGGAGATGGTTTGCAGCCAAACACGCTGCCGCGCCCGGTGGTGAAGCAAACCAGATTAGCACCGCCCGCGACCTGCCCCGTGGCCGCGACCGGATCGAAGCCTGGCGTGTCCATAAAGGTGAAGCCCTTTTTGGTCACCGGCTCGGCATACCCCACCACATCGACAAGGTTTGTGCTGCCCGCCTTGGCCATCGCGCCGAGGGATTTCTCGAGAATGGTGGTGAGGCCGCCCGCCTTGTTGCCGGGGCTGGGATTGGAATCCATCTCCGCGCCGTTGCGCTGGGTGTAATCTTCCCACCATCGCATGAGAGCAACCAGCTTCTCGCCGACCTCCGGACTGACCGCACGGCGGGTAAGCAGATGCTCAGCACCGTAGGTCTCCGGTGTCTCGGAGAGGATCACCGAGCCACCGTGCCGCACGAGCAGATCGCTGGCAGCACCTAGCGCCGGATTGGCCGACACGCCCGAATAGCCATCCGAGCCGCCACACTGCAGCGCGACCGTCAACTCGCTCGCAGGACACGGCTCGCGCCTGACGTTGTTGGATTCGGCAAGCACCTCGTGAACGAAGGCCACCGCCTTCTCTACCGTTTTCCGGGAGCCGCCGACATCCTGAATGTCCAGCGACCGCAACCGCCCCGCCAGCCGTTGCTCTTCAAGGAAGCCGCCGATCTGGTTCATCTCGCAGCCGAGGCCGAGGATGATCACATGCGAGAAGTTCATATGGCGTGCGTAGCCGCCGAGCGTCCGGCGAAGCACGGTCAGCGGTTCGAGCTGGGTCATGCCGCAGCCGGTCTTGTGCGTCAGCGCGACCACGCCGTCGACATTCGGAAAACTCGCCAGCGGATCGTAGCCGGTGAACGGATTTTTTTTGAACACATCGGCAACAAGACCAGCGACATGCGCGCTGCAATTCACACTCGTCAGAATGCCGATGTAGTTGCGTGTCGCGACCCGCCCATCCGGCCGGCGGATGCCCTGAAACGTCGCAGGCAGATCGAAATTCGGTGTCGGCTTGACGTCGACGCCGTAGGCGTAATCTTTCGAGAATTCGCCCATGCCGATGTTCTGCACATGGACATGCTGCCCCGGCGCAATCGGCACAGTGGCAAAGCCGATGATCTGGCCGTAGCGTTTGACGGGTTCACCCACCGCGATGGGCTTGACCGCCACTTTGTGACCGGCGGGAATGCGCTCAATCGCAGCAATACCCTGCGCCACCTCCGCGCCGGGCAACAGCGCCGTCCGCGCGATCACCACGCTGTCATCGAAATGCAGGCGGATCACGGGTGTCGGGGCCATAAAGAACTCCTTATTGCACAATTTTCTCGTTCGTCATGGCCGGGCCTGTCCCGGCCATCCACGTCTAAAACATCTTGCAGCAAGAAAGGCGTGGATGCCCGGCACAAGGCCGGGCATGACGAGGTGGACTTATCCTAAGCCTTCCCGCCGGAATTCTTCCGGGTCTCTGCGATGTGGCTCTTGGCGGACATCGCCAGCAGGCCGCTGTCGTTCATGATCGTCACCAGCTTGAAGCCGCGCTGGATCGCCAGCGTCGCGCCCGCATGTCCGCTGCAATGAATGCCGGGGAAGATTCCGCGCTTCTCGCAGGCCTTCACGACCTTCTCGTAGATCGCGAGCATTTCCGGCTCGGTACGATCGAGCGTCGGCACGAGACCGTAAGAGAAGCCGAGATCCGACGGGCCGATATAGACACCGGCGATGCCTTTGACGTCGAGGATCGAGTCGAGATTTTCGACCGCGGTTTTGGTCTCGATCATCGGGATGCAGAGCGTCTCTTCGTTGGCGGTTGTTTGATAGCCACCCGATGAGCCGTACATCATGGCGCGGATCGGGCCGTTGCTACGGGTGCCGCGCGGCGGATACTTTGCCGCAGCCACGAAGCGTTCGGCCTCTTCTTTAGTGTTGATCATCGGACAGATCACGCCATAGGCGCCGCCGTCGAGCACCTTGCCGATAATGCCGGGCTCGTTCCACGGCACGCGCACCATCGGCGTCACCGGATGCGCCTGCATCGCCTGGAAGCACTGGATCATCGACTGATAGTCCTGCACGCCGTGCTGCATATCGACCGTGACGCTGTCGAACCCGCACTGCGCCATCACCTCGGCGGAAAAGCCCGAGGG
>Ga0315336_1000795_pt1 | contig 75653 bp, 64 predicted proteins | sample ASW5metaG_FD_204512 | JGI IMG/M metagenome (GOLD analysis project Ga0315336, IMG submission 204512) | Ammonia-oxidizing marine archaeal communities from Monterey Bay, California, United States - ASW #5 | ecosystem: Environmental > Aquatic > Marine > Intertidal zone | place: USA: California... | reverse complement strand
AAAGACTTCTTAGCCATTATACGGATACTAGATGGTATAATTGGCAAGTTCCAAGCCCCACGAATTCAGATACTGGGGAATGCGTGTTTCCCCACTTATTTTGGAGAGGATATACATGGACCCGGTAAAGGTTTACACGAGACACGGCTGATTCTCCTGCGCCAGGACGAGAGAGTTTCTCTCGAATAAAGGCATCTCTATAATCGATCGTGATGTAGGAAACGATGAGGAGGCGGCCCGTGAACTCCACGATATGGGCCTCAAAATTTTGCCCGTCGCGGTGCGGGGGAGTAGCCGAGTTATTGGTTTCAATGCCAAGGAGCTGATTGAGACATTCGATTTAGATAAAGGGGGTGATGAACTTCCAGCACCTGAATGGATGCTCGAGAAGTTCCGATTCATTTTCGAGGCAACAAAGCGAGCCGTACAGCAAATACCTCCGGGCAAGCTTACCTGGGAGACTCCGAAACGGAAGCGCGACCTGCGTATGCTCACCTGGCACATCTTCGAGCGGGTACGGGTTTGCCTCAAGTCGATAGAGGCAGGTGAATACACGCGGGCAGCCGTGACGAATTACCGAAAGGATATGGACTATGAGGCTGCTGGTCTTCATACAGCGGAGGATATTTGTAGATATGCCGATGGAGTGGAAGTGGAACTTGAGCCCTATTTAGTTGGCGATAAGTTGAATTTACTCGAGAGAGTTGTGCCGACTTACGCGGGCGAGAAGACGCTTCACCAGCTTCTCGAACTGGCGCTGTCCCACGCTTTTCAGCATTTGCGCCAGACTTATGAGTATCTCGAAATGTTAAACATTGAGCCTGATCGCCCTCTTGCTCCCAGCGATTACGATGGGATACCGGTCACAAAGGATCTTTTCTAGAAAAATAGCTAGGAGAAATGAATCGGCGAAAGGAAGGGTTGTGATGACGAAAGAAGAGAGGCGAAAGCTTCAGGCTGCCCTCGCAGGGTTCCCTGAAGGGCTCCGAGAGGAAACAGAAAGGCTCTCTTTCGAGCAGATGACATATGCCGCTCAAGAGCCGGGATGGGCGCGGTGGTCCATCGACAACCATATTCGCCATATAGCCCAAATTCCCGCCAATTGGCTCTATGTGCGGGCCCAGGAGACGCTTTCCGCCGCGGGGTATTTCTTCCCCCCTACCGCCGAGGCCATGGCACAGGTTCGCCGTTCTAGCCCTCGGCTGGTTCCGCCCCATATCGCTCCTGACCGTAAGTCGCTTCTCGAGATTCTGATGACCTGGATGATCTTTTGTTGTTGGATTCTCGACCGCGAGGACGATGAGGGATTGAAGAAAATTCAGGTCCACCTACGGGTGGACCCGGAGGAAAAAAGGCCAGACGATCCCAGGAAGACTGTTGAATACTCCAGAGACGCAGTTGCCCTCCATCCGTCTGGTTTCGTCGAAGACCCCCAAGAACCAGGACATTTCCCCGTCGAGCTTGGTGCGGTTCTTCGCCATATTCACTGGAACATGCTGGCCCACCACCGGAATATTCAGCGGATCAAGATCCTGTTGGGAGAGCCCGAAGTGCTGGACCTTCCCAGGATAGGCTACCTCTCACTTCCAAAGTATTATGATTAAATTAAAGTAATCAGAAAATACTTTCCTGAATTTTCATTTAGTTGAATGCGGTCATTACTCGAGCTTTTAGAGAGATTTGAAGAGACGATGAGTCTGGAAGATATAGGCGATAGGCGTGAATTAATGGGACAGGTGGTAGAGAAATTGGAAATTGAGGGCAAAAAAAATTATTCCCTGACCCGGGATTTGGTGATGCATGCTCGACCTGTACCGAGTCCAAGGTTGGTGACCCCAAGGGGACCCGTTCATTATCCCACCTAAATATCGAGGGAATTTTACATCAAAATAAAGGTTTATTATTTGCCGTATAAGAGTTTATCGTTGATGAAAGATTGGCGGATAGCTGTATTGTATTATTTCAAGAAATACAGATTATTTTAATTATATATACTTCTCTTAGAGATTGACGTCTCAGAGAAACAGAAGCCCTCCCCGACGGATTCCGGGGAGGGGTGTTTTTTCTGGGGGACGTTAATTCAGGCTATGTGAATGTTTACTGAGGCCTTTTCTGGCACTGCCCACGCTATGCGAATGCGACGATGTGATGTTGCCATTACTCCCGCTCAGACTTATTTTGTTTGTCCCGCTGGAGTTATAGAGATACAAACTGCCATTCGAACTGATCTACCCCCTGAAAACCGGTCCATGCTGGATGAGAGGATTTTCGGTACTCTTTTGGCTGGGCCGCCCAGTCTGGGGGGGATTTATATGAGCAAGAAGCGTCATACATCCGAGCAGATCATATCCAAGTTGAGGGAATCAGAAGTTCTTCTTTCCCAGGGACAAAGCGTCCCTCAAGCCTGCAAGAGCGTTGAGATTTCAGAGCAGACCTACTATCGATGGCGAAAAGATTGGGGAGGGCTTCGCCCTGACCAAGCCAAGCGCTTCAAGGAACTAGAGCGCGAGAACGGCCGCCTCAAGAAGCTCGTGGCCGAGCAGGCGCTGGACAACGCCATCTTGAAGGAGGTCGCCTCGGGAAACTTCTGAGCCCGTCCAAGAGGAGGCGGGCTGTGGAGCGTGCATGTGAACGTTTTTACGTGTCCGAGCGGCGAGCCTGTCGTGTCGTGAGGCAGGCCCGCTCAACGGCAGCGCTACCAGCCCCGTTGCAGGGGGGGATGAGGAGCAACTCACCACCAGCGTGGTGGGACTGTCGAGTGTGTATGGGCGCTATGGGTATCGCCGGATAACCAAGCTGTTGTGGGCGGAGGGCTGGCGAGTGAATTACAGGCGAGTCGAGCGCATCTGGAGGCAAGAAGGTCTCCAGGTGCCCCAGAAGCAGCCCAAGCGTGCGCGATTGTGGTTGAAACGATGGTTCCTGCGTAAGAAGGCGTCCAGAGCGCCCGAATCATGTATGGGCGTATGACTTCTGTGCCGATAGAACCCACGACGGGCGCCCCCTTCGGATGCTCGTGGTGGTGGATGAGTTCACGCGGGAGTGTTTATCGATTGATGTGAGCAGAAAGCTCAAGTCAGACGATGTACTGGACCGCCTGACCGAGCTGTTTGTAGGAAGAGGGCTCCCCGAGCACATTCGCTCGGACAATGGTCCTGAATTCACATCGAAAGGTGTGAGGGAGTGGCTCTTGCGCCTTGGCGTGAAGACACTCTTCATCGACCCTGGGAGCCCCTGGGAGAATGGATTTGTCGAATCTTTTAACGGGAAGATGCGGGATGAATTCTTGAATCTTGAGAGATTCGATACGCTATATGAAGCAAAAGTGTTAGTGGAGCGCTGGAGGCATGTGTACAACAGAATCAGACCGCACAGTTCACTGGGCTACCGGCCTCCAGCACCTGAGACGAAAGAACCATGGCCTCCGGGCTTCGCTCCGCTTCGCCCTTCGTCCATGGTTCCAGGACTCTCGTAGGGAGTGGTACAACTATTGGGGGCAGGTCATAAGGCCTTGACTGCCGGCAGAGCATTTGCTTGACTCTCGCTGTTCGATAATTAGGATTTTCTCCGTATTTTTATACTTTTCCCTGGGGATGTGAAATGAAACTATTGAACCTGATTATTTCCTCGGCCATGATGGTATTCATAACTACGAGTGGGTCATGGGCCGCGGAACGCACAGGAGATACATCCAATCCTCCTACAGAAAAGGTTAAGAAACTGATTCGCGAATTTATCCTTCACAATCCAGAAATCATTCTAAAATCGCTGCAAAATTACCAAAAAAAACAACAGGAGACCCAAGCCGCCCAAGCTAAAGCGCGATTGAAGGAGCAGCTTCAAGAATTGACACAGAACCCAGGTTCTCCGTTCATAGGAAAACCCGATGGTGATGTTACAGTAGTAGAGTTTTTTGACTACAACTGCGGATATTGCCGCAAAGCCTTCCCAGCCTTGATCGAATTGCAAAAAGCCGACCCCAACGTCCGTATTGTATTTAAAGAGTTTCCCATTCTGGGCCCATCTTCGCTTTTTGCAGCCCGTGCCGCTCTTGCTGCACGCATACAAGGAAAATATTTTGCGTTTCATAAAAAATTAATGGGTGGTGAGGTGGAAATATCCGAAACAGGAATCATGGACGCGGCATCTAAACTAGGACTCGACACGAATAAACTTCGAGAAGATATAGAATCTTTGGCAATCACCAAAGAAATTCAGAATAACAACCAGTTAGCCAAAGAGATTGGAATTACCGGGACACCCGCCTTTATCGTAGGAGACGAGTTGGTTCCCGGCGTGATTAGCGCCGATGGACTACGCCAGTTGATCTTAATTGCCAGGAAGGGAATTCCGGCCCTTCGTCTCGAGAAAAATAGATAAAAGAGAATTCCAGCTTACCTAAAAATTTTATCCGAAGAAAATCAATCCGAAACAATCTCTCAAAGGACTTCCTGGAGCACCTAAAAAGATCGCTCTGATCGTGGAATGCGGAAACTGATTTGGTAGTCATCCCCTGATCCGTGCTATGCTCCCGCGTTGATTCTATTCCAGATATAGACTGCCAATACATCATGAATACATCGGTTGATTGGGAGACATTATATGGCGAGCAGCCAGAAAAATCGCCAACATTCGCGTCACCCCGTCGGGCTTTTCATGATTTCGCTGAAACTCGAGATTCCCAAACTTACAGAAGCTGCTCTTGCCCCCGAGAATGTCAGCCTGGGCGGGATGAAGGTCGTGGTCCCTCTAAAGCCTTCGGTGGGAGACCATCTTCTTTGCACCATTGAGCTCAAGGGAATCCGGTACGAGAATTGCCCTGCGAAAGTGGCCTGGGTTCAGGAAATTAAGGATGAAGCGGGATCGTGCGAGGTTGGTCTGGCCATCGACCTGGAGGGCGACGCAAGAGCCAATTTTCACGAAGCAATAATGGAGCACCTCAAGGATGAGGGAAATATACCTTGAAACCATAGGAATTTATAGACTAATCTTTGCTTAGAAAAAAAACCCCCAGAACACCGCGTTAAAATGAATCGTGATTTACAGCAGGGAGTTATCACATGTCCGCTACAATAATTGCTTTTATCATGGGATCTATCAACGAAATTATCGGGAATTTTTCATTTATACTCACTGCATTTTCCTATGTCATGACCGACATTCTACTTCTGCGTATCTTGGCGGTGGCTTCAGGATTGGTGGCGATTTTGTATATGTACCTCATTTCAGGGCCTTTTGTCGTTCTTTCCTGGAATATCGCCTTGCTCGGACTCAATATGTGGCGCATCATCTCTTTACTCAGGGAAAGGAGAAGCGTCTCCTTTACCGACGAAGAGCTAGAGCTTTATCAAACTATTTTTACCGCTTTCGCTCCTGTCGAATTCATGAAACTCATGCGGATTGGTAGCTGGAAAACTGAGGAACCCGGCACCATTCTGGCAGAGGAAGATCAGCCCATCGACGAAGTTTTGGTCATTTTCAACGGTATTGTCGCCATCGAAAAAGGCGGGAAAGAAGTCGCGCAATTACGGGATGGTACCTGGATCGGAGAAATGTCCTACCTGCAGGGGGGAAACGCATCAGCGACGGTAAAAGTCTTAAGAACCACTCAATATGTCGGCTGGAACAAGGATGATCTTACCAACCTTATGAAGCGAAACCCCACCATGGACGTCGCAATGAAATCTGTTTTGAGCGCAGACCTTATCAATAAACTCTCTGAAGATTCAAAATCCGTTCGGATTATGTCCGTCGACCCGGACAAAGAGGAGCCTGAAACCTCCTAGGCTAAGGCGAAACCCAACATTGGTTGCCCATTCTCCTAAGACTTGCCAACTGAATTAAAAATTCCCCACCCTAGAGCAGAGCTTGTGCATCAAAAGCTTATTCAGGAATATACTTCGAATAAAACCACACACCATCCGCAACCTACAAACCTGAAAGAAATCTAAACTGAATGGCTAATATTGTTTGGTATCGCCCATCTCGCTCGGAGTCGTTCTAAGAAGATTCCGATCAACAGGCTTTTGGAATACCTTCAACCACGGAAGTGGTGTCCTGAGGCCAGGCGAATACAGATGGGGAGTCACAACGATCAGGACTTCTTTATCCACATGAGTCCGTTGCCGAGAGGAGGTAAATAGGTTGAGGAAAGGGATACGCCGCAGCCATGGCAACCCTGCATTACTCGCGGAGCGGCTATTGAACATGAGTCCGCCAATGATAATGCTCTGCCCGCTGGGCACTTGCATGATGGTCGTTGCTTTGTTGGTGTCCTTAGATGTAGCGACGTTGCCCGTAGTGGGGATAAATCCGGACTGCTCCACATCCACCGACATCTCGATGACACCGGATAAATGCACTGTCGGTGTAATTTTGAGCGAAACACCACTTGAAATTTCCTTCGTAGAAGATGCGTTGCCTTCTGAAACAACGATGCTCCGGTCCTCTGTAATTTGCAAAACAGACTCTTTTCCGGTCAACGACGCCAAATAGGGCCGCGCAATAATCCGGGCTAAATCCTTTTTAAAAAGAAGCTTTGCAATTCCAGTAAATTTCAAATTGGCCGTGAAACCAAGAGCGGTCCCTTCTGAGTTGACCTCACCTCGCCTCACGTTATTATAAATAGCAGTAAGGGTATTTGACCCTTCAACTCCGATGGCAGTGGCGAGGCCACTATATCTTTTGCTGGCATAATCAGTGATACCAACGTTCAACTCCTCCAAGGCATCTGAGTCCACCTCAAGGACCAAAACTTCGATGAGAACATGCTGCGGCGATCTGTCGATCGTCCTGAGTACCCGCTTCACCTTTTGTACCTGGCTACGCTTGCCTTTTATGATAACGGTGTTTCGGGTTTCCTCGACGCTAAATAGGACCGAACCTCCTGCTGCCGCACCTTCTCCTTCTCCTCCTCCAGGAAATAACTTTGTAAGAACCTGATTGGCCGATTTAACGCTTAGATTAGCAAGTGAGTGCTCAACGGTAATTTCAGGGTCAGGGGGCTTTTTTGCCGCCGCTGGCGGAGCTTCGCCTTCAGCAGTTGGAGCGGGAGCCGCTTCCGCAGCAGGTGGAGCGGGAGCCCCTTCCGCAGCAGGTGGAGCGGGAGCCCCTTCCGCAGCAGGTGGAGCGGGAGCCCCTTCCGCAGCAGGTGGAGCGGGATCCCCTTCCGCAGCAGGTGGAGCGGGAGCCCCTTCTGCGGGGGGATCCTGAATAAGAAGACTTGCCCTTCGAAATCTTGCTGAAAATTGCGCAGGCATGCCATCTTTATTATCATTTCTTCGGAAACTCTGGGGAGAGCTTGCGGGCTTCGGAGGGCTTGCAGGCTTCTTTTTCACAGCCACGGGTTTTTCAGGAACACCTTCTTCAATAAACAATACCTTTTCTTCCGAGAACGATGCAGAATATCCTTGGGAATTCAAAAGGATATTCACAGCACGCAGGAAAGGCATTTTCTCAAACCTTCCCGATACGCTCCCGACAATTGCGACATCTTTCAAAAAGTATTGAGTTTTCGATTCGTTTAATATGGTAATGATGACACTATTTAATGGGGCATTGTTCAGGTCGGCACTGACAAAAAATTCCTTTTTCTTGGCATCTTTAATGACTTCGAGGCGGCGAATTTTAGCCCCTATCATGGCCTTACGCTTCGCCTTGGCTTTATTCGCGTCTTTTTGGTAAGTATCGAAAATACCAGCAATATCTTTATCGGTGAATAACAGGTTGTTCTTTTCGATTTTTTTCTGCTTGCTCGCGCACCCGAACGCAACAAGAATGAAGCACAGGGCAATAAGTTTCGAAAAATTTTTTCTTGCCACAACTCCACCCTATATAGTCGGACTAGTGCCCCAGCCAACTCCACTTATGACACAAGAACCTAAGGTTTCGAATATTCCATCTGTCCTAGATTTACTAAACTATATATATCCAAGAACGCCATAAAAAGCAACGTTGTGTACCACTTCACACCCTAAAAACGCCATACTACACCTAGGACCACTGGGACGTTCAAAACGGAATCCGTGAAAACTAATGCACTCGCAGCGTCTGCAACCTGTCGCTTCTGGATCCATTCCAGACGGACCTCTCCCTTCATTTCAAAATTTCCCCACCGATATTCAGCACCCAATCCTCCTTCGCCATAGAACAGGAGTTTTGGATTAAAAAATCTTACCCTTATTTTCGAGGAAGACTGGTCGGCAAGGGAAATTCGGGCGATGATATCGGCCGTCTGGAGAAAACCTAAACTTCCACGTGTATAAACCGAATAATTGTTACTTTTATGCAAGTAGTACCTCAGGCCGAATCCCCCCCCCCATTCGGAAGCATCGTCCATAGACACACGAATGTTCCCCGCTTGGGTCGCCGTTAAAGAACCGAGACCTGAAAAACTAATGGTCGCGGGCCCATTGATTCTGAATCCGTTAAACGATTTTCCGTTAAGTTTCCGGTAGACGACCCCTGTAAGAAAGTCAATTCGAGGCGAATAGTGGCTCGTGAATTCCACCCCTAAACCGGTCTCTAAAAATGCGTCAGTAAAGGAGGTGGCGGAAGAGGTAATCACCGCTGCTGTATCCAAACTTATACGATCGCGTACAGAGTTAGCCGCAAAGGATATGGTTCTAGGTTTAATTAGATCGCCAAGTGAAAATGTCGTCAATGATAAATATGGCTGGACTGTTCCGCCAACAGGCCCTTTCTCTTCAGTTGAGGCAGGGAGAGGATGAATGAGCAACAGAACCACTAAAAAAACACCAGTTATTTTAATTCGCTTCATTATATGCCCTCAACCAGAGATGAATATCCCGTTACTCACAGAGTAGAAGTGGGTGATAACGACCCTTCCTTCATACACATACATAATAAAAAAATGTAAGTGAACTAAAGTGGTCCGGCAACCTTTTTAAAAGAAAACCTGTACTTTTGTCCAACTATAGCCAAGCATCAGGAACATGAGCAGGGCAAATTTAAGCTCTTTCCGGAAAAATTAAAACTCTCTTGGAAAAAGAACCCGGGAAACGCAAAAACTACACCAAAGCTGCTAATTTTACAGGGAATGCCTCAATAATCGAAAACAGTCGGGCCATCTACAGATTCTGCCAGCATCTCCAAAGCCGCACGGGCAGCCCCGAGGCGCCATTCGCGCTCGGCCTCCAAGTCCCTGGAGGGATCGCCAAAAGGATGATGAAAATGGCCCGCCTTGGTATTCACGATGCGATTAGCCCCGATATCGCGGGCGACATGGGGAAGACACGTGACAACAACGGTGGGGATGCCTTCCCTCTCCAAAGACCTGGCCAGCGCAGCCCCGCTGCGCGTACCCGTCCCTCACGTCGCAGGAAGAACGACCCCCGAAATATCAGAAGCCTTGATCTCTTTTGCCCAGGCACGCCCAATTCCATCCATGGTTTCGAAGGACCCGCCGTTGCCGCAGGTACTCAGGAAATCATCATGCAGCCCAGCGATTTCGCCCTCGCGCTCCAGACGACGGAGAGCATCTACTGCGAGCATCCGGTCGGGGTCCTCGTTTACAAAAACTGTGTTGAAACCCCCATGGATCGAGATGAAGGTCCCGACTGGAAGCGAGTCTTTTCCAGCCAAGGAGTATTTCGCCCAGTTTTTGTTCCGTGAACCAGTGAGTCGGTCAGGGTTGCCCACCGGAACCATTCCACCTTCGGAAACAATTGCGATGACCGCTTTTCCGAGGTCGGTGATGGGAGCTGGAGGCGCGATCTCTTCAAGTCGGGGAACCTCAAGTTCGGTTTCGTAGGTCTCTCCTGCGATTTTCTTGAGAACAAGATCGACGGCACGTTGGGAGGTCGGCACTTCGGAGATTTCGTTGTAGCGCATACCGCGCGGAATATAACCTTCTTCCTCAGCATTACCGATGGCCTCACCCTGGGCGAGCTTGAGCCCGAGCCGGAGAACATTCTCAATCGCCTCCTCCATATCGGCCACTGTATCCCCGCCGGGAACAACGTAGACTCGTTTACCGCATGCCCGGACCCCCGGATTCTCGGGATACATCGATGTAACGGCAGGAACTCCAACCTCCTCGATGGCCGCCAGGCAGATTGCAGCACAGGCTAGTCCGTAGCGCCCGGCGTTAAAGGCGGGGCCAGACAGGACCAGATCCGGAGAAAACCCTTTTATCAGGGAAATCGCCTCGGCAGTACACCGCTCTTCCTCTTTTGCAAAGAGGCTGTCTCCACAATAGATCGTACCCACGACCTCGCCCCTGCCCCCAAGAATTTTATCGACAAGGAGTCCGGGTCCGATCGGTCCTTCGTGGGAAGTGACGGGTTGATCGCTTTTTTCCTCACCACCGTCACCGGCAAAAAACTGGTTAATGTAATGAACGATCCGGACTTTCTCGATCATTTTCGAATCTCCCCACCTCCGATATAGCCAAAGGTTCCTGGTGATTTCGCATAAACAAAAATTTGCGAAGAGCTTGGTTTAATAAGCCTTCCCGGTAAAGCGGTTCAGGTCCATAGCCCACTCGTTCGCGTAATAGTCGCTGCTCGCCATGGTAAAAGCCTCTTTGGCGTCGCGCTCCCCACCCCCGTAGAGTTGGACCATCTGGGAGCCAACAACCCGAGCCATCTCCGGAGCCTTGATGCGGTCGCCCTGCATACCCTTACTGACAATCGCGTTCGCTTCAGGAACATGAAAGACAAGAGGAAATTCGCCGGTTCCGGGCCTGCCCACTTCGTAGATGATGGGAACTGCACGCACCCCCGTCTGCTCGAGTGCCTGCACCGTAAGCCAGTAGTCCACCGTCGAGTTTCCTCCTCCCTCAAAGGCGAGGACAGCCCCGTCAGCATTCAACAGCCGGGCAAGCTTGGCGACATAATGCGCCGAGCGCTCCTTCAGGGCCTGGTTGTTGCGATGGCCGCGCGTGATGATAGTCCCAGAAAATTGAAGGTCCACACCGTGGCGGCGGTAGAGCTCGTAGGCAAGTGGCATGTTGCAATGAATGTATGTGGGTACCTTTTGCTGTGTCTTATAGTTGGCTCCAACAACAGCACCATCGAACATCTCGTTGGGATGGATGAGAGTTGGTAGCGAATCGTCCAGATCTTTTCCGTAAAGGAAAGTCTGAACCATCGAAGCCTGGTGCATGACCTGATCCACAAAAACGACCCGCGGAAGGGCCGGATCGGCATCTCCTAATTCGAAAGTTTCCAGCTGAACCGGCTCCATGGACACCGTGCACTCTGCAAGATGGGAAGCAATTTTTAGGGTGGCTAGCCGCACCGCGTCATCGTGGGCTCTGTTCGAGATCCCATCGATGGGCTTGTATCGCGCAACGAGATTCACCGTCTCCGAGTTGGTACAGTACCTCCCCCCCGGACCGGTCATGTCGATGATTCCTTCCCGATAGGTCATTATGCCCGTCATGGGACCGACAAAATAAGTCGAACTAATCACACACATTCCGGCCAGCTTATGGGTCCTCCCTTCTCCTGCCGTCTTTGCCGGGCCGAGGAACCCCGGAAACGCACACGAGGGGCCGCTCACCTTGAAAAGTGGTTCGACCGCATCGAGGACGTTCGTAATCCGGACTGATTCGCCAGGCTTTGCTGTGTGGAAACTCACGTCACCCAAATTACCATCCAGAAGTACGAGTTCACGAAGTTCGGCCGGATCCACCGTGAGGGTTCCTCCCCGATAGACGGTTCGATCCCCCAGGACCACCTCGCTCACCGGGAACATTCCCATCTCAAGCCGCATAGACATCTAAGCTCCCCTAATTGCCCCCGCGAACCTCAGCCAGGTCCCCTTCAATTCGAGGGAGGTCAAGCACCATCTCCATCATTTCTAGCTTTTCCGCATAAATGTCCCGAGGAACCTTGATGCGGACCTTCTCCTCGAGGATATGAAATACAGGGAGTCCCAACGAGACTCCTGCCAATGGTCCGGCCCAGCTGGGGTCCCCGGTCATCAGCGTCTCTGCCGCGAGCCGGACACCTTCGCCGGGCATTCCCAACACCACCACCAGGTTCTCCGTACCGAATTTTTCGGCGAGCCCCTTGATGGCGGCCTGGTTTCCCAGGTCCATGGCACCTGCAGAGGTTCAGACGAAGCACTCAGTCTTCTGAAAAACAACCTCGCCCCCAGCCGCCTCGACGCATTCGGCGATAGCCGGGCCGGGAACTCCGTCCCGCTCGCCCAAGACAATCACTTTTTTACCCTCGAACATACAGCACTCCTCCTCTTTACGTTTCGATGACGACCGACGCACCGTCGGAATTTTGGGACATACGGCCAAGGAACAGCGAGCCCTTCGCCACCACCATCGTACTCCGAAGAACTCCCTTCCGCATCCCCACAAGGGCATGGCCGAGATAAGGGACACCCGCGGGAACGTGCCCTTGGGTCGGAGCGAACCCCGGCATCCCGCGCTCCTCGACGAAGGAAACGATATCCTCACGTCCGATCTCACCTGCCATGACGGCCAACGCTGCAAGAGTACGATAGTTAGTCTGCGGAACATTGCCCGCTCCCGCCGGGACGGTCACTCCGGGGTCGTGGAGCTCGACGGCGTACTTGTCGATTTCGCAGATTCGCCTGCCAGCTCGTGCGAGCGGATCGCGCACCAGCACCTCGGCCAGTCCCTGCGGGGTGGAAGGCTTGCCCGCCGTGTGGCGCCCGGCGATTTCCAGGTTCACGCGAGGGCCATCCCCACCCCCCGCGACGAGCAAAAAGGCGACCGAGCCTAGAACATCCTCTAAAACGGGCATATCACTTTCAAGGTGTCGATGGGCTTTCATCCCCAGCTTAGCCAACGAGCCTCCGCCGACGACAGCGACGTTGCGCACGACACCCGCCTGTATGAGAGCCGCACCATGAACCAGGGCAACGACGGGCGCCGCACAAAACGATTTAACATCTGTTCCAGCGGCATTCGCGCAACCAGCCATCTCTGCGATGGCCTTGGCAAGATTTCCACCTCCTCGATTGTAGCGGTCGCCGACGGCCTCCTCGGAGCAGCTGATCACATATTCGAGCTCATCAGGCTCGGTCCCGGCTCCCTCGAGAAGGTTCCGCAGCACATAGGCGCCACTCGCCTTCGCCGCCAGATTTTCGAGGAGGATACGCGCGCCCAGCGATTCGTCGGTTTCGTGATCCCGCTTAGCGCATCCTATGAGGGCATCGCCCTGGTAAAGTGGAAGGGCCTCCTCCGAATCAACGAGGCGGAGGATATCCTCTCCCCCGAATGTCTTAGGCGGCAAAGCACTTTTTAACAAAGGGGCGGGATGTGACCCAAGGTCCGCCTGGGGGGGCCGCTCGAACGCGAGGAGTCCGAACAGATCTGCCGCCTCAAGGAGAGCATAGAACGTCTTCTGATTAAGGATCTCTCCGAAGGCACCCCGGGCGGATGCGCCCCCGGCGGGGTGCGCATGCCAGGGCTGAAGAACCTCCCTCAGCCGCTCGGGCGGAATGTTGCCGATGAACGCCTGGTTCGGCGGATAAGACACCGCCTCATCGAACGTCCTGAGTCTTTTCGAAAGCGCCCGCGAGAAGGAATCGCCTTGGACGGCAATCTCGCGGAAACACTTCGACCCGTAGCGCACTAGATCGGGCACATGAACGAGAACATTGGCCGCCGCACGCAATTCCGGGTTCATAGGGCGACCTTTCTAATGGTACTGCCAGATGAGCATGAGTCCAGAATTATATGGAAACGGCACCCTATTTCAAAATTCCGTCCTTTTCCAGAATTCACACGATCTCCCGATAGCCGCGCAGGCGCGCAAAACACAGGGACACCCGATTCCATATGGCGCGATCTATCATCCTCCAAAACACCCCACCTCGATCAGCCCGTCCAGCCCAGATTGTTGACGTGAGCGAGCAGCACCTTTCCGGAAATCAGGGCACGTGCCACCCCAACGTAGCCCAGACGCACCATGGTGGTCCTGCACGTTAAGGCTTAGCTTTATTCACATAAACCTTTTATATTTAAATTTTTTCCCATAGTACGCGCTGCGTGCAGACTTCGACAGACTGTCCGCTGATCCGCACCGGGCATAAAAACAACAACTCCACAGGTGCTAAACAGCAAGACAAAGAGCACGCCTTGATGACAATTCACCGGCTGCCCTCCCCATTGAGCTGCATCAAATTTGGCACCCTACATCCTATATTGGAGGATGTGCGTAAGGAGAGAGCACCCGCCGAATTCGGATCGGGTCCCCGCCACTTAACGACAATATACTCATTCCGATGGGCCCGATCAGCGTCTCATCCCCTACAATTTTATTCGATACTTCCACCCATGCCCGAAGCGGGGCGGCGATTTGAGGAACGTACTCGACAAGCTGGCCGTCACAAAAACCGAAGCGCCTGGCAGCTTCCTTGGAAATCCGGCACAGCCGCCGCACCCCGGAAAATTCATCCTCAGTGGCTGGGCGGACTTTCATGTACACCCGTGCGTCTTTTATCCGGCTCCGCTCGAAGGTGGTGCCTTTCTCGTCGATCTTCCCGCTCGATATCACGACGCCGTATTCGCTAGCAGCCTCATCCCCGCCAATGCAGCCTAGGCGTACATCCTCCAAAACCGCGTCCGGGTCCCTCGCCAGAGGGTCGCCCAGTCCCCCGCCGCCCGCCGACCGGAGAACCACAACGTCACCCCGAAGGAGCCCGAATGCCGTGGCCTTGCCCGGCACCTCCGACAGCTCCAGCTCCTCCCCTTCCCGGATGACGGTGAACCGGTTGCCCTTGCCCGCCCCCCCGGTTTCGACTCCGTAAGGGGGAATCATGACGCGATCCGTGAGTACGGTAAGAACCGCTCCCTCCGCCTCCACGCGAATCCGCCGCTCCAGTCCGAGACCGCCGCGCCAGCGGCCGTGGCCGCATGAACCCGGGCGGAGGCTACTTCTTTCGAAAAGAACCGGCAGCGTGCCCTCCAAGCTCTCCACCGGCTGGATGGAGTTGAAGTCTCCCTCGGTGTAGGTGCGGAGAAAATGGTCGCCGTCGCTCCCCTCGACCGCGCCCGTGCCACCGGCAGGATACTCGTAATAGAGGAATGCCTCTCCCGATTCCGTATGGCAGCCCGAAATGTAGCAATGATTCGCGCATCCCTTGGTGTCGCCCGCAGAGAAACTTGGAATGGCCTGGATCACCGCCCCCAGCACGGTGGCCTCGATGGTTCGCCTTAGATCCGACGCACCGCCGAAGGGGGCAGGGAACTGGGCGTTTAGGATGCTGCCCACCGGGGCCGTGACCGAGAGGGGGCGGAAACAACCCATGTTCACGCTCGCACCCGGGTCCAGAACGGATTTTAGGACCATGAAGCAAGAGGTGGCCGCAGTGGCCGGGCCCGCGTTCATCGGACCGTTCACCTGATCCGAGGTTCCCGAAAAATCGCAATGAATCCGGCTACCCGCCACTTCGAGGCGGAGAGAGATGCGGAGGGGCTCCATCCCAGTCCCGCTGTTGTCCGTGTAGTTTTCGTAGTAGTAATTTCCGTCCGGAACCTTCTCGATGGATTGGCGGATGCGCCTCTCGGAGCGAGCAAGCAGGATTTTGGACGTGGCCTGGAAGGTATCCACCCCATAGCGGCTCTCGAAATCCGCGATCCGGCGGGCGGCCAGCTGACAGGTGCCCAGCATTGCCATCAAGTCTCCATGCCGATCACGGCGGCCGCGCATGTTGGCGAGGATTAATTCGAGGCATTCCTTGTTCAGCTCCCCACGCGAATACAGGCGCAAAGGCGGGATGATGGTCCCTTCCATAAAAATGTGGGAAGAACCGCCCGACAGGCTCCCCGCGACCGAACCGCCGACATCCCCCCAGTGGGCCCGGATGGTGGGAAAAATCAGTCCGCACCCGTCCTGAAAGCGCGGGCAAAATATCGCGACATCATTCATGTGAGTTCCACAGATATAGGGGTCGTTTAGGATAAAAATATCGTCCGGGTGAATGTCGCTGGCATAGCGAGCAAAAACTTCTCTGGCCGCGTAGGAAAGGGGAAAAGTGTGACCGGGGTTATCCTCGGACAGGGCGATGAGCTCCCCTTCGGCCGAAAGCAGGGCACAAGAGAAATCGTGTCCCTCGTTGATGATGGACGAAAAGGCACCCCTTGAGAATGTCACACGCATTTCGCGGACCACGGAGACGAGCAGTTCCTCGAGTACCGACACCGTCACCGGGTCAACTGCTTCGATCGGCTGTGGCAACTTCCTTTCTCCTCAATGGGCAGGGCCTCCGCTAGGCTCCCGCCGGGAAAACCTCTTTGGGCCGAAGAAGAATATGGCCTCCCGGATGAACGCGTCCGGTCCATCCGGGAGAAATCACTGTCGTGGCGCCGCTCTCCTCCACCAGGGCGGGCCCTTCCAGGACCGAAGCGGGTGCCAGACAAGTCCGATTCCAAACTCGCGTCTCATGCCATCTCCCCCCGAACCAGACTTGCCGGGAATCCAGCGCGGCCGGGCCGGCCAATGGAGCAGGATGCCATATCTCCGGAGGCAGCTCTTGGACCTGTCCCTCACCTATCGCACGCAGGGTGACGATCTCAAACTCGATTTCCGGCTCGGGTGGGCGTCCGTATCTCTCACCGTAGGTTTCCCAGAACGCGGCCTGAATGAACGGGAGGCCGATGGCGCTCCGGTTCTCTCCCAAAGGAACGGATATTTCGTGCACCTGGCCCCGGCAGCGCATATCGAGGAAATAGGAAACGGAAACGCTTTCAGGAATCGCATTTTGCTCGATTAGGTGCGTCCGGGCCTCATCCCCTATCCCTCCAAGACGGTTCAGGAAATCGCCCATCTCCAGACTGGATGTGCGCGCAAGGTAGGTCACCGTGATTTCCTGGCGGACACTCGCCACCACCAGGCCAAGTGCAGAAAAGCTCCCCGGATGATTAGGAACAATTACGGTTTCGATTCCGAGCCCATCGGCGATGAAGGTACCGTGCATGGGCCCGGCCCCGCCGAAGGCAACGAGGGAATATTCGCGGGGGTCGTAGCCACGTTCCAAGGAGATCTCGCGGATGGCTCGAATGGTCCTGGCAACCAGGACGTCGATAGCACCCTCGGCGGCTTCGGGCACGGAGGCAAATCCCAATTTTTCCTGAACACCAGCAAAGGATTTCCGGGCTCGCCCGGCATTGACGCGGATTTTCCCGCCCAGCAGGACAGCGTCTCCGATCCGGTTCATCACGACGTTGGCATCGGTGATGGTGGGTTCCTCGCCACCTTTACCGTAGCAGGCAGGGCCGGGCAACGAACCCGCACTTTTAGGCCCCACCCGGAAGGCACCATCAACGTCGGTCCAAATGATGCTTCCCGCTCCCGCGCCGACGGTGTTGATCTCCATCTGCGCAGCACGGATTGGTATGCCGGCAAAGACGGTTTCATCCGAATAGGCTGGACGGTTTCCGGACAGCAAGGAAACATCAGCGCTGGTTCCGCCCATGTCGCAGGTAATCAGGTTGCCAAGACCCAACTCATTTCCGGTGGCACGCGCAGCAGTTACGCCCCCCGCCGGGCCCGAAAGGATAGTCCGGACAGGAAAGGCACGCGCAGTTTCGAGGCTCATCACCCCACCGGCAGAGCCCATGATATACACCGCGTCCTGACTCAATCCCGGAATGGGCTTTCCCTGGAAGCTGCCTAGATAGCGACCGACGGGGGGTCCAACGTACCCGTTCACCGTCGCCGTCGAGAATCGCTCGAACTCACGGTACTGGGGATTTACCTGGCTCGAAAGGGAGAGAAAAACACCAGGGCCCAGAACCTCCCGCAAGATTCCGGCTGCGACCTCTTCGTGGGCGGGGTTGGCGTAGGAATGAAGAAAACAAACGGCGACGGCTTCGACGTTTTGGCGTTTCAACTCCTCCGCCGCATTCACCAGATCTTCCTTCGAAATGGGCACCGCGACATCTCCATTGTATCGAATGCGCTCGGTAACCTCGAACCTCCGGCTACGGAGAATGAGAGGTTTCGGCCTGCGAAACCGGATGTCGAACATTCCGCCCTGGGCGAGACGGCGCCCCTGACCAACCTCCACCGTGTCGTGAAACCCGCGAGTGGCCAGCATGCCCGTCACCGCACCCCGGCGCTCGAGGAGGGCGTTGGTCGCAACGGTGGTTCCGTTCACGAGCCGCCCTACACCCTCCTCATCCAGATGGAGTTCCCTCACCCCCTGGAGAATGGCCTTTACCGGGTCCTCACGAACGGTGGGAATTTTTGCCGTCCGCACCACGGTTCCCTTACTATTGACCGCCACCAGGTCGGTAAACGTTCCCCCCACATCGATGCCTAAGGTGAACAAATAAATTCGCCTCCCATGGCCCCTATTTAGGGGACAAATTTCCACAGAGGTTCCATCAGTGGACCCGTACAAAGCAAAAGGTGAATTCCGTGAAGTCAAAGAATAGCACGGATTCCCCTTTTCGGCGGGACAACGGGCTCGGCGCCGAATTCCGTGCCTGCTTTGGCGTCCGCAAGGAAAGTGGTATCGTCAGACATCCGAATACGATTGGAGGAGAGGATTGGATGAGCGAACGGGTTGCCTACATCAACGGCCAGTTTGCCCCCGAAAGGGACGCAAACGTATCCATCCTGGACAGGGGATTTCTCTACGGCGACAGCGTCTATGACGCATCGCGCACCTTCAACGGAGAACCCTGGCATTTGAGGGGCCACATCGACCGGCTCTATCTCTCATGCCGCTATGCACGCCTCGATCCCGGGATGAGCTCCGATGAGATGGAGCGCCTTACCCTCGACCTCGTCAAGCGCAACCGCGACGCCTACAAAGAAGGCGAAGAGATGCGGATCAATCACTGGGTGACGCGCGGCGGGGGCACATCATCCGCCGCTACCCACACCTTCGGCGCCCATACGGTGGTCATCTTCACACTTCCCATTGACTACAGTCGCTTCGCCCAGGGGTACCTTGAAGGCGTCCCCTCGGTCGTCACCGGGGTCCGGAGAATCCCGCCCGAATGTATCGAGCCGAGGGCCAAGGTCGGCAACAAGATGAACCACGTCCAGGCTGAGTTTCAGGCGCACGAAGCGGGTGCATGGTCAATCATGCTGGATATCCACGGCTTCGTCGCCGAAGGGTCAGGCTACAACTGCTTCTTCGTACGAGACGGAAAACTGCTCACCCCTACGGACCGCAACTGCCTCGTGGGCGTGACGAGGACCCATGTCATCGATATGGCCAAGGAACTCGGAATTCCTGTCCAAGAAACCGACCTTACGCGCTACGACCTACTCGTCGCGGACGAGGCCTTTCACACCGGAAACAGCATCTGCATACTCCCCGTGAGCTCTATTGACGGCGTGAAGATGGTTCACGGCGCCCCCGGCCCCATCACAAAAAAACTTATGGACCTGTGGGCCAGCCAGGTCCATTGCGACTGGGTGAAAAAGTCCTTGGATACCCTAAAAGCCCAGATCTGACATCCCCTGTTGCAACTAACTCTCTGGAGATTAATTTGCAGCACCTCGGTAAATACCGTCCACGTCAATAGGCCATCCAGTTCTTGCGAATCCACCAGGAATGGAGATGGAAAACTGCCGGGATGAAAGCTACATTAGCTCCATCCGTGTCTTTTCGGAAGAATACCGCGGGAAACTACCCCAGAATCATTCCTGGCAGATTTCCTCTGAAATACGAAAGGAAAAAATGGCCAAGGATCATTCCATGCTTGATTCCAGATAAAAATTCGCTAAGGCTGACTCGAACCTTGGGAGCTCGAAGCACGGACAGTCTAGATCGTTACCTTCCTGGGCCGTCTCTTAGGACGGTCTACCGGGAAAGTTATGCCACTGGCATTTACACCCAAATTGATCATCATCTTAGCCAGCTCGATCGAAGCACCGTAGCCCTCGATAACAGGAACGTCCCAGCCCCGTTCCTTGAGTCCTTCTTCGACGAAAGGTTTGAGCCAAAAACAACCAGAACAGCCAAAGGTGATAACCTCGGCACCATCCTCCTCGAGTGCAGACTCGGCCTCGGAAATTGCTCGATTGACGGCCTCGGAAGACTCTCCCCGAAAGGCCTTGGCCTTTTCTTCACTGAGACTAGGCTCACCTTCGTAGCCGGGTCTAGGATGATAGTAGCCTAAATTTCGAATTGAAGCACAACGGTGCTCGAGCCTGTGCTGGAATACCAGGTTTCGATAATACATGTTGTGGGACTCGGCGAAGTCGATGACACTGAACTTGTTTCCGAGCATCGTGGCAATGTACATCTGCGAAAAAGCATTCGATGTGACAACGACACCGAATTTCCGAGAAATTTCACGACATTCCATGAGTCCCGGCTCGCCCCCGCCGAGGAGAATGATGCCATTATACTTTCCGCTTTCACAAGCCTCGCGCACAATCGAGAGCCGCCCTCCTGAAACAAGGCCAAACTCCTCACGATTTTCGACCGCCCAGTCTCCGTAAGAGGCCAAAGTACCTCGGTTGAACTCCCATTCCACGTCCTGGAGATGATGCTTCACCATCTCATAATTCATCAAGTTCTCTTCTTTCGTCTTGCACAATTTTCGGTCGTAAAACCTGCTGTCATCAGGGACGTGGAAGGGCTGAACTAGAAGAAATTGATATCTTTTATTTCCATTTTCCATAACGTCTCTCCCCCTATTTATAAAAACGATGGTGCACATTACCGTACGATAAGGCTATCCTAAAATTCCACGTTCTACATCTTGTCAAGGTCCCATAATGAAGCCAAGACATTCGATAGATCAGGCGTGGTTAAAATTTTACCGGGTGAAATCCTACATAAACCCCTATTGTTCGAAAGATGGGTCGTCATTAAAATAAAAAATGTAGGGCCACTCTAATTCCTGGGTAGTTCATTTTTTCTTGAACGGCTATGGCCAAATTTGATTATCACGCCATATTCTGTTCAACACAAAAAGATACATATAATTTAGGGTATAATTCGTATTTTGTTCCAACACATCACTCTACAATATTTATGCAAGGAGAAGAAATATTTCCCTCTTTCAAGATGAATACTGAAACCAAGTGCTGTTTTTAGGTTCGCTCATTATCTTCACATAAATATCTTACAGATAGGAGAATATATATGAGATGGATGAGGTTCGAAATTAATGACAATATCTCCTACGGAATCGTTGAAGAAGAATCGGTTCAACTCGTCAGCGGCAACCCTTTTGGTGGCTACAAGAAATCCGACATAAAATACGCCATATCCGATGTCAAACTGCTGGTTCCAGTTGTTCCGAAAACATTCTATGCAGCAGGTTTGAACTATGTAGAACACGTGCAAGAGCAATCACGCCTCCATGGTATAAAAATCAATCTGCCCCAAAAAGCAGATGTCGGATACCGAGCTAACAATTCATTGATTGCTCACGGAGAGACAATTGTTCTTCCTAAAGATGTGACCGAAAAGGTTGAGTATGAGGGTGAGTTGGTTGTGGTCATTGGGAAAAAAGGGAAAAACATTCCAGAATCTGAAGCTCTCAATTATATTCTCGGCTTCACGATAGGAAACGACTTGAGCGAGCGAAGCTGGCAGAAGGAAGACCGAACTTTGTGGCGTGCGAAAAACACAGACACCTTTGCACCGATGGGGCCTTGGATCGAAACCGATGTAAATTTGGATGAGATGGAAACCATCGTCAGTGTCAATGACGAAGAAACAATTCGATTCAAAACTAACGAAATGTTATTTAGTGTCGAACATTACCTCAGCACCATCTCCAAATATATCGAGCTTTTTCCAGGAGATGTGCTCTGGATGGGTACTGAAGGTGACTCACCAAATTTAAAACATGGCGATATCGTTAATATTGAGATTACCGGTATTGGTGCACTCAGGAATCCCATTATGAAAGAAAAGTAAAACCAGAAATTGCGCTAACCTGGATAGTCACTATTCCATTGATTTGTAAATGCAAAACTAACCATCTTCTCTTTCATCTATTTTTTGGTTGTTCTGCAAACCACTGTTTCGAAATAGCCAGCCAAATTACTGGGAACCTCCCATGGATTTTCTTAAGATTTTTTTGACAATGGGCCGAATAAGGGTGGGGAAATTCGTCTTTTCGAGGCAGCTTCATACGCCGATGCTATCTTGAGAAGGATATCTTCCTTTCCGGGTTCTGCCCGAAATACTAGAGAGAAAGGCAGGCCAGGCTTCGGAATGGAGGTGGCCACATCGGAAGGAGAAGGAATAAATTTTGTGCCATCTTTGCTAAGAGCAAATACTGGATCATATACGGTCGTAACGTAGCCAGCCGGGATCAGGATTTCTGTTAAGCCTGCATTCGGGCCGTTTAACGACTCCGGTCGGAGGTTATGCCACATACCTGGCTGGCCAGCGCCGCCAATTTTTGCCGGCGGAAAAGGCGTGTGTAGGCGAACGAGAGCATCCAAGCGGTTCTCTAGGATAACCATCATATCAACTCGGCGAAGTAATTCGCGCAACATAATTCGCTCATTAACACCTTGACGCTGCCCATGAGGATTTCGCATGTCAGAAACCTCCTCCCAGTTCCTAAAGGCTGCGCGCTGATCGTCGCCCCAGAATTTAGAACGTTTATTTAGTGCGGAAAAATCGACAAGCGTCTCTGTGAATCCTTTCGCCTTCCAGTCTTCAGCTCGACGGGACAGGTATTGGTGGATATGAAATCGGAAAGACATCGCCAACTCTTGCTGCTGAACGGTTGCGACATCAAGATTTGAAGGAGGCTCTATCCTTCCTTCTACCATTTCTACAAAATAATCGATCGATTGCATAATTCCCTCACCAAATATTTTTCCGGGCATAAACTCGGTCGGTACGATTGCGTCTGCGAACTCCTTGAACACCGGCTTTCCATCTGAGTCCAGCCTGAACAACAGTTCAGGCATAAAGACGGGCACCAATCTAGCCAATGCCCCTCTAAAATCTGTTTTCATCGTTTCGATCTCAGGATCCTTTTTCCAAAGAGGATCTGTCGATTCCACGAGAACTGCACCTAGCCTTTGCCCAAGAATAGTTTTGATTTCTTTAGCAGCCTCCGTAACAATTGGCTCCTCCGTTTTTGAGCCAGATGAAAAAACCATAGACTCCCGGATAACGCCGATGCGCATATCTTTCAGCGAGTCCGGTGTTCCTGGCCATGTCGCGTGGCACGCGTAGGATGTGTTTAAAACTGATGAGCGTGGTACTGTTGTGAAAGGATCTCGGGGGTCGTAATACCCTTCGATAGGATCTTTCAGGGCATCTAATACTTTTGCACAATCTTCGATCGTTCGACAATGAATCCCACTTCGGTCACAATATATGTCTGCACCAATGGCCCCCCCGTCAAATCCAAGCATAGATTTATGAGGTAGAATCAATGCTACAGCATTGTGATTGGATGGCCCGCGCGTGGACGCCCGTGTTTCCTCTCCTAAGCTCGCCATCACCAAGTTTGCACTGACGGATAAAGCGGATCCCGAACTCGAGCCAAGAGAGGCTGCGCGCGTCGAATCGTAAGGATTCGAAGGATTCCCTCCCCAAGTGCTACGTTGGTACCCGAGCACCGATGGCAGAATCTTCTCGGGTTCGTGGCGTCCGCCGGGATCTCCAGCACGGCCGTTGTATTCCGTATTAACTGCCTTAGCAAAAATGATCGCACCTTTATTTCTAAGCTGCTCTACCAGCACGTGATCACGTGCAGGAAAATCAATATCATAGTGCGCGTCGCCACCACCCGTGGAACGCATGTCCTTCGTATCGAAGGGGTCCTTAAACGAAAAAACGATGCCATACATTGGCATATTTTCAAGATCAGGATTTTGTCCATATTTCTCGTCTAACTCGGCTGCGCGCTCGATTGCATCTGGAAATTCCCGGAACATATCGCAGACAGGGGGAGCACCAGGGGGAAGCGGTCCTTCAGAAACATGTCTGTCAAAGTCTCCCCGGCAAGTTACCGAACGTTCTCCTCGTATATTGAGGGTAGCAAGCGCATTCACCTGACCACAGTTTGGCATACCAACGATCATTCCGAATTGCTGTTCGACATCTGGATCTGAAGCCGTCGTTTCCATACGTCCAAATTCCAGCGGGGGCCCTTTATATTTTTCGAGGTCAGGTAACACTTCGGATGCTTTGACTGTTTGAGTCGGAAAACGAAGCGATGTATTTGCACGAATAGCTCCTACCGACTCTCGGATTGGGGCTCCGTCTTCAGTGACCAGGGAGCTTGCTACTCCATTATAGGCTCGTACGCGATCTATATATTTCCGAACAATTTCAACACAGGTTGTTTGCCCCGACTTTAATGCGGTTTGAAACTCATTAATCGTAATTTCTTCTAAGCAAAACGAAGCTTTTTCCGAAGCGGAATTATCAGGCATGAAATATTCTCCTTTTGATCAATTCGTATTCCAGTAAATATAAAAGATTTATCATTTTTTTATTAGAAACTAATCAAGTTTGTGTAGTAAAATAATTCAATGGAAATAGGCAGAAAATTAGGTACAAAATATTTCTGTACCAAAATCGAACTTAAGTAAAGAATACTTGTCTGCAGCCACTCTTGTTTTAAGTCCCGTACACGTCTTTCGTCAAATTATTTTCGACTAAAATGTAAGACTATGTTGTGTATTCGAATAGAACACGTTAATTATTATTTACATGTATCGAGTGAGAGCATATTTTATCAAGGACTGCAAATTGGTCAATAGAATAAAGGGATTCAATATATCACGCCAAATCACCAGAATGCTTCATCACAAAATAGAGTTAATTCAGAATCTATGGTTCGACGTTTGAGCGTTCAACGTTTCATACTCTTATTATCCCCAATAAAGTTGCTTGCACTCTATTTCGAACCCAAATGAAATTTCGGCCAGATATGTTAAAAATTGAATGAAATTCTTACTAAAACCATCACCATTTCTCAAAAAAGCATATCTCTATACTGAATACTTGAATAAGGATAAAAAATGGCAACACGTAAACTTGGTATCATTTTACATGGTGCAACAGGCGGTATCTGCTCGTTTCAACATCTACGCAACTCTCTAGTTCCCATTTGTGCAGAAGGGGGCATTGTATTCGGAAATGATACAGTCCAGCCAAATCTACTTCTAATTGGTCGCAATGCAGATCACTTGACTACAATTTCAAAAGAAAATGGGGGTCTCGACTGGTCAACGAATCTGGATTCCGCATTGATCAATCCCACCTACTCGATATTCTTCGATGCGGCTACAACATTTCTACGAGTCGGCCTGATCAAAAAAGCCATCGCCGCTGGAAAGCATATTTATACAGAAAAGCCACTTGCCCCTTCGGTTAAAGACGGATTAGACCTTCTCTGTGCTGCAAAAGCCAAGAGCCTGAAACACGGTGTTGTCGAAGATAAATTATTCCTCCCAGGATTAAGAAAGCTCCAACACCTTGTTGAAAAAGATTTTTTTGGTCGCATCCTTGGATTCCACATAGAATTTGGTTGGTGGGTGTTTGATGGAATTGAAACCGACTCACAACGTCCGAGTTGGAATTATCAAAAAAAGAAGGGGGGAGGATTAATCTCGGACATGCATCCACATTGGCGCTACATCATCGAAGGGATCCTTGGCCCGATAGATAGAATTATTTCTCTATCATGGACCGGACAAACTAAACGAAGCGATGAAACCGGAAAATATTTTGATGTTGACGTAGAGGACAATGTGCACACACTACTAGAGTTAGAAAATGGTGCGTGCGGAACAATCGTTAGCTCTTGGACAACCCGAGTTCGGCGCGATGATTTGTTCACCTTTCAAGTTGATGGCATCAAAGGATCCGCGATCGCGGGTACACGCCAATGCTGGAAACAGGCGTCATCTGACACACCCATATTCCATGGTTTTAGAATGGGACGTGACTCAGATACTATGCGCACTCTGATAGACTACAATAAATCCTGGAAAGAAGTTCCGGACTTCGCTCCTTATAAGAATCCCTATCGCTTAGGATGGGAGAATTTTATCAAGCACGTTGTTTTTGACACACCATTTTATGCCAACTTTTCCGCAGGAATTCGTGATGTCGAGCTCGCGGAAGCCTGTCAACGAAGTACCGAAGATGGCTCCTGGATCGATATGAAAAAACTATGACCGAAATAGGCGAAAATATCTTCGACACAGGATAAGATTCATCAAAATCGTTTGAAACTAAATAGGGGCAAGGAATTTATCCAAGGCTTAGATTAGCAATAATGGGGAAAATGAACTCGTGTTATGCCCACAGGAATAGACCTCAGGTGCGTTTACCAAAGCTGCTCCGACGCCAAGGCCGCTCCTTCGGATAGCGAAGCTAACTTCATCCATACGATATTACGGTCAACTTGGACCCGACCAGCGAATGTGCCGAAACCACAATCGACTCCAGCAATCACATTTTCTCGGCCGACTATGTTGGCATATCTGATAATTCGATCGGCGATCAGTTCGGGATGTTCAACAAAATTCGATGTCGAATCTATCACGCCAGGAATAATGATTTTGCCATCGGACAAATCTACATCACGCCAAACTTTCCATTCGTGCTCGTGGCGTGGATTGGCGCCTGGGAAAGATACCGCGCTAGGGCGCCCTTTGAGAACGATGTCAACAATATCCTTCAGCGGAACATCCTCATGATGAGGACCCATTGTACTGGCCCAACAGATGTGCATGCGCATACGGTCAGCCGGAATATTTTGAACAGAATGGTTAAGTGCCTCTACGTGCATCTCAATTTCTTTGCGGAAGTCGGCCAGACTTAGATGCCGAAAAACAGTGTGGCGACCTAGCGCAAGATCAGGGCAGTCAAGTTGTAGAATCAACCCTGCATCGACAATTGCAGCATATTCGCGACGCATCACATCAGCCAACGCGAAAATATATTCTTCTTCGTTAGGGTAATACCGATTTGTTAAATAACGCGCGATTTGACCTGGCGAGGGTGAAGTCATGAACGCTTCTTCTCTATCAGCTCCATCCAGTACTCTCTTCGCATGGATGATGTCAGCCTCGGCAGCCGGCCAATCCTTCCAGGCAACCGGCCCAGAACAAGACGGACGGTTCTGTAATGGCGAAGCAAAACGTGAGAGCATCTCCGACAACTCAGGAAAGCCGTCATGGTTGATACCTAATGGCGCCAAATTTGGCCCATCATAACCACTCAGTCGATTCTTAACGTGCGTGGTGTAGTCAGGCCGACCCTGCTCGCCGTCATTGATGATGTCAATTCCAGATTCCATTTGTTTTTGCACCATCATGTCTATAGCGACAGATACAGCGGTTTCGAGCTCAGTGGCTTTTGCACCAGGAAATTCCTCTTCAGCCAGAAGCAATTCAACCACTTCCGGTGGGCGCGGAAGGCTACCTGTATGAGTAGTAAGAATTCTCTCCGTACTGCATTTCATAAGATTCCTCTTTTGGCTCTAGTATTAATTCCAAATTCTGTATTTCTTACAAAAATGTTAACACCATTATGAATAATTTGATCATTTTTATTCATCAACCTGACTTCTCCGGCAAATCTCAGAATGGTAATTTGAATTCACTCCAAGCTATTTTTCAGCTTAATCGATCCTACCTGCCGCATAATTAGACGTAACATCTACGGATAGTCACTTAACAACCAAGGCGCTGACTCCCGAGCAACCGCGCTAAGATTAGATTTTTCTGTAATAATATTTGATGGGTTAAAATATTACTTTTTTTTTTGAATTTTCGCTTTTATACCAATATCTCGTTGATACAATACTTAGAACCCAGAAACTCAATACTTTAATCCTATGCTTCATAAATCAAGCAGGGTTAATTCCGTGAATCAAACAGTGACACCATCCGATCGCAGAAAAAGGTGTCGATTATGCCACAAATCATCTTGCGCACGATTGGAATTCGAGGCTTATATAAAATTTTTAGCCTCATTAAATTAGTCTTATCCTATCCACAGCCCAATGCGACCTGTACTAAGATGGGGACATGGGATTTTCATTATGCAATATTCTTCAAAAGGTGAAAATAATTTTGCATAAATATTGCTAATTTAAGGAGCGTAAGTCGGTTCGTTTCTCCAGCTGGACACCCCTCGAAGGAATTTAATAGCTTGCTGAACTTGCATATTGTGCAGTATTAATCTTCTTTCAACATCTTTACACCTTATTCGAACGCAAGGTTTGAAAAAAACCCAAAAACCTTGACTTCTTGGCGTAGACCTTCGAAACGAAAAGGCGTGCCCATGACACAACGCTCCTCCCGAGAGAATTCGAATATTATGTATTAGAATTATTTTCGTTGTGGTTTTAATACAAATATAGAAGTGTACAAATCTTTATCAATGGATAAATTTGTTATCATAACAAAATGGCATATCCGACAGGGCTCGAATTTATAACCTCTGTCTTGCGAGTACCGCAGTCAGCTTCAAATTTTATTCTTGGGCTGTCACGGGAGAATTTTTAATCATGGGCATGACGCTTACCGAAAAGATTATGGCACGTGCTGCGAACCTCCCCATTGTTCGTCCAGGCGAAATAGTCTATCCCGAGGCTGACCTCGCTACCATCCATGACCTTTATGTTGTCGAAGCCGATACACAACTTCGCGCCCTTGGGGTGGAGAAACCCTGGAATCCAGATCGGGTCTTCGTTTGTTTCGATCACGACATCATTCCTCAAAGCGTCGCTGTGGCAAACCGGGCCAAAAACATCCGGGATATTGTTCAGCGATGGGAAGTAAAACACTTTTACGGTCCGGGTCGAGGCCAGGGTCATATCTTCCCTATGGAGATTGGGCTTGTTCGACCAGGTATGTGCGTTCAGGCCTATGATATCCACGTAACAAACTATGGCGCTGTGGGCTGCCTCGGAATTTCACTTGTATTTGAATTCCCCGCTGTACTGGCAATGGGAAGTCATTGGTACCGAGTTCCGGAGACAATTCAGATCGAACTCGATGGAAAATTTTCACCAGGCGTTACAATCCGGGACTTGGCGGCTCTCATTATCCGCCAAATCGGCCCCGAGCAAGCTGATTATCGCGTATTCGAATACACAGGGGCTGCCCTCGAGAGTCTCGGTATCGATGCCCGGGTAAAGCTATGCAACTTGCCTATCGAAATTGGGGCCAAGTCTGCCATTATCCCAGCTGATGAACTCGTTTCTAATTGGTTTAAAGAACGGAATCTTAATCCATTTGATCCCATTAAGAGCGACCCTGACGCCAATTATTTTTCTCTTTACCAATTTGACCTCTCCGCTGTTATCCCAATGGTGGCCCTCCCTCCCTTGCCGGACAATGTGGTACCGATCGAGGAAGCTGAAGGGATTCCAGTACATGCAGCCTACTTGGGATCATGCGCTGGTGATCAGTACGAGGACATGGCAGAAGCCGCAGCTGTTTTGCAGGGACGGAAGGTAGCACCAGGCGTTCGAATGATTATCAATCCGGGTAGCAAAGAAGTAGCCGAGCGGTGTGTGAGAGAAGGGATTATGGAAGTGTTCCTCGAAGCGGGCGCCTGCATGGGTCCGCCCGGTTGCGGCCCATGTGCCCTCGGGCGAGGAGGGCCACTCGCAGACGGTGAGGTCTGCATCGCCACCGTGACTCGGAACGATACGGGACGCATGGGAAGCCGAAAAGCTGAGATCTATCTTTCAAGTGCAGCGACAGTGGCAGCTTCTGCAGTGGCGGGAAAAATTTTCGACCCCCGTGAATTTTTAAACTGAAGAGAAAATATGAACTGGGTAATGGAAGGCCGGTGCTGGAAATTCGGGGACAACCTATCGCTCGACGACGACATCCTCGAATTTTCCAAAGTTTTTGTCGAAGGTGTGCGTGTTTCGGACCCCGAGTTTCTCAAAAAACATGTCTTTACCAACTTAATACCGGATTTCCCTAAACGGACCCTGCCAGGCGATATTGTGGTCGCGGGTACTCGCTTTGGCCAAGGGAATCCACATATTTATGGACTTCTTGGTATGGTGGCCCTCGGTGTAGGCCTCATCTCTGAAAGCGTCCCCCATTTCACTTACAGAATGATCGTCGCAGCCGGACTCCCTGCACTCCCCTTTTGCCCGAGAATAGGGGAAGAAATGAAAAATGGCGATAAATTACGAGTGGATTTTTCAACAGGAAAAATTGAAAACCTCACGAGTGCATTCACAGTGGATGCGGAACCCTTACCTCCTGCTTTGAGAGAAATTATAGAACTGGGCGGAAGTATCCCCGCCTTGAAAAAACGTCTTAAAGAGAGAAAAGCCGAAAAACCCTACGAAAATAGAATATCCCTTTAATAAACCTGAGTTCAGCAAACCCTGAATGTCAGATTCCATCATAAGCTGCAAATTCTGAGCGCCATAAAATTATCGAGTCTTTAAAGTCTGCTCAATTACAAAATCATAAAACTCTATTCGGGCTCCACATTTGCCTGTCCTTCCAAACCTAATAGAACCCTCATTCAATCAATTTGGCTTCCATTTCCATGAAACTCGGTCTTATTTTACACGAGGCTCTGCAGTTTTCTTTTTACGTATTGTGTAATTTCCACTGCGTCCTCCGCATCGTTGTGATCCTGGTCGAATGAGCCATCACCTGCCGGATTTTTTACTGTAAACATGGTCACATCATCCAGGATGATTCCGGCGTGCTTAGTGTTTCGTGGAATATGAACGAGGTCACCTGGACCGACGATCTTTTCCTCATCACCCACAATCATGAACTGTCTTCCATCCATGTTCAAAAGAAATTGTTCTTCATTCGGATGAAAATGCGGTCTCGACAGTTTTCCTTTCGGATAATCAACAAATCCCACTTTCATTAATTCTCCGGCCAAGCCTTTAAATTTTCCCATGGGCTGAGCTGTCACGTGAGATTCTTTCATTTCTGACATTTCATAAAAAGGCATGCGATTTTCTTTCAAAAATGCGAAGACCGCTGGGGTAAAACAAACCCCATTCTCTCATTCTGTTTTTGAAAAATTATTAAAAAAAGTTCTTTTTTCCCGGAAAAAACGGAAAGGAGACTTAAAAAGAAACCAAAAATACTCCCCTGCCTATTTGAAAAAATTTAACAACGGACTATGTGAAATAGGTACATACGAAAGCACCTCAGGCAACTTGGACCCTAGAATTACTCCTCTCTGTGTGGCCCTATTCCGTCTTTTCTTTCTTATACTAGGGAATTACGGGCAACAGAATATAGGCTCGCTCATGCTGTCCGGTGTGCAAGGTGACATTCCCGCCAAATATATCGGCCGGTCGGTCGCGTGGATCATCATGACGAAAGATCCCGCAACCATTCCAATTAGTATATGCTCCTAGCTGCACACTAGAATCACCTGGATAAACATAGTCTGTCCCGCGAACTGAGAGTGCGATTCGATAGTTTTTAGGCACAACAATGCAGGTCGGCCAAATCTCTACATTAACCTCATAGGTTTTTTCAAGCTCAAGCATCTGCTCTTCATCGTGCGTATGATAGGGCCGGTAAGGTAGTGTTAGATCTTCGTCGAGTTTCCGGTGTGATACTCGAAGCCAACCCTGCGCAATAGGTGTATGGGGATCAAGTGCACCCTGAAAGGTAACTTCTTTCATATCCGGGGCAAAGGCGCGGACAACCAGGAATAGGTCGGCATCGCTCGTCGAAGACGACACCCAGAGCTTCGACGCGATCGGACCTGTAATCTCCATATCCTCTTCGAGTGGTGAAGTCATAAAGGTCACCCCGTCTGAGAATCCGCCATAAGTGATGCTACTTTTTTCCTTCTGGGGAATGGTCGAGAGGCTTGAGTCTTCGGGATTGAGATAAAATTTTGTCCACTTTGTGCGGATGAGGGGCCACTCATTCTCGTGACGCTCGACAAATTTCTCCCCCGGATGTCGCACCTGGAGCTGCACTTTGGGCTGCTTGTCCCAGCCGTTCTTTTCACCCTTCAAATAATAACCAAAGAAGCGCTTTTGCAGATCCATGCCGTAATTCGTGTAGAAATGTGTCCAGTGTTCTATCCCGTGGACCTCAAGCCATTTCTCTTTTGACGAAGACCGCACGAAACCTTCAAAATTTCCGCGCGGATGGAGACCCTGCCCGCCCCAGTTGGCGGAAGATAACATCGGCACCTTGACCTTTGACCAGTCCGGCATCCGTGACCGCCAGAATTTATCCGAGTCGAGTTTGCGCGATAGACAATCCTCGTAAAAGTTATTGCGATTCGCACCTAATTCTTCCTCGCTCAACGTAATTGGCCCAGATACCCAGTCGCCATTCATTCGCGAACGATAGCCATTCGTTCCCTTCCCATACTGCACCGAATAGACCTGTGCTTCTGACCAGTCCTTGGTAAAGCCGTTGCAAAAAATACCCCCGTGATGAGCCATATCTCGGTAATAGTCAGCAGCACCCTCCCATGGACAAATTGCTGATAGATGCTTGGGCTGGAGCGCAGCACACTGCCACTGGTTCTCAGCATAGTAGGAAATACCATTAAGACCGACCTTGCCATTCGACCAATCCTGCACACCGGCCCAATCAACGCAGAACGCAAGATCTTGTGCCTCGCGCAGAGACCAGATATCAATTACCCCTGGCGATCGGCCTGCACCGCGAGAATCCACTCGGATACAAATATAGTCGTCCGGAACCCATTTTTCGGGGTCGACAACTTCCCAGTTTTGGTATTTATTGGTAGACTCGGCAGGTATCTCTGGAAAATCCTCGCACATCCGCTGAAACTGATCCGCATACAAATCTTCGAAGTGAAGAAATTTTCCGTACGGCCCATAGGTCATGATTACGGGGTACTTTCCATCTTTGATCGGCCGATAAACGTCGCAACGAAGGACAGCCCCATCATCCATAGATATCGGAACATCCCAATCAATCTGCATGCCATCTCGAACGTCGGTCCATGACTGTTCGTCCATATATGATGCTTTCTCCTTCGCCATAAATGCTCTCCCAAAAAACGAGTTATATTATTCGCCTTACAGAAACTTAATAGTCGGCGAAAGTATAGGGGGGACAAAAAGATGATTTTCATAAATCATTATCAACCCTTAAACTATAAGGATAATACAATATTCATGATGGAATCCATTTAGTTTCCCTTTCAAAAATTTATTTGAATCTATAATTTCGAAAAGTTCTTCCATCTAAATCGCCGAAAAATTGAGTCCTCTGCTGAATCGTCAATAAAGGCAGAACGGCGAAATAATCCCCATAGACCATCGGCATCAATTTAAAATAATTCCCTCAAGAATCCGATATACCAACATCGTCACGCCCGCCGCAAAAGGGAGTGTCAACACCCAAGATAAAATTATGTTGCGAATGACTCGCAGGTTCAGGGCTTGAACCCCACGGGCCATCCCCACTCCGATGACAGCACCGACAATGGTGTGTGTAGTCGAAATAGGGAGCCCTAGTTGAGAGCAAACCAACACTGTGGTAGCTGCCGCAAACTGCGCAGCAAAACCATTTTGAGGAGTGATCTCAGTGATTTGGTTACCAATAGTAGCAATGACCTTCCAGCCGGAAATCGCCAGACCAAAAACAATTCCCGACCCGCCTAGCACAAGCACCCACCACGGCACCGCTACCTTTGCTGTCACCGTACCACTCTGAAATACACCAATTACAGCCGCCAGAGGACCCACTGCATTGGCAACGTCGTTGGCCCCGTGGGCAAACGCCACGTATCCACAGGTTGATATCACCAGAAACTTAAAAAATTGATCTGAAAAATTTTCACTCCTATGCTCACCAGAGGAAAACCACCAGCGGGACCCGATAAAAATTACGGCCCCAGCCGCCAAACCCACCAAAAGAACTGTCCAGAAATCCAGGGGGATTTTGAGGTTCTTAACCCCCTTAAAAATAAAAGACTGGATGAAAACAACGGCAAATACGAAGAGAATGTAGGGGGCATAAAAACGACACGCCTTGTTTGAATCTTCTGCCGTCAGAATTTTTTCCCGCACAAAATAGAAGGTGACAAATCCCAAAAGCCCTCCCGATACCGGAGAAACTAACCAGCTCACCACTATGGTGAATAACGTGCCGTAATTCAGTCCGCCCGCGCCTTTAGCGACCAGACCAAACCCGATCACGGCTCCCACAATTGAATGAGTAGTCGATACAGGCATCCCCATAGCCGTGGCCGTATGCAACCAAAGGGCCGCGCCTAAAAGGGCCGCCGTCATACCGAGCATGAACTGCTCCGGGTTTCCTTGAAATATGGCCGGGTCAACAATTCCCTTTCGGATGGTGGATGTGACGGAACTACCAACCAAAACAGCGCCTGAAAATTCAGCGACAGCCGCGACCCATATAGCGTTTTTTAGTGATATGACACCGCTACCAATCGACGGGGCCATAGAATTCGCCACGTCGTTGGCACCAATATTCCATGCCATATAAAGGGCAAAAACACACGCAATTACAACCAATAAGAACGTAGTAGTCATGCCGGGTCTCGAGAGAGGTTTTACCTAATGGAAGGACGCTTATTTTTTATAAAGCATAAGGCGGATTCGATCTACAGTTTTTTCCGAGTAGTTGGCAATATCGCCTACTTCTCGAAATATTTTTGACCACCAGAATAGATCAACCGGTTTTAGGTCATCTTCCATATCAAACATCAACCGGAGCATCTCGAATTGGGCTTTGTCGGCCTCCCATTCGAGTTGACCTACAGAATCAATTTTGTTCAGAACCCCATCAGCTTCGGGACCCGCAAGTCCAACCTCAAGCAATCCTTCCAGTGAATCCATTACCCCAGAAGCAACCTGGAAAGTCTCCACACACCGATCTACGTAAGCAAGAAGCGGCTCCCTCCACGAGGACGGAATAAATGTCCGCCGGACACTCAAGAGAAAAGCAATATCCTCAACCGTATCGGGAATGCTGTCCTGTTCGGAAAGTACAGTGAGAAGATCGGCTCGGTCCACAGGAAGAAAAATGCTTCTTGGAAGAGAATCCCGAATCTTATTTTTGATCTCATCGGCTCGATGCTCAATCTTGGAGATATCCTTGGAAATGGAGGAGAGCTTTTCCTCATCTCCCGCCAACATAGCCTCAAACATGGAACGAACCTGGTCAACGCACTCTCCCGATATCGTCATATGCTCCTGCAGGGCACCAAAGGGCGATTTGGTGAAAAGCTGAACAATTGCTCGCATTCTAAACTCCAGTTGTGGGTGGGCTGCCTCCCTTTGTCAAAAGCTACCGCCCTTCAAAGGACCTAGTCAACCCCAAAAATGCCTGCTCGATACTAACATGTTCTTTCCCCCTTATATGGAGTTTAAACCACAGAAATAAACACAGCGTTTTGTGACACTTTTATAAATCTAGTGTGAACTTTTTGGGAACAAAAAGCCCCCACTTCGACCCTAAATCTGACAAACTTTGTACGGTTGTAATATAGGAAAAATATGTTGCAGGAGAATGGTATTTTTGCGGATTTTCAAATAAATCTAAAATGAATATATTTACTGTTACAATTCGGCTAATTCCAAAGGGCAAAAAAAATTAACCCGGTAAATAAATTCGGTAGGCAACTACAACATCATCTTAAGCTCTCGCGACGGTGAAGCGGAAAGTAGAGCCTTTTCCGGAAACATTCTCGACCCAATTTTTGCCACCCATACCATCAACCAGATGCTTCGCGATAGACAGACCAAGACCGTTTCTTCCTCGACTTTTTTCGGATTGCCGATCTCTTTGAATTCTACAACACCTCCTTCGTTACGGTGACGCAGGACTTCAACTCGACAACCTCGATGGGAAGGCTGACCCTCAATGTCCTGCTCTCCTTCACCCAGTTCGAGCGCGAGGTCACAGGCGAGCAGATCCGGGATACGTTCGTGGCCTCCAACAAAAAGGCCTGTGAATGGGGAGAAATCCTCCCCTGGGCTATGACGTACAAAACCGCGAACTAGTGGCGAACGAAGAAGAAGCCAAACGGGTAAGGATGTTCTTTGAGAGCTACCTCGCTCTGGGGGCTTGTGTCCGGTTGAATCCGGGATGAACCCCGCAAAACTGGGGCTATGGGACGTCAGGCCAGGCCAGAGAAAAATCGGGGAGACTGTATGGCGGTGGGTGCAGTCAGTCGCGAACCCTTCTCTACTGAATTCCCTGTTTAACAGGGAAAATACAGGGAATTTTTTCAATTTTGAGGACTTATTTTCCCAAAATATCCCGGATTTGCCTGCGGTTAAAGGGATTCAGGAATTTCTCCCCGAAATCCGAACAGGGAATAACAGGGAATTATCAGGGAAATAGATAAATAGTTTTCTGTGAATTACATGCCTTTTGATTTGTTCGAAACTTAGGGTAGGACGGGCAAAGTTTCTGGTGCATGAGTCATTATATGAACCCTCGCATCGTTCGCGTAGCGCGACATGGCGCGTTCGAGCCCTTCCTGGGGAGAGGGGGCCCAGTCGAAACCCAGTGCGGCAACTTCATCGCTCCCAATACCGTCCGACACCAAAATCACGTGGACGCGCTCACGAATCTGTGCCCATGCAAGTGCAAGAGCAGCGGAAGGCAGGTCGGGAATCTCACCCGAACGCGCCATACGATCAATTTCGGCCGATGATTTCCCGGCAATTTCCAGCATCTCAGAATGCGTTTTCGCCACACCCTCCGGACAAGGCGTTACCACGACGAGTGTGCCGCCGTCGGCCGCAATCGCGTCAGCCGGATAGAGCGTCTTGTGGGCCTGCCAAAATTCAAGATTGCAAGGGCTGCTTCCCGCCAAAACAATTTGGGCCTTCTCAGAACAAGGAACAGAATAAATTTCGTTGCAATGCCGTACGCCCTCTCGGTATGCCTGGCGGAAGTCCCCATAGACGGCATGAACCAACTCACCTTGACGGTTCACAACCACGTTGATAATAGCGTCGAGCCCCACCTTCTCGGCAATGGTCTCCATTTCTGCACGTACAGGGTTTTCTAATATTCCCAGCATGCTTCTTTTAAGACACACACTCAAAAGATGCGTTTCTCCCGTCGTGTCCCCGCCACAAACACCAGGCTGAATGATTTTCGCACCTCCGCTGTAACCCGGGATGTGATGCGGTAAAATGCATCCCACACCGATGAGCAGATCCGCACCCAAGGCTATGCGGTTCACCTCGATTGGGGTCCCCTGTTTTGTTTTTCCCAAGTCCACTAAGACATTGGGATCATCCCATGCGTGATTGACCACGCGAACTCGTCGAACGACTTGTTCTCCGAACTTAGAAACGATTTCTTCTTCCGTCATGGGACGGTGAGTGCCGAGCGCTATGAGAATAGTGATCTGCTCATCCGAAAGCCCCGAGCTGTTTAATTCCTCTAGCACGGCAGGGAGAATGAGGTGTGCGGGAGTGGGACGTGTTAGGTCGTCACAGACGAGAACAGCATTTTTCCGTCCCTTCGCCAATTCGGACAAGGGAGGAGAATCGATAGGGAAAGCGAGGCTGCGGCGAATTTCCGAAACGGTGTCACCGCAATGCGGTACTTCGCGAGGGGAGATGACATCCAGAAGTTGGCTCTCGGGAACTTCCACACACCGAGTTTCGTCACCGTAGGGAAAGCATACTTTTTTCAACACCTGAGAGGACATCAGGAATTGACCCGATCACCAGTTTCGGCTTCGAAAATATGCACTGGATCTATATCAAAATACACCCGAAGGGATTCTCCCACCTTGGCACGAAAATGACCTTCTTCTTTAACGGTGACCACGCAGTCACCGAGGTCCACGGCCAAAAAAGAGTCTGACCCCAAAGGCTCGACCAGTTCGATACTCCCGGGAAAATGAACGTCGGTGGTCCCTTTTCCAGATTTCAACCGCAGATGTTCCGGTCGGAGGCCAAGCACATAAAATTCACCCTCTCGACAAACGTTCGGCAGAGGAATTCTCAGACGGCCGAATTCCATTTCAACGCCTCGTTCATTTTTCACGGCCTGGCCCTCGAAAAAATTCATAGAAGGACTCCCGAGAAATCCCGCCACAAACCGGTTCACGGGTTTTTCGTAGAGATCGATAGGCGGTCCCATTTGCTGGATCTTCCCACGGTCCATGACAATGATTCTGTCCCCCATGGTCATGGCCTCGGTCTGATCGTGCGTCACATATATGGAAGTCGTCTCGAGTCGGCGCTGGAGCTTGCGGATCTCCCCCCTTGCTTGCACACGGAGCTTGGCGTCGAGGTTGCTGAGGGGCTCGTCGAACAAAAATACTTCTGGATCACGGACGATTGCCCGGTAAACCACGACCCGTTGACGCTGGCCATTTGAGAGTTGCCTCGGCTTACGATCTAAAAGGTCCCCGATCCCAAGCAGATCCGCCGCTTCCCGGACCCTTTTTTCGATCTCAGGAGCAGGCACCTTTCGGACTTCCAGACTGAAGGCCATATTTTTGTAAACCGTCATATGGGGATACAGCGCGTAGCTTTGGAGCACCATGGCCATGTTGCGGTCCTTGGTGGGGATGTCGTTCACCCGCCGTCCTGATACAAGAATATCCCCCTTCATAGGGAACTCAAGGCCGGCCACCATTCGGAGGGTAGTCGTCTTTCCGCAACCCGAGGGACCCACGAGGATGAGAAATTCACCTTCTTCCACTTGAAGGTCGATGTTATCCACGGCACGCACGTCTCCAAAATGCTTCGATACGCCTCTCAGAACTACATCACCCATACACGAATCCCCTCATAACTTATTTCACCGCTCCTGCAGTGAGGGCCCTGATTAAGTAGCGCTGCATGAAAAAACCCACGAGCAAGGCAGGGAGCATGATCATCGTTGCGAGTGTGGCCATGTCCTGCCAAAAAACCTGCATCTCGCCAATGGTTTCCGCAAGCCTTACCGGCATCGTCCGCACATTCACGCTAAGACTCGATCATGTATTTGGACAGGACGAGCTCCTAATTTGCTGTTCCCGTCCAAATCGACAGAATTTGGGCAAGTGCATTTTCATCCCCGAACCCCCCCGGCTTGGTCACCACCGGCAATCCATCGAATCGTCCGCCGACCAGCTGGCATTGAGCAATTCCTGGAATCAGTTCCGCTTCCACTCGTAACGAAGACGCTTCGCTCACATCAAACACCGCCTGTCCAATGTCGCCCCCACAACACAAAACACCACCGGCTTCCCCCAGTTTGCACCGCTCAAGTCCGAGGCGAGCCATCCATAAAGCAATCTCAGCGGCAGATTCTATTTGAACAGGATTTTCCAATTTATGAGAGCCGACAATCACAACTGCGGCACGCAAATCATCCCCTCGCAAGGCTTTTCCGATGGTATCGCCCAACTCGATTTTATACTCACCGCGAGACGAGGAATCACGAAGCACGCTACCAGGATCTGCCACCCACAGCCGCACATTCCGAGCCCGCGCAATATTTGCCACCTGTGCCCGGCTACGGGGATTTAGCGACCCGACCAAAAAAATAGGAAGCCGGTCAATCAGCTTGGGCGCCGAATCACTTTGTCTTCTGATCGGCAATTGACGGGCCATTGCACCCGCCAGCCCCGCGGCACCTACGCATAACCAATTTTTTTTTCCCCAGACGGCAGAAGCGATAAAATCAAGATCTTCTTCCGACTCGGCATCAACACAAATGGCCGAACCTGCAGGCGCTTCGAGAGCGGTCCGAGTCAAGGACTCCGCACCCTGGCGAACGGTCTCTAGGCTCACCTCTATTGTGCGGAACTTCTTTTCAAGAACTTCCGCCGGACGGTCAGGCAGGTGAAAAGCTTGTCCTCTTTCGTGAAGAATAATTTCCGAAAGCGGCACACCATCTACCCGAAGAATTCCATCTCGAACCGTTCGCTTTTGAGCAGGAAAGGCAGAACAAAAAATAATTCTCTCATAGCCACCCGTTGTCATTACCGCTTCTGCCTCTTCAGCGACAGGACCACGCAGGGTGGAATCGATCTTTTTCATCAGGAGACGGCGGTTGCCAAGGCTCGATTCATCTACGACCTTCCGTACACGATTCGCCGCTTCGGTCCCAGATAGCGCTCTGCTTGCCGTGCTTGAAACGAGCAATACATCTTTTTGAATTTTTATAGAAAAACGACGGCAAACGAAGATTTCTTCGTACCTCGACAGAAAGGGTAACGCCACATCACAGCATCCCGTCAGGTCATCTGCCAAGATATAGGGCCTCGCCCAAGTTTGAGTCACATCAATTATCCCTGTGCTTCACGAAGACTTGTCCATGGCGAATTAGTAATTTTGACTTAAATTCATGACTTTCGTCACCTTGCGCCGAATGGCAATTCTTCCTAATATCCCTCGCCATGAAGAATCTATTCTTTGTTTTTGCTCACATCCTGGCCACGATTGCCAAGGTGCTCACGCCCGGTAGCACGAAGTCGCTCGTCTCCGAAAACCTCCTCTTGAAGCAGCAACTTCTCATCATCAACCTGTGCATGGCGAATTAGTAATTCTAGCTGAAAATTAAGCTTTCTTCGCTTTGCACCGAATGACAATTCTTCCTAACCTCCCCCGCCATGGAGAATCTATTCGTCGCTTTCGCCCACATCCTATCTACGATTGCCAAACTGCTCAGACCCGGCGGCGCAAAAGCTTTCGTCTCCGAAAATTTCCTCCTGAAGCAGCAACTTCTCATCATCAGCAGGTCCCGGCTTCGGGCACCCAATCTCACGCCTCTTAACCGGCTCTTTTTCGGTTTCTTCGCCACCCTTCTTGGTCCACGGCGCACTGCGCGATCAGCCATCACTATCAAACCATCGACGATCCTAGAATTTCATCAGGCGCTAAAGAAGGGGAAATACCGGCTACTCTACTCCTCTAAAAGAAGGAGCAAGCCAGGACCCAAGGGGCCATCACCAGAGCTCATCCAGCTTATCCTGGAGATGAAGCGCCGCAACCCCCGGTTCGGCACTCCCAGGATCGCCCTGGAAATCGCCAGATCCCTTGGCATCGCCATCGATAAAGACATTGTGAGGCGGGTACTTGCCAAGCATTATCGCCAAGACCATGGAGATGGGCCTTCATGGCTTTCTTTTATCGGCCACATGAAGGATAGCCTCTGGAACGTTGACTTATTCCGGTGCGAACCCATTTTCCTCAAAACCCACTGGGTCCTTGTTGTCATGGACCAGTTCACCCGGCGGATCATCGGATTGGGGGTACATAGAGGAGATGTGAACGGTCCCGACCTATGCCGGATGTTTAATCAAGCCTCGCTCGCTAAAGACGTGCCCCACTATCTCAGCTCGGACCACGATCCGTTGTTCCGCTACCACCGATGGAGAGCCAATTTGCGGATTCGGGAAATTGACGAAATCAAAACTGTCCCCCAGGTTCCAGCATCCCATCCTTTTGCCGAGCGGCTCGTTGGCACGATCCGGCGGGAATATATGGACCACACTCTTTTCTGGAACGAGCGAGATCTGGAAGAGAAGCTGGAGGTGTTTCAGGATTACTTCAACGCACACCGGGTCCACCAGGCACTGAACCTGAAAACACCCGACGAAGCCGCCGGAAAAGGGCCGCCTACTCTGGCTGACTTGGGAAAATTATGCGTGGAATTCACATTGCGGAGGAATGTTCCAGACACCCAAGGCCGCTTGATTTGGAATTCGCCATGCACAGGGAATTATCAGGGAACCGGGATTTGCTCGCCTCTCATTTTTTCACGATTAGTAATTCGCCATGCACAGCCCGGCGCTTCCCGGGTCACCGGGTCGAGGTGAGCGCCCAGGCCAGCAGCGAGGCCCCCAGGGCGAAATCCTCCATCTTCATGTCTTCGTCCGGGTTGTGGCTGCCGTTGGGGTTGCGCAGGAATATCATGGCCGATGGGACGCCCGCACCGGCGAAGTCGCCGGCGTCATGACCGCCCCCGCTCGGAATTTCCATCGCGTCGATCCCGAGCGCCCGGCAGCCGTCGGAGAGGATGGACCGCAGGCGCGGGTCCATGGTCGCCACCGCCCCGCGCGTCACGGGGCCGAGATCGATCCGCACGCTGCGACGCCCGCCGATCTCCGCCGCGTGACGGCGGATCAGCTCCTCCATCCGGTCCAGCGTCTCCTCGGAGTGGCTCCGCGCATCGAGCGAGAAATTCACCTCGCCGGGAACCTTGGTGTGCGTGTGGGCATCCGGGTTGGTGAACAGCCTGCCGCACGTCAGCACCAGATCGCCTCCCTCGGCCTCGATGCGGTCCCAGCACGATTCCAGCGCGCCGATGTACTCGGCCACCGCCATCACCGCGTCGCGGCGCAGCTTGCGGGGCGTTCCGCCGGCGTGGTCGTAACGCCCGATGCAGCGGCCCTCGCGCGCCCGCACGTTCCCCCGGATGCCCGTCACGATTCCGACGGGAAGACCCTCGTGCTCGAGCACGGGCCCCTGCTCGATGTGCAGTTCGTAGTAGGCCGTGACCCGGGACGGGTCGAGGTGGCGCCGGCCCTCCCGCAGCGCCGCCACGTCCAGGCCCAGGTCCGCCATGTGCTCGGCCAGCGACCGCCCGGTGTCGGCGCGCCTCGCGGCGTCGAGCTCATCCGGCGGCAGGGCGCCCAGGGCGGCGCGGCTTCCAATGTGGTGGACCGAGAACCAGCCGGTCTCCTCCGCCCGGATCGCCATGACCGAGAGATCCCGCTTCGGCGCGAACCCCTCGCGGCGGAGCGCGTCCAGCGCGACCAGGCCGGCGATGACGCCTGCGGCGCCGTCGTAGTTTCCGCCGCGGGGGACCGAATCGAGGTGGGAGGCGGCGATCACCCCGTGTCCCTCCCGCGTCTCGCCCGGCCAGGTCATGTACAGATTGCCGGCGCAATCGGTCTGGATCTCCAGGTCGAGGCCGCCCGCCGCCTCTGCGATCAGCTCATGGGCGATTTGCTCGCCCTCGCCGTAGGCCGCTCGGGTCACGCCGACCGTGTCCCGGGTCCGCTCCCGAAGTCGGCGGAAGAGGTCCTCGGCGAACGGGATGGCTGCCTCGACCGCCTGGATGAGGGAGCGGGTCATAATTCTCCTTTCGTTCGATTCGGGCCCTTTCGCCCGGCCGCCGCCGAGCGGGCCGGTCCAGGGTGGGGCTCGCCGGGAACGCCTCTCGCCACTCTTGCCCTGCCATCTTAAAAGAAATATCCCCGCGGGGGGGCACATATCCGGCGCTTCGGCGCCGTGTGCATGGCGAATTAGCGATCCTACCTGAAATCAAGCATTTCCTCGCCTTCCCCTTGGGCGCAAGCTCACCTAACCTCCCCCGCCATGGAGAATTTATTCGTTGTTTTCGCCCACATCCTGGCCACGATTGCCAAGCTGCTCAGACCTGGCGGCGCGAGGGCACTAGCCGCCGAGAATCTTCTCCTGAAGCAACAGCTTCTCATCATCAGCCGCTCCCGGAAGCGGGCGCCCAATCTTCTCCCCCTTGTTCGTCTCTATTTGAGATCATTGGCGATCCTTCTTGGCCCACGACGCACAAAGAGGTCGGCCATTATCATTAAACCATCGCCGATCCTAGGGTTTCACCGTGCACTCAGGAAGTGGAAATACCGCTTGCTCTACTCCTCCAAAAGAAGAGGAAAACCCGGTACCAAAGGACCATCGAAAGAACTCATCCAGCTTATCTTGGAGATCAAGCGCCGCAACCCCCGGTTCGGCTGTCCCCGAATCGCGCAGGAGATCGCAAGGACTTTTCGCATCGATATCGAAAAAGACGTCGTGAGGCGTGTCCTCGCCAAGCACTATCGGCCAGAACCAAGAGATGGGCCTTCGTGGCTCACCTTCATCGGTCATGCGAAGGATAGTCTTTGGAGTGTGGATCTGTTCCGGTGCGAGTCGATTTTCTTAAAGTCCCACTGGGTTCTTTTCGTCATGGACCAGTTCACACGGAGAATCATCGGATTTGGGATGCATAAAGGCGATGTCGATGGCCCTGCTATTTGCCGCATGCTCAATCAGACCACGCTCGGTAAAGGCGCGCCCCGCTACCTCAGCTCGGACCATGACCCCTTGTATCGCTACCACCAGTGGAGGGCGAACCTGAGGATTCGTGAAGCTTGGGGGATTAAAACCGTTCCCTATGTTCCAGTATCGCACCCTTTTACCGAACGGCTAATCGGCACTATCAGGCACGAATACCTGGACCAGATTCTTTTCTGGAACAAACACAATCTGGAAGAGAAGCTCCGAGAGTTTCAGAGTTACTACAATGCCCACCGCGTGCATCAATCCTTGAGGCTGGAAACACCCGAAGAAGCTGCCTGGAAGGACTCGCCACCCCTGGCAGATTTGAAAGATTTCAGGTGGTTCTCACATTGCCGGGGGCTTTTTCAGACTCCGATTGCTGCTTGAATAGGATTTCGCCATGCACAGGACATATACGAAAAACAATCCACATGATCCCGCACCAAACCGGACCGGATTTTTCTGCACAGAGATAATGAGGCTTCTGGGACCGAATTACGCTCGTTCCATGGCCGTAGAGAATCGGGATATTTCAGGAACAGTGCCCGAAAGGCCCCGCTTGTCGCGGGAAATGGGCACAGGGCATGGCAGAGAGAAGGTTCATGATGACTGTTTGGCGGAGAGGGGGGGATTCGAACCCCCGAGGCACCTTTTGAGCACCCACACGATTTCCAGTCGTGCTCCTTCAGCCAACTCGGACACCTCTCCGTGAGAGATTTCTTCAATAACACGGGATTCCTAGATGGGTGGATCGCCCTCCACTTCTAGCAAATTTTGCATTAGGTGGCATTCAGCCTCCCCGACTCCACATCAAAAATACTAGGAAACTCCCAGAGAATCTAGGGGCATATATTTTGATGGCAAAATGTCTTCAAAACCGCCCTGGCTTACCCCCCTCATGGCGGGACATGCTAGATGGATTTGTTTTCACTAGACATTTGGCATATCCATCTAATTTATGGTGGAAGATTTATCATTTTTCAAAAAACCCACACTGCTAAAAACATTTTTCTGCACTCTATTAAGTTAGGTGCTCTCCGCTACACTGGAGGAAAGGAAAGCGGCCGCCAGTAGGCCTCAGGCAGGAAAAAACACACAAGAACCTTAAAGGGGGCCCCTATAATTCAGAAAATATGATTTGAACTGAAGTATATAAAGACAAGAATAATTCTATGCCGTATTTGTATCCTTTACATTTATGGCCGATAACAAACCGTTGACATATCGGTTGATTGGTGTCTCGATTCCATGGCGGGCACCAATGCGAACGACGGCACCAGTCAATCCGTTAGCTTCAATGGGCTTGCCCGCACGAAGATCGACCAACATGGAGGTAGTAGCGTCTGGCTCAGCGATAAATTGATTGGCTGTGATTTTATTTGCGATATCACTTGGAAGGTTGGCACCTTCGGCCCGACCCACCTTTGCACATTCTTCAACCAAAGCCCGACAAAAATCAGCGACATCGGGATCTCGGACAACCCCTCGCCCCCTTCCCGTTAGCGCCGTTGCGGGCCCTCGAGCAATATTCCCGCAAAGCTTCAACCACTTCTCGGTAACGAAATCAGGAGTAGGCCTCACTTTGATATCACTCCCGTCGTACAGCGCCGCGAAGGCTCGGCCCACTTCAGAATCCAAGGTAATAAGACTGGCGTGAGAATTTTGAACCACATGGCCTGGACCCAGCCGATCCGCAGGGCATTGAACAACCACAGGTAAAACAGTTGCTCCATTCGCATATGGGGAGACATTTTCTAAATGTTCGACCCCATTCTGGAGAACCGCGATAATTGAATTCGGTCCTGCAATAGACATGAGCCATGGCATAACATCTCTAATCTGGTGGAACTTCACGGCGAGCAAAATCCAATCGACCGGCCCCACTTTAGAAGGATCGGTCACACATCGAACGGGCGTTTCGACAACCTTTGAAGGCGTTTCGATGTAAAATTTCTTAAAAGACTCGCGCACGCACAATACTACATCGTGTCTTTCCAATAGGCACAACCTCGCCCCGAATATGCTCCCAATCGCACCAACACCCAGGACTGCAACCTTACTCAATTCTTTTTCTTCCTCCAAAAAAAGTTGATATTAAAACTACCATTTCAGTATTTGAAAATGAAATTTTTTCTTCTTGTGTTTTTGATAGCTAAAATGAATTGCCAATATGTCCTTATCATCTGTATAAACGTGTTTACCAAAATTTGACCAGGAAAACTGTCTGCTCAGATACAAAAAATTTGATTATAAAAATTTTCTCCTGATAGCCACATCCATCCTTTCATTAAAAAAACCAGTCCAAGGCGCCTTCGGAAAAATTGAGAAGTTACAAAATTTACGAAAACGGAAAAAAAGAAGACCTAACCGTACCAATGGTGAAGTATCAGAAGCCGGATAAATATTTATCTTAATTAAACGTTTAGAAACTGCTCTTCTAGGGCTTCCAGGCCTCCGGTGGACCCGATACGGTTGGAGAGTGTCCATCCCGAGAAAGGCGATCGCGGTACCAATTCTCATTTACCCGATTAGTATAAGGATCCATTATAGCCATGTCACAAAATATTTCTATACAATTACCGGAAGGGTCCGAGATGTAAAGGGCATGATTTTCCCCCCAGAAGCCGTCCCCTTCGGGGTGTGTTGGGCTATGAATCGACGGGCCCCAAAAAATCTCGACCTCCATCTCCTTGAGATGCTCTGTCCATGCTTCCAGTTCAACCCGACTCGCTACCTGAAATGCGATGTGATGGAGTCCAGTTTGCACGGATTCGAGTGAGCGCTCTTTAGGGGGAGAAGGACTTTCCCCTTCGGGCCAAAAAACCAGATTCAAATCATGATGAAACGAAGTACAGCGCATGAAGCATAGGCCGAAAGAAAAATCTCCCACAGTACCAGGTAAATAGATTTCTGAAATCGTGAATCCAAGCTTATTGACGTAAAAGTCCTTGGCAGCCTCGATATCATGGACTTTAATCGCGGCGTGCTGAAGTGCCATAAAATTTGGTGGCATCTTGGACATGAGCCCCCCCCTCCTATAAACCCGACGAAAACTATAAGTATTCTTATTGGGAATCAAACCTTAAAACTAGCAAAGAGTACAAAAAAATATCTTAAATCAACTTCCAATTTCCTTCCATATGAAAATTTTGGTAAAGCCCGCCTCATCATCCATGGCACATACTAAAATATCACTTTGAATTCTACCGCATTAAACCAGACCCAAAAATCCTTCTCGTTTCCACTCGAGAATCATCCTAACGCTAACTATACCTTCCCCTTGCTACCCTTTCCGTCACCAATTCGACGAGGATCTAAACCAAACAAAATTCTTTTTTCGAGTTCGAGCTAAAACTTCATAGCCTCCTCCAGGCTATCAATAGCAGGAACCTACCTTCCAAATGGATCATGATATATAAAGTAGCTTTGTCACAATTGTTTTGCCTGCGCTCAAAAATCCTTGGGCAAAGATATGGGGCTCGGATATCTGGAGGAGCTTCTTCGAAAAAAGAAGTCTCTCAGATAACGCAACGTTTCAACAAATGTGGCATGATCTAAACTTCTCGAGAAATTGATTTCCCGCCTTGGAGAAATGAATCACTTTAGGAAGAGAGATGCAAAATTAAACAAAAAAGGATTTGGCTCAAATGGCAACACCACTTGAAGGAGTCAGGGTTCTTGATCTAACCCGGCTCATCGTCGGCGGTTTCTACGGGATGCTCCTCGCCGACGCCGGAGCTGAGGTAGTAAAAGTCGAAGTCCCCGGACGGGGAGACACTCTGCGAGCCTGGAATCCTTTGTGGTGGAAAGTGTACGGGCGCGGGAAAAAATCGCTAACTCTAGACCTAAACCAAGCCGCCGGCCAGAAAATTCTCAAGGAATTGATTCTGAGGGCAGACGTTCTGGCAGAGAATTTCTTCCCTGGTAAAATCGAATCCTGGGGCCTTTCGCCCAAAAAACTTCACGAGATAAACCCTCGCCTTATCATCATGCGAATATCTGGCTGGGGACAAGAGGGCCCCTACCGAGATCGGCCCGGCTTTGGAACCTTGGTCGAAGCAGCTTCGGGATTCAGCGCCATCAACGGATTCTCCGATTCACCGCCCCTGCTCCCACCCGTTCCGATCGCCGACATGACGGCGGGCCTATACGGTGTCTCTTCCACCATGTTCGCCCTCTACCACCGTGATGCGTTGGGGGGCGGAAAGGGACAAGTCATCGACCTGGCCCTCTATGAACCCCTGTTCACCATCATCGGCCCACATGCTGCTGAATTCATTTTGAACGGAAAAAAATACCGGCGCACCGGAAATCTTTCCGAAAATTCCTCGCCCCGAAACTGCTATTCAACGAAGGATGATCGCTGGATCGCCATATCTGCCTCGACCCAACCCATGTTCGAGCGGCTGGCCAAATGCCTGGACCGAGGCGACCTTATCCCCGATTCCCGCTTCGCGAACAACAACGCTCGCGTGGCCAACAACTCAATGTTGGACGAAATCGTGGCCAGCGAAATTCGTTCGCGTTCTTGCGAGAAGAACATGAAGAGATTCATTGAGGGAGGAGTTACCGCAATACCCATCTATGACATAGAGGACATCTTGGCAGATCCTCATTTCCGGGCACGGGAGATCGTTAAAAATATCCCCGATCGAGATTTTATTGAAGTCCCTATGCAAAACGTCACACCGCGCATGTCGGGAACACCGCTCGATATCCGCTGGACAGGCCCCCCACTCGGAGCGCACACCGACGAAATCCTCTCCTCGTGGATCGGTATCGGTCCGGAACGGGCAGACGAGCTGCGAGGAGAGGGCATCATATGACTCGAAGGACTTGATTTCCCAACTCATCTTTCTGGTAACGAATGAATCTGAAATCGAGCGCTCCCAGAATTACACCAAACTTAATTTTTCCAGTAATTCCAAAAGCTATCAGAATTAGCCATATTTATATATTCACATCTTTTACTCTATAAACTCTGCATACCAGCTGCTTCTGGCCGTGACCTGCCCTTTTCTCCATAAACCCACCCTTCATCTCCGCAAAAATCTTAGCGCCCACTGATAGAATAGTCACACTCAGAGGTTTGGATAGATTCGGATAATAAACCCAAGTGTCTTCTAATTCGTTTCCCCTGGCGGCAAACCCACCTGGATCGCAGGACTAGGAAATTGTGAATATGAGTATTGAAAAAATTGCGCAAGCTACCCCAAGACCCTTTTGGGAAGAAAGGTGCTCACCGAGAAATACGATGGCCAAAAGGCCCGTAAGAACAAAACTGAGCTGGGCAATGGGCGCGACTACAACTGCATCCCCATAAGTAAAACCCGTCGAGAGTGAAACGTAGCTACAAGAGGTTAATATTCCACAAGCAAGAGGAACCCAAAGAGCACCGCCCCGACGAGGCATAGAGTCTCTGGAGAAAATGGCGTAGGGGAGTGCAAGACAAAAAACACCTATACTTTGAGCAAGCGTCATCGCCGCTGGATTTGCTCCCATTGCCAGGCCAAGCTTGATAAACAGACCGATGAACCCAAACAAGAACATCGCGCCAGTGGCAAACACCAAAGAGTGTCGATCCCGCCCCCCTAATATGACGCTACCGCCCCCAAAGAGAACAGCCACTCCCGCCAGGAGAAGGGCAATACCTTTGAGAGCGGTCACTTCCTCACCGATCAAAGTGATCGTTAATAACGCAGTCACCGCAAAATTCAGGCGGACAATAGGGATCAGTGAAACGGCCTCACCCCGGCGCATCGCTAAGAGAATGAAAAGGAACGCCGTGAAGGCAAGTACGCCGTTTAGCAATCCAAACCATAGCCCAGGGCTCCAAGTAAGCTCCTGGCGAATATATGCAAGCGCAAAGGCTGTGGGCATATAGGAAAAATTTTGGATCAACATAAACGGACCACCCCGTAAATTCCAGCGCTGCCCCCATTTATAGAGAAAGTCGCTTGTCCCTAGGCATCCCATGGAAATTAAGGCGAAAACAATTTCTGGGGGCACGCTCTACTCCGTTCAATTTTTCCTGGAAACCATCACTGCACTTTCCCAGAATTTGGGGTGATGCTACGTTCGGCTCTCTGCCAATGTCAACAATTGCGAAATCAGGAGGCGGCATGAATCGAGAATACCCCCTACGGCCTATCGTGGGTGTCGGGGCAATTGTGTTTAGCGGAAAAACCGTTTTGATGATCCAGCGTAGCCGTTCGCCAAGCGCTGGAAATTGGAGTATTCCAGGAGGCGCGTTGGAACTTGGCGAGACCCTCGAGGAGGCCTGCATGCGGGAAGTCCTCGAGGAGACAAGCCTAACTGTCAAAATCGTCTCCAGATACACTGTCCTGGACAGAATCACCAGGGACGATTGGAATCGGGTTCAGTATCACTACGTCCTCATCGATTTTGTATGTCGCCCTGTGGGTGGCACACTCCAGGCGGGAAGCGACGCAGCCGAGGCGAGGTGGGTTCCCCTGAAAGACTTAGGTGACCTTAATCCTATGACCCGAGGAACAGCCCAGGTCATTCTAGACGCCGCCGAGGAAATGCGGACCCAGAATATTTCGTTCTAAACGGACTCGCTCCCTACATTTTGACAACACCTTGGAGATAGCTGGGAACCGTTCCTAATTTGCCACCTTCACCTATGGATGTTCTGTTTATAAGGTGATCATGTTGGACAAACGACCTGCTGGCTACTTCGAGAATGGAGAGGGCAGTCCTCGGGACGCATTACTTATCTTGCGTCTGATGATCCGCGATCTCAGTGACTATTTTTCTGATTTCCGCCTGCGACTTAATGTACTTACCGAAGAACATAATTCGATCAGAGTCAGTGAACACCTGAGAGAGCTCACCGAACTCGGTTACAAGATGGACCGACTCGTGCGAGAGTTACTAGATTCTGCCGCCATCGAGACTGGAAACCTCGTGTTAAAAGAAGAATCCTTCGCCCCAGGAACTTTCTTAAGCGGACAGATCAGCAAGATTCTTCGTCAGTTACGGGGACCTCGAATTCAGCCAGAAATTCCCCCCCCATCCATTGACCGTCACCGGCGACCTAGATCGCTTTGCCATTCTGAACAACAACTTATTGGACGCGGTGATTTTCCTTTCCCCCAAAGGGGGGACCGTCTTTCTGCGGCTTTTACGAAGGGATTCTGAAATTTCTCTCGCAGTCGAAAATCGGGGAGAGAAAATCCCGTCTAAAAATCTGAGACTACTCTCGCCTGGTTAGACATATGTCTCCAGGAGAGAGAGAACTTCGAAGAAATATGGCTTGAACTCTACCGAATCCACTTGACCATCCAAATATGGAATGGACAACTGGATATAACTTTACCACCCGCAGGGGGATTGGTATTCATCACGCAAATTCCATTCCGGTCACTAAAGGTTCTCAAAAATGAATAATGTCGACCGTATTTCGGCCTGCGATTTGATCAATTTTGCTACTGAAGTAACGGAATCCCTGGGTGCGCCGCCGGACCGTGCACGCGTGACGGCCAAGGTGCTCGCGGCTGCTGATTTGAGAGGGATTTTCAGCCATGGGGTGGCTGGTGGAACCGGCTTAAAAGAACTTGTCGATCGAATTCCGCAGAACGCCATCGACCCGGCTGCTCTGCCAGATATTCTGCGGAAAAATGGCTGGGCTGTCACCTCCATGAACGCCAACGGAGGACTTGGACACCCCACGGCAATGGAAGCCACTCATCTAGCCGGCGATTTAGCCGAGGAGTTCGGGACTGGGCGGGTTCACGTCTATGACGCGAACCATTTCGGCGCTGCCTGCGTTTATGTCGAAGCCCTACTCGAGCGGGGGCTCGCTGCCCGTACCACTTGCACTGCGGGATCGTGGATGATCCCCTTCGGCGGAAACCGGGTACGCCTGGGAACCAATCCCATCGCCTGGGGGATGCCCTGCGGAGATGAGAACATCATTATCGACATTGCTACAACCCAACGAGCAGTGAGTCCAGCTATCCGGGCCGTGCGGGGAGGTTTCCCTATTCCTCCCGATTACTTTAAAGACAAGAATGGCAACATTCTTGAAGGCATCGTCTCCTATGAAAATCTAATAGAAGGGTCAGTACTGCCCCTCGGAGGAGAAGCCTTCGGCTACAAAGGATCGGGCCTGAATATTCTTGTTGAACTAGATAACGTGATTGGTGGGGGCTCCACCAGGCGAATTAAGAGCATGCGCGAAACACCCCAAAGCCGCGTGTCGCAAACCTTCGAAGCCTGGCGAATCGATTTTCTTTATCCCGAAAAAGAAGCTCGCCAGCGCCTAATCGACACTGTCAGTGACATCCGAAAATACGGGGGCCCCGATATGCTCCTGCCCGGAGAGCGAGAAACCCGGCAAAGGATCGATGCCGAGGCCAATGGCATACCTTACGAAGACGCCCAGTGGGAAATGCTCCGTAGCATATCGGCCGACACCGGAACCCTACTTCCCGATCCGATCTCCCCTTGAGGCCAGGTTGGTCGGAAAAATAAAATATTATTTCAAGGAGTCATTAGCGGAATGATGGCCGGGCTTTCGCTCGCATCTAATTTTTTCAATTTGGCGATCTGTGGCTTCCATCACCGTATATGTCCAGCCATCCATTGAGATATGCTCGCCCGGTTTCGGAATACGCTCGAACACTTCAAGTAAATAGCCACCCAGCGTCTCGAAATCGCCATCTGGGATCGGGAGCAATAGCTCTTCTTTTGCTGCCTCAACCTCCATCCGGGCAGCCACCACGATTTTCCCGTCCCCAAGACGCTGAAACAATCGACCTTCATCCACGTCATATTCGTCACTAATCTCGCCAACGATTTCCTCAACCAAATCTTCTATCGTTACGACACCTACACAACCACCGTACTCGTCCACAGCCACCGCAAGTTTGATTTTATCCCGCCGCATCTCTTCGAGAAGATCATCAGCCGGCTTGGACTCAGGAACAAAATAGGGTGGCCGTACTAACTCCGGCTTTTGTTTAAGAGGACCCCGAGCTTCTTTACCAATGGAAATTATATCCCGGGCGTTGACCACACCAACGATGTGATGGATCTCATCTTTATATACGAGAATGCTAGAATGCCCATCTTCCTTGATCCGCTCAGTGACATCCTCGATCGCCAACTCTTCATCCACTGCAGAAACTTCCACCTGGGGGACCATGACATTCGTTACATCCAACCCACCAAACGATAAGAGCCGGCCAATCATTATCCGCTCCCCCACCCGCAAATCGCCTTCACTGGGCTCTTCCACCAAAAATTCAAGTTCCTGGCGAGTGACGAAGGGGCTGCTATGCCCACCGCCATCCTTGTGCAGGACTGACTGAATTAGGCGGTTGAGAAGTCCCACGAAGGGATAAACAATACCCCTGGCACGCCAAACCATCCGAGCCAGGCGAGGAGCGATGGTGTCCGCTCGTTCCTGACAATAACTTTTTGGAACGACCTCGCCAAAGATCACCAGGAGAGGGATGACCACACAAACTGATACTAGCTCTCCGTATTTTGGCCCGACGATATCGATTGCCACATAAGTGGCGAGCGTTACATTGGTCACGAAAAACGTATTATGACAGGTTAGGATAGTGCCCATCAGCCACTCGGGCGCATCAAGGAGGCGAAGGGCTGTCTTGGCGTCCAAATCACCCTCGTTCGCCAAGGAGTGGAGCCGTGCGCGGTTGGCCGAAATGATGGCAATCTCCGAGCCTGAAAAAAGGGCCTCGCCCAGAAGAAGCAGAATCCCGAGAAGAATCAAGATAGCAAGAGGCATTATGAGCCCTCCCCAATCCTTTGCGCACGCACCTGGACCACGCGGGTTTGATCTGCATCGATCACGGTGAACTCAACATCGTCATGAGAAACTCGCTCACCTACCTTCGGGACGCGGCCTACCAGTGTAAACACCAGTCCGCCCACCGAATGTACGTCTGGATAATTCGAAAGAAGCCAACCCGTTTGCTCCCTGAATTCAGACAGTGGAAGCCGCGCCTGACACAGAAACGAGCGGTCATCCTGTCTTACAATTTCGGCTTCTTCCTCCTCGTCGAACTCATCGCGAATTTCCCCAAATATCTCATCGAGCAAATCTGCCATCGTCACCAACCCAGTCACCCCACCAAACTCGTCGGCTACGATAGCCAGATGAGTTCTCTCTTGTCGGAGAAACCGAAAAAGCGCGTCGAGCTTCATTCCTTCAGGAACAATCAGCGGCTTGCGAAGCATATCCCGGGTCAGTATCTGATTCACTTCAAACGATGCCTGTTGAGAAACTTGCAGAAAATCCTTTAAATAAAGGATGCCCACAATATGATCACGGTCGCCCTCGTAAACGGGCACACGCGAATAGGCTGCTTCTCTTACTAACCCAGCGACATCATTTAGAGAAATTCCAATCTCCCAGCATTCCATGTCTGTACGGGGAATCGTGATCTCGCCCACCATGCGGTCGTGAAAATCGAATATATTCCGGATATAAGTCCGCTCCGTAGCATCGAGTTCGCCTTCCTCCAGGCCCGCTTCGACTAAAGTGAGGAATTCGTCTTCCATCAGGATATTGCTATGAGCCCGGGTCCCCGCGCCCAGTAAGGAAAGCACCGCATTGGAAATTATAAGAAATACCCAACGGATCGGATGAATCAGCTTCGCAAACAGGGCAAGTGGGACAACGAAAAAACGGACAAACAATTCAGGAAACCGGGCCGCCAGAGATTTTGGCGTAATTTCTCCAAAAACCATCAGAATCGGGGTCATTAGGACCGGCGCGATCCAAGTCTGTCCTTCTCCAAGAAGGAGTACTACACTACCGGTAAATAGCGTTGAGGCGATAATATTGACAATTTCATTTCCCATGAGGATAGAAATGATTAGGCGGCGAGGCCGCTCGAGGAGTAATCCAACCCGTTCGCCGAGCTTGCTCTCTTTACGGAGAATTCGTACGCGTACACGACTCAAGGAGAAAAAAGCCGTCTCACTTGCCGAAAAAAAGGCGGAAAAGCATATCAGCACGACAAAAGCGGCGAACCTTAGAATTATTCCTGCTTCCACGGCTTAGCCCACTAAGCGCATCCGGGTGTGAGTACCCGCCCACGCCACTTCAGAAAAGGGGATTTGTTGAATCTGCAAGTCCGGGGGTTGAGGCTCACCCGAAGGGCCCGAAAAGGACATTATAGGTCCAAGCTCCTTAAGTAATCCCTGAACGCTGGTCCTATGTCACTTCGATCCAGTCCATATTCTACCGTCGCCTGCAAAAATCCGAGCTTATCTCCCGCATCATACCGCTTGCCTTCAAATTCATAGGCATAAACAGGTATTTGGTCCATTAAAAGGCGAATCCCGTCAGTTAACTGAATTTCACCATTGGAGTCGGGGATAACTTTTTCTAGGCAACCGAAAATTTCGGGCGGAAGAATATACCGCCCAATAATTGCCAAATTCGAGGGCGCCTCTCCCACCGGCGGCTTTTCCACCACCCCCTTCAAGTGTGTCAGGCGCGGCGCAGGGGGTACCCCATCCGATGGAACGGCAGCGCCGTACTTGGAGATTTCCTCGCGCGGGACCTCCATAACAGAAACGATTGCCCCTCCGTGGGATTTATGGATTTCGGCCATCTGCCCAATTACCGGCCTCTCTCCACGGATAATGTCGTCACTCAAAATTACTGCAAATGGCTCATCGCCCACCACATCTTTAGCACAAAGAATCGCATGGCCCAGGCCGAGGGGGTTTTTCTGACGAATGGATATGACTCGCACCTTATCGGATAGCTCCCGGACCACCGACAGTAGTTCCTCATTTCCACGCTTCGATAATTGAGCCTCAAGCTCATAGGAAACATCAAAATGATCCACCACCGAATCTTTTCCACGCCCAATGACAAAAATGATCTTTTCGATTCCCGCGTCCAAGGCCTCTTGAACGCCCACCTGGATTTGAGGGGTGTCCACTATGGGAAGCATTTCCTTAGGAATAGCCTTGGTCGCGGGCAAAAACCGCGTTCCTAGCCCCGCCGCGGGAAAGACAGCCTTTCGGATTTCACTCATAAGGGTAGCCCGCTCGTCAGAAATGCGGTTGGGCTCCTGGATGGGGGTATCGGGTCGTCCATTGCGCAATAATCGTAGTAAACACTATGATTTTCGTCAAGAAATTTGTTTTTCCGAAAGCATTCGATCAAAAGTATCTTCATCCCATACTGGGATTTTAAATTTTTCAGCCTTGGTACGCTTGGAGCCTGGATTCTCACCCACAATGAGGAAATCAGTCATTTTGCTAAGGGAACCGCTGACCCGCCCACCGCGAGCCTCCAGTGATGCCTTGGCCTCGGAACGCGAACGTCTCGAAAGGGTTCCGGTCAGAACGAACGTCTTTCCGGCAAACGGAGCCCCTACCATATTCGCCATCGAGGCCACCAGAAGCTCAGGTACCACCCCAGCATCCATCAAATTCTCGACCATTTGGCGCGACCGCTCATTGCGGAAAAAATCAATGATGCTCTCAGCCACCTGAGGACCAATCTCATGAACGGCGGTAAGCATTTCGGCGTCGGCCTGGCGAAGCTTATCGACACTTCCAAACTGGCTGGCCAAGACATCTGCCAAATGATCGCCGACATGGCGAATACCAAGGGCAAAAATAAACTTTGCCAGAGGCCGAGTCTTGGCCTCATCCAGCGCAGCGAGAAGATTACCCACCTTTTTCTCGCCCATCCGATCCAACTTGATCAATTCATCACGGCGCCTCTCGAGCTTGAATAAATCCGCCGGCTCTTTGACAAAACTTTCGTTTACAAGCTGGGTGACGAGCTTTTCACCTAAGCCTTCAATATCCATGGCGCGCCGAGAGGCGAAATGCCGGAGACTTTCCCTGACAACTGCGCCGCAAGTTGGGTTTGGGCACCGGACCGCTACTTCATCCTCGTCGTGGACCACAAAGGCTTGACAAACCGGGCATTTTTGAGGAATTTTAAATTTTTTTGCCCCTCTCGGACGTTTTTCCAAAATAACCGCCACCACTCTCGGGATAACATCCCCCGCGCGCTGGATTATCACCGTATCGCCCACACACACATCTTTTTTATTCACCTCGTCCTGGTTATGAAGTGTGGCACGGGAGACTTCGACACCCCCCACACGAACAGGCTTGAGAATAGCCACAGGAGTAAGAACTCCAGTCCGGCCGACCTGAATGATAATATTCTCGACAAGGGTATATGCCTGTTTGGGAGGGAATTTATAGGCAATCGCCCAACGCGGAGATCGAGAAGTATTCCCGAGTTCTTGCTGAAATTTAAAAGAATTCACCTTGATCACAGCGCCATCCATCTCAAAGGGGAAATCTCCTCTGTTCTTTAAAAGCTCCCGGTAGCACCGGATAGCTTCGGTCAGGTCCGGACAACTTCGCCACTTTGTTACGGGAAGGCCCCAGAATTGAAGCATTTTGAGGAGATCGGATTGGCTCTCAAAAGTATACCCGTTCACCCGACCCACACCGTAAAAGCAAATTTTGAGTAGCCGGCCCGCCGTGATTCTTGAATCCAGCTGGCGAAGAGAACCGGCAGCAGCGTTACGCGGGTTCGCAAATAGGGGCTCCTCCGCCCTCAAGCGGACACGGTTTAATTTTTCGAATTCGTCCAGACCCATAAATACCTCCCCACGCACGGCAAAGTAGGCTGGCGGCTTAGGCCCGCCAACCGGGGAATGCAATTGGAGGGGGATTCCCCTAATTGTCCGGAGGTTCTGGGTGATATCCTCGCCGCGAACACCGTCTCCCCGAGTACCTCCAGATACGAAAAGACCATCGCGGTAAATGAGCTCGACCGCGACTCCATCGAGCTTAGGCTCGATGGTATAGGCAAAGCCATCGGTTTTACAATTATGGGTCTGGAGCATATAACGCCTAGCACGGCCTTCAAACCCCCGCACCTCTTCCTCATCCACCGCATTTTCCAAACTGAGCATGGATGGATCGTGAACAAACACCCCAAAAGAATCGAGTGGATCGGCCCCTACACGTTGGGTTGGAGAATTGGGGGTGACAATGGAGGGATGTTCCGCTTCGAGGGCCTGAAGCTCCCGCATCTGGCGGTCGTACTCGGCGTCCGAGACAAGAGGATCGTCGAGTCCATAATAGCGGTAATTATGGTGGTGTAGCTGTTCAGCCAGCTTTATCGCCCGCGAACGGATTTCATTTGATTTTTTTTTTTATTAGTCATGGCTCTTCGGTCTAGCCAGCGCTGGATAAGTATTCCCAACCACAGAGACGTGGAATCCTTTCCTACGTGCGCTACAAGGATTTTAGGCGCTTTACCGCATCAATTGCCGCCCCCGAATTCGGATATTTCTTGACGACCCGGCCTAAAAGTTCGTGTGCGCTAGCCTTGTCTCCTAAGTTTAGAAATGCAAGCGCCTCCTTAAGGAGAGCATCGGGCGCCTTATCTCCATTGGCGTAGTCCACTTGGACTTTGTTGAAGGATAGAATCGCCCGTTCAAAATTCTTTTCCTGATAATAAGATTCACCAACCCAGAACTGTGCATCGTCCGCTAACTCGTGGGTCGGGTTTTTTAAGATAAACCGGTTAAACAAAACGCGCGCCCTTGGGAGGTTGCGCTCTTTATTAAAAACCCGAAAAGCTTCATTAAATTCCACCTCCGAAGCTGGAGGGGGAGGCGTTTTTGGCTGATTTAATCTAGCGGGAGCGCCCACCAACAGACCCATGTCCGCAGACGCGCTAGAGGGAACGCCAGCCGCCAGGAACCCTTGGAAGGAACCGCCCGTGTTTGCCACACCGGCCGCCTGGACATTCTTCTTCGGCGGAACGCCCGCAGGCCGATTTTTCTGCAAATGCTTATCCTTCTTCAGTGCAGAAACACCTCGGGCGTAGGAGGCGCGTAATAAAAAAAACTCCCTATCCATGTCCTTCAGGCGTCCTTGGAACTTCTCCAGTTGAATTTTAAATTTTTTTGAAGTCGTCTCGGAAGTGCCACGATATTTTTCGAGGAGGTTTCTCAGGATTTGAAGCTCGTTTTTTAAGCTCTCGATTCGCCCTTCTTGATTCGTTAAACCTCGTCGCAAGGCAAGTAGGTTTTTTCCCAACGAGCGAATATCCCCACTCAATCGGTTCGTTAGTTTCGTAACCACTGGATTTAGACCTTGAGAACTTGGTGCGCTTGGCGTGCCGGATGACAAGTCACTCTCCTGGAGGGCGCCTTGGCAACCCGCAAGAAAAAAAAGGAGCGCCAACAAAGACACCAAGGTGCGAATATTAAATCGGGGGGATAACATAATAAAAAAAACCCCCCGACAGAATGCTGCCGGGGAATCCTTTGAGTTACGGCGACAAAGCCTTTAATTCATTCCCGCTGGAACACCGCCGATGACGTTGAATTTCGCACGACGGTTTTTGGCCCAGCCCAATTCATGACTTCGCGCATCGACAGGGCGCTCCTCGCCAAAACTAACTGTATCGACTCGCGACGCCGATACGCCCAGTGAAACTAGATAATCCTTGGTTGTCTGGGCACGCCGATGACCCAGAGCCACGTTGTACTCCGCAGTGCCTCGCTCATCGCAATGCCCTTCGACCTGAATTCGAAGGGTAGGAAATTCGAGCAAAAATTGTGCCTTGCGGTCCAGATCGGATCGCATGTCCGGCCTGATGTCCGCCCGGTCAAAATCAAAATATACGAGTCCGTTTTCAAATTCATTTAGCATTCTTTTGAAGGAAGCCCTTTTACGCCTGCGATCCGATTCTGTCATGCTTTCTTCGCTTATGGCTTTCCGAGATGCCGACTTTGACGGTGACTTCTTCAAATCCGGCATATACGAATTTACCGCCTCGCCTGATTTTACCGTCTGCTCTGCACAACCGGCCGCAAGCAGTAATGCCCCACCTACCACAGCGAATTTGACATGCTTGACATATTCCGTCGCGAACATTCAAACGTCCTCCTCGCAGCCATCTGTAAAGAATTCGGTCGGAGCGGGAGTCATGAAAATAAAGGCAAATAGCCTTTTTAGCGAAAACGCCCCACACCTAAGGCAAGATAATCCTCCCACAGCCTTTTAAACACTACCCCATAGTATAAGGCTTTGATGGATAAGGGGCAAGCCCTTTCATTGGGATTTGCGGGCCACTTCACGGCAAAGCTGGGGACCAAGAAGGCTCCTGACCGGGCTCAAGCCGCTTCAACTGAGTCCCTGCTGAGGTCATCACGTAAACGTACTTGCGCCCAGATCGATCTGAGGAAAATGCGATATTTCTACCATCCGGTGACCATGTGGGAGATTCATTACGCCGCTGCCCTCCCGTAAGACGGCGTAAATCGCTCCCGTCGGGGTTCGCGGTAACGATATCAATGGATGACCCATCCGTCACTCGGCCCGTATATACGATACGATCCCCCCGAGGACTCCATTCCGGCTCGGTATTATAGGTCCCTCGGCGTGTAATACGTCTGACACCAGTGCCATCCTTATTCATTATGTAAATTTGAGGAGTGCCCGAGCGCCCGGATGAAAATATAATATTTTTCCCGTCCGGAGAAAATGCAGGGGAAACATCAACCCCAAAATTCCGGGTAAGGCGTTTTTTCACCCGGCTATACATATCGTATAGGTAGATTTCGTAATTCCTCCCGGTTCGCTGAGAAAAAGCAAAGTGCCGGCTGTCCGGAGAAAAACTCCCCCCGATGGCCTGGAAGCGTCTCGAACTGACCCGAAATTCCCTTCTTCCGTCTGTGGGGAGAATAAACACTCCCGGCGTTCTGGACTTGAATGAAGAGTACGCCAACCATTTTCCATTCGGCGACCAAGCGGGGGCGTTGTTTCCCTGCCCATTTCGTGTAACGCGGCGGAGCGAGGCGCCATCCCAATCCATGATAAAGATCGCTCCCCGATGCTTAATCGACCGACGCGCCACAAAAGCAATCTGAGTATCAAAAACTCCCTTTTCACCGGTAAACCGCTCAACCACCACATTGGCGAACCGGTGGGCAAGCAGCCGCCAGTTAGAAACAGGATAACTGTATCTTTTTCCAAGTTCCTGCACCCCACGTGCAGTGTCGTAAAGATACATCTCAACTTCGACCGAGTTGCCCAAAACTCGGTATCCACCCTTCACCAACCCCTCGACTTTAATAATATTGAGCCATTCCCGAAAGTTCTGATCTTTTTTACGGAATCCAGCCGTAAGCGGGTTTTCCAGAAACCCTTTTCGGTCCCTGACGAAAAACAGTCCACTCCTCCGGAGGTCAGATTCGACGACCTTGGCAATCTGAAGGCCAATTTTTTTGCGGCCCCCACTAAATGGGCGTAACTCAGGAATTGCAATTCGAATTTTTTTCACCTTTGGGGAATAGATGTCAATGAATACCCGCTCGTTGGCTACCCCTTCGGTAAATCCACCCAAGATACACAGCACCGAAACACAAGAAAATAGGACCCCGAAGAAAAGTACATCCCCGATACAGTGGGAGAATCCCACATCCGAACAATTTCTGGTCATAAATAAATTCCTGTTAACGGCAGAAAGTCTGTCCGCAGAAACGAAATCCTAAAGGTAGCCATTCTTTTTTCACCGTTGTAGGCGGAGGCGGCAAGAAGGGATTAGCGGACCGCGCCACCGCCCTGAGTACTGCATCATCGTAAACCCGACTTCCGCTGGACTTCTCGATTCGCAACTCACGAATCCTACCCTTCCGGGACACATCGAAGATAATCTCGGTCTTGAGGCTCTTGATTTTGGCTAGATTTTTTGGGATTGACCAGTTTCTTTTCACGCGATGCGCAAGAAGGCCATAGTATCTCTCGATATCGTTTCGTGCGACACCCCCGCTTCCTCCCCCGAGGCTCCCGCCTCCCTGTCCATCTCCTCCATCCTCGCCAAGATACCCTGACCTAGGTTTTGGACGTCCATCAATTGCGTTATGCGCATGCAATTCTCCCTTAGATAATGTCGCCCGATTGGGACTTGGGCGAGCTCTCTTGGCGACAGAAGGAGTTCTGTTCTTCGGCTTCTTTTTTTGCCGTCTTCGCCACCGCTTGAGGCGGTCCCTGCGTCTTTTGAGTTTTCTAAGAGTTGCCAGGCGCCTCTTACTGATCTTCTTCTTTCTTTTTTTCTTCTTTACAAAAAGTTTCCTGACCGATTTATTCTTTTTTTTGCGAACCAACTTTCTTTTCTTTTTTCTTCTCTTTTTACGAACAGCCTTTTTTTTCTTTTTTATCTGAATTTTATTTTTCGATTTTTTCCGCTTTGGTTCGGGCCCTATCTTTCTCAATTTTTGTCCGCTGGACTTGGGGGGAAATTGAAATTCCTCTGGTCGGTCTCCTGATTTTCCACGTGCTGAGCCCCCAGGAATCTCATCCGCCCCAACCAGACTGACTGCTGTCCCACTCCCGTAAAAGCGGTAGTTCGCAGACGAAGGCGACCATGCCGCCACCGCGAACATCGAAATATGCAAAGCGATAGAAATGCACCAAGCCCACCGGAACCTTCGATCGCCAACCAAGGAACGCGAACCCTCGGTGTGTGAGACGCCTCCCCTCAACCTAGGAAGAGAACTCTTACCGGACCCTTTCTTTAATGAGGGAGCAAAATCATACTTTGCCATGGGGAGCTTCCTGTCTTAGCAGCTAGCGCCGGCGGGGAGTTATTTTCCGTCCCGGCGCTTGAGTGCGTCCGTCACCATATTCAGACGGGTGATTCCGGCCTTCCGAATTATGGCCATCGTCTCCACCACAACCCCATAGGGGACCGCACGATCAGCGCGAAGGAAGATCTCTTTCCGCGCACGGTCTTTAAATAAAGTAGCCAGCTTCACGCTGAGTTCTGACGGCAGGGCCGGTCGGTCGTTAATAAACAAGTTTTGATTGATGTCCACAGTGATGACAACGGCGTCTTCGGACGCCGTAGAGGGCGCAGCCGTGACGGTGGGCAAGTCAACGTTGACCTGGCTTCGCTGTTGTTCAAGCATTGGAGCAGTAACCATGAATATGATCAATAGAACAAGCATTACGTCTACGAGGGGTGTTACGTTGATGTCAGAAAGATGGGTGCCGCCGCTGCGGCTAATATTTGTAGCCAAGACCGCCTCCCGTGTTCACACGTTCATAAAATGGCGACCGACAAGATTAAGAAAATCCGCAGTGAAGTTTTCGATATCATTTGAAAGAACCTTGATATGGTTCTGAAAATGATTATATGCGATCACAGCGGGAATCGCAGCAGCCAGTCCTAGCGCCGTGGCAATTAGGGCCTCGCTGATCCCGGGCGCTACAACAGCCAAACCGGCAGCCCCTTGGGTTCCGATATCGCGAAACGAGTTCATAATTCCCCAAACCGTCCCGAATAGTCCGATAAACGGCGTCGCACTGGCAGTTGTGGCTAGAAACGTGATGAGGCGCTCTAGCCTTGCAATCTCATGATTCGCGGCACGCCTGAGTGCGCGCTCCACGCTTTCGACCCCCGAAAGCTCTGCGGTTAATACATTTATTTCCTCAGCATTGCCTTTTGTTCTTGCCTGGAGAACCTGCTCCGCCTCTCGGTACCCCGCCGCGAAAACCTCGGCGACTGGATTTCCTTCTATGGAAAGGACCTCTTCGTAGAGCTGGTCCAACCGTTTGGCCTGCCAGAATGCTGTTAGAAATGCATCGCAACTTCTTTTCGCCCGCCCTAATTCAACCACCTTCCAGATGATGATCGTCCAGGAAGTCAGGGAGAAAAAAATCAATATCAACAGCACAAAGAAAACGACCCCAGCGGAGCCAAAGGCAAGGCTCCATACGTCCATTCCGGCTACCACGGGTGGCATGGATTCGCTAACAGATAAAGCGGGAGCAAGAATCGCCTGCAAATCGAACCTCCAAGGACGAGCAAGAAAGTATTGCTTTTTTAAAAAAGGCCGTCAATACAATCGGCTTCAGCGAATCGTTGACATCAAATCTACGCTCCAGCCATAATCGGTCTCCTAAACCGCCCGCAGGTTTTGGTTCATGACATTCGACCTGGAAAAATCAGCCGTTTGTGGGAACATCGATAATACTGCGCCAGATCTATGGGCTATTTCCCTCGAATTGCATCGCCATCCCGAAACTGCGTTTCAGGAAAAGCGCGCCAGCGCCGCCATAGCCCAACTTCTAGAAGACCGGGGGTTTCGCGTCGAACGCAGGGTTGCCAATCTTCCCACCGCCTTCCGGGCCAAACGCTCTGCCAAAGGCAGAAACAAGCCGGCCGTCTCATTCATGGCAGAATACGACGCCCTGCCCGGACTGGGCCATGCCTGCGGACACAATGTCATCGCCATGGCCAGCGCCGGAGCGGGGGCCGCGCTGGCGGACGTTTTGGAGCCGGAAAAAGGAAGTATTCAGGTCCTAGGAACGCCTGCCGAGGAGGGCGGAGGCGGAAAGGTCATCATGGCGAGAAATGGCCTTTTTGGCCGGCTGGACGCCAATATGATGATGCACCCTTCGGCAGAAACACGGGTGGATGTGAATTTCCTCGCCTTGGCCGAACTTCGATTCCAATTTTTCGGTAAAGCCTCCCACGCATCGACCGCCCCCGAAAAAGGGATCAACGCCTTGGACGGCATTCTCGCCACATTTAACGCCATCTCTGCCCTCAGACAACACCTTCCCCAAGGGGACAGGGTCCACGGCATCATCACCGAAGGCGGAAAGGCACCGAATATCATCCCGGAAAAATCCTCCGCCTGGTTCTACGTTAGAAGCCATACCACCAAGGGGCTCGAAGACCTCGTCCAGAGAGTGTCGGATTGCGCACGAGGGGCAGCACGTTCGACTGGGGCTAGGCTTCGGGTGAAAAGAAGTCCGATCGAATATGCGCCCATGCGGGCCAATACAGCCCTGGCCTCTCTTTTCAGGAAAAACCTGGAGAACCTCGGACACTTCGAATCTAGTCCCCTCCCTCCATTAGCTATGGGCTCTTCCGATGTGGGAAACGCCAGCCAGGAAGCACCCACCATCCATCCCGAAATTCAGATGGTCCCAGCGGAGGTTTCCGCGCACACTCATGCCTTCGCCAATGCCGCGGGTGGAAGGGAAGGAAGAAAAACCCTAATTATAGGAGCAAAAGCCCTAGCCATGACTGGCGTCGATATCCTTCTTGATAAAGAAGCCAGGGCCCGCGTCAGATCCGAATTTCGGTTTCGTGCCAGGCGCGACCAGAAGAACGCCCCCAAATAATCGAGTTAACATAATGGGCCAAAAAATCGCTCTGTGGACCCTGACACTACTTTCGATCTCCACACTCGTTTTCAATCCCGAATCCCAGGCCGCCCCGAAGAAAAACCTGCGGATTCCCATTCCCTCCCTGGTTGCCCCGAAAAAATACTTAAAATTCCCCATACTTCCAGCACCCATTCCCTCCCAAAATGCGCTCCAAGAACAAGCGAAAATCCCGAAAGTTTCTCCCCTCCCAAAATTTGTCCCCGACCAAATCAATAAAAGAAATTACGAGAAACTGATCGAAGGGCTCAGGAACCAAACCTCTGACTGGAACGGCCGCCGACCTTTGTTGTTTGGCTATGCCTATCTCAAACTTGGCCGCTACCAAAACGCCATTTTTCATCTAAAAAGAGCTCTACGCCAGTCCCCCGAACTCAAAGGATACATCCTCCACTTCATGGCAAAAGCATCAGTGGCCGCTGGCAATAACGAGGCGGCGCGAAAAACTCTGGAAAAAAAGGTCCAGCTTGGCCAGGTGGGCCCCCGCGGCCCATCCTCCCTGGAAACACTCGCCAAGCTGGAACTCAAGGCGGGAAGGCCCCTCCGAGCAGCAAACTGGTTTCGAGAACTGATTCGACGATTTCCGAATCATGAAAGGGCAGCCACTTTCATCGCCCGTCAGGCGGAAGCGCTAGATAGGGCCGGAAAGAGGCAGGCCGCCGCCCTCGCCTGGAGACGGATTTGGCTACGCTATCCGGAAAGCGCCATCGCGAAACGCGGTCTGGCCCGATCCAGGGAGCTGGGACAAAACGTAGTTCCCCCCCTTCGAACTATTGGTCCGCGCGACCACTTTCTTCGTGCACGGCGACTTCAAAAGGCGAATCACCATGAAAAAGCCCTGAATGGATTCCGCGAGTTGAACCGGCTTTTCCCACATTCTGCGCTCCGGCGACAGGCGGTCCTGTACTCCTCGTTCGCGTTATTCTCACTCCGAAAAACGGCCCAGGCCGCCAATGCGTTGGAGGCGGCTCTTCATCTGGTCCCGCTCGGCTCAGAGGACCGCACGCGGATCCGTTTCTATCTTTCACGAAATAACCTTCGTCGCCATGATCAACCCGCCTTTGAGATGCAGGCCCGGGCACTTTTGGAGGAAACGCCTGACGGCATTTGGGCGGCGCGCACACGCTACCTTCTCGCCAGGGTCCACGAGGACGACAAGGACTTCGAAACGGCCGCCCGCTATTACCGGGAGGTGATTCAAAAACACCCCTATTCCCCGCACACCCCAAAAGCCCGCTGGCAACTCTCTTGGATCCGATTCCAAAAGAAAGAATACCCAGAGGCGTTCCGGGGTTTTGAGGAGATGAAACGCCTCTATCCGAATCACCGACTCGCCTCATCAGCCCTTTTTTGGGGGGCGCACTCCGCCCTGAAATCGGGGAAACGCGAGAAGGCGCAAGTGCTTTTTCGGAATAACGCTCAGATATACCGACACCGCTACTACGGACAACTCTCCCGGAAATTTCTCCGGAAAATGGCAAATAAAACCGGACTCCCGTCAAAGCCTCTTCCGCTTCCGGTTGCCGGCTACCGGGACTGGCTTCGTCCCCCCTCTAAATCGCTTGACCCGGAATCGTTCTCCAGGTGGCGCGCAGCGGAGATGCTCGCCTCGATGGGATTCCACCTGATGGCAGCCGAAGAATTTGTGCGGCTGGGCCCCGCGCGTTATTTCAGGTTTCGCGCGGCCCGTTCGTATTTCCAAGGCGGCCAGAACGGAATAGCAATCCGGATTATGCATAAATCGTTTTGGGATGCCGTACGGTCGGGAGGCCGGGATCTGCCACAGGAATTTTGGAAAATAATTTTCCCGCTGTACCCAGTAAAAAAAAGATTGGGGGAAGCCGATATACTTCTGGTCAATGCGGTCATTCGGGCAGAAAGCCTCTTTGATCGGAGAGCCTTCTCTCGGGCAGGAGCTATTGGCCTGATGCAGATCATGCCCGCAACCGGACGACGGCTATCCAAAAAACTCAAAATTCGCCTGCAGTCATCAGACAACTTATTCAACCCAAAATTGAACGTCCAACTCGGCGCACGTTATCTGGGTGATCTGATGAGGGTATTCGGAGGCGCCTTGGTCCCGGCCATCGCCAGCTATAATGCGGGAAAAGGGGTAGCGAAAAAATGGTGGCGAGCCCGCGGGAACGAACCCATCGAATCGTTCGTGGAGCAGATTCCGTATCAAGAAACGCGCAACTATGTAAAGAAAGTTCTTGGCTACTACCACGAGTACCAGAGAATCTACGCCTACCATCAAGTATCCACTGAAAGTACTAAGCACTGACATGAATGCTGCCACAACAAAAACGTATACTGCTATCGGCCTAATTTCGGGCACTTCCGCAGACGGGATCGATGCAGCACTTATACGGATCGCCTCAGGATCCCCTCCCAAAGTGGAGGTCCTCAAATCTCACTCATTTCACTACCCCGCCGGACTGCGCAACCGGGTACTGGCCGCCGCCGGAGAACCAGGAGTCCCTACTCCAGAAATATGTTCCCTTCATCAGGAGATCGGCGAAGAATTCGCCTGCGCCGCTATGAGCTTACTCGAAACACTAAATATGGAGCCAAATTCGGTAGACTTCATCGGAAGCCACGGCCAGACGGTCTGCCACCTTCCGGAAAAGGGAAAGGACCCAAAAAACCCATTAGCACCCTCGACACTACAAATCGGAGACCCTGCTGTCATCGCTGAGCGCACTGGCTGTACCGTAATCTCCGACTTTCGAGCGCGTGACGTGGCGGCGGGCGGAATGGGCGCACCACTTACCCCCTGGGCGCACCGTATTTTGTTCGGGCAGAGCAATCGACCGGTCGGGTTTCTCAATCTGGGGGGAATTTCGAACCTCACCTATATCCCCCAAAACGGAAAGAAGGGCTTATTTGGCTTCGACGCTGGACCGGCTAACATGACTCTCGACGCACTTGCCAAAAAATTTTCTGGAGGAAAAAAAGATTTCGACAAAGAGGGCGCGACGGCAGCACGGGGCCGAGTCAGAGGGGAGGCGCTCGCACACCTTACACGCCATCCCTATCTAGATGCTCCCGTCCCAAAAAGCACCGGACGTGAAACCTTCGGCGAGTCTTTCTTGGCTTGGGCCGTCGAACTACCCGGCCTTCGAGGTGCAAGACCCGAAGACCAACTGGCTACAATGTGCGAGTTTTCTGCTGAATGCATCGTCCGCTCCCTCCGGGAGATTTTTCCCGCCAATGCGCCACCCGCCAAAATAATCGCCGGCGGGGGTGGGGTTCACAACAAAACACTCATGACCCGCCTCAAAGTGGGTTTGGCCCCGATACCTCTCGTATCAAGCAAAGAGGAGGGGATATCCCCGGACGAAGTGGAGGCGGTCTCCTTCGCCCTACTTGCCTGGAGCACAATTCGTGGGGAACCGGCCAATGTTCCGGAGGCAACAGGCGCGAAGCGTCGTGTAGTTCTGGGAAACATCACCCCTGGGCGAAATTACCTTTCGATACTCTAGAAAGAAAATCGGCCGAAAGTCCTTGGCACACCTGGGCGGCAAATTATCTGATGTCATTTTCCTTTGAGGAGAAACATTGATGGACGAGACACTAATCAACGAAACCGTCTCGCTCACCCAGGAGCTTATTCAAATCAGGAGCGAAAATCCTGGGGGAAGCGAAGCCGCTATTGCAGACCGATCGGATGACTACCTCCGCGGGCTGGGCCTTGATGTAGAACGCGACGATGTCGCTCCAAACCGCCAGAACATTACCGCTGAACTCACCGCGCCGTCGGGTGGGCCAGCCCTTGTTTTTTTAAACCACATGGATACGGTCCCTGCAGGGGAAGGGTGGACACACGACCCGTTTGAAGCAGAAATTTCTTCCGGCAAACTTTGGGGACGAGGCTCGTGCGATATGAAAGGGGGGCTAGCAGCCGCTCTAATCGCGGTGAAGAATTTAAAAGATAAAATCGACCGAGGCGCCCAGATTCAGCGTTCCGTCAGAACCTGTCTTGTGGTAGACGAGGAATGTTCGTGGATGAAAGGCACCTCGAAAGCAGTGGATTTGGGCCGCATCAGCGACCAAGATGTGATTGTTTCATGCGAGCCTACCAACCTTGAGCTCAAATCCGCACAAAAGGGAGCCATGTGGTACGAAATAGTGTTTTCCGGAAAAAACGCTCATGCAGCCACGCCGAAAATGGGAGCAAATGCCATCCAAACAGCAGCACGAACACTCATCCGCCTCGAGGAGATTGCCTCCTCTATGGATGCTGTACACGATCTACTCGGAAAAACCACCATCGTAACGAGCGTTATCCACGGCGGACACAAAACGAACATCATCCCTGACGCCTGCCGAATCGAAGTAGATGTCCGATTTATCCCACCACTCACTGTTCAGTTGGTGTTCGAACTTCTAGAAAAAGAAGCCATCGAGGCCTGCCAAAGCGTTCCAGGCACATCAGTGAAGGTCAAAACGCTTTCGGTCGACCGGCCTCCAATCCTGTCCGATCTCCAAAGCCCGGGCGCCCAAATCATTGGTGAAGCGCTCTTGAAAACGGTGGGAACCACACCCATCCCGGGCGGAGTCAGCTATTACTCAGATGCCGGCCTTGCCGCCGCCCGAACGGGAAACCGGCAATGCTTTCTTCTCGGACCCGGAAATATTCAACAGGCCCATAGCCCGGATGAATTTGTCGAAGTCGAAGAACTCCGTAGGTCCGCCGTCGTTATCGGTGCGCTGGCCGAGGAATTCGGATTGGGAAAGTAGCAAATTTGGTTATATTAAAATCTTGAGGGAGAAGTCCAAAGACTTATAGAGACTTCTAAAATAATCCAAACACCTTTCCTTCTCAATGTTCAAAACGAACCATTTTCAAATTCCAAGATGGTCCGGCAACATCGCAAGAGACACCAGCATATGTTCTCCGCGTAGAAAGTATGCCATCACCTAGCCACAATTTCCTCTCTCACGAGAATCCTAGAACCTTGGCGGGGATTTTAATTAGGTGGTTTTTCATCAAGCTAATTCCTGAACCGATTAAAACTACATGGGACCCATTTTTTAACCGAGATCAGCCAACGATCTTCCCGTCTCGGACAATTATTTGCCCATCCATCCAAACCGTGGGGTGATGAAATATCATGTCCACATGCAACGGAGCAAAAACACTTCCTCCTAAAGTTCTATTGTCCCCCACCGCCATGTGACAAGTACCCCAAGCCGTTTTTGCTTCTCTCAAAGTAACTTTCTTCCGGCAATCGGGGTTGGTTCCCACCGCAAATTCAGCAATGTTGCGCGCCATATTTCCGCCTTCTTCAAGAATTTGCCAAAATCGGTCAGCAGTAGGGCTGCCTGTCACCTTTTTTACATAGCCTCCGGATACTTCTAAGCGCATGGGCTCTGAGACGAACCCCATTTCCCCGTGCTCTACGGAGACAGGATTGACCATGATACCTTCTGCCGATCCTTCAACCGGGCCAACTGCCACCTCTCCATCCGGGCAGGCGGTGATCTGCCCCGACTTAGTTGCAACTCCGTTGAACTCGACACTCTCTCTTCCTTCAAGTGAAAAAATCATGTCGCATCCATCCGGCGTGGTAAATCTCCCTTCTCGCGCTGCATTTAACTGCACTCCAAGTTTTCGGGTGATTCTACCAATCTCCCCATAGTCCGCCATCACACCGCCAACTGTCATCATCTCTTCCTCGAACCCCCACATATCCACCACACGCGCACCGGCAGCAAGTGCCTGCCGAACAGCGTCAGTATGTGTTGTTGCAAAACTCCCCTGAAGATAAATGCAGTCCGAGGCTTTCATAGCCGCAGCAACGTGATTTGGGGGTTCAACTCCACCCACTATACCTGGCTCTACATACATAAAGGCCAGATTCCCTTCGGCACCCGAGATGGCATGGGCAAGCGCCTTCGTGATCGAAGAGGGGCGACACGGATCGGTGAGGAGAAGCACTTTTTCCCCGGGCTGGACGCCTAAAACCTCTTCAACAAGTCGCCTAGCCGTCAAAGCCATGTTGAATTTAGTCACAAAAAATATCCTTGATTTAAATTTAAACTTTTGTAAATTATCGATAAAAAATTAACCTTTTGATAGCAATGTCTTCTTTTGAAGTAGGAATCGAAATCCCAGCCGAACACTTCAAAACCTCCCGTTCCTGTATCCTTAGTTCTTAATTTTTAATGGGAGGTAGAAAAAAATGAATCCGATGGCAACTAATTGAATTATGCTCTCTGGACCACTCGGCTTCAGTTTCAATAATGCAACATATTTACATACAGTTGAAACTAGGGGCGCTATAAAATTAATAATTCTTGGGCATATACTCATACTAGCCTAATAGGATATTTAATTTTTTCATCTTGATAAAAAATAATGCCTTCAAAAGAAACGTCAACACATCCAACATCTTTTATCGTCTTTTCCAAATTGGCTACGTTTTTCTTTATAGATCAATTCATCTTCTCTTAAATCTTCAATGTGGAGTATTCAATTAGCAATGTCACACACCATGTATGCGCGACTACAAATGGTAATTTCTGCACTCGCCGAGCAGCTTCCCTGATTGCTCGGACTGCGCTGGGAGCGCATTCAATTATTTCATTTAAAGACTCTCAACCACGGGAGCCAAACCTTCATGAGAGACAACCTCGTTGTCAAGGTCAAAGCGATAACACTTTTTTGAGCAGAATAAACTTTTCCTGCATAAAGTATCCCATTGCTTGAATTTAGAAATTCCTTGAGAACACAGCGTAGCCCCGCTGACGGAAGAGACTCTTCGTTTGACTTTGAGTTAGACAGTAGAGGCGCGTTCGGACTAAATTTTAATGTCTGACTTTCTAAGCTGCAAACCAAGACCGCATTTTTACGAGGATATTCGCCGTAAGCTAATTCAGTATCAAAAGGTTTCAGGGAAAAAATTTATTTTCGCCTAAGCTTTCCGAGAACCTCGAGCACATGATCGGGGGTAACGGGGATACGGGTGATGCGAGCACCAATGGCTTGACTTACAGCACAGGCGACGGCAGCGGCAGCGGCGGTGCAAGGGGGCTCACCAATGCCCTTGGCGCCGTATGGCCCCAAGCCTTCGCCCGACTCGGTAATGACGTTCTTCCAGCCAGGGGTCTCCGCCGCTGTTGGGATGAGATAGCTATGGAATTCATTTGACACGATTCCCCCACGGTCAGTTTGAACCTCCTCGGTTAAACCATGACCGATGCCCATCATGGCACCACCTTCAAACTGACCTTCAACGTGCTGGGGGTGGATGGCTTGACCTACGTCGTGCCCTGCCCAGTAGTTGAGCAGCCGCACCTCTCCCGTCTCGACATTCACTTCGACCTCAGCAGCGTGCATGCCAAATACATAGTCCATCCAACCACCAGCGTCGCCGTAGGTCTCATGACCCTCGAATTCATGAGAGTCAAGCTGAACCTTCCCGGTTGTATGAAGCGCCAAATCCATCGACTTACACTTCGCGACAGCTTCGGTGATGCGAACAAGTCTGTCTTCCGCACCGCGAACAAAAATATTTCCGTTCCGGATGTCGAGGTCCTCCGGGGCAGCCTCAAGAAGGTCGGCCGCACCCTGGAGAAGGCGCCCTTTAAGTTCCTCACCCGCACGTAGGGTTGCCCCACCACTAATGAGGGTTTGGCGGCTACCCGCTGTCATCCCAACCAGCGGTGTCACGTGAGAATCAGACATGGTAACCGTAACCTTTTCCAGTGAAACACCCACAGCTTCGGCAGCGATCTGGCGATAGGTGTGGGTCTGAGCCGCCCCCACATCACATGCACCACAGCGTAGGTTCACACTGCCGTCGTCCTCGATAGACATGTAAGCTTCTCCTTCGTTCCGAGGACGCCCATATCCGGCGATGTTGGCAACGTAGCTCACTCCGCAACACCAAGGGTCACCACTTTTTCTGGGAGTATTTCCCACAGGGCGGCCGATAGTTTTTTCAAACTGATCCGCAAGCTCGGGGAGCATGACCCTAGAAGGGATAGGTTGTTTTTGTATGAGCGTCTTTCCCTTTTGGATGAAGTTACAGCGACGAAACTTGAGCGGGTCCATCCCGAGCCGCTTCGCTACTTCATCCATCTGGGACTCGTAGGCAAAACAAACCTGGTTGGCACCAACACCACGCATGGCCTCGGTAAAAGGATTATTCGTCAAAACGGCGCGGGAACGCCCACGCGCGTTCGGAATCTCGTATGGCCCACCGCTGACACACAGCGCACCAAGGAGGAGGCCACGACTGTTGGAAAGATAAGCCCCCGAATCAGCAATGATGTCCACTTCAATGGCAGTAAGCTTCCCTTCACTCGTCGCACCTGTTTTGTAGCGCATAACAAAAGGATGCTTTTTACAACACTGTGCCATGGATTCTTCGCGCGAGTAACTGATACGAACGGGTCGGCCCGTCTTCATTGTCAGAAGCCCGAGATAAGCGCCGAGAAGAGGGTGTTCCTTGCCACCAAATGCACCGCCCAGCATGGGACAGTCATAGCGTACCCGGCTAGAGGGAAGCCCTAAGGCTTTTGCGACGAGTTGATAGTTCTCGATTGTTTGGGTGGGGACCCGGATGTTCACAACACCACGCTCGTCCACCCATCCAACTCCACCTTCGGGCTCGATAAAGGCGTGATCCACACAAGTGGCAAAGTAGACATCTTCAACGACAACATCTGCTTTCCGAAATCCTGCATCGATGTTGCCTTTTTCCGTTTTCCAGTCGCAGAGGACCTCACCCTCGAGGTTTCTAAATTCATAGATCCCGGGTAGAGGCTCATAATCAATATTAACGAGATGGACTGCCCGCTCGGCGAGATCAAGTGTTTCCGCAGCAACAAGTGCTACGGCGTCCCCAGTAAATCTGACCTCCTCCTCGGCCAAAACGGGATAATAGGGATACCGCCCCGCATTTTTTCCGGGAATGTCTTCGGCCGTCAAAACACAATGAACCCCTGGAAGCGCGATAGCTTTCGATAGATCGATCTTCTTTATACGCGCAGGGATCTGCTCAGCACGGACTACCTTTCCGTGAATCTCTCCCGGCAGGCGCAGATCATCGCCGTAAACGGTGCCCCCTACCGCTTTAGAGATTGCATCTTCTTTAACCTGAGAACGACCAACATGAACCATTTCAGACATGAACTCACCCATTCATTCAGAGAAAATATTTGAGGTGGGTCGATTTGCCCACAATAATCCCACTAATTGCGATAATTAGAAACTTCGACCACTTGCCCTGTGTGCGCACTCTCGATGACAGCCTCTAAGACCGCCACAACCTCAATCCCCTCCGGGCCGCCTGTTTCAGGAGTATCCCCTTCGCGAATGCACTTGGCATATTCCTTCATCTGGTCGGCCAAGCAATCTCCTGCTTCACAAGGAAGTTCCTCGCGTGCCTGCTGGTCGACCTTTTGGAAGTAAAGCTTCGCACCTTCCTCCTCGGTCCAAGCGTTTGCCTGTGTTCCGAAGACTGCATTCGTGCAAATCTTCGGAATTACAAAAGTGGAGTTAATGTAGCCAAGAGGCCCACTCTCGAATTCTAAAATGATTGTTGTTACATCGTTGAGATTTCCCTTTCCAAAGAGTTTTTTGCTGAACGCACACAGCTGCTTCACGGGACCTACCAGATAATGCAGGTTGTCCACCATGTGTACACCCAGACCCGTCATGGCACCTGCGGGACATTCTGCGGTATCGTTGCGCCATCCTTGGCGGGGATTTTGGCCTCCAGCCAAGGAGAGGTTTCCCTCCACTTGATGGATCATCCCGAGTTCACCCTTATCGACCATCTCGCGGAGGCGGCGATTCCCCCCCTGTTTTCGGCGATTATGGCCAACCTGAAGGGTTACGCCCGCCTTCCTGGCTGCATCATATGCCTTCCGTCCGTCAGCAGCGGTCAGCGTAAAGGGCTTATCAACAAAAACATGCTTCCCTGCAGAAGCCGCCTGGCAAATTATACCCGTATGTGTAGAGTGCGGAGTGGCAATTAAAACTCCTTCTACTGAAGAATCGTTCAACACCTCATCTAGACTTGCAGCCTGGCGGCAGCCAACCTTTTCTGCGAAAGCCTTTCGACCTTCTTCGCTCCTGGCAAAACAGCTGACTATCTCGGCTGCGCCACTACGATCAACTGACTCCGCCAGAACTCCTGCCCACCAACCGAGACCGATCGACGCCAAACGCACTTTATCTCCAGCCACAGTTTCTCCTTTTTGATATTTAAAAAATTAATGTGCTTTCCACAAAACCCAATGGGACTATAATATAACCTAAAAGGCGTGGGGGGCTCATCCCTGCCGCAGTTTGAATCCAATTTGCTCCTTGGCGCATTACTTTATCACGAACCTCCAAGGATAGAGCCATCCCACCATAGTGCACTAAATAGTCTAAATTCTTCGTGTTAGCGCCTTTCTGGTATCATTTTCATGCATGAGCCAATTATCCTCCTCAAAAAGCTCCTGCATAAGGTCAAGATCCGAGGTCTCCAAGACCTCGCACCCTCATTTATCTGGGACACTTAATCAC
>Ga0315336_1000794_pt1 | contig 75691 bp, 57 predicted proteins | sample ASW5metaG_FD_204512 | JGI IMG/M metagenome (GOLD analysis project Ga0315336, IMG submission 204512) | Ammonia-oxidizing marine archaeal communities from Monterey Bay, California, United States - ASW #5 | ecosystem: Environmental > Aquatic > Marine > Intertidal zone | place: USA: California... | reverse complement strand
ACCCGAGGAGAGGGGACGCGCGTGCGTCCCCTTGGGGGTTGTAGCGGCCGCAGTGCGCAGCAGTTCGGACCGCGAAGGGGGCTTGCCCCCTTTGTGATTAACCTCTGTGGCGAAGGCGCCGCCGGATGGCCAGCGCGCGTTGTCGAGCACGATCACGATCACGAACCACGGGTACGATCACGAGGTGCTGTCGGGTCGGCACCCGGAGCGCCTTCGGCGCGACCCGCTGGGGTGAATGCTCGTGTGCGCGGTGCGCACCCGAGGAGAGGGGACGCGCGTGCGTCCCCTTGGGGGTTGTAGCGGCCGCAGTGCGCAGCAGTTCGGACCGCGAAGGGGGCTTGCCCCCTTTGTGATTAACCTCTGTGGCGAAGGCGCCGCCGGATTGGCCAGCGTGCGTTGTCGCTGCCGATCACGAGCACGCGCCCGACTACGATCACGCGCCCGACTACGAGCACGATCACGAGCACGCGCACGAACCACGGGTTCGATCACGAGGTGCCGTCAGGTCGGCACCTGGAGCGCCCCTGGCGCGACCCGCTGGGGTGAATGCTCGGGTGCGCGGTGCGCACCGGAGGAGAGGGGACGCGCGTGCGTCCCCTGGGGGGTTGTAGCGATTGGAGGACCCGGTGGGTCCTCCAGTTCGCGAAGGGGGCTCCGCCCCCTTTGTGATTAACCTCTGTGGCGAGGACGCCGCCGGATTCCGCAGTGCGCGTTGCCAAGCACGCCCCCGCACACGCCAACGCCCCGGCGCTCCCGCTCCCGCTCTTGACCACGCCCCCGTACACGCCCCCGCCCGCCCCCGTTTGCCTCCCGTCGCCCTTGGTGGTAACCGCAGCGCCATGTCCGTACGTGTTCGCTTTGCGCCTTCCCCCACCGGTTTTTTGCACCTCGGCGGTGCGCGCTCGGCCCTCTACAACTGGCTGTGGGCGCGGCAGCAGGGCGGCAGCTTCATCCTGCGCGTCGAGGACACCGACGAGCAGCGCAACAGCGAGCAGAGCGTGCAGGCGATCTTCGAGTCGATGCGCTGGCTGGGGCTCGACTGGGACGAGGGCCCCGAGGCGGGGGGCGACCAGGACTCCTACTTCCAGACAGGACGCCTCGAGATCTATCGTGACTACGCCGACCGGCTGATCGACGCCGGCGCCGCCTACCGCTGCTACTGCACCAAGGACGAGCTCGCCGCCGCGCGCGAGGCGCACAAGCAGGCCACCGGCAGCGAGCACGGCTTCCAGTATCCGCGCACCTGTCGCGATCGCACCGACGCCCCCGACCTGCCCCACGTCGTGCGCCTGAGGATGCCGACCGACGGCTCGACCGCCTGGGACGACCGCATCAAGGGTCGCATCGAGGTCGCGCACGACACGATGCAGGACGTCGTCATCATGCGCGGCAACGGCGTGCCGCTCTACAACCTCGCGGCGGCCGTCGACGACCTGACGATGGGCATCACGCTGGTGGGGCGCGGCGACGACCACATGGTCAACACGCCGGCGCAGATCCTGATGTTCCGGGCGCTCGGCGCCGACGTCCCCGAGTTCGCCCACATGCCGACCATCCTCGCGCCGAGCGGCGAGAAGCTCTCCAAGCGGCATGCGGCGGTCGCCGTCATGGACTACGCCGAGCGCGGCTACCTGCCGGACGCCGTCCTCAACTACCTCTCGCGCCTCGGCTGGTCCCACGGCGACCAGGAGATCTTCACGCGCGACGACCTGATCGCGAAGTTCGACTGGGAGCACGTCGGCAAGACGGGCGCCAAGTACGACGAGAAGAAGTTCATCCACGTCCAGGCGTCCCACATGCGCCTGCTGTCGCTCGCGGACCTCACCGAGCGGGCGCTGCCCCACGTGCAGGCCCGCGGCCTCGAGGTCGAGGGAGACGACCCGCGGCTCGCGGCCGCGATGGCCCTGGTGCAGCCGCGCGCCCAGACGCTGCCGGAGGCGGCGGACATGGTGGACTACTTCTTCCGTGACCCGCCCGAGCTCGACGCGAAGGCGGCGAAGAAGTTCCTCACCGAGGAGCGCGCGCCGCGGCTGCTGCAGCTCGCCGGTGTGGTCGAGGCGGTCGAGCCGTTCACCCGCGAGCCGCTCGAGCAGGCCGTGACCACCTTCCTCGAGCAGGGCGACGTCCCGCTCAAGGAGATCGCCCAGCCGGCACGCGTGGCGCTCACCGGTCGCAAGCAGAGCCCGGGCCTCTACGAGGTCATGGAGGTGCTCGGTCGCGAGCGTACGCTGTCGCGCCTGCGTACCGCCGTCCCGGGCTGATCGGCTCTTCAGCAGTGCAGAATTCCGTCGTTTTCGAATTCTGACCACCCGTACAAGTTATTACAATTGGATGACATTCCCGTTTCGCAACGGTGGTGCTCTCCGGCGGTCTAGTCGGAGGTCCCGTGGAAGTAGTGATCATTGCTCTGTATCTCTGTGTGCTGTCGGTGCTCGGCATGTACGGGTTTCACCGCGGCCTGCTGCTCTTCCTCTACTGGAAGCACCGCAAGCACGTGACCAACCCCGCGGGGCAGTTCGAGACGCTGCCACGGGTGACGATCCAGTTGCCGATGTTCAACGAGGCGGCCGTGGCCGAGCGCCTGATCGATGCGGTCGTGGGCATCGACTATCCGAAGGAGCTGCTCGACATCCAGGTGCTCGACGACTCCATCGACGAGACGACTGAGCTGGCCTCCGCCAAGGTGGACGAGATCCGCGAGCGCGGCTTCGACATCATCTACCGCCACCGGGTCGACCGTGTCGGCTTCAAGGCCGGCGCCCTCGAGGAGGGCCTCAAGGAGGCCAAGGGCGAGTACGTGCTGGTCTTCGACGCGGACTTCATCCCGACCGAGACCATCATCCACGAGCTGATCCACCACTTCACCGACCCGAAGGTCGGCATGGTGCAGGCGCGCTGGGGCCACATCAACCGCGACTACTCGCTGCTGACGCGCGTGCAGTCCCTGATGCTCGACGGGCACTTCGTCATCGAGCACATCGCGCGCAACCGCTCGGGCCGCTACTTCAACTTCAACGGCACCGCGGGCATCTGGCGCCGCTCCTGCATCGTCGATGCGGGTGGCTGGGAGCACGACACGCTCACCGAGGACATGGACCTTTCCTTCCGCGCCCAGCTGCGCGGCTGGCAGTTCGTCTACGTGCCGACGGCCATCGCGCCAGCCGAGATCCCCGCCGAGATGCAGGCCTTCAAGGGCCAGCAGTTCCGCTGGGCCAAGGGATCGGCGCAGACCACCAAGAAGCTGCTCATGACCGTTCTGAAGGCGGATATCCCGCTCAAGGTGAAGATCGAGTGCTTCTTTCACCTCACAAACAACTTCGCCTACGTCTTCCTAGTGGTGCTCGCGGCGCTGCAGCTGCCGAACATGCTGATGCGCCAGGAGATGGACCGCCCGGAGCTGCTGCTGCTGGACGTGCCGCTGTTCGCGACCACCTGCCTGTCGATCATCGTCTTCTACCTGACGACCCACGGCGCGCTCTACGGTGACCTCAAGGATGCCGCCAAGCGGCTGCCGCTGATGATGGCGCTGTCGATCGGCCTGTCGATCAACAACGCGCGCGCCGTGATCGAGGGGCTTGCCGGCAAGGAGTCCGAGTTCGTGCGCACGCCCAAGGTGGGCATCAGCGCCAAGCCTTCCGAGTGGGCGCGCCGCAAGTACAAGGCCCGCGCCGGTGACTTCTTCACGTACCTCGAGCTGGCTTTTGGCCTGTACTTCGTGGCGACGATCGCGCTGGCGGTGGTCACGGGCTCGCTGATCAGCATCCCGTTCCTGATCCTGTTCATGGTCGGATTTCTGTACGTCGGCATCACGAGCCTCCTTCAGGAGAGCTGAACCTCTCAAAAAGGGCCCGCATCCGGGCTACCATCGCCGCCGTGGAACCGGCGCGCGTCCTGTCGATAGCGGTGCTTGCGGTCTGCGGCCTCGCCTGCGCGCAGCCGCCACCGGCGCGCGTCCCCGATCCATCCGGCACCGTGCTCGCGCTCGCCGACGCGATCGAGCGCGACGATGCCGAGGCCGCGCTGTCGCTGCTCGACGCGACGGCCGCGCCCATCGACCGGGAGCGCTTCCTGCGGCTGTGGAAGGAAAACCGGCCCGAGCTGACGCACCTCGCCGAGCAGCTGCGTGGCCGCGACTACGACGCGCGGGCGACGGCCCGCGTCGAGCTGCAGAGCGGCGAGGCGGTCACGCTGGTGCTGGAGGAGGGCCGCTGGCGTCTCGCCGGAGGCATCCTCGATGCCCAGGCCCACGAGACGCCCTTGGACGCCGTGTCCGCGCTGCGGCGGGCGATCCTCCGCCGCGATCTGTCCGGTCTCATGCGGGCGCTGAGCCGTGAGCGTCGCGCGGCCTTTGCGGCGGGGTTCGACCGCAGCGTACGTGCGACCGAGGACCCGCTCGACCTGCGGGTGGAGACCCACGGGGAGCGGGCGATCGTCCACACCAGCGACGGCGGGCAGATCCACCTGCGACGCCAGGCGGGACGCTGGTACGTCACCGAGGTGCGCTAGCAGGTCGGTGAAAAAGGGCTTTGCGTGATTGTCGGAACGCGGCGGCGTCGGATTCGCCGTCCGCGAAGCGACGCAATGCCGAGTATTGTGGAGCTGAGTGGATGGGCGAAGACGGCGCCGCCCCGTCAGGCAGGCGCGTGAATGCCTTCTTCACCGACCTGCTAGGCTGTCGCGCGCCCGGCTCGCTGTGGTAAAGCCAGCGGTATGGCGGCGTACAGGGTCCGCCCCGTGAGGTGAGCTATGAGCGGCCATAGCAAGTGGTCCACGATCAAGCGCAAGAAGGGCGCGCTCGACGCCAAGCGCAGCAAGGTCTTCACCAAGGTGATCAAGGAGGTCACGGTGGCGGCGCGCATGGGCGGCGGCGACCCGGACGGCAACCCGCGTCTGCGCCGCTCGCTCGATCTGGCGCGCGCGGCCAACATGCCGAACGACACCATCGCGCGCGCGATCAAGAAGGGCACCGGCGAGCTCGAGGGCGTGACCTACGAGGAGCTCATGTACGAGGGCGTCGGCCCCGCCGGCACGCTGATCGTGGTCGAGGTGATGACCGACAACCGCAACCGCACCAACCCCGAGCTGCGGAAGATCTTCGACGTGAACAACGGCCAGCTGGGCGCCCAGGGCTCGGCCGCGTGGGCCTTCGAGCAAAAGGGCATCATCAACCTCCCGCGCGACGCCGCGGAGGAGGAGCAGCTGTTCGAGATCGCCGTGGGCGCGGGCGCCGAGGACGTCGAGGACCTCGGCGAGCAGTGGCTGGTGACCACCGACAAGTCCGCGCTCGACGAGGTCGCCAAGGCGATCGAGGCCGAGGGCCTGAAGATCGAGTCCGCAGAGCTGGCGCAGCTGCCGAAGATCAAGAAGGAAGTCGCCGGTCGTGACGCCGAGGTGCTGCTGAACCTGATCGAGGCGCTCGAGGATCACGACGACGTGCAGAAGGTCGCCACCGACTTCGAGCTGTCGGAGGCGGAGCTGCAGCGGCTGTCCGAGTGAGCGCGCGATGATCATCCTCGGCGTCGACCCGGGCAGCGTGTGCACGGGCTGGGGGGTGATCGAGCTGCTCGGCCCGAAGCTGCGCGGGGTAGCCGCCGGTACGGTCGAGGCCGGCAGCAAGGACGCGTTCGAGGTGCGCCTGCGCACGGTGCACGCGGGGATCTGTGAGGTGATCGAGACGTACTGCCCCGAGCAGATGGCGGTGGAGGACGTGTTCTTCGCCCACAACGCGCGCTCTGCGCTCAAGCTCGGTCAGGTGCGCGGCGTGGTGTTACTCGCGGGCGCCCAGGCAGATCTTCCGATCGGGTCCTATGCGCCGTCGCTCGTGAAGCGCTCCGTCGCCGGCCGCGGGCGTGCGAGCAAGCAGCAGATCGCCCAGATCGCCTGCGCCATGCTCGGCTTCCGCACCATCCCCGGCCTGGATGCGACCGACGCACTGGCGATCGCGATTACGCATGCGAATGCATGTCGGATGGGGAAGAGCTGACGAGCTGACGGGCTGTTCGACCGTGTGTGTACGTCGTCGGCGTGGGGGGTCCCGTCCTCGGGGCGATGGGTCCTCCCCGAACTCGCGCGGGTGTTGTTTGCGACGTCGGGTGACGCATGGGTCGCTGCCAGCCGTGGCTCGCATCCAGTGCGCGTCGGGCGCGCTCAAACACAGGACCCCTCCACCGCCCCTGCGGGCGGGACCCCCCACACCGACGACTGCGCCGAGGTGATGGCTGGCGGGTACGCCGCGTGTGTGTGGGGATTGGCAGCGGCGCGCTCGCGTTCTCGTTCACGTCAGCGTCGGCGATCGGGGCGGTGCCTTGCTGATCGGCGCCCGGAGCGCCCTTGGCGCGACCCGCTGGGGTGAATCTCATAGTGCGCGGTGCGCACTGTGAGAGAGGGGACGCGCGTGCGTCCCCTTGGGGGTTGTAGCGACGGGAGGACCCGGTGGGTCCTCCCGCTCGCGAAGGGGGCGCAGCCCCCTTTGTCATTAACCAATAAACTGGCAGGATGTTCAGTTCCTGGTGTAACCTGCACGCGTGATCGGCAGGCTTCACGGGGTGGTGATCGAGCGCGACCCGCTGGACGGGTGCTGCGTGCTGGACGTGGGGGGCGTCGGCTACGAGGTCTTCGTGCCGCTGCGCTGCCTGCCGTCGCTCGCGGTGGGCGGGCCGGTCACGCTGCACGTGCACACCCACGTGCGCGAGGAGGCGCTGGTGCTCTTCGGCTTCGTCGAGGCGGCGGACCGCATCACTTTCAGGGCGCTGACCTCGGTCTCCGGCGTGGGCCCGAAGCTGGCGATGGCGATCCTCGGCGACATGTCCGTCGATACGCTGGGGACGGCCGTCCACGCGGGCGACAAGAAGCGGCTGGGGGCGGTCAGCGGCGTCGGCAAGAAGCTCGCCGCGCGGCTCGTGCTCGAGCTCAAGGAAAAGGTCGCCCCGGCGGCGCCCGCATCGACCGAGGCGGTCACCGAGGAGTCGGGCCCGCACCCGGTGCCGGGGAGTGCCGCCGAGCGCGCCTGTGATGCGCTGGTGCAGATGGGCTTCACGCGTATCGACGCCGAGCGTGCGGTGAGCGGGCTGGGCGAGGCGACCGAGGGTGCCGCCGTCGAAGACGTGCTGCGGCGCGCACTCAAGGTGCTGTCGTGAGCGACGCGCCCTCACCTGTCAGGGTCGCTGCGCGATGAGCGAGCGCGAGGGCAGCGCGATGACCGCCGAGGTCGTCGCCGACGACACCGACTACGATCTAACGCTGCGGCCGAAGCGCTTCGCGGACTTCGTCGGGCAGACGCGCCTGAAGGAGAACCTCGACATCTACGTGCGTGCCGCCAAGAAGCGCGGCGGTCCGCTCGACCACGTGCTGTTCTGCGGCCCGCCCGGCCTCGGCAAGACGACGCTCTCGTTGATCCTCGGCGCCGAGATGGGCGTGAACGTGACGATGGCCGCCGGACCGGCGATCGAGCACAAGGGTCAGCTCGCTGCGCTGCTGACGAAGCTCGAGCGCGGTGACGTGCTTTTCATCGACGAGATCCACCGGCTGGCGCCCGTGGTGGAGGAGAACCTCTACACCGCCGTCGAGGACTTCCGCATCGACATCGTGCAGGGCGACGGTCCCTACGCCTCGACGCTGCAGCTTCCGCTCGCGCCGTTCACGCTCGTGGGCGCCACCACCCGCACGGGTCTGCTCACGAGCCCGATGCTCTCGCGCTTCGGCATCGTCGAGCGGCTCGACTACTACCCGCCGAGCGATCTCGCGCAGGTGCTGCGGCGTAGCGCCGACCTGCTGGGCATCGCCATGGACGACAAGGCCGGCGTGGAGCTGTCGCGGCGCGCGCGCGGCACACCGCGCATCGCCAACCGGCTGCTGCGGCGCGCGCGCGACTTCGCGGAGGTGCTGGGCGACGGCACGCTTGATCGCAAGATGGCGGACGAGGCGCTGTCGCGTCTCGATGTGGACGGCGCGGGTCTCGACGACATGGACCGCCGACTGCTCGGCACGATCATCGAGCACTACGGTGGCGGTCCGGTCGGCATCGACACCCTCTCGGCCGCACTCAGCGAGCCCCGTGACACGCTCGAGGACGTCTACGAGCCCTACCTGCTGCAGCAGGGCTTCCTCGCCCGTACCTCGAGGGGCCGTATGGTCACCGAGCGCGCATACACACACCTCGGCATCGAGCCGCCCGACTCCGGCAGCTGAGCGCCCGGTGGCTGACGGCGTCTTCGCCACAGAGGTCTAATGACAAAGGGGGCAAGCCCCCTTCGCGAGTGGGAGGACCTGCGGTCCTCCCATCGCTACAACCCCCCAGGGGACGCACGCGCGCCCCCTCTCCAACCGTGCGCACCGCGCACTATTGGATTCACCCCAGCGGGTCGCGCCTGGGGCGCTCCGAGTGCTCACGTGACGGCACCCGGTGATCGCGCACGTCCACGCGCTCGTGTTTGTGTTCGCGAAGCACTGCGGACCGCGAAGGGGGCGCAGCCCCCTTTGTCATTAACCCCTACCGACCCGCGCGGTCCTTCGCGATGATCTCCTCGATCTGCTCCACGAGCCACACGGGCTTGAAGGGCTTGCGTAGCCAGCCCGTCGAGAGGTCCGTCTTGTGAGACCAGCCGAGCTCGTCCGGCGTGGCGGCCGAGAGGATCACTATCGGCGTCTGCGCCGCCCGGCCCCCCAGCTCCCGCGCCGCCTCGCAGAACTCGAGGCCGTTCATGTCCGGCATCATCGCGTCGGACACCACCAGGTCGAACTCGCGCTCCTTCAGCTCCTCGAGCGCATCGGTCGCCGACTCCACCACCACGGCGTCGAAGCCCCCCACCTGCTGCAGCGTCAGCTTGAGTAGCTTCAGCGTGTTGGGGTCATCGTCCATGCCCAGCACCCGCAGCGGCGCCTTTCCGGGCTCGCTGGCACTGCGCTTGGGCTCGAGCCTGGGCGGCGGCGGCTCGGAGAGCACCTCCACGGCGGGTGCGCTATCAGTGCTGATACGGATCGCCTCATCCGCGAGCTCCCGAGCGAGCGCGGCCACCACGGGCGGCGGTGAGATGCTCGCCCGTTGCTCCACGTTCGCCGCGAGCTCGGTCAGGTCCATGTGCCCGTAGGTTCCCGCGATGCCACGCAGCTTGTGGCTCAGCCGCTTGATCTCGCGCCGCGCCTCGTCGTCGCCCGAGAGCAGGCGCTCGGCGGCACCGCGCAGCTCGGCGGCGCGCTCCGACAGGCCGGCCTCCATCTTGTGCTTCAGCGCGTTGATGCGCGCCTCGAAGCTCTTCATGCGATCGGCTGGATCTGTCATGGCTGTTTACGACAGACCGCCCCTGTCCCTGCCCGTCCCGGCCATAGTACACTGCCTTTCCGCCCCGCGCCGCCCAACGGCACGGCATTGGGCCGCGTCATCAAACCCGGTATGGATAGCGCTTCCTCCACCTTTTTGAGCACGAATCGAGGGGCACCTCGATGAGTTCAGACCGCCCCCGGCGCCGGCTCAGCGTCCCCGCCCCGTCCTCGCGGCCCGACCAGCCGACCATCGCGAGCGACTCGCCTCCCGACGGTGGCGCCATGTGGGAGGGGCCTGCGATCGGTGCCGTACTCGAGGGCGCGTACCGCATCGTGGGCCCGCTCGGTCAGGGCGGGATGGGCGTGGTGATGCTCGCGTGGGACGAGCGGCTCGAGCGCGACGTCGCGATCAAGCTGATCCGCCCCGGCCAGATGACGAACGCCGCCCATCAGCGCTTCCTGGTGGAGGCGCGCGCGATGGCCCGCATCCGCCACGAGAACGTGGTGGAGATCTACGCCTTTGGTGAGACCGACGACGCTCCCTTCTTCGTGATGGAGTACGTGCCCGGCAACACACTGGCGAACTGGCTCGACGACGGGATCCTCGAAGACCGGCTGCCGGCCATCGACGAGTCGCTCGGCTACCTCGACCAGATCTGCCGCGGCGTCTCCGCGATCCACGCCTCGGGCACCGTCCACGGCGACCTCAAGCCCGGCAACATCCTGCTGGGGCCCGCATCCCGCGTGGCCGTTGCCGACATGGGCCTGTCGCGCGTGCTCGACACGACGGACGGCTCGGCGGACCACCCGCTGGCCGGCACGCCCGCCTACATCGCGCCCGAATTCGCGCGCACCGACCTGCCGCCGGATCTGGTGCAGCGGGGCGACGTCTACGCACTGGGCGTGATCGCCTACGAGATGCTCACGGGCGAGCCGCCCTACGACATCGAGAGCACGGCGGACATGATGCGCGTCCACGCCGGGCTGCAGGCGCCGCTGCCGAGTGTCGTGCGCCCCGAGCTGACCGAGGCCTTCGACGCACCGCTCATCGAGTCCCTCGCCCACGACCCCTTCGCCCGCACGCCCACCCCCGACGACTTCCGCAAGGCGCTGTGGGCAGCACGCGAGTCGCTGACCGCCAGCTCGCACTCGATGAAGATCCTGGTGGCCGACGACGACGAGGACTTCCGCGAGCTGGCCACGGAGGTGCTCGCCCATGGCTTCCCCGGCGCCCAGATCGAAGCCGTCCGGGACGGCCACGAAGCGCTCAAGGCCTTCGACCGCATCTCGCCCTCGCTGGCGGTGCTCGACCTCGACATGCCGGGCATGAATGGCGTCGAGCTCACGGCCGCGCTGCGCGCCCACAGCGACCTGCCGATCGTCGTGGTGACCGCGGCCGGTGGCGCGCCCGACTGGAAGCTGCTCCAGGGACTCGGCGCCGATGGCTTCCTCGTCAAGCCGATCGATCCCTATGCGCTCATCGCGCTGGCCCGCAAGGCCCTGAAGCGTCTGTAATGGCCTAGTCGGTCGGGCGAACGGAGCCATGATCGGCGTCGCTTGCGTACGGCGCGGCCGTGTATTGTACTGTCCCCGTACACCTGCGGGGGTCGCCTGGGCTCGCCGCTTCGAAGGACGAAGCCATGCCACGCGCCAAAGCCCTCTCCGCACGTGAGCTCGCCCGCCTGCTGCTGCTGCCGCCGCTGCTGGTCCTGGTGTCGGTGTTGTCGGCGGCCTGCGCCGACGAGCCGCCGCCGATCGACCGCGTCGGTGTGGGCGCGGTCGACAAGAGCGTCTTCGAGGGCTCCTGGTACATGTCGCGCACGGTCATCGAGGTCGACTACGCAGGCTCCCAGGTCGGCACGTTCCCGGGCGACATCTCGAGTGACGACGCGCAGAACTTCACCGTGCTGCCGCGCATCCGCTGGGAGATCACCGAGGACCATCTCTTTGCATACCGCGACTACGCGCTGATCGACGGCGGTGAGCCCGACCCCAAGGGCGCGGACGTCTCCGATGAGCAGCCGCTTGGGCAGCCCATCGCGGCCTATCCGATCGACTCGCACTTCGACATCCAGCGCGACTACAGCACGTCGACCGGTGAGCAGCGCAACGTGATCGTCGAGAACACCAAGGACCGACGCTGGCACGAGCGGGAGTTCATGCGTGTCGACTGGTCCGACAACGAGCTGCCCGCGTACTTCGGGCAGTCGGCGGACCTCAACGCGCTGTTCGGCTACTGGAAGCGCGAGCCAACGCAGATCTACGCGCAGGAAGCCTCGGACCTGCCGTCGTCGTGGTCGCCGCAGTTTCACCGCATGGGCTGCGATGGCCTGCAGGACGATACCGAGACGTGCCTCGACCATGAGCGCGAGCTCGCCGGGGACTACGCAAAGGACGAGCTGTACCACATGAGCTTCGTCAGCCAGGAGGTGCTCTCGCCCTCCGAGGTGCCCGACGGGCGCACCGGGCAGAGCGTCAACTGGTGCATCGCCGACGGCTACAGCTCCGTGCCCGCGTGCACCGCCATCGTCTCGCACGTGCGCACCTCGTTCCTCAAGGTCAGCGACACGCGGCAGTACGAGCCCGTCAACTGGGTCGACAGCCGCTTCGACCGCTTCGGTTACTTCCGGCTGTCGGTCAACGTCGACGACCGCAGCACCGGCGACCCCGCGGACCCCGCCTACGGCTTCACCGACTTTCTCAACTACAACGTTCACCGCCACAACATCTGGCGGCAGTGGACCGACGACGATGACGCGCCGGTCCCTCACGCCGAGCGCGATGTGCGGCCGATCGTCTGGTACACGACCCCGGAGCTGCCGGCGCACCTGGTCAGGACCTCGTTCGACCTGGTCTCGCAGTGGAACGAGACGATGATGGAGACCGTGCGCAACCTGCGCGGCCAGCCGCTGCCGAGCTACCCGCGGATGGACTGCCAGCGCGAAGACCCGGACGGCTACTGCTTCTGCCAGCCCGACCCGGTCAGCGGCGAGATCATCCGGCCGACCTGCGATGGGCACTACGATCCCTTCCTCGCCGAGCCGCCCGCGGGCAGCCGCGACGCCTACGATTGCCGCATCGAGTTCCCCGACGACGCGGAACCCGCGATGGACCGGACCGATGTCAGCGACGCCGACTTCAACGGATGGTTTTCGGCACGCATGGTCGGCAGCGAGTGCGTCAACACGCTGCGGGTCAACGGCTGCAACCGCGCGACCATCGCGGCGAACGGCGATACGAGCGAGGGGCTGGAGTGCCAGGAGCGCGGCGACCTGCGCTACAAGTTCCTCAGCTACGTGGACCAGCCCGGCACGGGCTTCCTCGGCATCGCGACGCTGCGCGGCGACCCGCAGACGGGCGAGATCATCGCGGGCGACGCCAACATCGGTGGCCCGGCGCTCGACGGCTTCCGCACGTCGGCGCTCGAGACCTACGACCTGATCAACGGCACGGTCGACGAGCGCGACATCATCACGGGTGAGGACGTCCGCGCCTACCTGGAGAACCTCGGCAAGGTGCAGCTGCCGGCGCTGCCGCGCGCCGACTACTCGGTCGCCATGCGCACCGGCACGACGACCGGCACCGTGGGCAGCGCGGCGCGGGCCGAGCTCGATGGCGCGATGGCGTCCATCGCCGACCGCATCAAGGACCTGCAGGGCGTGGACGGGCGCTCGGGTACGTTCAGTGACCGGCTCGCGTCGATCGCGGGGACCGACCTCGAGCAGCGCCTGCTCGCCGGCTCCGAGGGCCAGGTGATGGCCGGCGTCGACCAGCTCAGCGGCGGCACGCCGGAGCTGACGGAGCACATGCTCGACCGCGTCTCACCCTTCCGCAACGACTTCCACGCGCAGCACGAGGCGCTGCTCGAGGAGGAGGACAAGCTGTCGCGGCACAACGTGATGATGCCCAACGCCTACGTCGACGACTCGGTGCAGTGGTTCGTCAACAAGCACAGCGACTGGTCGCGGGCGCGGCTCGAGTTCGGCGTCAACCGGCTGCTCTACCGCCAGACCCAGCTGCACGAGCTCGGCCACTGCCTGGGGCTACGGCACGACTTCGGCTCGAGCGCCGACAGCGACCACTACCACCGGGACTACTACGAGATCGCGGAGCGCTACCCGCTGCCCACGCCCGACGAGTACGACCTCGATGGCGAGGCGGCGCTGTCGCCGCAGGAGCAGGCCGAGTTCGAGCGCGACTACGCACAGGTCCGCGCCTACCGTGAGCAGGCCGGCATCGACGGCGCGATGAACTCGTCGGTCATGGAGTACACCTCCAACTGGTACCAGCGCCTGCAGCCGATCGGCCGCTACGACCGCGCGGCCATCGCCTTCGCCTACGGCGACGCGGTCGAGGCGTACGCCGGGCCCGTCGCCCACGACACCGATCGAACGCAGTTCAAGTACTACCAGGGCGGCGAGCTGTGCCGCGCGGACGACGACTGCCCGTACTCGAGCGCCGGCTCCCACGCGCAGCTGCTCTTCGAGAGCAACCTCGAGGAGGGCCTGACGCAGCGCTGCGTAGCAAACCCGAGCACGCCGAGCCGCAAGCTCTGCTCGAGCTTCGACGACGACATCGTGGAGCAGCAGCGCGCCGACCTGCAGCCGCTGACCTACCGTTTCTGCAGCGACCGCCGCGCCGACGCGACACTGCCGTGGTGCAACCGCTTCGACGAGGGCGACAGCTTCCGCGAGATGGTGCGCAACGTCACCGAGTCCTACGACCGCAGCTACATCTTCTCCGCGTTTCGTCGCTACGACCGCGGCTTCAGCATCGGTGGCTACCAGTCGAGCCTGATGGGACGGCGGCTGCAGATCCTGCGCAACATCACCGACAACCTGCTGTACCGCATCACCGCGCTGCCGGACCTGCCCGCCGAGGAGGGGCCGTTCGGCGTCTACGATCAGTTCCTGGCTTCCATCGACGTGCTGAACTTCTACGGGCGGGTCCTGGCGCAGCCGCAGATCGGCACCTACAGCTACCGCGCATCGACCGAGTCCTACGTGCGCACCGACAACCCCGACAACATCGACCTCGATGTCCCGCTCGGCCTCGGACGCTATTTCTTCTCGTCCTACCAGCGCGGCCTGTCGGGCTACGACCGCATCGAGCGCATCGGCAGCTTCTACGACAAGCTCATCATCATGCAGCTGCTGACGTTCCGAGGGCTACGGCCGCAGTACACGCCAGACCTGGCCTTCTACACGAACTTCTACGACCTGTTCCCGGTGGAGATCAGCCAGATGTTCGGCGGCATGATCCGCGGCAACCCCGACTCCTACATGGCCCGCGTGGTGTGCGAGGGGGGCGAGGCAGAGTGCGATGACCCGCAGGTCGTCTACATGGACTTCTACCGCGGCGACTGCACGATCGAGAGCACCTGCCGGCCAGACCCGACGACGACGACCTACGCCGGGCTGCCGGTGCTCGACGGCGGCGCGAACCTGCAGCTGCGCATCTATGCGCTGCTGTTTTCGCTGGCCGAGTTCCCGATCTACTACGACACTACGTTCCAGAACCAGATGTTCATCTGCATCGAGGGCCAGGGCGACTGCCACACCCCGGATGCCGACGCCGTCGAGGGCGAGGACTACGTCCGCTACACCAGTGACCGCTACCTCAAGTCGTTCCTGGCCTATCAGGTCGCGCCGAAGATCGGCGTGGGCGACCAGACGTCGCTGGGCTTTGCCATGGTGAAAGAGGCGCGCGACCTCGAGATCGTCGAGCGCGCACTGGTGGCGGTGATCGACGCCAGCGGCAACAACCGCTACTCGCTCGACAACCTGACGCCCGAGCTGCTCGCCGAGCTCGCTACCACCGGGTACGAGGTGCCCGGGTCGCCCATCGACATCGACGACGAGTTTTCGCGCGTGCGCAGCGAACTGCAGAACCTCGAGTCGTTCTTCAACCAGGTCATCGAGATAGAACGCAGCTACGGCATCCGCTCATTCGGGTACTGGCGATGAGGAAGACCATGAACGCCAAGCCCTCGTCACCGCGGCTTCGTCGGCACGCCTTGCTCGCCCTGCTCGGGCTTTCCCTGGCGCTGCTGGGTTCGGCATGCAGCGACGCGCCGCCGGACGTGGACCGCGTGGAGCCCAACCTGATCGACAAGTCGATGTTCGAGGGCGAGTGGTGGTCGGCCTCGACGATCATCGATGTCGACTACGACACGGCCTTCATCTTTGGCGGCGAGAACGCCTCGGGCCCGTTCAAGGGCGCCATGTCGTCCGACTTTGGGCTGGACTACAACCGGCTGGGCGGTGCCGCACAGTACTCCTCGGGCTCGTTCCCGATCGGCCGCATCCGCTGGGTGATCGAGGAGGACTTCCTCTTCGCATTTCGCACGTACGAGCTGACCGCGGGTGGCAACGACCGCGGCGCCGACCCCGGCTTTCGTGGCCAGCCGCTCGCGGTCTATGCCATCGAGGAGCACGTCGATGTGCGCCAGGACTACAACTCGGTCACCGGCGAGACGACGAACGTGCGTGAGGAGAACACGAGCGATCGCCGGTGGTTCGAGCGCGAGTTCATGCGCATCGACTGGTCGAACAATCAGATCACGAACTTCAATGCCAACGACGTCCAGATCAACGAGCTGTTCGCGAGCTTCAGCCGTGACTCGGTGAGCTTCGACATCGAGGAGGTGGGCGGCGACTACCCGGACAGCTACCGCCCGATGTTTGTCACCGTCGGCGAGGATCCGGACTACCGGCGGGCCGATGAGTGGCCCGAGGACGCGGCGGACACCACGCACTACATGTCCTTCGTCAACCGCGAGGTCTGGACGCCCGGAAGCAGCTGCCGCAGCTGCACCGCCGTCAACGTCCTCACCCGCAACTCGTTTTTGCGCGTGCCGCCGAACCACGAGTACGCCGCAGCCAAGAGTACGCATCGCGAGTTCGACCGCTTCGGCTTCTTCCGAGCGCTGCAGCCGACCTACATCCGTGGTGGCGAGGACAAGACGGTCCAGGCGGTCCACTGCGACAGCGACGCCGACTGCGGCGCGGGTGGCCACTGCGAGCCGACCACAGGGACCTGCGCGGGCGGACTGACCTCCGACTTCGGCGAGACCGACGCGTTGACGTTTTACATGTCTCGCCACAACCTCTACGCCGACTCGCTCACCGATCAGAGCTGCGTCTCGGACTGGGAGTGCAACGGCCGCCACGACGAGGGCGACGACGTCGACAAGCACGGCTCGACCTGCGACCCGGTCGCCCGACGCTGCACGCTGCCGCTGCGCGCGCGGCCGATCAAGCCGGTCGAGTACACGCTGTCGGCCCACTTCCCGCCCTACCTCGTGCGCAGCGCCTTCCGGACCGTAGCGGACTGGAACGAGGCCCTCATGCGCGGCCGTCGGGCGGTGCTTGCCGATCCGGCACACGACCAGTTCGAATGCGATGAGGGGATCTGCACGCAGGACCTCAACCGCCAGGCGCTGCGGCCGTGTCAGCAGGTCGACCCGACCTCTCCGTGCTTCTGCGGCTCGCTCGAGGTGGACGCCGCTGGCAACTGCGGCGTGCGCTACGACCCCTTCGAGTCGCCGGTGGACGCCGAGGACCGCGGCGTGCGCCGCCCCTACGACTGCTACGTCGAGGGTCCCGCCGACATCGCCAACCCGGTGGCCTACGACGAGTACTCGACGACCGAGGACTACGGCTACCGCTTCGTGGGCAGCGAGTGCATCCTGACGCTCGAGGTCAACGACTGCGACATCGATGCCGAGGCGCCGTGCCAGCAGCTGGGCGACCTCCGCTACCAGTTCCTCAACCACATCGAGCACGGCGCCACGCCGTTCGGCGGCGTAGCGGTGCCGTTGAGCGACCCCACCACCGGCGAGCTGGTCGTCTCGAACGCCAACGTCGCCAGTGAGGCGCTGGAGTCGATGGCCAAGGTCACGTCGGAGTTCTACCCCGTGCTACGCGGCGAGGCGGACGAGGACGAGTACTTCTCGGGCGAGCACGTGCGCGGCTACTTTGCGCGCGCTGGGAGGGTCGAGCACCCCGTCGGTGTCGTCAGCCTCGGCGCGGACGGCACGTACATCGAAGATCCTGACCGGCCGGCGCTCGGCGGCGGTGTGCAGTCGATGCTCGAGAGCCGCTTCGAGGGGCTCTCCGACCGCATCGCCTCGCTGCGCGGGTCCGACGGGCGCGCGTCGATCTACACCGACCGTCTGCAATCGCTCGCCGACAGCGAGGTCGGCAGGCGCCTCGAGGCGACCGTGCAGAGCGAGCAGGACGCGACCCAGAGCCTGGCCGGCGAGACGCTCGAGGACGCGCCCCGCTCGATCCTCGAGGGCGGCCCGCTGCAGGACACGATGGACGAGCGTAGACGCCTACAGGCGCTCGCGTCGCGCAACATCGACGTGATGCGCCCCGGCATCTACCACTCGCAGTACCACCGCTACTGGGCGGATGCCTTCGAGGATCGTCCCGTCGCCGAGGCGTCGATGCGCATGCAGCAGGGTATCTTCCGATCGGTCATGTGGCACGAGCTGGGCCACGCACTGGGGCTGCGGCACAACTTCGCAGCCAGCCTCGACCGGGACCACTACAAGCCGGCGTACTACAACCTGGCGCGGGACACGCCGCTGCCGCACCACGACGACTACGACTCCCCCGCCTTCGACGGCGACGGCAACGGCGTGACGCGCGGCGAGGAGTCCCAGCGCTGGGCGCGGGCGATGAAGGAGGCACGGCAGGAGCGCCAGACGCGCGGCGCGGGCAACTACATGACCTCGTCGGTGATGGACTACAACGGCGACCTCTCCGATCTCTCGGGGCTCGGCGACTACGACCGTGCGGCGGTACTCTTCGGCTACTTCAATCACGTGGAGGCCTACTCGACCGGCGACCCGGAGGTCGATCCCGCCGCGGTCAGCGCAGGTGGCCTGCCCTCGTCGACGCTCGACGGGCTGCAGTACAGCGACGCCATCCCTCGCGCGTTGTGGCGCTACTACTCGGGCGGCGAGAGCTGCGAGGTGAACGCCGACTGCCCGCACGCGTCGGGCAAGGAGACGGTGGCGTTCCAGGACATCCGGCAGCGCTGCGTCGTCAACCCGCGCGACCAGGAGGTCACGGGCGTCTGCGACGGGCAGGAAGACTGCGTGTGCTCGAACTTCTACGACGACTTCGATGCCTACGGTGCCGGGGCGGCCTACCGCGACCTGAACACGGACCCGACGTGGTCGCAGGTCGACTACCTCTTCTGCCAGGACGGCCGCATCAACGACCTCTCGTGGTGCACGCCCTTCGACGCCGGCGAGTCGTTCCTCGAGGTGGTCGAGCACTACCGCCAGCGCTGGCAGGACAATTACCCCGCGCGCTACTTCCGCAACTACCGCGCCGGCGGCCCGAACAAGGGCTACGCATCGGGCAGCATCATCGACGCGACGAAGATCTATCAGCACTTCGTCTTCCGGAACTTCTACGAGGCGGGCTTCCGCGGTGACCCCGGCGCGCTGGGCTACCTCGACCACCTCTTCGCGTCGGTCGACGTGTTCAACTGGCTGGTCTCGCTCGTGGGCGCGCCCGATGTCGGCTCCTACAGCTTCGACGCTGCCGACAACACCTACCGGCAGATGAGCTCGAGCGTGGATGCTGACGGCGCCGACGTGAGCCTCTATCCAGGGCAGGGCTACTACATGTGGTCGCAGTACCAGGAGGGGCTCAACGGCTTCTTCCGGCTGGAGCGCGCGGGCATGTTCCTCGACAAGCTCGCCGCCATGGAGGCGCTGACGCGGCGCGACTGGGGCCTGAGCTACGGTCTCGACGAGCGGCTGTACGTGAACTTCTACGATCTGTTCTCCACCGAGGTGGTCGACGTCTTCGGCGGCCTGATGCTGCGCAAGCCGGAGCAGTACGCGCCGCGCGTGACGATCGACGACGACGGCGAGCCGCAGCTGAGCTACCTGTCGATGATGGGGGCGCTGTACTCGGGCAACGAGACCAACGCCGAGGCGTTCCCCCAGGCGAGCGTCGACGGCATCGACTCCGAGGCGCTGCGGGCGTTCGCGTCGACGCTCGCGCTGGCGTCGTTCCCGGTCTACTACGACACGTCGTTCGAGCAGCGGCTGCTGATCTTCAAGCTCGGCAGCGGCGAGGGCTACGCGCTGCCGCAGACGCGCAAGGACGGCACGCCGGTGTGCGCCTACGATGGCGGCGTGACGTGCGAAAACCCCGACTACATCGTCTACGAGTCGGAGCGCCTGCACACGAGCTACGTGGGCGTGATCATCGGCGGTGCGAGCGACAACGAGCAGGTGGCCTACCGGCTGCTGTTGACGCTCCAGCAGAAGCAGGAGCGCTTGACCGAGCTGGGCGCGCTGGGGAGCCCGACGTTCGACGAGCTGGATGAGATCGAGCGTCTGCGTCGGGACATCGAGCGTGACGAGGGGTTCGTCGAGTATTTGATCGAGCTGTCGCGCGGCTTCGGTATTAGTAGCCCGTTCTGAGCGTCGTGTGACGAGCGTGGCGTCTTCATCACTGTCGGCGTGCGGCGGTCGGGGGTGGGGGCGGCGGCTCAGACAGTCCTCGGGTCGGTGTGTGTTGGCGACGGTGGTGATTGGTTGCGCGCGGTGACCCGGTTGCGCGCGGTTGGCGGAGACAACCCTGCGGGGAACTCGCCGGCGCCCCCCACCCCCGACCGCCTTTGTAGGGCGTGGCGTTGCGGTGCGCCGTGGGGGTGTGCTGGGTGTCGTGCTGGGTGATTGGCGTTGCAGCTCGTGTTTGGGTTTTGTGGGTTGTGCCTGATGTTGGTGTCTCGTGCTTTGTGAGCCGGGCGTCTTCATCACTGTCGGCGTGGGGCGGTCGGGGGTGGGGGTCGGCGGCTCAGACAGTCCTCGGGTTGGTGGATGGCGGCGACGGCGGTGATGGCGTGCGCGCGGCGCTGTGGTGTCGCGCGGTCAGCTGCCACAACCCTGCGGGGAACTCGCCGGCGCCCCCCACCCCCGACCGCCTTTGTGAGCGTTGCGGTGCGCCGTGAGTGGTGTGCCGGATCTGGTGCTGAACGGTTGGTGTGGCAGCTCGTGCTTGGGTTTGTGAGTTGTGCCTGATGTTGGCGTGTTGAGGTGCGGGTAGCGTGGGCGCCTTCGTTACTCTCGGCGCGCGGCGGTCGGGGGTGGGGGTCGGCGGCTCAGACAGTCCTCGGGTTGGTGTGTGTTTGGGGCGGTGATGATGGTTGGCGCGCGGTGGTTTGGTTGCGCGCGGTTTGCTGAGACCACCCTGCGGGGAACTCGCCGGCGCCCCCCACCCCCGACCGCCTTTGTCAGCGTTGCGGTGTGCTGTGGTGGTGACGGGTGCGTGATGTTCGTTCTCGGCTCGTTGCAGTTGGACGTGGCTGTGGGCCTCCGGGTGATTCATGCTGTGCTGGTGTTCGGTGGTGCGAGATCGCGGGTTGGCTCGTCAGAGGCGGTATGGACGTCGCACCTCGCTTGCACGCTGTGGTCGCTCGGCGTCGGGTTGCCGCTGGCGGGGTGCGGGGAAGGCGGCCCCGCGAACGCCCCCATGCCGGCTACGGCGGTCGCCGGTGCTCTCGACGGCGGGAGCTCCGCGCCTGGCGAACAGGTGCGCCGCGTCAGCGCTGCGCGGTACTCGCGCGTGAGCGCCGGGGGATTCCACACGTGCGCAATCGCGGAGGCCGACAGCCGGGTCGATTGTTGGGGCGCGGGAACTACCAACGGCGGGCAGGCTGATCCCCCCGAAGGCGCTTTCAACAGCGTGAGTGCGGGGTATGCGCACACCTGCGGGGTCATGTCCGCCGACGGCCGCATTCGCTGCTGGGGCAACGACCCCGATGGTCGCGGAGATGTCCCGCTCGGTGCTGCGTTCACTGACGTTGTTGCCGGCGCGGCGTTCACGTGCGGTATTCGCGCGGTGGACGCAGGGGTCGAGTGCTGGGGCAACCTCGACGTTGTCTTCGCCGACCTCGTACCACCGGAGGGTGTCGCGTTTTCGACGTTAACCGCCGGCGCCTTTCACGTCTGCGGGATACGTCGGGACGACGGGCTCGTGCAGTGTTGGGGGGAGAACGAGTTCGGGCAGGCAGAGGTTCCGCTGCAGCTTCCATTCAGCCAGGTCAGCGCCGGTCTGGGCCACACCTGCGGCGTGCATGCCGGGAGCGGTGAGGTTACGTGCTGGGGAAATCGCGACACCGGGCAGAGCACTGCCCCCGACGAGCATGGCTTCTCCGCGATCACGGCGGGCGCGTCCCACAGCTGTGCCGTCCGCACAGACGATGGCACGGCGGAGTGCTGGGGCAACGACCACGATGGCAAGGCCTCGCCGCCGGTTTCCCTACGATTGGACAGCATCAGTGCGGGACAGCGCCATACGTGCGGTGTCCGATCGTTGGATGGTCGCGCGGTTTGTTGGGGCGCGGATGATGACGGCCGGGCCACACCGCCATGAGTCACGCCCCGCCGCGACGCCCATCGAGGGCATCCGCAGAGAGCCACGTCGTGCACATGCTGTCGAGTGCCGTCGCCTCCCATTCCACCGTGCTCCACGCAGGCAGGTGGGGGTGGGGTGCGCCGGCGAGTTTCCCGCAGGGTTGTGTCACTGAGCCGCGCGCGACCTCGCGCCTCGATGCCTGCTTCCGCCGCCCCCGCTAGCGTTCACCAACCCGAGGACTGTTTGAGCCGCCGCTCCCCACCCCCACCTGCCGTCCTGCACGAGTAGTGAAGGCGCCCTGTCCGCCAACCCGAGGACTGTTTGAGCCGGCGCGCGCCACCCCCACCTGCCGTCCTGCACGAGTGGTGCCGCCGCCGCGTGATCAGCTCAGCAGGCGCCGTGGAACTTGCGGTGCTGGCCGGGGAAGATCTTGCCCGGGTTGAGGATCCCGCGCGGGTCGAACAGGTCCTTGATGCGCTCCTGCAGCGCGATCACCTGCGGCGATTGCTCGAGCGACAGGTACGGCGCTTTCAAGATGCCTATGCCGTGCTCGCCGCTCAGCGTTCCGCCCAGCTCGATCACGCGCTCGAAGAGATCCTCCACCGCGCGGTCGACGGTTTTCTTCTCGCCCTCGTCGTTCCACAGGAAGTTCACGTGGATGTTGCCGTCGCCCGCGTGCCCGTAGCTCGGCATCTCGATGCCGTGCCGGTCGGAGATGCGATTGCAGCTGTCGATCAGCTCGGGGATCTTGCTGCGCCCCACCACCACGTCCTCCGCCAGCTTGAACTTCGCGTTGCCCCGCAGCGAGCGCGACAGCTCGCGCCGTGCAGACCACAGCCGCTCGCGCTCGCCGCTGTGGCTCGCGACCAGCACCTCGAGCGCGCCCGCGTCGTCCATCGCGTTGCCGCAGCGCTCCATCTGCCCCTCGAGCGCCTGCGCTTCACCGTCCAGCTCGACGATCAGCATCGCCCGCGCGCTGTCCATGATCGGCACCGCCGCCTGCGGTCGCACGATCGACAGCGTGCGCTCGTCGAGCATCTCGATGCAGCGCGGCAGCAGCCCCATCGACAGCGCTGCGCCAACCGCACGACCCGCCGTCGGCAGGTCCGGCAGCAGCACCATCATCGTGACGATGGCGGGCGGGTTCGGGATCAGCTTGAGCGTCAGCTCGGTGGTGATCGCCAGCGTCCCCTCGCTGCCGACTAGCAGCGAGGTCAGGTCGTAGCCGGTCACGCCCTTGATCGTCTGCTTGCCCGTCTGCAGCCGCGTGCCGTCGGCGCCCACGGCGGTCAGCCCCAGGACGTAGTCGCGCGTGCTTCCGTAGCGCAGCGTGCGCGGGCCCGCGGCGTTCTCCGCCACGTTGCCGCCGAGCGTGCACGTGTGCATCGAGTTGGGGTCGGGCGGATAGAACAGCCCCTCCGCCTCCACGGCGGCCTGCAGCTGCGCGAGCACCACGCCGGGCTGCACCGTCACCGTCATGTCGTCGCGCTCGATGCCGAGGATGTCGTCCATCTGCTCGAACGCGAGCACGATGCCACCGGCGCTCGGGACCGCCCCGCCGGTGCGACCGGTGCCGGCGCCGCGGGCGGTCACGGGCACGTCGTGGGCGCTCGCGCTGCGCATCACCGCCTCCACGTCGGTTGCGCTGCGTACGCGCACTGCCGCGTCCGGCAGCACGGGCGCGGCCTCGCTCTCGTCGATCGCGTAGCTCTGCAGCACCTCGTCGTCGGTGACGATGCGGTCGCTGCCGAGGCTGCGGGCGAGATCCTTGAGCGCTGCGTCGATCGCCATGGGTGCGTCCATTCCTACCACCCCGTACGGCGGCGGTCAGGTGCAAAACTGTATGTCGATTGAAATGGCCGGTACCGTATGACACGCTTTGAGACGTTGTTGCAGCGGGCGCAGTCGACTTCGACGAGGGTGTGGTGATGCGGGCATATTCGGTGATGGCATGGCTTCTCGTCCTGGCGCTGCTCGCGGCATGCGGCGACGACAGCGGCGGCGGTGGTGTTGGCACCGCGCCCGATCTGATGACCGACCGCGACGGCGGCGGCGATGGCGACAACGGCGACGGCGACGGCGACGGGGATGCCGAACCGTGGGTGGCCCCCTGCGAGGCGCCCGACGGCATCGTCGGCGGCTGCGGCGTGTGCGAGGAGCTGATCTTCGACCTCGCGATGACCGACGATACCCCGCGGACGCTGCCGCTCGGCATGAACCGCGTCAAGTCGCGCGCGGGCTTCGTCCACGTCGGCGAGAGCAGCGGCTGCGTCGACGCACTCTACGTCGCCGATGTCGACGGCGACGCCTTCATGGCCGAGCAGCCCGAGGCCGTCAACGCCATCGACAATTGCCACCTCTTCAGCGAGCCGGCCATCGCCCACGCCCAGGACGAGGCCTGGCTGCTGGCGTTCGTCAGCAACGAGGACGGCAACCATGTGCGCGCCCAGGTCTTCGACGCCGAGGGCGAGCTGAGCAACGACGGCTTTCGGCTGAGCGAGGACGCCGTCAGGCCCGCCAACGTCGCAGTCACCGTCGTCGGCGACAACCGAAGGATGGTCGCCTGGACCGAGGGCATCGGCCAGGGAACCACCGTGTATGCCCGTCCCGTCGACGGTACCGGTGAGCCGCTCGGCGACGTGCAGACGGTCGCCAACTTCCCCGAGTCGGTCGGCAGCATGGCGCTCGCACAGCTCGGCAAGGAGGCCGACGACCACGAGCCTTCGGGCGCCGTCATCACGCTGTGGCGGCTCGGCGTCGACGTCTCCGAGATCGTCGTGATCCCGCTCGACCTCGAGGGCGTCCCCAAGGCGGGCGAGCGCATCGTGCGCAACAACGCCGGCGATGCGGCCAACGTGGCCGTCGCCTACAACGATCGCCACGCCGTCGGCGCCGACCTGAGCGCCGCCGCAATCGCCTACACGGTCTCGCAGAGCGGCGGCCAGCAGATGTGGTTCGAGCTGCTCGACAACGACGCAAACATCGGACCGCTCTGGGACAACACCGGCCGGGCGCTCGGCCCCTCGGCCCCCAACCGCGTGATCAACTCCCCCGCGCGCGCCACGGGCGTCTCGGTCGCGCGCTATGCGCAGGGCTACATCGTCATCTACCGCGCGATGCCCGGAGGCCTGCTCAACGAGCCGAAGATCCGCGCCGTCCTGCTCAACCGCACCGGCGGATTCATCGTCGACAGCGACGTCGCCTACACGACCGAGTTCGGCGGTCCGACCGCGGTCGTCACCGGTAGCGATGGCCGCATGTTCGCCGCCTGGAGCGAGATCAGCGGCAGCGGCATCGCGACCTACAAGGTCGTGCGCCTGCCCTGCCCGATGCAGCCTCGCTGAGTGGGACGCGATCCCGCTCTCCAGCGCTTCCTGGACCCGCATGGGCGTGACCATTGCCAGCGGAAGGCTGCTGACGATCGCATCCGGTAGCCGCCGGCTATTGCTGGAGGCGCGGCGCTTGCCGTAGTCTGCGCGGCCGTGGGCCGCATGCTGCCATGGTTGCTCGTCGCGCTGCTGGGCCTGTCGGTGGCCGAGGTCGCCGCGCACGTCCGCATCCGGTCCGCCGTGCCCGCGGCCGCGGACCACAGGGCAGCCGCCGACTTCGTGCGCGCGGGTTTTCGCCCGTCAGAGGCGATCGTGGCCGCGCCCGACTGGCACGACCCGGTGGTGCGCCGGCAGCTCGGCGACCTGATCGGCTTCGCGGCGGCGGGCCGCAGCGACCTGTCGCGCTTCGACGGCCTGTGGGTGGTGGCGATCCGCGGGGCGCGCGCGTGGGACGAACCCGACGCCGCGCCCGATCAACAGCGGGAGTTCGGCGGCGTGACCGTGCGTCACTATCCGCTGACGCCCGCCCCCATCACCCACGACTTCGTGGCCACCGCGCACGATGCGAAGGTCGAGCTCGATCAGGGGGGCGACCGACCGCCGCGGCCCTGCCGCACGGTCGACGGTCGCCCCGGACCGGGTGGCGGTCTGGGCAAGGCGGTCATCGCACCGGCTCGCCGGGCGGTCTGCCACGACAAGAAGAAGCAGGCCTTCGTCGCCCCGCTCGTGATGGAGGACCTGGAGCTGCGGCCGCGCCACTGCATCTGGCAGCCGGCCCTGGGCCCGCGGCCACTGCGCGTCACCTTTGACGACGTGCCGCTGGGGCAGCGCATGGTGCTGCACGGCGGCCTGTACTACGAGCACGAGCGCATGCGCGAGGGTCCGCCGGTCCACGTCCGCGTGCTGGTCGACGGCAAGCCCCGCGGCCGCATGATCCACGAGGACGGCGACGGCTGGGTGCGCGTCGAGTTCCCAACCGGAGGCCGCGGCACCGGCGGGCGCGGCCAGGTGAGCGTCGAGGTCAGCAGCAAGACGGGTCGCCGCCGTGGCTTTTGTTGGGAGGCCACCACGCGGGCCGATGCCGGAGGTGCGAAGTGAGCATCGCGGGCGTGCGCACGGGCCGTCGCGATCACCTGCTGGGTGCGGCGCTGTGCGTCGGCTACATCGCGCTGCTGGTCGCGACCGCCGGCGACATCGGCATGTCGCGCGACGAGAGCATGTACGTGCGCGCCGCCGACCAGTACGCCCGCTGGCTGCAGCTGCTGGTCGACGAGCCGTCGGCGGCGCTGCAGCGCGGCAACATCGACCGCTACTGGAAGGCCAACCGCGAACACCCTCCGCTCGCAAAGCTGATGTTCGCCGCCGGCCATCTCTACGATGCCCACGTCTCCGCCTCCGACACGCCGTCGCTCGCCTACCGCGCGGGCGGCATGCTGTGTGCGGGGCTGCTGCTGTGGCTGATCTACGTCTTCGGCGCGCAACTCTACGGGCGCGGCGCGGGGCTGATGGCGGCGCTGCTCTACGCGCTGCTACCGCGCCCCTTCTACCATGCACACCTGACGTGCTTCGACGTGCCGATCACGCTCGCCATCGTCTTCTGCGTCTACGCCTACTACCGCAGCCTGCTGCGGCAGCGCTGGCTGGCCATGCTCGGGCTCGCGTTCGGGCTCGCGCTCGCGACCAAGCACAACAGCTGGGTGCTGCCCGGCATCTTCCTGATCCACTTCGCGTGGGTGCACGTCATGCAGGTTCGCACCGGCCACGACGCTGCAGCCCGCGTCGGGCGCAACCCGCGCTTCCTGTGGGTGATGCTGCTTGCGGGACCGCCCATCCTGCTGGCGCTGTGGCCGTGGGTGTGGAACGACACGGCCGCGCGCCTCGGCTGGTACATCGCGTTTCACATGAAGCACGACTACTACAACATGGCGTACCTCGGGCAGAACCACTTCTGGCCGCCCTTCCCCGTGTCCTTCCCGTGGGTGATGACGTGGATGACGGTGCCGCTGACCACGCTCGCGCTCGCGCTCATCGGCGTGGGCATCGAGGGCCGGCAGATGCTCGATCGGCTACGCAGTCGCACGCCCGCGGCCGACCCGCGGCAGCCCGCCGTGCTGCTGCTCGGCTGCATGCTCGCGCCGCTGGTGATGATCAGCCTGCCGTCGACGCCGATCTTCGGCGGCACCAAGCACTGGATGACCGGCTACCCGTTCCTGTGCATCTTTGGTGGCCTGGCTTTCATGTCCGCCGTCGACTGGGCGCGGCCGCGGCTGGCAGCGGCGGCCTCGGTGCTGCGCGGCCCGGTGCTGCCGGTCGCCGCCGGTGCGGTGTTGCTGCTGCCGTCGGCGCTCGAGACCGCCCACAGCCATCCCTTTGGCCTGTCGCACTACGGCGTCGGTGCGGGCGGCGTACCGGGCTCGGCCGACCTGGGGATGAACCGTCAGTTCTGGGGCTTCACGACGCGCTCGGTGACCGACTACCTGGCCGAGCACGCGCCGCCCGGCGCGCGCATCTACATCTGCGACACCACCGGCGGCGCGTTCCGCATGCTGCAGCGCGACGGCTGGCTGCCGGACCACCTACGGCCCACGGGGCACATCGGCAACGCCGACTTCGCCCTGGTGCACCACGAGCACCACTTTGCCGAGGTCGACCATCAGATCTGGTCCACCTACGGCAGCGTGCGCCCTGTCCACGTGCTGACCTACGACGGCGTGCCGATCGTCAGCGTCTATCGAAACCCCCGCATCAAGCGCTAGCCAATGAAAAACGGCCGCCACGGATCGAGCAGTGCTCGTCCAGGGCGACCGTTGTCGGGTCGTCGGGTGCGGCGCGTCCGGCCAGTGCCGCCGCTACGCCGTCAGGCGACCTTGCCGAAGCCGATGTCCTGCAGCAGCTGCAGGTCGTGTACGGGCTCCTGGAAGGAGGAGAGGTCCTCTTCGTCGGTGTCCATGAGCAGGCACAGGTCCCGCGTCAGTCGGGTGAGCGTCGCGCGCTTCTGGATGGTGCCGCTGTCGAGGGGCTCCTCGAAGAAGTCCTCGATGTCACAGGCGAGCCGCTCGAGCTCCTCGGCGCCCAGGCCATAGCTACCGAGCGTCCGGTCGTTTTCGACAACGTCCGTGGACAAACCAAGCTCTTCCGCCAGCCAGTCACACAGCCACGCTTCGATTTCGATCCTAGTCATTCGTGTCGCTCCCGTTTGTTGGACTTTAAGTATGGTGATCGAATACCTGAAAAATTCCGCTTTGACCACAGAATTTTATCTGTACCGAAAATTGGGACATGAAATTGCTCGTGTTTCTGGCAAATCGCCCAGAAACCGATCGGAATTGGAGCCCCTCCCCCACATGGCCCCACATTCACCGCAGTTTTATGCCCCGCTTGTAAGGCGCGGACATAACAGATCTTCAGCCCAAGTGCGCGTCGATATGAAAAGAAATGACCATGGCGACTCCCGCTGAGCCCTTCGAGCGCATCGTCTGTCTCACCGAGGAGCCGACCGAGACGCTCTACCTGCTCGGCGAGCAGCACCGCATCGTCGGGATCAGCGCATACACGGTGCGTCCGCCGCAGGCGAAGGCCGCCCACCCGGTGGTCTCGGCCTTCATCGACGGCAGCGTTTCCAAGATCAAGGCGCTGTCGCCGGACCTCGTGATCGGCTTCTCCGACATCCAGAGCAAGCTCGCCGGGGAGCTCATCGCCGCCGGGCTGCAGGTGCTGATCTTCAACCAGCGCTCGCTGGTGGAGATCATGGCCAACATCGTCGCCCTCGGCCGCCTGGTCGGGGCCGAGGCGCGCGCGCAGGCGCTGGTCGACGACTACGCCGCTCGTCTCGATGCGGCCCGCGCGCACGCGGCGACACTGACGCGGCGCCCGCGCGTCTACTTCGAGGAGTGGGATGAGCCGACCATCTGCGGCATCCGCTGGGTATCAGAGCTGATCGAGGTCGCCGGCGGGCAGGACGTCTTCCGCGAGCGTTCTCGCGGCGGGCTCGCGGCGGAGCGAATCGTCACCTCGGAGCAGGTCATCGCGGCGGCGCCCGACATCGTGCTCGCGAGCTGGTGTGGCAAGCCCTTCGACCGCGCGGCGTTCGAGGCGCGTCCTGGCTTCGACCGGATGCCGGCCGTCATCGCGGGGCGCGTCCACGAGCTCGACCCGGCCATCATCCTGCAGCCGGGCCCGGCGTGCCTCACCGATGGCCTCGACGCCCTTCAGGCGCTCATCGCGCCTGCTGCAGCTGGACCTGATACTCGCGGTGGTTGAGTGCGCTGATGAACGCCTTGGCGCTGGCCATCACCACGTCGATGTCGGTGGCCTGCCCGCGTGAGACCTGCTCGTCGTCCACGATCGACAGGCTGACGCGCCCCTGGGCGTCGGCGCCGCCGCTGATCGCGTGGATGCGGAAGTCCCGCATCACCACGTTTTCGTTGTCGGTGCAGCCCTTGAGCGCCTGGATGACCGCGTGCACCGGGCCGTTGCCGGCCGCCTCGGCGGTGTGCGTCTCGTCGTCGTACTTCACGCTCACGCGCGCCCACGGCTCCTGGTCAGTGCCGCTGCGCATCTCGAGCTTCTCGAGCGCGTAGCGCTTCTCCACGTCGAAGATACCCTCGGCGACCAGCGCGATCAGGTCCTCGTCGTAGATGTTCTTCTTCTTGTCCGACAGCTCCTTGAAGCGCGTGAAGATCTGCTTGAGCTCGCCCTGGGCGAGCTTGTAGCCGAGCTCCTCGAGGCGGTTTTGAAGCGCGTGCTTGCCGGAGTGCTTGCCGAGCACCAGCTTGCTCTCCTCGAGGCCGATGTCCGCCGGCACCATGATCTCGTAGGTCTTGCGGTTGCTCAGCATGCCGTGCTGGTGGATGCCGGCCTCGTGGGCGAAGGCGTTGCGGCCCACGATGGGCTTGCTCGCAGCTACATGCAGGCCGGTGATCTGGCTGACGAGCCGGCTGACATTCATGATCTCGGTCGTCTTGATCCTCGTGTCGACGCCGAGCAGGTCGCGGCGCGTCTTGAGCGCCATCACGATCTCCTCGAGCGAGCAGTTGCCCGCACGCTCGCCGATGCCGTTGACGCAACACTCGACCTGCCGGGCGCCTGCAGCGATCGCAGCGATCGAGTTGGCCGCCGCCAGCCCGAGGTCGTTGTGGCAGTGCGTCGAGACCACCACCTCGCGGTCGCCGACCACCTTCATGACCTCGCCGACGATGTGCGTGTACTCCTGCGGCATCGTGTAGCCGACGGTGTCGGGGATGTTCAGGGTGGTGGCGCCGTTTTCGATCGCGCAGGCGAAGACCTCCTTGAGAAAGGGGATCTCGGTGCGCGTCGCATCCTCGGCCGAGAACTCGACGCTCTTGACCAGCTTCGAGGCGTCGGCGACCGCGCGCGCGACCTCGTCGAGCACCTGGTCGGGCGACAACTTCAGCTTGTGCTCCATGTGGAGCTTGCTGGTGGCGATGAAGACGTGCAGCCGCGGGTGCGCTGCCTTGCCCACCGCCTCGAAGCCGGCCTCGATGTCCGGCGGCCGCGTGCGACACAGGGCGGCGACCTCGGCATTCTTCACGACCGACGCGATCTCGCGCACGGACTGCAGCTCGCCGGGGGATGCGACGGGGAAGCCGGCCTCGATCACGTCGACGCCCAGGTCCTCCAGCTTGCTGGCGATGCGCAGCTTCTCCTCGAGCGTCATCGTGGCGCCCGGCGACTGCTCGCCGTCGCGAAGGGTGGTGTCGAAAATGCGTACGTGGTTGTCCAACGACTTCCCTTTCGGGTGGGGTATCCGGGCTAGTGGCTCGCCTCGGGTGGCGGCTGGCTGCGGCGTGCGCGCGGCGTCTCGGCCGCGGTCTTGCGTCGGGCGCGCGGCTGAAACGGTCCCACGCCCTCCTTGAGTAGCTTGTAGGTGATCGAGTCGACCATCGCCTTCCAGCTGGCGTGGATGATGTTGGGGCTCGCGCCCACCGTGCCCCAGACCTCCTTGCCGTCGCTCGACTGGATCAGCACGCGCACCACGGAGTCGGTGCCGCTTGCGCTCGACATCACGCGCACCTTGTAGTCGACGAGCCGCACGCTATCGAGCTGCGGGTAGAACTTGTCGATCAGGCTGCGCAGCGCAACGTCCATCGCGTGCACCGGGCCGTCGCCCACCGCGCTCGTGAAGGCCACATCGTCACCGACGCGGATCTCGAGGTGCACGTGCGTCTCGCCCTCGCGCGCGTTGGGGTGCTTGTCGCCGAAGCCGACGTGCACCTGCAGGTCGCGCAGCGTGAAGTACTCGGGCCGCTTGCCCATCACCTCGTCGACCACGAGCTTGAACGACGCGCCGGCAGCTTCGAAGGTGTAGCCGCCGTTTTCGAGCTCCTTGAGGCGCTGCAGCACGTGGCTCGCCTCGTCGCTCTTGGGGTCGAGCTCGATGCCGAACTCCTTGGCCTTGAGGTGCACGTTGGCGCGCCCGCTCAGGTCCGACATCAGCACGCGTCGGCGGTTGCCCACACTCGCCGGGTCGATGTGCTCGTAGGTGCGCGGGTTCTTCCTGACCGCGTCGACGTGCACGCCGCCCTTGTGGGCAAACGCGCTGCGGCCGACGTAGGGCTGGGCGGCGAAGGGTGCGCGGTTGCTGATCTCGTCGACCGTGCGCGCCACCGTCCGCAGCTGCGATAGCTGCTCGGCCGCCAGGCACTCGATGCCCATCTTGAGCTGCAGCGCGGGGATGATCGAGATGAGGTTGGCGTTGCCGCAGCGCTCGCCCGTGCCGTTGACCGTGCCCTGCACCATCGTCGCGCCCGACTGCACCGCGCGCAGCGTGTTGGCGACGGCCAGCTCGGCATCGTTGTGGGTGTGGATGCCGATGGGCCGCCCGCACTCGGACAGCGCGCGCCTCACGCCCGCCTCGATCTGGGCTGGCAGCGCACCGCCGTTGGTGTCGCAAAGCACCAGGTGATCGGCGCCGCCGCGCTCGGCCGCCTTCAGCGCCGCCATCGCGTACTCGGGGTCATCCGCGAAGCCGTCGAAGAAGTGCTCGGCATCGAAGAGCACCTCGTCGACGCGGCTCTTGAGGTAGCGCACCGAGTCCTCGATCAGCTCGAGGTTCTCCTCGGGCGTGATGCGCAGGGCGTCGGTCGCCTGGAAGCGCCAGCTCTTGCCGAAGATGGTCAGCGTCGGCACGGAGGCCGACAGCAGCGCCTGCAGGTTGGCGTCGTCCTCGCAGGCGACACCGGCGCGGCGCGTGGAGCCGAAGGCGGTCAGCTTGGCGTTGTCCAGCCCGAGCTTGCGGGCCTCCTCGAAGAACGCCTCATCGCGGGGATTGCTGCCGGGCCAGCCTCCCTCGATGTATGAAACACCCATGTTATCCAGCAGTTGGGCGATCTGGAGCTTGTCCGCTACGGATAGCTGCACGCCCTCGCCCTGCGTGCCGTCGCGCAGGGTTGTATCATACAGGATAACGCTTTTCGGCTGTTCGTCCATGGCCTTCCGCCGCGATTGGCCGGTCCACCGACCCGCCCAGGCGGTCGCTGCCAATGTGGGGCAGCGGTGATGCAGTCGCCAGCCGTGACCCTATCCAACATGCCCGCGGAACACAAAAACGCCTGCCTCCACGGGGGCCCTGGTGTACATGACCCCCATGTTGGAGCTCAGACACGTCGTGGAGCACTTCGACGAGGTCCATGCGGCCCTCGCGAGGCGCGGCGCCGCGGACGCGGTGGCGGCCATCGGTGAGCTCGCGCAGAAGCGCAAGGCGGGCCTCCAGCGCATCGAGCTTTTGCGTGCCGAGCGAAACGACGCCAACACGGAGATGGGCAAGCTCGACAAGAGCTCCGAGGAGTTCGCGAAGAAGCGCGAGCTGCTCAAGTCGGTCAGCAAGGAGATCAAGCAGCTCGAGGTCGGCCACAAAGAGGTCGAGGCCGAGCTGACGCAGCACCTGCTCGGCGTGCCGAACCTGCCCGCCGACGACGCGCCGGACGGCCCCGACGAGTCGGCCAACGTGCAGCTGCGCGACTGGGGCACGCAGCCCGCGCTCGACTTCGACGCCCGCGACCACGTGGCGCTCGGCGAGGGCCTGGGCATCCTCGACTTCGCCCGCGGCGCCAAGCTCAGCGGCGCGCGCTTCACGGTGTTGCGCGGCGCGGGCGCGCGGCTCGAGCGGGCGCTGATGGCGTTCATGCTCGACATGCACACGGAGCAGCACGGCTACGAGGAGATCTGGCCGCCGGCGCTGGTCAAGGACAGCGCGCTGCTGGGTACCGGCCAGCTGCCGAAGTTTGCCGAGGACGTCTTCCGCATCGCCAACGCACCACCGGGCGCAGAAGCGGCCGACGGCAAGAAGGAGCCGGACCAGCACGACCTGTACCTCGTGCCAACCGCCGAGGTGCCGCTGACCAACCTGCACGCGGGCGAGATCCTCGACGGCGCCGAGCTTCCCATCAAGTACACCGCCTATACGCCGTGCTTCCGCAGCGAGGCCGGCAGCTACGGGCGCGACACGCGCGGGCTGATCCGCCAGCACCAGTTCGACAAGGTCGAGCTCGTGCGCTTCGAGACGCCCGCGACGGCCCGCGCGGCCCACGAGGAGCTGACCGCCCACGCCGAGGCGGTGCTGCAGAAGCTCGACCTGCACTACCGCGTCATGGACCTGTGCGCGGGCGACCTCGGCTTCGGTGCGCGCCGCTGCTACGACCTCGAGGTGTGGCTGCCGGGTCAGTCGGCCTACCGCGAGATCTCGAGCTGCTCGTGGTTCGGCGACTTCCAGGCGCGCCGCGCCAAGATCCGCTACCGCGCGCAGAAGGGTGAGAAGCCGCAGATGGTCCACACCCTCAATGGTTCGGGCCTCGCCATCGGCCGCACGCTGGTGGCGATCCTCGAGCAGCACCAGAGGGCGGACGGCAGCGTGAAGCTGCCCGCCGCGCTCGTGCCCTACATGGGCGGCATCGAGGAACTGCTCCCTGTCGGCTGAGCTCGACATTGCCCACGACGTGTCCATGGCGGCACGCACCTCGCTCGAGCTCGGCGGCGACGCCGCGCACTTCGTGGCGGTGGAGGATGTCGATGAGCTCGAGGCCGCGCTCGCATGGGCGCGCGCGCGCGGCCTGCCCGTCACGATCCTCGGCGGTGGCAGCAACGTCGTGGTCGCCGACGCGGGCCTCGAAGGCCTCGTGATCGCCATGCGCCTGCGCGGCGTCGAGTACCTGACGCGCGGCGCGCGCGTGCAGGTCAACGCGATGGCGGGCGAGCCGTGGGACAGCTTTGTCGCCGCGACGGTAGAGCGCGACCTCGCCGGGCTCGAGTGCCTCTCGGGCATTCCCGGGCTGGTCGGTGCGACGCCGATCCAGAACGTCGGCGCGTACGGCCAGGAGGTCTCGCAGACGATCGTCTCGGTGCGCGTGATGAACCGCGAGAGCTTCGAGATCCGCGATCTTGCGGCCGAGGCGTGCGCCTTCCGCTACCGCGACAGCGCACTCAAGCGCAGGCCCGACCGCTACGTCGTCCTGTCCGTCACCTTTGGGCTGTCGCTCGGCGGGCCGCCGACCGTCGCCTACGCCGAGCTCGACCGCGCGCTGCAGGCGCATGGCCACGGGCCGGGCGGCGAGGGCGCGACGCTTGCGGAGGTGCGCGACGAGGTGCTGTCGCTGCGCGCGGGCAAGTCCATGCTGCTGAGCGCCCACGACGACAACCGCCGCTGCGCCGGCTCGTTCTTCACCAACCCCATCGTCGCCGTCGCGGATGTGGAGCGCGTGCGGGCGCTTGCCGTGGAGCAGGGCCTGGTTGCCGACGGCGCCGAGCTGCCCAGCTATCCGATGGCCGACGGCCGCGTGAAGCTCGCGGCGGGCTGGCTGGTGGAGCACGCGGGCTTCTCCCGCGGGCAGCGCCACGGCGACTTCGGCATCTCGACCAAGCACGCCCTGTGCCTCGTGCACCACGGCGGCGGCGAGACCGCGGGGCTGATCGCGCTTGCGCGCGAGGTGCGAGAGGCGGTGGCCGATCGCTTCGGGGTCGAGCTGACGCCCGAGCCGGTGTTCCTCGGCTTCGCCGACGGGCACCCGCTGTCGTGAGCGCCGCCGAGCTGCCCTGGCTCTTCATCGTCGGGAGCCTGCTGCTCAACAGCACCATCGAGCTGTGGTTCCGCGTCGCGCACCGCACGCAGATGCACGAGCCGACGTACATGGTCGCCCAGAGCGCGCTCGTGTTCACGACGCTCGGCGTCATCGGGGCCATCGGCGCCTTCGGCGTCGGCTTCGAGCTGACGCCCGAGATGGCGGCGCTCGGTGTGGTCAACGGACTGCTCGGCTACGCGACCGGCTGGAGCCACCTGTACGCGATCGGGCGCGGACCGGTGTCGGTGACCGCGGCGCTCAAGCGACTGAGCTTCGTCGTGACGGGGGCGCTGGCGATCGTCTTCCTCGGCGAGTCGCTCACGCTCGTCAAGGGCGCCGCCCTCGTGCTCGCGGTCGGCGCCGTGCTGGTGATGGCCGGCGGTGCCGCCGATCAGCGACCGCATCCGATGGTGCTGGTTACCATCGTGACGGCCGGCGTGATGGCCTTCGGCCACAAGATCGGTGCCGCGGCGGGCGTCTCGTCGTCGGCGTTCCTGATGTGCCAGTCCGGTACGGCGCACCTCTTCGCGCATGCCGTGTGCTGGCGCACCGGGGGCTATCGCTTCAACCCGCGGCTGGTGCGCTTCGCCATGGTGACCGGCGCGACGATTGCGGGCGCGATGAGTCTGGCGCTGGCGGCGCTGAGCCAAGCCGATGCCGTCGTCGTCGTGCCGCTGCTGCAGCTCGGCTTCCTCTTCACGGCGCCGGCCAGCTTCCTGTTCTTCGGGGAGCCGGTCGCGCGTCGCAAGATCATCGGCATCCTGCTGGGCCTGTGCGCTGTGCTGGCCTTTGGCATCGGATAGCGGGATTGATCGCGCCTTGGGCGCTCCGTTTTCCCCCGCAATCGGCGGTGCACGTGCGTTTGATTGCCACCGGCGCGTCGGTGGTCATAATCATGGCTGCGCATGGGAGCTGGGGAGCCATCGAGACGATTGTCGTCGTGGGTAGCGCTGGTCGTGCTGCTGTCGACGGGCTGCGGCCGCGTGTCGTTCGAGACGCTGCCGCCGCGCGATGCTGCGGTGGACGCGGGCGTCGATGCGGGCCCCGTGGACGGCGGCGCGCCCGACGCCTGTCCGCCCGCCGACCCGGGCTGCGACGATCCGGTGCCGCCGGCGCCCGGCTGCGGCGACTCGGTGCTCGCGATCTCGGAGGAGTGCGACGACGGCAACGACGAGCCGGCCGACGGCTGCACCGCGCGCTGCGAGGTCGAGGCGAACTACATCTGCTCGATTCCGGGCGAGCTTTGCATCTCGACCGTCGTGTGCGGCGATGCGCTCGTCAACGGCGGCGAGACCTGCGACGACGGCAACAGTCTTGCGGGTGACGGCTGCGGGGACGACTGCGAGATCGAGCCCGGCTACCAGTGTCCCGCCCCCGGTGCAGCCTGTCGCTCCGCCGAGTGTGGCGACGGCGTGGTCGCGGGCTTCGAGGAGTGCGACTTCGGCATGCAGAGCATCGACGGCTGCACCGACTGCTTCATCGTCGACGGCTACGACTGCGACGGCGGCGACTGCGCGCAGACGCGGTGTGGCAACGGCGCGGTGGAGCGCGGCGAGCAGTGCGAGGACGGCAACGACGAGCCCTACGACGGCTGCCACCGCTGCCAGCTCGAGCCCCGGTGTGCCGCCGGCGTGTGCACGGCCGTGTGCGGCGACGGCCAGCGCTACGACGTCGAGGCATGCGATGACGGCAACGCGCGTGACGGCGATGGCTGCTCGGCGCAGTGCGAGATCGAGGTCGGCTTCGGCTGCGTCGACCTCGGCCAGGACCCGGCCCCCGAGGTCAGCATTCCGGTCATCTACCGCGACTTCATCGGGCGCGACAACAGCCTGCGCGACACGATGACGTGCCTCAATCCGGAGGCCGAGCCGCGCAACACGGTCGTGCCCGACGCGTGCTTCCACATCGACTTCAACCAGCTGGGTGGCGGCGGCATCGCGGGTATGGTCGACGAGGCGCTCGGTGTGGATGGCCGCCCGGCGTACGCCTGTCCGGGCGGTGACTGCACGGCCAACCCCGGTCGCCAGGGCGAGCCGGACCTGAACCAGCGCCGCAACGCCAACGGCGAAGAGCCCTTCAGCGAGTGGTACGACAGCAGCTCGACCAACAACCTGGCCGTCTTCGACGTGCTGACGCTCCCTCTACAGATGGACGGCAGCTACGTCTTCGACGCCACCGGTAACTTCTACCCGCTCGACGACCGCGGCTGGGAGGCGACGGGCGACGAGCAGGAGGCCTCGGGCGGGTGTCCGCACAACGTCTCGTTCACCACCGAGACGCACTTCTGGTTCGAGTACGAGGGCGGCGAGCGCTTCGACTTCAGTGGTGACGACGACACGTGGGTGTTCGTCAACGGCATGCTGGTGATCGACCTCGGCGGCCTGCACGGCAACCTCGTCGGCGACTTCACGCTCGATGGCGACGACGACATGGGCGGCCCCGACATCGCCGACGGCACCGCGGTCGCGAACAGTCTGGGCGGCAGCCGCAACCTCGACCTGGGCATGCTGGTTGGCGGCATCTACGAGGTGGTCATGTTCCAGGCCGAGCGCAACGAGTGCGGCTCGAACTTCAAGATCACGTTGCGCGACTTCAACAAGCCGACCTCGGTGTGCACTTCGAGCTGCGGCGACGGTGTGGTCAGCAGCGATGAGATCTGCGACGACGGCGCGGACGAAAACACCGGCGAGTACGGCGGGTGCGGCCCGGACTGCAACAGCATCGGCCCCTACTGCGGCGACGGCGAGCTGCAGGCGCAGGAGGGCGAGGCCTGCGACGACGGTGAGAACATCACCACCCACGGCGAGGGCTGCGCGCCCGGCTGCACGCAGCCGAACTTCTGCGGCGACGGCATCATCCAGTCGGACGCACGCTCCATGGAGGAGTGCGACGACGGCAACACCGTCAGCGGTGACGGCTGCAGCGCCGACTGCGTGTACGAGTTGTTCTGATGACAAAGGGGGCTTTGCCCCCTTCGCGAGTTGAAGGCCCCACCGGGGCCTTCAATCGCTACAACCCCCAAGGGGACGCACGCGCGTCCCGAGCATTCACCCCAGCGGGTCGCGCCTTCGGCGCTCCGGGTGCCGGGCTGTGGGCGAACACTCACCCCAGCGGGTCGCGCCTTCGGCGCTCCGGGTGCTCGACGGCAAGGTCGGGTCGCGCTCGCGTACTGGTTGCGCGTGGGTCGTCGCGCGCGTACACGAGCTTCGCGTTCCGGCTCGTCGGCCTCTGGAAGTCTAGGGGCAGGTGCCGATGCACTGCGGCGGGATCGAGCTGGTGCAGAGCTGGAACTGGCAGCTGCCGACGCAGCATGACGCGCCCGGGTCGCCGCACTCGCCACCGCTGGGTGCGCACTGGTCGCCGCCGCCACCGCTGCCGTCGACGACCAGGCACTGGCCGCTGCTGCAGGCTGCCGCGTAGCGGGTGTTTGGCTCGCCGATGCAGGCGAGGCAGGCCACCATGGCGCACTGGCTGACGTCGTGGAAGGTGTCCTTCTGCCCGGCCGGCACCGCGATCAGGTCGCGCTCGGTCGCCTGACCGCACCAGCCGCAGCAGGGGTCGGCCTGGATCAGAGCACAGTCGCTGTCGGTGTTGCAGGTGCCGTCGCCGGTTGCGTCACCGTCGCCGGTTGCGTCACCGTCGCCGGTCGCGTCACCGTCACCGGTCGCGTCACCGTCACCGTCGCCGGTTGCGTCACCGTCGCCGGTTGCGTCACCGTCACCGGTCGCGTCACCGTCACCGGTCGCGTCTCCATCACCGGTCGCGTCACCGTCACCGTCACCGCCGCCGTCTGCCATGTTCTGGTTGCCACCCCCGGCGCCGGTGCCGCCTCCACTCGAGAGGCAGGCGGTGGTCAGGGAGAGCAGGGCGAGGGTGAGCAGGCGGGTCGACGTGCGCATGGGGTTCTCCGGTCGGGGGGCCGGATGACTCTACACGCGCCGCCGCGCCCGCGCACCCTCGCCCCCCGCACGGGCGGGGGCGAGAGGCTGGCTCAGGCGACCTGGACGTCGATCGACTTGGACGTGGGCGCCTTCGCTTTGGGCAACGTCAGCGTGAGCAGCCCGTCCTTGTACTCGGCGCCGATGGCATCCGCGTCGACCCCCTCGTGCAGCGCAAAGGAGCGGCTGAAGTGGCCGTAGGCGCGCTCGATCCGGTGGTAGCCGTTCTTCTCCTCGTCGATGTCGACGAGCTTGCGCTCGCCGCTCAGCGACAGCACGTTGTTGTCCACGCTGACCTTGACGTCCTGTGGCTGGAGGCCGGCGAGCTCGGCCTTCACGTAGATGGCGTTCGCATCCTCGAAGATGTCGACGGCCGGGCGAAAGGACGCGGGCTCGCGCGCACCTCTGGATGCAAGCTTGTCCGACACGCGGGTCAGCTCGTGAAATGGATCCCATCGATTTGGCATGACTCGACCTTTCCGGGGGCACCGCGGCACCGACGCGCGGACCGCGACCCCATTGACGTGCGAAGCAGTGCTCCGCGACTCGACTCGACGGCCCCACAGGACCTCGTGTTGGAGCGCGCACATCGCGCCCCGGTTCAAAGGCCAAGCTAACCACGCGTTGCACGTGTGCAAGCCCGCAGCGATCGGTAGCCGAAGCCGATCGCGCTAGTACGATGGGGTGGAGGCGTGCGGCGGCGTCCTGGGTATTGAAGAGAACTGAACGGCCCCGGGGGGTGAGTGGCGGCCGGCCGGAGCGCCCAGCTTGCAGATGGCGCCGCTGGTGAAACATCGCAAGCTCATCTCGCGGCGCCGCAAGCTTCGCTCGTGGCTCGTGCCAGCCGCGGTTGAAGTGGCTGCTCGCGTGGCGGCTGGCACTCGCCACGTCCGGCCGGCTGCCACTCACCCGGGGCCGCTCAGTGCGGTCGCGCTACGCGATCGCGGCTTCCAGGCTCGCTCTTCCGCCGGGGGCGGCCATGAAGATCAGCGTGGTGCCCGTGGCGAGCACGATGTCGTCGGCGGGGTTGAACATCCACGAGCCGTCCTGGTGCCTCACCGCCACCACCAGCACGTCCTTCAGGTTGCGCCCGCGCAGCGTCTCCAGCGTCGTGTCGACCAGTGGCGAGTCCTCGGTGATGGGGAACTCCTCGACTCGCAGTCCCTCCTCGCGGTCGCGCAGCATGATGTCGAGGAACGAGACCACGTGGGGGCGCACCATCTCGGAGACCATGCGCATGCCGCCGATCGTGTTGGGTGAGACGATCGCGTCGGCGCCTGCCTGGCGGATCTTGCCCGCGACGCGGTCCTCCGTGCAGCGGCAGATGATGCGCAGCTTCGGGTTGAGCATGCGCGCGGAGACGACGACCAGCAGGTTGTCCTTGTCGTGCGCAATGCAGGCGGCGAGGCCTGCAGCGCGGTCGATGCCGGCCGCGTGCAGAGTGTCGTCGTCGGTCGCGTCGCCCGTGACCGAGGGGAACTCGACGCCGACCTCGGTCTCGAGGCGCCGGATCAGCTCTTCGTCCTCGTCGATCGCGACGAAGGGCCGCCGCGTCGCGACCAGCTCCTTGACGATGTGCTCCCCGGTGGAGCCGACGCCGCACACGACGTAGTGGTTGTTCAGCTTGGCGATCTTCTTGTTCATCCTTCGGTCCCGGAGCAGGTCGGCGAGGTGGCCCTCCACCATGAACGCCGTGAGATTGGAGAAGAAGTAGAGAAAGCTGCCGACGCCCGCCAGCAGCAGCACGATCGTGAAGCCGCGCCCGAGCGGGTTGTTGGAGAGATCGATCGTCTCGCCGTAGCCGACGGTGGTGAGCGTGATCACCGTCATGTAGACCGCGTCGAGCAGCCCGTACTGGGGGCCGGCGAGCACCCGGTAGCCCACCACACCGATCGCGAAGACGAGCCCGATCATCCCGAGCGTCCGGCCCAGGGCCAGCAGGCCCACGCGAATTGTCGGGTCGTCCGGCCGGCTCATGGCGACTAGCTTGCCAGCTCGCCTGCGGGAAGGGAACGCACGGCGGTCTCGCTCAGCTGGCGTCCAGCCGCCGCATCGCCCACTTCACGAAGTCGGCTTCCGTCACGATGCCGACCAGCTCGCCTCCCTCGACGACGGGCAGGCAGCCGTTCTTGTTGTCGAGGATCTGCCGCGCCGCTTCGATCGCGGGCGTGTCGGGGGTGACCGTGCGCAGCTCCGTGGACATGATCTCGTCGACGAGCACCGTCAGCACGCGCTCCTCGCCGGCTTTGATCGTCACGGCCTTCGCGAACAGTCGGGCCTGTGCGCGCAGCAGGTCGCGGTGCGTGACGAGTCCCACCAGGTCGCCGTCCTTGACGACCGGCAGGTGGCGTACCCGCGAGCGCTTCATCAAGCCGCCGGCGAGGTCGACCGGTTGCCCCGCGGTCAGGGTGGCGACGTTGCCGCTCATGATCTCTCGGACCTTCGTGCTGTCCATGGTTCCACTCCTCCGTGCCCCGTTGATCGGCGACGTCCCGATTACGGAGCAAGAACCGGGCCGCCGGAGTCGCGCCGTGCCCACGGTCGCGGCGTGGTTGGCAAAAGCTTCCGGCGTCCGCGGGTTGGCGTGCGGCTTGCTTCGGATCGGGTCGATGACCGTCGCACCCCGACGGGCGCGCAACGACTGCGCAAAAGCTTCATACGCCTCGCCGCCGACGAAGCGCTTGCGCGACCAGGAGGGACGCCATGGCAAGACCAAGCACCGCCGCCGACATCATGACCACCGAGGTGCTGTCCGTCGACGACTCACAGAGCATGCAGTCCGTTGCGGAGATGCTGGAGGTCTTCCGCTTCAGGCACATGCCCGTCACCGACGACGGGGGGCTGCTCGGCCTGCTCTCACAGCGGGACGTGCTGCGGGCCAGCGCCAGCAGCGCCTCGCCCAGGCATGACGCGGAGGGCGACTTCCTCGGCCAGACCCTGCGCGTCAAGGACATCATGTCCACCGACCTGCACACCGTGCGGCCCGACACGCCGCTCGAGGAGGTCGCCAAGCTGATGCACGGTCACAAGCACGGCTGCATCCCGGTCATCACGGGGCACAACACGCTGGTGGGTCTGATCACCGAGGCTGACTTCGTTCGGCTCGCGATCGATCTGCTGCGGACGAGCTGACGGCGACACGCTGGCGATACCGACATGGTCACGCTCCCCGTCGGAGTCGCGCTTGCGGGTCCGGCGATCGCGTTCACGCCGCATGGCACGAGCTTCGATGCGGCGGTGGCGATCACGCTGCCCTACGATGGCGAGCCGGCGAGCCCGATCATCCTGCGGCTGGACGACTTCGACGACGACACCTGGGAGGTGGTCGACGGGGGCGACTTCGCGGGCGGCGAGGCCACACTCGACGTGATGGGCTTCAGCATCTACGTCGTCGGCGACGGGCCGGACGGCACGCCGGGTGACGTCGACCTGGAGGCCGACTGCATGCAGTTCTGTATGGACAAGCAGTCGCTCGGCTGCGCCTCCGAGCCGGCGACGTGCATGGGCGAGTGCCTCAACGACGGGCTGTGCCTACGGAGCCTGCGAGAACCTCGACCTGTAGCCAGCCAACCCGGGCCGGCGTCGCTGCGCACCACGGACATAAAATGCTACTGTCACAGTTGCGAGGGGACTCTGACGACAGCTGGAGCCAAATGTCCGAAACCAAAGACGAATGTAGCCACAAGAGCAACTGCGAGATGTACGAGCTGCTCACCCTGAGCGGTACGCTGAAGACCTGGCAGACCCGCTATTGTAATGCTGATTACAGAGCCTGCGCGCGCTTCGATGCGGCCTCTGCGGGTCGGCCGGTGGCCCGCAACCTGATGCCCAACGGTCAGCACCTCAAGCTCGCGGGCGGTAGCTAGATGTACTGGGAGTTCTGGATTGGAGGCGCCGCCCTGATGGCGGTCGCGATGGGCCACTGGTTGCTGGTGGGCAGGCTGATGGCCGTGTCCGGGCGCTTCACCGCGCTGGTCAACTCGCTGCGCTTCGACACCGAGCCCGAGCCCGAGATGAGCCAGGAGCAGCTGCTCGAGGCGATGCGCGCGGCGACGCGCGAGCAGTTCGGTGACGCGTCGATAGACGACGACGCCGAAGACGCCCAAGACGCCGAAGACCAACCCGCACCGTCGCCGGTCGTTGCCGGCTCGCGCAAGCAGCCCCAGAGCACCCTGACCCACGCGCTGTTCCTCGCGTGTCTCGTCGTCGGCGGCATGCTCGCGGCCGTCAGTAACGGGGGCGTGCAACCCGCCTACGTGTTGCACAGCAGTGTGTTCCCGCAGGTGTTCGGCAGCGATCCGCTGACGTCCGCCGTGGTGCTGCTGGCCGGTGGCGTGTTGATCGGCTTCGGCACGCGCATGTCCGCCGGCTGCACCTCGGGTCACGGGCTGTGCGGCGTCAGTCGCTTCCAGCCGGGCAGCCTCGCCGCCACGGCCGCGTTCTTCGGCGCGGGTATCGTCGTGTCGCTGCTGCTCGGAGGCATGCTGTGAGGGACCTACTCGGTACGATGGTCGTGGGCCTGGGCTTTGGCTTTGCGCTGAGCCGCATCGGCTTCTCCTCGTGGGACGAGGTGCACCGCATGTTCACGTTCGCGGACCTGCGCCTGCTGCTCACGTTCGTGGTCGGCGTCGTGGGGCTGGGCGTCGGCTGGCAGCTGGTGCAGCGCACGGTGAGCGAGCCGCTGAAGTGGCCGGACCGGGCCATCCACCCGGGCACGCTCACCGGCGGCGCCCTGTTCGGTGCCGGCTGGGCGATCACGGGCGCCTGCCCCAGCATCGCGCTGGTGCAGCTCGGCGAGGGTCAGCTGATGGCGATGTGGACGCTCGTCGGCATCTTCGTCGGCAACTACGTCTACTCGCTCGCCCACGAGCGCTACTTCCGATGGGACCTCGGCAGCTGCATCGATGACTGAGCGCTAGCGCGCTCGTGCGCAGGTGCACCCGTGACGGCGAACCCTCACGCGTCGAGCGAGCGCCCGGCCAACAGTGTCTCTGTGCACCGCCAGAGCACCTCGCCGTACGCGTCGTCGTCGCAGCTCGGGTGGGGCCGCAGCGACAGCAGCCGCGCGCGGCGCTAGAGGTCGAGCGCCTTGGTCGCCGCCGCCCGAACGCTCCCGAACGCTTAGCAGTCCTGTTCGGCGCGCGCCTTGAGTGCTTCGGCCATCGCCTCGAAGCCCCGCAGCATCTTGTTGCCGTAGAGCGCGCGCACCACGGGCGTGAGCCAACCGCACAGCCGGTCGTCGGTGACGTAGCGGGTCGTGCCCTCGTCGATCGGCTCCAGCGTCTGCAGTCGGTTGGTGGTCAGCAGTGAAGCTGCGCCCATCGTCATGCCCCAGCAGATGCGCCGCCCCTCGACCACCGAGTTGACGTACTCGACCTGCGTGATCGACCACGGGTTGAGCATGCGCACCTCCATCGTCACCGAGGCGCCGTCGTCGAGCGAGCCGTCCACCGTGGCCGTGAACGGATTCCACTGCGGGTAGCTCGTGAAGTCCGCCAGCACGTCCCATACGCGCTGCTGCGGCGCGTGGATGTCGACCGACGCCCGCACCGACATGGGGAAGCGGTCCGACATGGGGAAGCGCGACGGTGGCGGCAGCGACTCGGGGTCCATGGCGCCGGCAGCATACAACGGGCCGCCGCTCAGCGGGCGGTGACCGCGATGCCGTGCACGATCGCCTGGGCCTTGGCGTCCAGGTTGTTGCTGTCCGACTTGATGCCGATCGCCTGGATGCGCGGCGCGGCGCGCCCGAAGGCGCGGCGGTAGTCCTTGGCGAGGTTGCGCTCGATCTCGATTCGGCGCCCCAGCTGCGCGCGTCCGCCCGCGACGACCATGTACTTCACGTTGTCGAAGCGCTCGGACGTGATCGCGCGGCCCTTGATGGCGGGGTTGCCGAAGGCGTAGGCGATCGAGTCGGGCGGGGAGAAGAGACCACCGCCGCGATCGAAGACCACGAAGATGCGCAGCGCCGAGTCCTCCGTGTCCTTGCGTCGCAGGTCCGCGCCGCGGGGGTGCTGCTTGACCTCGAAGCTGAAGCGGAGGATCGGCGTCGCCTTCGGGTCGATGCTGACCTTGCGCCCCACGAGCGTCGAGTCGTCGTCCTGGTAGGTGTGCAGCGCGCCGTTGCGGAAGCGCCAGCTGTCCCAGCTGCCGCGCTGCTCTTCCCAGCCGCCGGACTCGAAGAACTTCGCGGCCGGGCCGTCCTTCGCGGGCGGCTTGAAGCTCCAGCCAGCCCCGGCCTGCGCCGCCGTCGCCACCAACGCGAGGCATGCGGCCGTGAGTGCGACCGCGCGGGCGATCTTCGTGGGAGGCGCAAACACCGAATCCCAAATCTGGACCGAGACCGCCGTTCGCACAAGGGGTTGCGGTATCTGCGTGGCCGCGCTGCCCACTCGACGGGCCTTTTCGCCCGCGAATGCCCGCGTGTGACACCCATCGTTCGGGTGCGGCCGTGTGGCCTCAGGTCTGCACGGCGGGGATGACCTCCTCGATCAGCCGCCGGCTCTGATCGAAGAGCTCGTCGTCGCCGGCCGCGATCGGGATCAGCACGAGCTTCTCCGCGCCGGCGGCCACGAACTGCCGGCAGCGCTCGATGATCTCCGCGGCGCCGCCGATGGCGTAGTAGTCGCGCGGGTCGAAGCCCTCGGGCACCGGCAGCCGCGCCTTCGACAGCGCCTGTGCGAGCGGCTCGTCCCAGCTGCCAAACCGGTAGCCGAAGCTCGCGCCATAGTGGTCCTCCGCGATCGTGCGGCCGTGCTGCACGAGCTCGGCCTTGATCGACGCGATGATCGGCTCGACCATCGCCGGGGTCCGCAGGCCGCCGAGCCAGCCCGTGCCGAGGCGCGCCGTGCGGCTGATGGCGGCCTTGCTGTGGCCGCCGATCCACAGCGGCAGCGTCTTCTGCACCGGCCTGGGACTGATCGTGCAGCCGCTGTACTGAAAGAACTCGCCCTCGAAGCTGACGTCCTCTTCGCTCCACAACAGGCGCAGCAGGGTCAGCAGCTCGTCGGCGCGTCGGCCGCGGCCCTTCGTCGCGCGCGAGGTGGCCGCAAACTCCGGCGCGCGCCGGTCGCCGATGCCGAAGCACGGCAGCAGGCGCCCATCGCTGAGGTAGTCAATCGTCGCACACTGCTTGGCCAGCACCAGCGGGTCACGCGTGCTCGCCACCACCGCGTTCATCCCGAACTTGATGCGGTCGGTGGCGCCGGCGATGGCGGCCATCGTGCTCATCGACTCGAGGAACGGGCGGTGGGAGACGAGGCGGTCGGTCTGCCACACCGAGTCCACGCCACCCTCCTCGAGCGCGTCGACCCAGCGGAAGAACGCTTTGCCACTCGAAAACGGCAGCGCCCCGATCCCCGTGCCTACACGAACCACCATCGACCCCACCGATAGCATGGGGGAGCGAGAAAAATGCGCCGTGACATGCAACTATCGACGCACCGGGCTGTTTAGCCTGCACAACCCGCCAGTCGCGGGTGCGGAGGAACTGGATGCGACTCTTGACCTTTCTTTGGCTCGCTTGCGGGCTTCTTCTCACCGGTTGCAGTGACGACACGAGCTCGGGCGGGGACGGCGACGACGGCGGCAGTGACGACGTCAGCGGCGATGGCGACGGCGACGGCGACGGCGACGGCGATGGCGACTCCGCCTGGATGCCGCGCGACTCCGGTGTCCGGGGCGGCGACGCGGGCGTGCAGGACTACAGCGACCGGGAGTGCACGCTGCTGCTGGGCCTGCGCGATCCCGACGAGCTGCCCGTATGCGCCGCCGAGACGCTCGAGTGCATCGAGGCGTGCACGCCCGAGCAGGACGGCTGTGAGGACGGCTGCACCGGGGCCGACCCCTCCGCGGGCAACTCCGAGGGCCTCGACTGCGATGGCTGCGTGATCTTCGGGCTCTTCCAGTGCATGTCCGACGGCGGCTGCGGCGATGAGACCAACGCCTTCTTCTGTTGCTTCGAGGACAAGTGCCTCGGCGCCCCCGACAACTGCGCGGAGGACGAGTGTGGCGACCTTCTGGAGGGGGTCTTCGGGTGCGGCATCGACAAGTCGCCCGAGTGCTTCGAGTACACGGGTGACCACAACGCGGAGTGCTTCGCGGCGCCCGACGTGGACGCCGGGAGCTGACAGTGCGCCGCGCAACGTCACCCTGGCTCAGGCTGCTCGCACTGTGCGCTTGCCTGGCGTCGCTCGCGTGTGCGGGCTGCGGTGACGGCGGTGATGACGGGCCCGGTGACGGCGAGCCCGGCGAGCCCGGCGACGGGACGGACATGGGCGTGGAGCCCGGCGCGCTCGAGGACACGCACGCGGTCATGCTCACGCCGACCGAGCACCTGCTGCGCGCGTCGATGGCACTGCGCGGCATGCGCCCGGCGCCGGATGAGCTCGAGGCGGTCGCGGCGGACCCGGACGTCCTGCCGTCGATTGTCGACTACTACCTCGGTACCGACGAGTTCGGCGCGACCATCCGCGAGATGCACGCCGAGGCGCTGCTGATCGGCGTCGACCCGGTCGCCTACCCCGCGGGCTTTCCGCCGGTGGGCGTGCTGTCGGGCATGACGATGCAGGAGCTCAACGGACCGCTCGTGGAGTCGCCGCTGCGCCTGATCGAGCACGTCGTCATGAACGACCTCCCGTACACCGAGATCGTCACGGCCGACTACGCGGTGGCCGACAGCACCGTGGCCACGGTGTGGGGTATGGACTACGACGACGGCGCCGGAGGCTGGCAGCAGACGCACTACACCGACGAGCGACCGATGGCGGGCATCCTGTCGGACTCCTTCGTCTTCACGCGCCACTCCACGACGCTCTCCAACAAGAGCCGCGGCCGCGCCAGCGTGATCGCGCGCGCCCTGCTCTGCTACGACTTCCTCGACCGCGACATCCCGATCGACTCCAGCATCGACCTGGCCGACTCGGACGCGGTGACCCAGGCTGTCAAGGACAACCCCGCCTGCGTCAGCTGCCACCAGACGCTCGACCCGCTGGCGGCCTTCTTCTCGCGCTACTCGCCGATCTACGTGCCGCAGGACATCACCGAGTACCCGTTCGAGTTCTACACGCCGGGCTACGCGTCGGTGCTGAGCGTCACGGACGAAAACTACTTCGGCATCACGGGCGGCGACATCCACGACCTCGGTCTGATGATGTCGCAGGACCCGCGCTTCAGCGAGTGCGCGGTCCGCCGCTTCTACGGGTTCCTCACGCAGATCGACGCGGGCGACGTGCCGATCGCCGAGCTGTCGGCGATGCAGGACGTGCTGCTCGACGGCGACTACGACGCCAAGGCGCTGGTGCGCGCGATCGTGCTGTCGGACGGCTTCCGCCGCTCCCACGCGCTGCCGGAGGCAAGCGACGAGCAGGCCGATGCGCTGGTGGGCATGCTCAAGACGCGCCCCGAGGCGCTGGCGCGGATGTTCGAGGACCTGACGGGCTTCGAGTTCCGCACCGACCTGCCCTACGACATCGGCGGCGGGGCGGCGGTCGGTGAGATCGACCTGATGAACGACGCCTTCTTCGGCTTCAAGGTGCTTTGGGGCGGCACCGACTCGGGCAGCGTCACGCGCCCCAGCCACACGATGAGTGCGACCAGCGCGCTGGTGATCTCGTCGCTCGCATCGCGGGCGGCTGACCACGTCGTGGGGCTCGACTTCAACTTGCCGCGCGAGCGCCGCTACCTCATGCGCGACATCGACGACGACCAGCGCGACGAGGCGGACGTGCGCGCGCAGCTCTCGGCGCTGCATCTGCGGCTCTACGCGGTCGATGCCGCGACGGACTCGCCCGAGGTCGACGCGAGCTACGGGCTGTTCGCGGCCGTGCTGCAGGACTCGGACAATGTGCGGCGCGCCTGGCGCGTCACGCTGCACGCCATGCTGCAGGACATCCGCATGGTGTACTACTGAGGAGATGGCGATGAAGGACGAGCACACACGCTTCGCGCTCACGCGCCGCCGTCTGCTGCAGGGCGGCGCCGCGGCCGCCGCGGTCGCCGCATCCGGCACGCTGCTACCGCCCACCCGCGCCCTCGGTGCCGGCAGTGCGCGCAAGCTTGTGGTGATCGTCAACTCGGGCGGCTGGGACACGACCTACGCGCTCGACCCCAAGCCCGGCCTCGCCACCGTCGACGCGCCGGACGGTGACGTGCAGATGTTCGGCGGGCTGCCGATCTACACAGACCCGTCGCGGCCTGCGGTCAGCGAGTTCTTCACGCGCTACGCCGACCGCGTCGCGCTCATCAACGGACTGCAGGTGCGCTCCTTCGTGCACCCCGACTGCCTCAAGCGCATCCTCACCGGCAGCCCGTCGGAGACGACCGCCGACATGGCCGCGGTGACCGCCTTCGAGCATGCCGCCGACCTGCCCGTGCCGTACCTCGCGCTCGGCGGGCAGGCGCGCAGCGGACCGCTGGCGGCGATCACCGGTCGCACGGGGACCACGCACCAGCTGGCGGCGCTCGTCGACCCGGCCCAGGCCTACGGCGGCGATGGCCTGATCCCCGACCGCGGCGTCGACCCCAGTGTCGAGGAGGCGGCGCTCGTGCGCGACTACCTCGAGGCCAGCGCCGAGCGCCTGCGCGCCACGCGCGGGCAGCGCGGCTACAACCAGCGGCGCGTGCAGGACTTCATCAGCTCGCTGACGCGCGCGCAGCAGCTGGTCGGCTTCTCGGAGGAAAACGATCTCGGCGAGCGCAACTACACGCTCGACCTCGACTTCCAGATCCCGCTGGCGGTGCGCGCGCTCAAGGACGGCCTGAGCCACAGCGTGCTGCTGCAGACGGACAACTGGGACACCCACCAGAACAACGCACAGCAGTCGATGCTGCACGAGTCGCTGTTCGGCTCGCTCAGTACACTGGTGCAGGCGTTCGACGACGCGGGCACCTTCGACGACACGCTCTTCGTCGTGCTCTCCGAGATGGGGCGCACGCCGCGCCTCAACTCCGACGGCGGCAAGGACCACTGGCCGGTCACGAGCGCGATGATCTTCGGCGGTGGCGTGCGCGGCGGGAGCGTCTTCGGCGCGAGCAGCGACGAGCTCGATGCGCTCTCGGTCGACCTGTCCACGGGTGAGGCCGACGCCGGCGGCAAGCAGCTTGCGGCGGCGAACTTCGTCGCCGGTATCTACAGCGCCCTCGGTGTGGACCCCGAGCCGCACCTGCCGGGTGTGCAGCCCTTCGATGCCTTCTGTGCGTAGCCTCCTGACCGCATGCGTGCTGGTGGCGCTCTGCGCCTGCGGCGACGACGCGACCGGTGGTGACGCCGACGCTGGTCTGGGCGTGGGCGCGGACGGAAGCGGCGGCGGCGCGTCGGCCGAGCCGCTCGACCTCGAGGGCCCCTGGGAGAGCTTCGCGCAGCGGCCGTGCCCGCCCGACAGCATCCTGACGTGGGAGAACTTCGGTGCGTCTCATCTGCTGGCGCACTGCACCGGCTGCCACGGCCGCGGGCGCATCGGCGATGAGCGCTCGGGCGCACCGATGGACATCACGTTCGACGACCCGCCCAGTGTTCGCGAGCATGCCGACCGCATCTGGGCCCGCGCCGCCGATCAGAACGACACCATGCCGCCCGTGGGCGGCCCCGACGCCGAGCAGCGAAGGCTCTTCGGTGAGTGGATCGCCTGCGACGCGCCCACGCGCTGAGCGGCCGCGCACAGTCGTCAGAAGCGACCGCGCAGCTGGAGGCCCGCGCGGTCGGGCGTGATCACGGGGGCGAGCACGAGGCCGTCGTCGGCGCGCTGCTTCACCTCCCACGCGAGGACCGCATCGAGCACGGGTGCGCTCAGCGTCATCGCGCCGCCGATCAACATCATGACCCAGGCGGTGTCGCAGTCGATGGCCGGGTCCTCCGACTCGCCGCACTCGGACAGGAGGTTGGCGAATCCACCGAGCGTGAGCAGCGCGCCCGTCGTGCGGTAGAGGCCACTGCCCACGGCGAGCCGGGTGTTCCCGTGGATCCCGTGGATGACCGCCGGCGCGAGCGCGTAGCCGGCCAGCCCCACCAGGGCGAGCTCTGGTGACCCGTGGGACCCGACCGTCAACACCAGGCTGACCGACAGCACGTCGGTGACCAGCGTCTGACCCCCGTACCACGCGTGCTCGACCGGCGGCGGTTGCGGCTCGAACCCCGGCGGGTGCTCGTCGTCGGCGGGCCGCCTCGCGGTCCAGAGGTGCCGCGACGGGTCGTCCGAGCTGGCAGGCGCATCCGCGCTTGCGCCCTGCGCGTGGGTCGACGTGGGCACCGCGCCTGCGAGCACCCCGAGCACCGCGGCCATTCCGGTCACCGCGGCCATTCCGGTCATTTGTGTCGGTTGCACCCGCGGCGGTCGTGGAGTGGGCCCCGGGCGCACGATCTGTGACCCGCACGGCACAGCACACAGCGCGGTTTTCTGGCGGCGTTGGGCGCCCACTGTTGTGCGGTGCGCCTGCACGCGCTCGGTGGTGCATTATCCGTGCCGCCCACCGATGGGCGTGGCGACTAGAAGCGTCCGCGCAGCTGCAGACCGCCGCCGCCGCGATCGGACGACGTGACGTCGAGCTGCAGGGCGCCGGTCTGCGACCATCGCCGCGGTGACCGCTGTCCGCGCGTCCCGCCGTCGCTGGCGAGCGACAACGCGGCGTGAAGTATCTGCAGGCCGCCGACGGTTGCGTAGAACAGGCCGAGGTCCCGCGTCCGGGGGTTGCCGAGCTCGTGGGCGGCGATCGCGCCGGTGCCCATCCCGACCACCAGCTGGGCGCCGGCCCAGTCGTCCGGATAGGGCTCGTCGCGGATCGCACGGCCGAGGGCCGCACCGCCAAACACCACGGCCGCGCCGGCGACCACGGTAGGCAGCACCAGCTGCCCCAGCCCCGAGTCGCCCGCGTCGCTGTTGAAGCTCGCCTGGGCGGTGGTGGGAAGCGACGCCAGGGACAGCAGGCACAGCATGGACAGCAGGGTCAGCGCCCCCCTCGGGGCGATGTGGAAACGTGATCTCGGCACGGTGGGCTCCTTTCGACGACTTCACCTTGCGCCCACGGCGCCACCGTGGCCCTGGCGCCGCGGGCCACAGGTGTCGGTTCTGGGGTCACGCCCCGTCCGGGCTGCGATCGGTGCGCTCACTCCGCCGGACGCGCTCAGCCCGCCGCGGGCAGCTGCGGGAGTGCGGCGTCGAGCGCGTCGAGGATCTGCGGGACCTCCGACAGCGCATTGGGCCAGTGGGGGGCGAAGCGCAGCTTGCCGTCCGGGGACGAGCACAGCACGCCCAGGTCACACAGTGCGGGCGCCAGCTCGTGGGCGTGGATGGCAGCGGGCGGCTCGAGCGACAGGATGCCGGAGCGGCGGGGCGGGTCGGGCGCGCGCAGTGAGCGGAAGCCGCGCTCGATCAGCGGCGGCTCGAGCGCGTCGTGGTAGCGCTGGATGTGATCGAAGATCGGCTCGATGCCAAGCTCGAGCAGCAGCTCGACCGAGGCGCCGAGGGCGGCGAACGCTGCCATGCCGACCATCCCGGTCTCGAACACCGCCGGCTCGGCGACCAGCGCGCGGTCGTAGCGCAGGTGGCCCGGTCCCTCGAACAACATGTCGGTGGCGCCGGCGTAGCTCATCGACCCGACGTACGCGGGCCGTAGCGCCGCCATCGCCTCGGGCCCCGCGTAGAGGAAGCCGGCCCCGTCGATGCCCATCAGCCACTTGTGCGAGCCGCTGACGATGAAGTCGACGTGCCGGGCCGCGGCCTCGAGCGGCACCGCGCCGCAGGCCTGCACCGCGTCGACGCAGCTCAAGACGCCGAGTGCACGGCAGCGGCGACCGATCGCCTCGATCGGCATGCGCAGCCCGCTCTGGAACTGCACTGCGCTGACCGCGAGCAGGCGCGGCCCCCGCGACAGCGCGGCCTCGAGTGGAGCGTAGTCGGGGCCCTGTGCGGCGGCGAAGGGTGCGACGTCGAGGAATTCCAGCTGCAGCTCGAAGCGCTCGGCGACGCGCTGCCACGGGACCACGTTGCTCGGGTACTCGCCGCGCACGACCACGATGCGATCACCGCGCCGCCACGGCACGCTCCAGGCCACGTGATTGAGGCCGACCGAGGTGTTCGGCACGAAGCCGATGTCCGAGGCCTGGCCGCCGACGAGCTCGGCGAGCCTGGCGCGTAGCAGCTCGCGCTGCGTCTCCCAGTCCTCGAATGCACCCGTGCCCCGGGACGACAGATCATCGACCGCCGCGCGGGCCGCCGCACGCACGGGATCGGCCGGCGCTGCGATGGCGGCGTGGTTGAGGTACGCGACCGCGGACAGCGAGCTGAACAGGCTGCGGTCACCAAGCTTGGGCGCACTCTGCGGTTCGGTTGACACGGGCCTAGCCTAGCGCTGCCATGGCGTGTGCGTGAACACGACCGACAGGCCCGCGACTCACAACTGCACGAGTCAGAGCTCGCCCGCCGAGTCGCTCGTCGAGGGCATGCCCTGCCCGTCGCGCTTCTGCCCCTGAGGGTGGCGGCGTCCCATTTCTGCCCGAATGCTCACCTTTTGGTGCGCATTGCGGGCGGGGGCATCCATATTCTGGTACATCCAGGATGTTGCGTATGGGTTCGTCATTGCTTGATTCCTGCCGGTTTGGGCTGCTGGCCGTCGTGCTGATCGCTACCGCGTGTGCGGAGGGGACCGAGTCCCCGCCCGTGGCCGACGGCGGTACAGGCACCGGTGGCTCCAGTGGCAGCACGGGCGGTGTCACGAGCACGGGCGGCACCACGAGCACGGGCGGCACGACCAGCACGGGCGGCACGACCAGCACGGGCGGCACGACCAGCACGGGCGGTACGACCAGCACCGGCGGCGACGACACCGGCAGCGGCGGCGACATGGGCAGCGGCGGCGATGACATGGGCAGCGGCGGCACGCCGCAGCCGATGGTCGACTGTGATGTCGACAACCCCTGCCCCGGGGGCGACACCTGCTGCAACGACGTGTGCATCGACACCAGCGCGGACACCGCGAATTGCGGCGCCTGCGGCACGACCTGTGCGGGCGGTGAAGAGTGCTGCAACGGCGCCTGCACCGACACGACGAGCGACGCCGACCACTGCTTCGGCTGCGGCATGGCCTGCGCCGGCGGCGAGAGCTGCTGCGACTCCACGTGCATCAACCCGGCGAGCAACGCCCAGAACTGCGGTGGATGCGGCATGGCCTGCGCCGGCGGCGAGGCGTGCTGCGATTCGACGTGCCGCGACGTGCAGTCCGACGTGAACCGTTGTGGATCCTGCAACAACAGCTGCGCGGGTGGCGAGCTGTGCTGCACCGGCTTCTGCGCGGACCCGACCGTCAACGGCAACCACTGCGGCGGCTGCGGCATGAGCTGCGGCGGGAGCGAGGACTGCTGCAGCAGCAGCTGCCGCGACGTCGTATCCGGGGTGAGCGACTGCGGCGGCTGTGGGATCTCCTGTGCGGGCGGCGAGGTCTGCAACCAGGGTTCCTGCTGCCCGCCCCTCGACGGCGGCGCATGCCAGGGATGCGGTCTGATCGACGACAACTGCGGCGGCAAGGTCGACTGCGGGCTGTGCGCGGACGGCGCGACCTGCGACGCCCACGAGGACTGCGTGAGCGGCAACTGCAACAACAACGTCTGCATCAGCTGCGTGGACGGGCTGCAGAATGGTGGCGAGTGGCGCGTCGACTGCGGCGGCGGCGGCTGCCCCGGGTGCCCTGCCGGCGCCGAGTGCCGTGAAAATGCCCACTGCGCCAACGGCTGCAACTGCGGGCTCGCCGGCCTTTCCTGCCTCCTGGGTGGCACCGGCAGCTGCAGGTGATCAAGGCGCAGCGCAGCGACCGCTAGCGCGCGGGCGTCGATGGTGGCGGTGTGCCGACGTCCGCGGCGGTTAGATTGACGCTGTTTTCGGCTCGCAGTAGCGTGATCCGTCCCCGTCCGGTCGCGGGATCAGGACAGCATGAGCTCCGGATCCTTCCTGCAGAGAGGCGTCGTGATCATGGTCGGCAACGGCCTGGTGGCGCTGGTCGGGATCGGCGCACTGCGCGTCTACACCGAGCTCGCGCCCCAGGCGGTCTACGGCGCCGCGAGCCTGGTGCTTGGCGCGCTGGTGCTGGGCACCCAGATCATTCTGCAGCCCGTCGCCCACACGCAGCTGCGCTACCACAGCGAGGCGCTTGCCGAGGGGCGTGCCGACAGCTTCACCGCCGAGGTCCTGCGCTGGTCGCTGCGCGGCGCGGCCGTGCTGATCGTGTGCTCCGCCATCGCCACCGGCCTGTGGTCGCTGCAGGATGGGGCGCCGGCGGCCCTGCCGATGTTCGTGGCCACCACCGTGTGGTTCATCGTGTATGCGATCTATGGCGCCATGCTGTCGCGGCTGCACGCCGAGCAGCAGATGCTCCGGTTCATGGGGATGCGCCTCGGCGAGGCCGTGCTCACGGTCGTCGCCACTGCGCTGCTGCTCGGCGCCTCCCTGCGGCCGGAGTCGTTCGTCTTCGGTCGCGGGGTCTCGCACCTGCTCGTGTTGGCCGTCGCGCTGCTGCTGGTCCCCTGGCCGGTCCTCGCGCTCGGCCGTCGCTGCATTCGCCTGCTCACCGGCCGTCCCGGTGGCGACCAGCGCGTGGCGCAGCGCTTCCGCGAGCGCCTGTGGCGCTATGGGGCCCCCTTCGTTCCCCTGAGTTTGTTGGCGTGGTTCGCGCACACCGCCGACCGCTACATCCTCGCCGCCGTACTCGACGTCGAGGCGGCGGGCCAGTACATCCCCGTCTTCGCGATCGCGAGCGCCGGCTTCATCATCGCCAACGGTGCGGTGGGCGACATGTTTCGCCCGGCGCTGTTTGAGGCCGAGAGCGCTGACGACCATCGTGGAGCCAACCGCATCTTCCTGTCATGGCTCGGCAGCTACGCCGCGATCAGCTTCGTCGGCCTCGGCGCGCTGCTGTTTCTGCACGAGTGGGTCGCCCTCGTGACGCTGGCGGAGCCCTACCGTGAGGGCGCGGGTATCCTGATGATCTGGATCGCCGGTGGCTACGCGATCAGCGGCTTCACGATGGCGTTCGAGAACAGGCTCTTTTCGCTGGAGCGTTCGTCGAGCGTGCTCGCGCCGCAGGTGGTCGGCGCGGTCGCCAATGTCGTGCTCACATTTACGCTCGTGCAGCACAGCGGCCTCGTGGGGGCTGCCCAGGGCAGCTGCGGCAGCTTCGTCCTGCAGTTCATCGTCACCGCAGCGATCCTGTGGCGTGCGTTGCGCGCCCGTCGCCCGGCGTCCGCGTGATCGGGGCGTCTACTGTGCGGGGCCGGTCGTCTCGGGCAGCTCCGGTGACGCCTCGCCGCGCTCGGTCTCGCCGTGGACCTGGTACTTGTGGCCGGTCATCGACTTGAGCGCCATGGCGCCCTTCCACTTGAGGATGTTCTTGCCCATGCGCAGGCTCTCCGGGTCGTTGACCGGACTCTTGAGGCCGCCCACGTCGGCCAGCATGATCACCTGCTCGGCCACGGACACGGGACATCCCTGCAGGCGCAGGTACGGCTCGCCCTCCGCCTTCTTGAACACCTTCCGCAGCTTGAGCGCCTTGCCGATGATCGTCTCGTCGGTCGCGTCGTACGGGTCCTTCGTGCTGCGGTCCTTGTACAGACTCTCGACACTCACCGTTTGCCCCCCGAGGTCGCCCTCCCACTTGGCGCAGTCGCCGATGAAGATCACGCGCTCGCCCTCCTTGGCGTTGATCGGCCCCTCGTACGCGCCGAAGACCACGTGCATGTGCGCGATGTCCTCGTCGATGTTCTCGTCGGTCTGACGCAGGATCTCGATCGCCTCCTCGATCGCGCCCGGGCAGCCGCCCCAGCAGTAGCTCGTGTGCTCCTTCTCGGGGGGCGGGCCGGCGTAGGCCGAGATGTGTGTGCCCTCGAAGTAGTCCTCGACGCGGATGAGCCCCGTGCGGAAGCCCTTGGCGCGCGTCTGCGCCTCCTCGAGTGTCACGTCACCGCTGATCGCGATCTCGTCCAGGTTCACGGTGCCGAAGCCACGGTCCGCCGTCAGCTTGATGTGCTCGATGTCGGCGGCGTCGAGCCCGATGATCGCGGAGCACACCGCATCGAAGGCCACGGAGTTGTTGCCCATGATGACCAGGTTCAGGTCGAAGGGGATCGGCGTCAGCATGCGGCCCTCGCCCGCCGTGATGGCGTCGATGGCGATGAACTGCGGCTGGATGATGTACTGCAGGTCCGCGATCTTCTCGTTGAGCCGGTGGTCGTGGTCGATCAGCCGGTGGCGGTCGTCCTGGATGCCGATGTACGCCTTGGTCGAGAACGTGACCGTCGTCCACGGGTGCGCCTTGAACTTCGGGCAGTTGACGAAGAAGTCGGCCTTGGCGACCGGCTCCGGCGTGAACAGGTAGTCGCGCAGCCGCCCCTCGTGGCTCAGCGGGATCTCGACCTGCGGCTCCTCCTCGAAGAAGTAGTGCTTCACGCCGCCGACGCGCTTCACCATCGGCCCGTAGCCCGCGCCCTCCCAGGAGTGGCGCGTCGGGATCGTGATGCCGCAGCGCTCGCCCACCGCAAGCTCCGTCACGTCGCCCTCGTCGCGATCCTTGAGCGCCATCAGCACGCCCTCGGTGAACTCCGGCCGCGTGTAGGCGTGCTGGAAGTCCGGACCGGACGAGACGAGGTTCGGCTTGAGCAACGTGCGGCCGTGGGGTCGCAGGTCCAGCTCCTCGAGGCCCTCCTTGACGATCTCGCGGATCCGCTCCGCGTCGTAGGCGTCGCAGTGGCGGATGATGACCTTGGGCTCTGTCGTGGGCTTCATGGGTGCAAGCTAGCACCCGTGCTCGGGCGGCGACAACCGAGCCACCGTGGACGGTGTCGGATCCCCTACGGAAGATTCGCGGGCTGGACGTCGCCCGCGTCGAGCAGCGCGTCGCTCAGCGCCGACAGCAGCTCGAAGGGCAGGCGCATGTCGCGGTCGGCGATGCGCAACACTGCGACGCCAGCGATCAGCACGGCCCCGTCGCGGCGGCGCCACAGCAGATGGGGCTCGAAGTCGGCGTCTTGCAGGTCGGTCTCGATCTGTTCGCCGGGCGGCGGCGGCACACTCGGCTTCACCGTGGCGCCCCCGTCGATGGCGTCCTCGAAGAACGCGCGCGTCTTCTTCTGGACCGCGGCGGTCGGCGGCCGTGCGCCCAGCTGGGCGATCAGCTCCAGCGCATCGGGTCCGCGGCACCCGTAGAGGTAGCCCGCATCGGCTCCGGTGCGCTCGACCAGCAGCTTCAGCGCGGTGAGTGCCCGCTCGTCGTGCCCGTGGCAGCCACCGAGCAGCGTCTGTAGCTCGCTGACGAAGGTCGGATCGGTCGCGACGTCGTCCGCGGACTCCTTCGCGGCCGCCGCGAGCGACGGGCTGACCTCGATGCGGGCAGCCACCGCGTCGTCCATCAGGCGCTCGTAGCGCGCCAACAGTCCCGGGTGCTGGCCTGGCCGGTACTGGGCCGCCACCCTGCGGGCAGCAGAGTCGAAGGCGCGCATGTCGCCCTGCATGAGCGCGATGCGTGCGCGCGCCTCGTACAGCAGGCTCGCCTGCACGCCCGTGATGCGCTGCTTTCGCACGACCGCCAGTCGCCGGTCGATCCGCAGCACCGCCTCATCGAATGCGCCCGTGTGGGCGATGGCGATCGCGCCCAGCGCCGCGAGCGCGTCGGGGATCGTCACCTGTGCCTGCTCGCGCTCGATCAGCGCGTCGAGCTCGCGCGTCCGCTTCTCGGCCAGCGCATGGTCACCCATGCCGAGCGCCGACTCGATGCGATGGACACTCAGGTGCTGCCATGCCGCGTGCTGCAGCGGCTCGACCAGCGCCAGGCCGTCGCCGAGCAGCGCATCGGCCTGGACGTGGTCGTCGTGGAGGATCTGGTACATGCCCTCCGTCAGCAGCTGCCACGGCTTCCAGCCCGGGTAGAGCGCTGCCTGCTGCTCGAAGTGCGGGCGCAGCTGCCGCAGCGCGATCAGATCGCCGCCCGCGTAGTGCAGCTGGACGGCCCACAGCGCACCGAGTGCGGTGTGCGTGCCGCTCGACTCGCCGAGTGCGAAGAGGTTCCGGCGCGCCTCGGCGGCCCGCGCCTGCGTCCGCTCCCCCTGGGCGAGGTGGTGGACGAAGCGGATCTGGTGGCCGAGGCTGCGGTGGCCGGGGTTGCGCTCGAGTAGGTCCGCCATCGTCAGCGCATCGACGCTGCCGCCGATCGCCTCGTCGATCCCGCGGTAGAAGGCGAGGTTGAGGTGCGTGCGAAAGCGCGTCGGCTCGTCCATGCCGGGCACGGGCTGCGAGGTGAGGTCGAAGAGCTGCCGTCGCAGTGCACCCACCTCCTCGCCACGGACGAGCGAGCGATGGCAGAGCACCACCGTGTCGTGGACGAGCATCGAGGCGGGCGACACGCCGCGCAGCGGCTCCGACAGGGCGAGCAGCTCATCGAAGCGCTCGGTCTGCCAGGTGCGCGTGTAGGATCCGCACAGTGACAGCACCACCGCACCGAGATCGAAGAGCGCGGGCACCGGACCCAGTCCGCGCTCGGCTGCCGTCGTCGCCTCGCGTGCCTCGGTCGCCATCTTCATCATCGCCTCGACGCGCTGGCTCTGCTCGAGCGAGCTATCGATCTCGGGCAGGTAGCACAGCCCGGTGTCGCGCCGCAGCGCCTCGAGCACCGCGGGCGCGTGCTCGGCGAGGCTCGGGTCGGCGATGGACAGCGACAGCAGCGTCTTGCGCCAGCGGTAGCAGACCTCCTGCGAGCGGCCGCCGTCCTGTGCGTACTTCAGAGCGAACTTCGCCAGCTCGATGCCCTCCGGGCTCAGGAAGAAGCGCGTGGTGGGGTTGTCGGGCGCGTCGCGCCACCCGTCGACGCTCGCCAGGCCCGCGCGCTCGTAGGCCCGGTCGGGCTCCCCGGCCTGCAGCAAGTGATGTGCGATCACCGGTGCCGGCGCGCTGCAGTCGTCGTACGCCTCGGCGAGCCGGTAGTGCAGCGCCTGCTTTCCAGCGGTCGACGGTAGGCCGCGGGCGGCGTTGCGCATCAGCGTGTGCGTGAACACCCAGTGGTCGCCGCTCTGCGAGAGCACGCCGGCACGCCGCAGCTCATCGAGCGCGGACGGCACCTGAGCCCCGTCTCCGTCCGGGTCGCCCGCGAGCGCACGGAAGTGGGCCAGCTTCAGCGGAAAGGCGGGCATCGTGAGTGCGATCAGCTGTGCGATCGAGCGCGCCTCGTCGCCGAGCGAGCGCAGCGACAGCTCGAGCGCCCCGTCCAGCCGCTGCGGAAGCGCCAGCTGATCGGGCTCGGCGGGCAGGAGCCAGCGATCCTCCTCCAGACGCACCAGCCCCTGGTCGACGAGGTGCTGTGCCAGGTGCATGCAGATGCCCGCGTTGCCCTGCGAGAGCATGAAGGCCCAGTCGGCGAGCGGCTCGAGGTTGGGCTGCTCACCAAAGATCGAGCGCAGCAGTTCGCCGACCTGCGGCCGACCGAGGTCGCGCAGCACGCCGCGCGCGCCGAGCGCTCCGAGCTGGTGGGCCGCCGAGCCCTCTCGCTGCGCCTCCTCGTGGCGGGCGGAGGCGGCGATCACCACCCGGCTACCGCCACCGAGCGCCGCCAGCTCGATGATCACGGCGGCCGACTCCGTGTCGGCGTGGTCCAGGTCGTCGACGATCAGCAGCACGCACAGCTGCTGGCGCAGCGAGCGGATCCAGCGCACGAGGGAGCGCTGGATGGCGGCCCGCTGGGCCGCGGGCTCGGGGTACTCGACCAGCTGATAGGCGTCCTCGTCGGGCGGCTGCAGCTCCGGCGAGATGTGGGCGAGCACCGCGAGGTACGGCTCGATCGTCTCACCGAAGAACTCAGGCGCGGCATCGCGGAACTGGCGCAGCAGCGACAGCATGGTGGCATAGGGCGCGGTCCCGCAGCTCCTGGCGCGCGCCTGCATGACCAGCGCCCCCACCAGCTTGCCCTCGAGTGCGTGGCTCTCGAGTAGACGCGAGCGCCCGCTGCCCGGCGGGCCCTGCAGTAGGACGCTGCTGCCGCGGCCACGCATTGCGCGCACCATGCGTTTGCGGAAGCTCATCCGAACGTCGTCGCGCCCGATCAGCGACGGCGACACGAGAAAGGACTGGGCGTACTCGACGTCGCCGGCGGGCAGGTCGGCGACCACCTCCAGCCGATCGAGCACCTCGGTGACCGAGTCGGGGCGCGCCGCCATGTCGAGGCTCATCAGCTTGGTGATGAGCTGGTCGAGCGCGCTCGGGATCTCCGGCAGGGTCGCCCCCACGGGCACGGGGCGGCTGCGCCACAGGTCGCGCAGTTGACGCCAGTCGTGTGCAGCGTAGGCGTTGCGACCGGTCAGCAGGAAGTAGCCGAGCGCGCCGAGGCTGTAGAGGTCGGTGCGCCCGTCGATGCGCTGGCCGTGGACCACCTCCGGTGCGACGAAGGGCGGTGTGCCCACCGCATGGTCGCCGGGCCCGAACGGCGTCATCGCGCCAAAGTCGATCAGGGTGGCGCGGCCGTCGTCGTCGAGCCGCACGTTGCGCGGGCTGACGTCGCGGTGCGCGAGCCTGCGTGCATGCAGCAGCGACAGCGCCGTGCAGACGTCGTGCAGCACGGCACATGCCTGCTTCCACTCCATCGGCGCGCACTTGCGCAGGTCCTGCCCGCCGACGAGATCCATCACGTAGAACGGCCCGTGCTCGTCGATGCCGTAGTCGTGCACGGAGACCACGCGCGGGTGGCTCAGCTCCGACAGCACTTGGTACTCGCTGGCGAACAGCGCCTCGGCGCGGCTGCGGGCCGGGCCCTGCGCGATGCTCAGGCGCTTGAGGGCGAGCTTTCGGCCGTCGGTCGGGTCCTCCACCCGGTAGACCTGGCCCATCCCGCCGCGGCCGAGCAGCCCCTCGACCCGATAGCGGCCGATGTGCGTCCCCGGCGATTGCGTGGCTTCACTCATTCAGGGTCGCTGCCATCTTACCAGTGCGGGGGCGCTCCCCACCACGTAGTCATGTCTCGCACTATTCCTTTCAGTGCCCGCATTGCTGGACGCGCGCCGACATGGCGGTTGGGACGCAGGAATGGCGCGAGGCCTGTGTACGGATGCACAGCGCTGGTAAGGTGGGTGGCGTGGCTGATCACCGCACCGCGCTGGGCTGGGCGGCCGCGATCCGGCGCGGCGAGACGAGCTGCGAGCGGGCGGCCGAGCACTACCTGCAGGTGATCGCTGACCGCAACGCCGAGCTCGGCGCTTTCGTGCAGCTGTGGCCCGAGCGTGCGCTACGCACGGCACGGGCCATGGACAGGCGGCTGGCTGCCGGCGGCGGTGCGCCGCTCACGTTCCAGGGCGTGCCGGTGGGCATCAAGGATCTCGACCCGACGCGCGGCGGCTTCACGCGGCTGGGGTCGCGCGCCTTTCGCTACCTGTGGACACCGAACGACGGGCCGGTGACGAAGTGCGTGCGCGCGGCCGGCTTCAACATCATGGGCAAGACGGCGACGTCCGAGTTCGCGATCATGCCGATCGTGGAGACGCAGGTGCACCCGCCGTGTCGCAACGCGTGGGACCCGGCGATCACCAGCGGGGGCAGCAGCGGCGGTGCGGGCACGGCGGTCGCGGCGGGCATGCTGCCGATCGCCCACGGCAGCGACGGCGCCGGCTCCATTCGCATCCCCGCCTCCCTCGGCGGGCTCTACGGCTTCAAGCCGTCGCGCGGTCTGCTTCCGAACTTCTACGGTGCGGTCGACAAGGTCGGCCTCGGGACGGTGAACTGCGTCAGCTGGGACGTGGCGGACGCCGCCGCCTTCCTCGACGGACTGCAGTCGCGCAACTACGCCCCCGACGAGCCACCCGCCGACTCACTGCTGCACGCCAGCCGGCAGTCGCCCGGCAAGCTGCGCATCCGCTACAGCGTCGAGTCGGGTGTGACCGCGGTGCGCCCGGAGGTGGCGGCCGCGGTGCAGGAGGCAGCGGAGCGGCTGCGCGCGCTTGGCCACGAGGTGACGGAGGCGCCGATGCTCGATGCCACGGTCGCAGAGTTCCTTCCGCTGTGGGAGCGCATGGCAGCCAACGTGCCGCTGATGTCGGAGTCGCTCGCCGACCCGGTGACGCGCTTCCTGCGCGTGCGCGGACGCAAGCTGAAGGTGCCGCGCGCGCTGGAGCTCGCCGCGGAGCTCACCGCCAAGGTCGAGGCGTGGTTCGGTGACGCGGATGCCTGGCTCACGCCGACGATCGGGCCCGCCGCCCCGCGCGTGGGGCAGTACGCGGAGCTGGACGGCGAGGCGCGCTTCAACGCGGTTGCGCCGCTCGGCGCGTTCACCGCCGCATTCAACGTCAGCGGTCAGCCCGCGGCGAGCCTGCCCTACGGTCGCTGCGCCCAGGGCCTGCCCTTCGGCGTGCAGCTCGTGGGCAAGCGCATGCAGGACGCGCAGCTGCTCGCGCTCAGCCAGCAGTACATGGCCGCGCACCCGTGGCCGATGCAGCCAAGCTAGCGCCTCGCCTGCGAGCTACTGCTCCAACAGGAAGATGGGGCTCGACCAGGCTGTCTCGCCGTCGTCCTGCAGGACGCGCAGGTAGTAGTAGGCGGAACGGGAGCCGCCGACCGCACGTGGCAGCGCGATGTCCCGCAGCGCATCGGTGTCCTCGACCTCGGCCGATGCGTCCACGGTGTCGAAGGTCAGCTCGCGAAACGTCTCGTTGTTGCGGATGAGGGTCACCTTCTCGACCGTGGACGTGCCGTGCACCTCGAAGGAGAGCGTGCGACTCGTCGAAAGGGGGCTGTCCGCTCCCACACGTAGCTCGTCACCCATCTGCAGCTCGCCCATGCGAAAGTCGACCAGCATGCGCGCGCCCGTCGTCGCGTACACGCGTCGCGACAGCAGCGTGTCGAAGATCGAGTCCTTGTTTCGCTGGGGTGCATATACGGCGGTCACCCCGGCGTTCGCTGGCAGGTCGCCGTGGTCGTCGCTCCCCACGAAACCCAGCCTTCGCCCGTGCGCCAGGAGATCCTGCACGAACACCCGCTCGCCGGGCTGGCCATGCTTCTGCTCCACCGTGCCGTAGGACGGGAAGGGCTGCGGGTTGAGGTAGTACTCGTATGCCCCGTGGAAGGACCGGATCTCCACCAGCCGCTCGTGCATGGACGTGGCGCTGAATTCCGAGATCTGGGCACGCGGGTGGAGGTGCGGGATGGTCAACAGATCGCCCGGCTCGGCTCGCTCCCAGAGGTCCTCGACGAAGAGTCGCCGGCCGTCCTCGATGAAGTAGCTGCCGCGATCGCGGAAGATGACGTTCGTATCGCCGCGTGGGTCGCGGTGCTCGTAGCCGAAGAACGGCAAGACGTCGACGCTCTCGTCGAGGCCCAGGACCTCGTCCTGATAGGCCTCCCAGTCCTCCCGCAACATGTCCACCTGCGGGTCGCGCGGGTCATCGCTCGAGTACGCGCGCGGGTCGTTGTGCTGCCCGTGATCGGTCACCGCCATGAAGTCCAGCAGCGACACGTCACGGGCGTACTTCAGCGCCTCCGCGGCGTTCATGCAGGTCGGCTGATAGTTGCGGGAGTCCCACGAGTAGTGCGTGTGCCAGTGCACCGTCCCCCAGTAGATCGGCCGCTGCTCCCCCACGCGGATCGGGTTGCTCCGGGCGCTGAAGCCGCCCGCAGCGGTGGCGGACAAGCGGTAGATGCCCGGCTCATCGAAGCGCACCCGCAGCAGCCGCACCCCGGCATCCTTCGCGGCCAACTGGCTCACACGCTGCGGCAGTACGGTGACGTGCTCGAGCGGATCGATCGTGATCGCACCTTCGAACGAGAACGTCGGAGCGTCGCTTCCCGTAACGCGGACGATCAGTGGCAGCTCCTCGCCCACGGCCGCCTGCGACGGCAGTATGACCGCCATCTTGGTTGGCGACTGGGTCCCGAAGGCCCACGTGGGACCGGGCAGCGGGACGACATCGCCGTGGGGAGGGTGGAGTCGTGCGGTGAAGGTCGCCGAGCAGGGCCCCGCGAGCGTGTAGTGCGCGCGCATCACATTGGCCTCTTCGATGACGTAGCTAAACGTCAGCGTCTCACCCGCACGCAGGCCGCTGGGCAGTGGCACCCAGAATCGGACAACGCTCGCCGCTTCGCTCGGGGAGCGAGACGAGTAGGCATCGTCCACCCTGACCTGCAGCTGCGATGAGCCCCTCGGCCCTCGGACCGCGGCGTTGGCGGTACCGGGCCTGCGATGGGCGAACGGAATGACCTCGAGCTCCGTGCCCGCCGCGAGCCCGACGCTCGGCGGCTGATAGCTCAGCGTGTAGCGGAAGTCCTCATTCGACTGGACCACGTGCTCGGGGCCGGGCGTGACGGTCACGCTGCCCACGCCGACGTCCAGCGGCCCGCACGCGCCGCTGGTCAGGCATGCAAACGCGACGAAGAGGCTGTGGACACCTGGCTTCAACATGGGTCTCTCCGCGACGCGCTTCTCAACAGCTGGTGTCGTAACAGACGCGGCCGTCCTGTGCGGCGTCGTCATCGCACTGGTCCGCCGTCCGATCGTCGGGGGCGTCCGACGCGCAGGCGGTGAGGCAGCCATCGCAAAGCTCGATCGGATAGGAGAACGGCTCGAAGCCCACGTCGACGTCGTATGTCGTGGTACCGAACAGCTCGATGTCGGCGACGATCGACTGGTCGACGAGTACTGCAAGCAGAGGTGCGTAGTCGGCCGGGATCGCCTGGACGGTGATGGAGGCGATCGAGGGCTCGTCGTTGGGGTTGGGGAACAGGGACACGCCCGTGATCTGCTGGAAGGGGTTCGGGAGGTCGGCATCGAGGAAGTCCAGCGCGTCGCCATCCTTGGTCTTCAGGGTGACCTCGGCCCTGTGCACTTGCAGGATGGCCGGGCCACGGCGGTCGCGCTCGTCGCCTCGATAATAGCTCTGGATGCGGAGGTGCGTCTCGTAGTCGCGCGCGCAATAGCCGGAGCCGCCGCTGATGTCGTACAGGCCGGTGGGTAGGTACGACGCCGAGTCGATGTCGCTCAGGTCGACCTCACAGTCGCCCGTGAGCGGAAGGTTGGCGTCGACGAAGGCGATGGGCTGCTCCTCCTCGGCGCTCGAGAAACAACCCGCGGCCAGGGCCGCACAGCACAGCGCGATGGAGAGAGCACGCATCAGAAGTTGAGCGCTCCCAGATCGGCGAGGCAGGTGGCCACTTCCCCGCAGTCCTCGGCACAGCGCGAACCACTTGCGGCCCCGGCGTCTCGGGAGCCGCCGTCGTCAGACGAGCAGGCGGCGACACCGAGCAACAGCGGCCAAGCGGCTCGCAACAACGTATCGGTCAACAATGTCCGCACAGCTCGGCCGTGAGGCTAGCACGCCCTGTCGCGAAGGGAGCGGCCCCAGGCGGTAGCCAGCAGCATGTGGATGGCACCCGCGCACCACACGCGGGGCGCCGGTGCACGTGGCGCGCGGCTCAGGGGGACAGTGCGAAGCAGTAGATCGCGCCGTAGCCACCGCCCGAGCCGACCCCGTCGCTGCCATCGGGCGCACGGCCGGTGCCGCCGACATCGACCTCCGGGGCGCAGCCAGGCGCGGAGTAGCTCGTCATCCAGTGGGCACCGCCGTTGCCGCCGGGACCGCCGGGACCGCCGCCGGGGCGCGCACCGCGTGGCCACGAGAAGCCGGAGCGCGGCGAACCGTCGGCGCCCACCGCGCTCGTCCAGTCCAGGCACGTCGAGGTTGCCCCCTGGTACAGGCGCCCGTCCTCGCCGCTGCCGGTCATCACGTGGTGGTTGTCGACCTGCATCACACCGTCGGGTGCGTGGTTTGGGATCCCGAACTCGTTGGGCAGATCGTTGATGATCGTGTTGTCTGCGCCCTCGGGGCGCTCATTGAGGAGCGCGTCGGTGTCCATTGCGACGACGCGACCGAGTCGGTCGTACCAGGGACCGGTCCCAACGCGATCGATGGCATCCACGGCGCCACCGGGCGCGGTGTCGCTCACGCTCAGGAACGCGCGCCAGCCCTTGGCCGCCGACCCGGGCATCGAGCCCTCCGCGAGCTCGCTGCAGATCTTGTCCGCGCCCGACAGGCCGTCGGCCTCGCCGTGGCGTAGATCGCCGCCGAAGCCGTCGACGCTGCCCGACAGCTGCTGCAGACCCTCGAGGCTGGTCACGAAGAAGCTAAACGGTTCGAGATCGCTCACCCCGTCGCCATCGCCGCCACCTGAGCTGGCGGTGCCGCCCGAGCCGGTATCGCCGCCCATGCCGCCCGAGCCGCTCGAGCCCGTGCCCCCGCTGCCGCCCGAGGCGCCGCCGCTGCCTCCGTCGACGCCGACGCCGTCCCCGTCGCCGCCTCCGCTGTCGTCGTCATCGCCGCCGCAGGCGCCTAGCGCGCAACACGCCAACATCACAACCCATGTCTCGAAGCACTTGCCCATCGTCATTCACCTCGTCGAGCCCTGCGATGCAGGGAAACCAAAACCAGCCGCTTCACTCGCACCGCATGTCGTCCTGGCACCGCTGCCCGCCCGGACAGCCACTGTCGTCCACGCACGACGTGAGCCCCGGGATCGCCAGCGGGACCTGCACCGCCGCCGTCACGATCAGATCCACCCGATGGCCGCCCAGGGGCGTCGAGTCCATGGTGCGTCGGCTCATGTCGACCACCGGGAACCCGGAGACGCCCAGATCGACCAGACCCATCACGAGCGCGGCACCGATGTCGAGCTCGCCGTCGTCGTCGGTCTCGCACCGGATCGCACCGCGCAGCCCGCCGTGATGGCTGATGTCGACCTCGACGTGGATGCGCGCCGACGGCTCGGAGCCGGCGTCCCAGCGCAACGGCAGCGGCTCGCCCGCCACGACCGCGACCTCGGCGTCCGCGTCGACGACGAGCGGCGCGATGCCGGCGGTCGACAACACGAAGGGCCCGGCCTCCCCGCCTGCTGCGTCGACCGTTACCGGGCGCCCCTCCTCGAACGCGGGGTAGGGAAGCGCCCCAACGACCTGATAGCGGTTGATCGGCGCGAGTGGCTCGAGCGTCGCACCCTCCGCGCCCTCCACACCACACAGGGTCACCGTACCGACGCTCTGCGCCCGGGCGTCCGGCTCACAGACACCGTCCTCGACGCACACGTCACCGACCTCACAGTCCGGATCGCAAAAGGCAAAGTGCGGCTCCAGCAGCGCGCAGTCACCGTCGGTCCCGAGCGTCTCCCACAGCTGCCCCGACGACAGCGGGCGATCGTGGACGGTGCCTTTGACCGACGTGAATGCGTCGGCCGGGCCCACGGCTGGGCGAAGCTCGACGGCAAAGGCCCCGAGGGACGCGAGCGCGGGGTCGACGGTCGCATCGGCGGCGTCACCACACAGCGCAGCCTGGTCGAGTCCCCCGTCTTCCGCGTCGATGGCAGCGTCATCACCGCACGCCACCGACGTGACGGCCGCCAGCAGCAACCAGGCACCGCATCTCGCTCGTCGCACCGTCATCCTCACTCTCCTCGCCCCGGGTGCGGGCGCGCCTGCTTCACCCACAGGATCGGCTCGTCGAGCGCGATCGCGGGATCGATGCGCGGGTCGTCGTCCTCGAACTTGAACTCCACGTCCATTGCATACCAGCCGCCGCCGTCCCCGTAGGTCGAGCGGAAGCCATCGTGGATCGCGTCGAGCGCATCACCGAGTGCGTTGACCTGTGAGCGCGACAGCACCGTCTCCTGACCTGGCGGCAGCAGGCTCGAGCTTCCGATGTACTGCACCGGCTGGCCCGTCACGGAGTGATGGATGATCATCTGGTCGGTCGTGGTGCCGGGGTCGGGCTGCACCACCGATGCGCTGCCGCGCTGGACGTTCACGTAGAACGCCGGCTGCAGTCCGCTGGTGTCGAATGGATTCTCCGTCAATGCCACGCCGTTGGCCTCCTCGTATGGAAACGAGCGGTGCACGAGCAGCGCCATGCCCACGGCCGTGTGGTCGATGCTGCGGTACTCACGCTCCTCGTAGGCGCGGAAGAACCAGATGCTCGACCACACCTCGCGCAGCGCGGCCTCGACCGTGTTCGAGCCCTCGACGTAGGCATTGCAGCGCTCTGGCGTATCCTCGACGCAGGCGCTGCGCGACGTGTAGAGCCCCGCGCCCGTGAAGCCGTCGAGGTCTTCCGCATTGGTGCTCGAGCGGAAGCGCATACGCACGTTCGGGTACTCCGCATCGAGCTTTTCGATGAGCTGGGCGAGGAACTCGGCGTCGACGGGGGCGGCGCGCATGTCGTCGCGCAGCAGCTTTAGCTCCGCATCGCGGTGGGCGGGGTCGTCGCGGAAGGCGTCGTCCCGAAGCATCGCCTCGACGCGTGCGGTGAAGCCGTGTGCGTCCATGAACGCGCGGTAGTAGTGCACGGGAATGCCGAATGCCTTCGGCACCCGAAAGCCGCTCTGCTCACCGATGCGCGCGAGCTCGCCGAAGTGTGTCGCCTTGCCGCCGAACGCGGGGATGTCTCGCCCGATCGCATCGCCGAGCGTCTCGCCCTCCCCGGGCAGCGCGAGCTGGTCGATGTCGCGCAGCGCGGTGGTCTCGAGATCGAGGTTGGGCACGCCGACCTCGGCGGGCTTGTTGTCCTCCCACCACGCGTCCGCCTCGTCCTGCGTGGCCTCCTCGATGGCGTAGTCGAAGGCCTCGACATCGAGCCGCACCCACTTGCCGTCGAGTGCGCGCAGGGTCTCGTCCTCGTGCGCGTCGCGCAGCGCCATGTTGGGGGTGCCGCGGTTCTGCGACAGCACGTTGATGTGCGACAGCGGCGTCTGGAACTCGCCCGTGACGATACCCACGACCACCGAGATGTCGTTGGGCACACGGTCGAGCACGACGATGTCGCGGAAGCTCACGTGCTCCGTCTCGAGCTCCTCGGCCGTGATGAAGCGCAGCCGGCCGAAGCTCTCGCCGAGATTGAGCGCCTGGTAGTCGACGCCCTCGAACAGCTCGGTGGTCGTGACGATCTTCACGTGCTCGGGAAGCAGCTCGGCCACCGCCTCGGTCGTGTCGGAGTTCGGGTGGAAGAACAGCCGGTCACCAAAGTAGGTGGACTCCGCGACCGCATCGTAGGCCTGCGTGATCATCTCGACGTCGGCCTGGTCCCACGGCTCGATCTCGTAGGCCCACACGTCCGGCTGCTCGTAGTACGTCAGGATGCCGAGCAGGAAGCGGCGCGAGGTGCTGCTGTACTCCGTCAGGTTGAAGTCGGAGAGCGTGGGCACCGGCGGCAGGTCACTCCCCGACAGCTCCGCCGACACGAACTCGTAGTGCAGCGGGTACAGCCCGCTGTTCTGGAAGTAGAGCCGCGCCTCGTCGAGGCGGTCGATGACGGTCTTGACCGAGCGCGCACCGGGAATGCTCGAGTCGAGCGGCCGCGATGCGAGCTGCTCGAAGTCCTCCGCACACCCGATCTCGTGTGCGTAGCCCTGCTGCCCATCCTCCACGACGCACTGCCATGCGCGCGCGGCGTCGTCCCCGCACCCGGACGCTGCAAGCAGGGATGCGAGCACAAGTGTGCAGATCGGTACCCACTGGGGGGCCCGGACACGTGGGGGTCGTGGGTGCTGCGTCGGGCGCTTCGCCATGGTCTATCGGTGTAAACGAGACTCGCACACGGTGGGTTCCCGCAGATGTGGTTTTTCTGCTGGCCGGGCGATTACCAGGTGGCTCGCAGTCCGCCGGTGACGACGTGCTGCTCGAAGTTGGCGTCGACGTGGTCGAAGCGGTGCGACGGATCGGGATCGCCACGGCGCATGTTGGAGCGGCTTACGAGGTAGCCGTGGCGCAGCTCGAGCGCATACCGCGGAGAAAACGGTGTGAACGCCAGCAGTGTGTCGAGCGTGAAGCGGTGATCGCGCCGCGTCTTGCGCGTGGTCCCGAGCTCGCGGAAGCCACTGCTGTCTGTGAAACGACGGTGCGCGTAGCCGGGCGTCATCGATAGCGACAGCGCTGTCGTCGCCCACCACGAAAGCTCGGCGCCGAGCACCGGCGACACATACGACAGCGGGACGTCGTAGTGCAGGTCCATGTGCATGTCGGGGGGGATGCCGCACAGGCGCATGCCGCCGCAGGGATCGATGCGCACCTCGAAGGGGTTGAGGGACAGGGCGCCAATGGCGTTGTGCTGCAGCTCCGCGGACACGCCGACGCGCCCCCATGCCGGCAGCCAGCCACCGCGCGCCGCGACGGACGCCCACACACCGCCCAGCTCGGTGCTGCCGTCGAGTCCACGGCTCGCCCGTAGCGTCACCGTGAGGTCGACCGAGTAGCGCTCCGAGTGCGTGAGCATGACACCTCCGTCGAGGCCGCCCGAGACGGTGAACGGCTCGAACTCGCCCAGGCCGGCCAGCGACAGGTCGGTGAACGCGCTGAGCCGCCACAGGGACGACTCGTCGGGAGCGTGTGAAACATCGGTCCACAGCTGCAGCGACATCAGGCTCTGCGCCTGCGCGCCCGATGCGGTGAGCGCCACCGAGTCGACGGCGAGCCGCGGCACGACGGCCCAGTGCGGATGCGGGCGCAGGACGTATCCGGCGCCTGCGCGGCTCTCGATCAAGCCGCTGGGGACGCGCGTGTCCTGGCCCACGGTGAGCTGACCGAGCGTACCCGTCTGTGCGGTGTTGCTGTCGTAGCCGCCCGCGACCGAGAGCGACGCGGTCGGTCCGCGCGGTGGCAGCGGAAGCAGCACCGACAGGGCCCGTTGCCGCGCGTCAGGGTCGGTCGCCACCTCGCCAGCGCGCCGGTAGTCCTGCCGCGCCCCACGTCGATCGCCAAGCGCTCGGCGGACGCGCCCGCGCGCCATCCATTTGTCCGGGTCGTCATCGTCGAGCGCGAGCGCGCGATCGATGTGCGAGAGCGCGGCCTGCGGATCGTCGGCGGACAGGTGGGCCTCGGCGAGCGCCCATGCGAGCGTGGCGCGCCGACCGTCATCTCCCTGCGCGTACGGCTCCCCCCGCCGCAGCGCAGCGATCGCCGCGGTCGCGTCGCCGCCGTCGAGTGCGTCGAGACCGGCCTGCAGGTGGTGGTCCGCGAGCTTGCCCTGCAGTGTGGTGCGCGCCTCCCGCGTCTCGGCAGCCATCTCGGCGTCGTCTGTGCCGGCGGCGGGCTGCGCGTCTGCCGACCCGAGGTGCGCGTGCGCGTCGTCGGGGCGGTCGTCGCGCAGTGCGTGCAGCCCCGCGTGGAGCAGTGCGAGCTGCGCGTCGGGACCGCCCGCGCGGGCGATGCCCACGAAGGTGGCCTCCGCCCGCGCGAACTCCCCCGCCTCGGAGTAGCTCACCGCCGCGTTGTGGAGGATTACGCGACGGTCGGCCTCGCCATCGGCGAGCTCGGCGGCGCGCACGAAGGCATCGCCCGCCTCCCAGTGACGGCCGGCATCGAAGTGTGCGCGCGCGCTCTGCAGCGCCTGCTCGAGCGTCGGGGACTGTGCGGCGGCAACCTGCGCCCAGCCCAGCACCCATGCCAACACGATCGCGGTGGCGCGCCGCGCCCGACGACTACGGTCGCTTGTCATGGCGACGCGGGGGTCGCTTGGGTTTCGGTGAGTGCGTGCCGCCACGTTCGGCCCGCGGAATCCTGCCCAACTTGCGCCGGGATTGCGAGGCCCGGTCGCGGCTGAGCCGTCGCAACCGGTCGTGCCCCACATGCTCGGCCCCGGGACGGGTCGCGCGATCGCGCAGGCGGTCCCCACCGGCGGGGGACGGGTGGCGCAGCCGCAGCCGCTGCACCGGCGGCGCGTTCGCCCCGCGCTGCTGCGGCCGAGCGCGCGGGGCCGCGGCCGAGCCGTCGGGGGCAACCGGCGGCTCGGCGTTGCGCAACTGGAGGCGCGCTGGTGGCACAACGAGCTTCCGATCCGTCGCGTCACCCGCGGCCAGTACACGACGCGAGCCTTGTGCCGCCGTCCCCGGCGCCGGTTGCGGGCTCCGATCGAGCTCGAGGCGCTCGACCTCGACTGCCAGGCCGGGCCGCGCCGGCGGCTCGGACGGTGGCTGCCGCGGCGCCGCCACGCTCGGCTGCCCATCCTTCACGCGCCCTGCAGCCGTCCGGGCAGGCTGCGGCGGCGCGGGTGACTCGGTGGCCGGTGACGACACCAGCGAATCGAGCCACGCCGCCACCTGCGGCAATCGCTGCGCTGCCATCGTCCCGGCGCCCACGAGCACGATCGCGACGGCCGCCGCGAGCGTCCGTGCCCGGCGTGGCCTCGGCCCCGCGCCGCGCGCCTGCGCATGCAACCGCTGACCGAGCCGCGACTCGAAGTCGCCCTGCGCCGGCGCGCCCCGCAGCGCCTGCAGCTCCATGACCACATCGAGGTTCTCGAAGCCGACCTCGGTCGCCGCCTGCAAGTGCTCGCGCAGCCGCTGCTCGAAGGGCTCGAGCGGAAGCTCTCGGCGCAGCGCCCGCAGCTCCCGTACCAGCGCGGTGTCGAGGTGCTCGATCATGGCACCTGCGCCCCCGACGCCCCGTCGGTCGATGGCTCGTCCGCGTCCCCTTCGAGGGCTGCGCGCAGCCGCTTGCGTGCGCGGCTGAGGCGTGAGCGCACCGTGCCGACGGGCACCTCCTCGATTGCCGCGACGTCCTCGTAGCTGAGCCCCTCGATGTCGAAGAGCACCACCGGCACCCGGAAGATGGGCTCGAGGTCGCGGATGGCGGCCCACAGCTGCTGCTGTCGATCCCGCCGCTCGGCGTCCTCGTGCGGGTCGGGCGCCTCGTCTTGCAGGTCGTCCGCGAGCGGGACTTGCCCGCGCTGCCTGCGGACGTGTGCGCTGCGAAAGTGGTCGAGGCACACGCTGCGGGTCACCGCGTAGAGCCAGTTCGTCAGCGAGGCCCGCTCCTCGTAGGCGCGGAACGACCGGAACGCCTTGAGCAGCGCCTCCTGGGCCAGGTCGTCCGCGTCGACCTGATCGCGCGCGAAGGACATCGCGAAACGCCGGATGGACGAGAGCTCGGGGCGGATCAGGGCCCCAAACGCGTCGGGATCGCCCGCGCGGGCGCGCTTCAGCAGCAGCTCGTCGTGCGCACTCATACCCACCAGTGTAAACGAGGCTGGCAGGTAGAAAGTTCCGGAGCGGCCAACCGCGCAGCCCGGCACGCTTCCGCCGGGGCTTTGCGACGAAAACCGCGCGACGGGCCCGATGTTGCTCCAGCACATCTGTCGCAGCTGTCGGTTCGACAGACTCGACGCGCCAGGTCGCGGCGGTCCTCGACTCTTCGGACTCCGTTCGTTTTCAGCCAGCTCTTCCGCCGGATGGTCAGCGGACGGCTTGTGGCCGCAAGCTACAGCTCGCAGGCGACGTACTGCTGGGTGCAACCGCCGAAATTGTTGGCGGCCGTGGCCTTGCTGTTGCAGCCCCAGTGCGTGCCGTCGACGTTGGGGTAGGCGTCCGAGTACCCGGTGTCATTCGACGATATGTAGCCGAACACGTCTCCCGCGTCTCCGAAGGCAAGCGTGTTGCCATGCCAACTGTTGGTGCCACAGCAGCTCGACCACTCGAGGTTCGAGACGGCCACGAGGCACGAGTCGCTCGGCATCTGGGTGTCGGTGGTGAAGTACGACCCGCTGAAGTAGCACGAGCTGACCGCGCCCAGGCCCCGCACATCGCCGGTGCCGTCGCTGGCGTGGCTGAAGACCCTGTCGGTACCGCCGCAGGCCGCCTTGGCCGCGTCGGCGGTGCACGTGCCGGTGGTTCCGCACGGCTCGTAGCGGACAGGGTGCCAGCTCCCGTCCACGTCCCGCACCGTCCCGGTCAGCTTCCCGCAGGCGACGTAGTGCTGTGCACACACGCCGAAGTTTGACGCCGGCGATGCCTCGGCCTGGCAGCCCCAGTGCCCGCCATCCGTGTTGTCGTAGCCAGCGTCGTAGCCGCTGTTGCCGTTGTTGACGTAGCCAATGACCTGATCCGCCACGCCGAAGTCCAGGGTGTTGCCGTGCCAACGGGTCGTGCCGCAGCAGTCCGTCCACTCGAGGTTGGACACGCCCACGAGACACGAATCCGTGGGTCCATCCCAGTCGGTCGTGTAGTAGGACGCGCTGTATTGGCACGAGTCGACGGCGCCCAGCGAGCTCACCTCGGTGGTTCCATCGCTCGCATGGGCCAACACCGTCTTCGGACCGCATGCCGCCTTGGCGGCATCTGCCGTGCAGCTGGCGTTGCCGGCGCCGCACGGTACGAAGGTCGCCTCCATCCAGGTGCCATCGGTGCGCCTGGCCATGCCCTCCAGGATGTACCCGGTCTCCGTGACGCAGGACGCGCTGCAACCGTCCGAGGAGGTCACGTTGGCATCGTCGCATTGCTCGCTGGCAGCGACATTCTGGTAGCCGTCACCACAGACGGCCGAGCTGCAATCGAAATCGCACGAGTTGGAGTCGCCGCCCGTATCACAATCCTCGGTGCCCTCCTGGCGACTGTTGCCACAGGCCTGGGTGACGCAGCGGGGGGCACAGCTGCCCTCGCCACCGGAGTTGGTACCGTCGTCACATTCCTCGCTGCCGTTGGGCGTGCCGTCGCCGCAGCTCTGTGTGCCGCCGCAGCCCGCGAGGCACTCGCCTTCGCCGCCGTCGTTGGTTCCGTCGTCGCAGGCCTCTGTGCCGTTGGGCGTGCCGTCGCCGCAGCTCTGGGTGCCGCCGCAGCCCGCGAGGCACTCGCCCTCGCCGCCGTTGTTGGTACCGTCGTCGCAGGCCTCTGTGCCGTTGGGCGTGCCGTCGCCGCAGCTCTGTGTGCCGCCGCAGCCCGCGAGGCACTCGCCCT
>Ga0315336_1000793_pt1 | contig 75769 bp, 60 predicted proteins | sample ASW5metaG_FD_204512 | JGI IMG/M metagenome (GOLD analysis project Ga0315336, IMG submission 204512) | Ammonia-oxidizing marine archaeal communities from Monterey Bay, California, United States - ASW #5 | ecosystem: Environmental > Aquatic > Marine > Intertidal zone | place: USA: California... | reverse complement strand
AGTCGCGGGCAGGACATTCAGGCTGCATGTGGCCAGCTGGCGGCAGCGAGCCGTTGATGGCCGGCTTCGGAATCATCGTCAATCCCTACGCGCGCGGCAACCGGCGCAACCCATCTAGAGTAGAGCGGTTGCGATCCATCGTTGGTGACGATGGTGTCGTGTTTGCCACCGCGGATTTCGACGAACTCGATCTGCGGCTTCGTGAACTGCACGACCGGAACATTGAAATTCTCGCTGTGTGCGGCGGCGACGGTAGTTTTCACCACGCGATCGGGCGTGTGATTGAGATCTGGGGTGCCGACTCGTTGCCGCTGTTGCTGCCGTTGCGCGGGGGCACGATCAACAATCTATCGCGTACGATTCGTGCGCGCCGTCGCCGTGCAGAATCCATGCTCGCGCATGTCGTCAAAGACTATCGCCGCGGCAAGACGCACGAGGTGACGCATCGCGATCTTATCGTTATCAACGGTGAGCACTACGGCTACATCATCGGTGCCGGTCTGGTCGTGAACTTCTTGCAACTCTACTACGCCGGTGCTCGTCCACGCCCGGCGAGTGCGTTCTGGCTGCTGTTCACCTGCGGGCTCTCCTACTACCTGGGAACGTCTCTGATCCAAGGCGTGGTCAAGCCGTTCGATGGCGATATCGTTGTCGACGGAGAGCGGGTGCCGTTTCGCTCGTTCTCGATGTTCTTGGCCAGCAGTGTCGAGCACATCGGCCTGGGGGTGAAGCCGTTCTACCTGAGTGCTCGCAAACGCGACTTCTACCACGTGCTGTGTGGCCCCAGCACGCCGGGGCAACTGCTGTCGCGGCTCTACCGCTTCTTTCGCGGCCATCCGGCCAACCTGGACACGCTCTACGACAATATGGCCCAACGGGTGCGCGTGGAGTTCGCCGAGCCCCAGGCCTTCATGATCAACGGCGATATCTACGATTCTGTGTCCATTTTGAGCATGGAGCCGGGGCCGCGGGTGGCCGTTATTTCGGGCTAGCGGCATCTCGAAGAGCCCGCTCCCGTCGCCGGCGTGGGGCGACGCTTAACCCAGTGTCATGCCTGACATATGAAGATCGGCTATGGGTCTTCAAGGAACAGGGCAGGGCGGCACGCTGCGGCGGGCCGTGGAAGCATTTCAAGTACTTCGCGGTGTGGGCTTCCTGAGCCCGGCTTATCTGAGAAGTATAGGTTCGGCAGCGAAGAAGTACGGCACCACCGCGGCCGCTGGTATCAGTGCTGCCGCCGACCGTTCACCGGACAACATTGCCGTTGTCGACGAACGAGGTCAGATGACCTACGGCGAGCTCGATCGCACGACGAACTCGGTTGCACGCGCCTTTGCGGCGGCCGGCGTCGGTCCCGGCGACAACGTAGGGCTGTTCGCGCGCAACCATCGCGGTTTCGTACAGGCGCAGGCGGCGCTTGATAAGCTCGGTGCCAACACTTTGCTGCTCAATACCGGGTTCGCTGCGCCGCAGCTTGCCGAGGTCGGCAAGCGTGAAGGCATCGGTGTCATTCTTTACGACGAAGAGTTTCGAGAGATCGTCGCCGAAGGCGCGGCTGATCTGACCCGATTCATCACCTATGCGGAAGGTTCTTCCCCCGAGACCACCATCGATGAGCTTACCGATACGCACGACAGTGCACCGCTCGCGCCGCCGCCGAATGCCGGCCGAGTAACCGTGCTCACTTCCGGTACGACCGGTACACCGAAAGGTGCGCAGCGCTCTCTGCGCCGAACGAGCCTCGACACCCTCATCGGGCTGTTCGGTCGCATGCCGCTCAAGACGGGAACGCGTGTCTTAGTAGCGGCTCCCGCGTTTCATTCGTGGGGTGGCTTCCACCTGCTCATGGGTGCAACCCTAGGCTGTACGCTCTGTTTGCAACGCCGGTTCGATCCAGAGCGTACGCTGGCCGGCATCCAAGAATGGCGACCTCGCGTAGTCGCGGTTGTCCCCGTTATGATGCAACGGATGTTGGACCTCGGTCCCGAGATCATCGCCAAGTACGACACGTCGTCGGTTGAGCTGGTGTGCGCGAGCGGGTCGGCTTTGCCCGGCGAGTTGGCGTTGCGCTGGATGGATACGTTCGGCGACAATATCTACAACTTCTACGGCTCGACCGAGGTGGCGCAGGCCAGCATCGCTCAGCCCGACGAACTGCGCGCCGTGCCCGGAACGGCCGGACGTCCGCCGCGTGGTGTCGTAGTCCGGATCTTGGATGAGAACGGCAAGGACGTGCCCGAAGGCGCGACCGGCCGTATTTTCGTCGGTAACGACAACCAATTCGATGGCTACACCGGCGGCGGCAACAAAGAGATTATCGACGGTCTCATGTCCAGCGGCGATGTGGGGCATTTCGACGCGGACGGCTTGTTGTTCGTCGACGGCCGCGATGACGACATGATCATTTCGGGTGGAGAGAACGTATTCCCGCGCGAGATAGAAGACCTGCTCTCGGACCATGGCGATATCATGGAGGCCGCCGTCATCGGCGTACCGGATCAAGAGTTCGGCCAGCGTCTTAGGGGCTTCGTCGTGCTCAATGACAACGCCTCGGTCGATGAGGACAGCCTCAAGCAGTACGTAAAAACGAACCTAGCGCGCTACAAAGTGCCGCGTGACATCGTTTTCATGGACGAACTACCTCGCAATCCGACGGGCAAGATTCTCAAGAGGGTGTTGGCCGACCATCCCTAAGCATTGTCGCCATGCCGTTGGATCCGCAGTGCCAAGCCCTCGTCGACGCGATGAGCGGTCAGGAAATCACCGATACGTCGCGTATTACTCCTCGGCTACTACGTGCCTCGATACGAAACATGGCCGGCATGAGTGAGGCGGGTCCGGAGCTCGCGGGGGTTTCTGACCGGGTCGCGCCTGGGCCCGATGGCGACGTTCCCATTCGCGTATTCCGGCCGCACAGCCAAGGACTGCGACCGTTACTCCTATTTCTCCACGGCGGAGGCTTCGTTGTGGGTGATCTCGAAACACACGATGGGATATGTCGCACGATGGCGAAGGCGGCCGATTGCGTGGTCGTGTCGGTCGACTATCGCCTTGCACCCGAAGATCGGTTTCCGCGCGCGGTAGAAGACTGTTTCGCCGCACTGACTTGGGCCGTCGAGGTTGCCGAATCGCTCGGTGCCGATAGCGCCCGCGTATCTGTGGGCGGCGATAGCGCTGGGGGAAACATGGCGGCGGTGGTTGCGCTCATGGCGCGAGATCGTGGCGGGCCCACTATTTCGTCGCAGTTGCTCATTTACCCGGTCATCGACATCGATTTCGAGACCCGTTCTTATGTCGACAACGCGACAGGATATCTCCTGACGAAACCGATGATGCAGTGGTTCTGGGACCTCTATCTAGAGGATGAGTCGCACGCGCGTGCCCCGTATGCCTGCCCGATCAACGCGTCGGATTTGTCTGATCTGGCCCCCGCCATCGTACTAACAGCCCAGTACGATCCGTTGCGCGACGAGGGCGAACGGTACGCAGCCGCACTCGCGGCCGCTGGTGTAGCGACGACGCAACGGCGCTACGACGGGATGGTGCACGGCTTCTTCGCGATGACCGCCATCCTCGACCGAGCCCGTGAAGCCGTCGCCTTCGCGGCGTCGGAGCTCAACGCGCATTGGTAGACCGCGGCGTCAGCGCTGCGACGGCTGTAGGGTTTGCCTCCAACGGGTGAGTGGGTTGCGCATATTCGGAGGCTCGCTAGGTCCGAACATCCATTGTAGGATCCAGCAACGCGTGCGGGGCTTGGAGCTTCGGTCGAACCCGGTCGTCGCGCGCGCAATCAAAGCGATCAGAGGGGTGATGTTTCGTGGCGAATGACGATGGCCTGCTCGGCGTAATCGGCGGCAGTGGCCTGTACGAAATGGAGGGTTTGACCGACACGGAAACGGTGACGGTCGACACCCCGTACGGGGCACCCTCGGGTGCGCTCGTGCTCGGAACGCTCGGCGAGCGGCGTATGGCGTTTCTCCCGCGGCACGGCAAGGGACATCGGATTATTCCGTCCGAACTCAATTTTCGCGCGAACATCTACGCTATGAAGCAATTGGGTGCCGACGCGATTATCTCTGTATCGGCGGTCGGTTCACTTCGAGAAGAGATCGCGCCCGGACATATCGTAGTGCCGGACCAATTCATAGATCGAACGCGTGGGAGGGTTTCGACGTTCTTCGGTGACGGTGTGGTCGCGCACGTGTCGTTCGCGGATCCGTTCTGCTCCTCGCTCTGCGCCGTCGCCGTCGGGGCTGCCGAGCGCGCCGGTGCTACCGTGCATCGCGGCGGGACATACATCTGCATGGAAGGCCCGATGTTCTCGACGCGCGCCGAGTCGCATATGTACCGCAGCTGGGGCGGCACCATCATCGGTATGACTAACCTTCAGGAAGCCAAGTTGGCCCGCGAAGCGGAGATCTGCTTTGCGACGTTGGCGATGGTGACCGACTACGATTGCTGGCGAGATGAAGGTGAAGTCGAAATCGCAGACGTGCTGGCCGTCCTCGGCGCCAATGCTGACCTAGCAAAAGGTACCGTGGCCGAGGCAGCCGGAAGCATCGATGCGGATCGTACCTGTGGTTGTCGCAGTGCGCTCGAAAACGCGATAATCACCGACCCCGCAGCCATACCAGACCATCGCCGCAAAGAACTGGCGGTCATCGCCGGTCGCGTGCTGTAAGGAGACAATTAGAAATGAGCCATTCCGTATGTGTTGTCGGGTCCGTCGCCCTCGATTCGATCAAGACCCCCACTGGGAGCGCCGACGACGTGTTGGGCGGATCGTGTAGCTACTTCTCGGTTGCCGCTAGCTTCTTCGCCCCGATCAACATGGTCGGTGTGGTCGGCTCGGACTTTCCCGAAGAGGAACGTGCGTTCATGGAGTCGCGGGGAATCAATCTGGAGGGGCTCGAAGTCGTAGACGGAGCGACGTTCCGTTGGACGGGGCGTTACCACGAGAACATGAACAACCGCGATACGTTGGATCTACAACTCAACGTCTTCGGCGAGTTCGACCCAAAGCTTCCGCCGTCGTACCGCGACAGTGCCCTGGTCTTCCTTGCGAATATACAACCTGGGTTGCAGACCAGCGTTCTGTCACAGCTCGGTTCGTACAAGCTCGTCGGCGCCGACACGATGGACCATTGGATCGAAGAGAGCCGTGACGATCTGCTCGAGCTGCTGGCGGACGTTGACATCTTGAGTATCAATGATTCTGAGGCGGAGCAGCTTTCGGGCGAGCGAAACGTCGTCGTGGCGGCTCGGAAGATCCTCGAGATGGGGCCGAAGTCGTTACTGATCAAACGCGGCGAGTACGGCGCGCTTCTGTTCTCCGCCAACGACGTGTTTGCGGTGCCGGCCTATCCGCTGGAAACCGTGGTGGACCCTACGGGGGCTGGTGATTGTTTCGCCGGCGGCTTGTTCGGCAGCTTGGCCGAATCCGGCGAGTTCACGGGCAAGGGCCTTCGGCGTGCCATCGTCTACGGCAGCGTGGTTGCTTCGTTTGCAGTCGAAGATTTCGGTCTGGGTCGCCTCAAGACTCTGAGCCGGGAAGAGGTCGAAGAGCGCTATAAGGCTTTCATGTCGCTGACCGACTTCCACTCCTGAAACGGGCGTATCTTTGGCCGTGGCCCGCGCTGCCGCTAGAGTCGAATTACTGTGGATGTCTCCGTCGTCGTTCCCGTCTTCAATGAGCGGGACAATCTTGACCAGCTGCACCGTGAAATAACGGCTGCACTGGTGCGTCAGGGGGGCTCGTATGAGGTCATCTACATCGACGACGGCTCGGCCGATGGCACGAATGAGCGTCTGAAATCGATTCGCCTGGGAGATCCCCATGTGAGGCTGCTCGTATTCCGCCGCAACTTCGGCCAGACGGCCGCGATGGCGGCGGGCTTTCGCCATAGCAGAGGCGATGTCGTCGTTACCCTCGACGGTGACTTGCAGAACGATCCAGCCGATATCCCAATGCTGATCGCCAAGCTCGATGATGGCTTCGATCTGGTCTCAGGCTGGCGTAAACGGCGCCGCGACGTGTTCTGGAGCCGCCGGCTACCGTCGAAGGTCGCAAACGTCATCATCCGGATGACCACGAATGTCCGGGTGCACGATTATGGATGCATGCTGAAGGCCTATCGCGGCGAGATGGCCCGCAGCCTGAGGCTCTATGGGGAAATGCACCGCTTCATCCCGGCTATTGCCGGCGATCTCGGCGCGCGAATTGCTGAGCTGCCGGTGAATCATAGGCCTCGGATCCATGGCCGCTCGAAGTACGGAATTGGCCGTGTACTGCGGGTCGTCCTCGATCTACTCACGGTTAAGTTCCTCTCGGCGTTTTCCACCCGCCCGATCCATGTGTTCGGTACAATGGGAATAGTCGCCGGAGGTGCGGGCGGTGTTTTACTCGCCTGGCTCGGGTTCCAAAGGATCTTCCTAGGAATCGAACTGGGCAGCCGCCCCATCGTCCTCTTGGCCCTCTTGGCAGTGATCACGGGCGTACAGCTCGTGACGCTGGGTTTGCTGGGTGAAATGCTCGCCCGGACCTACCACGAGAGCCAGGGGAAGCCGGTGTATGTGATCGCCGAGGACTTGGACGCGGGGCAGGATTCGGAGCCTCAGCCGGGTAACGTGGTAGCGGCAGCACGATAGGGGGTTTGCAGCAGCAAACGCTGTTGCTGGCCTCTAGAGGCGCTGATACTATCCGAGCCGGATTGTTGCCCACACCTAACGTTCCGGTCTGGCGATCAATCATAAGGAGGAACAGTGAGAGTCTGTGTAGTAGGCACTGGCTACGTCGGTCTAGTTGCTGGGACGTGCTTCGCTGAGAGCGGTAACGATGTCATTTGCATCGATATCGACGAAGCGAAGATTGAAGCCCTGCGACAAGGTCGCGTACCAATTTACGAGCCTGGTTTAGAAGAACTTATTAAACGCAATGTCGAAGAAGGGCGCCTCGCGTTCTCCACCGACATGGCAACCGGCGTTCGCCATGCATTGGTGGTCTTTATCGCCGTTGGTACACCGCAGGCCAACGATGGATCCTCTGATCTAACGGCTGTTCGAAAAGTGGCCCAAGAGGTCGGCCAATGTATGGACGGTTATCGCGTTATCGTGATCAAGAGCACCGTTCCGATCGGAACCCACCGAATGGTCAACGGCATCATTGACGAGAACACTACGCACAAGTTCGACATAGTCAGTAATCCGGAGTTCATGAAAGAGGGAGCGGCGATTGAGGACTTCCTCAAGCCGGATCGAGTAGTTGTCGGATGTGCCGACGATCGCGCCGGTGAGATCGTCAAGGATCTCTACTCACCGTTCTGTCGTGGTGGTGCCCCTATCCTAATTATGGACAACGCCAGCGCTGAGATGACGAAGTACGCGGCTAACTCGCTGCTTGCGACACGCATCTCGTTCGTGAACGACGTCGCGAACCTCTGCGAGGCTGTCGGGGCTGACATCGCCCACGTGCGTCAGGGCGTCGGCATGGACAAGCGCCTCGGGATGAGCTTCCTGTACGCCGGACTCGGCTACGGTGGTTCGTGTTTTCCGAAAGACGTTCGTTCAATCATCCATACAGCCAACGAGAATGGCTTGGATTTCGGATTGCTCAAGGCGGTCGACGAGACCAACGACAGGCAGAAGGAACGCCTCTTCGGCAAGATCAAGAACTACTTCAACGGCACACTCGAGGGACGTACGTTCGGGGTCTGGGGCTTGGCCTTTAAGCCGCGTACCGACGATATGCGCGAAGCTCCTGCGATCGGTCTGATCGAGGAACTGCTCTCGCATGGCTGTACGGTGAAGGTTCACGATCCCGAAGCCATGGAAGTGGCAGAAAAGATCTTCGGTGACCGCATTACGTATCATCAGCGTAGCTACGACGCGCTGGAAGACGCTGACGCGTTGGCCGTATGCACCGAATGGAACGAATTCCGTCGTCCGGATTTCGATCGGCTTCGAGCCTTACTCAAGGAACCGGTCGTCTTCGACGGTCGTAACCTTTGGGAACCGAGTCAGATGGGTGAAATGGGCTTTTCCTATTTTCCGATCGGACGCCCATCGGTCAAGCACAACGCCTAACGGCGTCGGAGAAGCGACCAGCGAATGGCGAGAATTTTGGTTACCGGCGGGGCGGGCTTTATCGGCTCGCACCTGTGTGAGCGCTTTCTAAAGGAAGGCCATGAGGTCATCTGCGTCGACAACTTGTTGACTGGTGACCGCGACAACATCTCTCATCTGTTCGGATATAGGAGCTTCACGTTCCTAGAACAGGACGTGACGAACTACGTTTTCGTCAGTGGCGACCTGGACGCGATCATGCACTTCGCGTCACCGGCCAGCCCGGTCGACTACCTCGAGCTTCCGATTCAGACGCTCAAGGTCGGTTCGCTCGGAACCCACAACGCGTTGGGGCTGGCGAAGGCGAAGAATGCCCGCATTGTCATGGCGTCGACGTCCGAGGTTTACGGCGATCCGCTAATCCATCCTCAGACCGAAGACTATTGGGGCAACGTCAATCCTATCGGTCCGCGCGGTGTCTACGACGAGGCCAAGCGATTTTCGGAAGCGATGACGATGGCGTATCGGCGCACGCATGGAGTGCAGACGCGCCTGGTGCGAATCTTCAATACATACGGCCCACGCATGCGCATGAAGGACGGCCGGGTAGTGCCCAATTTCATCTGTCAGGCTCTTAAAGGAGAGCCGTTGAGTGTGTATGGCGAAGGCGATCAGACGCGCAGCTTTTGCTACGTCGACGATCTAGTCGAAGGCCTGATTCGTATGCTCTGGTCGGATGATCCCGGCCCCGTCAACCTGGGTAACCCGAACGAAATGACGATTCTGCAGTTCGCCGAGAAGATCATCGAGATCTCCGGCTCGAGTTCGATAATCGATTATCGGCCGTTGCCTGAAGATGACCCGAAGGTCAGGCAGCCGGATATCACGAAAGCGAAACGTGTGTTGGGAGGATGGGAGCCGAAGGTTTCGCTCGACCAGGGACTACGGTCGACGATCGCTTACTTTAAGCAAAGGCTCGCCATGATGGCGTAATGCGAATAATCGTTACAGGCGGCGCCGGCTTTATTGGCTCGCACATTTCTGATGCTTACATGGCCGCCGGCCACGAAGTTCTCATCATCGACAATCTCTCAAGCGGACATCTGGAAAACATTCCTGAAGGTGCCTCGTTCGAAGATCTGGATATTCGAGACGAGAAAATCGTAGAGGTTGTCGAGCGCTTCAATCCCGACGTGCTCAACCTGCACGCTGCGCAGATGAACGTGCGCGTTTCCGTCGACGATCCCTACCTCGATGCCCAGATCAACGTGCTCGCGATGGTGCGCATCCTCGAGGCGGCCAAAAAGACCGCAGCCAAGAAGGTCATCTTCGCGTCGTCGGGTGGTACCGTTTACGGCGATCCCGAGGTCATGCCGACCGATGAGACGCAGGTTACGCATCCCATTTGCCCCTACGGGATCACGAAGCTAACCGGGGAACACTACCTGTTCTACAATCACGCCATCTTCGGTCTGCCCTACGTGGCATTTCGGTACGCGAACGTGTTTGGTCCCCGCCAAGATCCGCACGGTGAAGCCGGGGTGATCGCGATCTTTTGCCAGCGGTTGCTGCGCGACGAAGACGTCACCATCTACGGTGATGGACTACAGACACGCGACTACGTGTTCGTCGGCGACGTCGTGCGCGCCAACTTGAAGGCGCTCGACACCGACTACATCGGGCCGGTAAATATCGGCACAGGGCAAGAAACCAGCGTTCTCGAGCTCTATGAGCACCTGTCCGCCGCGATCGGGGGGCCCGGGAAGGCCAACCACGCGGAGGCCAAGGAAGGCGAGGTAAGGCGGTCTTGTTTGGACGCTTCGAAGGCTGGGCGCGTGCTCGGTTGGGAGCCAAAAATGGCGATCAACGACGGCCTGGCGGCTGCAGTCGAGTTCTTCCGCTCGCGGTCGTAGTCGAAACTCGCTAATCTGCCCCGTTTCGTAGGCCCGCCTCGGCGCACTTGTGCGTTGGCCTTGTCCGCGGGCGACCCACTACTTTTCGGATGAAATCGTCGCACATACGCAACTTTTCGATTATCGCGCATATCGATCACGGTAAGTCGACGCTCGCCGATCGCTTGTTGCAGCTCACTGGAGCCGTTGCGGAGCGTGATATGTCGGCCCAGCTGCTCGACGACATGGATCTCGAGCGCGAGCGCGGTATCACGATCAAGGCGCGTGCGGTCCGCGTCTACTACGACGCCGCGGACGGTGAGCGGTACATGCTGAACCTCATCGATACGCCCGGGCATGTCGATTTCTCCTACGAGGTTTCTCGTGCGCTCGCGGCCTGTGAAGGCGCCTTGCTGATCGTCGACGCCACCCAGGGGGTCGAAGCTCAGACACTGGCCAATACCTATCTGGCCATCGAAGGGGGGCTCGAGGTCGTGCCCGTTCTCAACAAGATCGATCTCCAGAGCGCGCACCCGGCAGAGGTGCGTGAGGAGATCGAGGACATTATTGGGCTGGACGCATCCGGTGCTTTGGAAATAAGCGCTAAGACCGGCGTCGGTGTGCCCGATGTCCTCGAGGCCATCGTCGCTCTGATTCCCCCGCCCGAAGTGCGCGAAGGCGAGCGGCTTCAGGCGATGATCTTCGATAGTTGGTTCGATCCCTACCTCGGAGCGATGGTTCTGGTGCGGATCGTCAGCGGTTTCGTTCGTAAGGGCGACCGTGTGCGCATGATGCAGAGCGACAAGTTTTACGAAGTTACGCGCGTCGGAGCCTTCTCACCGCAGCCTGTCGACGTGGAAGTTCTTTGTCCCGGCGAAGTAGGTTTCATCGCCGCGGGCATCAAGGACGTTGTTGAGGCGAGGGTGGGCGATACCATAACCCATGCGGTCGACGGCTCGAGCGAGGCTCTCGAGGGATTCAAAGAGGTCAAGCCGATGGTGTTTGCCGGCTTGTATCCCATCGAGAGCGCTCAATACGAACCGCTGCGCGACGCGATTGAAAAGCTTCGGCTTAACGATTCGGCGTTTACTTACGAACCGGAAACTTCGACTGCGCTTGGCTTCGGCTTTCGTTGCGGGTTTTTGGGATTGCTGCATATCGAGGTCACGCAGGAGCGCTTGGAACGCGAGTTCGGGTTGGAACTTATCACCACCGCTCCGACCGTTGCCTACAAGGTCGATCTGACTGATGGCTCCGAGATCATAATCGACAGCCCGGCAAAGTTGCCCGACCCTCTGCGGGTCGCGTCGATTGCGGAGCCATACATCCTCGCAACGATTCATGTGCCCGAGGAATACCTCGGCGGCATACTCTCGCTGTGCGAAGACAAGCGTGGTACGCAGCACGGACTCAGTTTTCCGACTCCGGGGCGCGCGATCGTCGTTTACGAGATGCCGCTGAGCGAGATGGTCTATGATTTTTACGATCGTTTGAAGTCGGCTTCACGTGGTTACGCGTCGCTGGACTACGAACAGATCGACTTCCGCGAGTCGAAACTCGTCAAACTTGAGCTTCTGATCAACGGAGACCGGGTCGATGCGCTATCCATTATTTGCCACCGCGAGCGTGCGTACGCACGAGGCCGCGAATTGGCGCTCAAGATGAAGAAGCTCATACCGCGTCAGATGTTCGAGATCGTGATCCAGTCGGCCATAGGCAGCAAGATCATCGCGCGGGAGACCGTCAAGGCGCTGCGCAAGAATGTGACCGCCAAGTGCTATGGCGGAGACATCACGCGCAAACGTAAGTTGCTTGAGAAGCAAAAAGAGGGGAAAAAGAGAATGAAGCAGGTCGGGAGTGTCGAGATCCCGCAAGAGGCCTTCTTGGCCGTCCTCAAAGTCGGAGAGTAGTGGTGGCGGCCCCAAAAAAATCGAAGAAGGAACCCCCGAAACAGGAGTCGGCTGAGACATCGACGATTCGCGAGTATGCAGAAGCGCTCGTGATGGCCGTCATCTTGGCGCTGTTCATTCGTACCTTCGTCGTCCAAGCGTTCAAGATTCCCAGCGGCTCGATGCTGCCCACGCTCCAGATTGGAGATCATCTGCTCGTCAACAAGTTCGTATACGGCGTGCGTCTGCCCTTCGTCGATAAGCGCCTGCTCGAAATCGGATCGCCCGAATACGACGACGTCATCGTTTTCGTCTTCCCGCAGGACCGTTCGAAGGATTTTATCAAGCGCGTGAAAGCGCTTCCCGGCGATCGGATTGAACTCAAGAACAAGGTTCTCTTCATAAACGGTGAGCGGGCCTCCGACGAGCACGGATATTTCGATCCTTTGCCCGACCGCGCAGCACGGCGCCCGCGTGACAACTTCGGTCCCGAGACCGTGCCCGACGGGCACGTTTTCGTCATGGGCGACAACCGCGATCATAGCCACGACAGCCGCTTCTGGGGCATGGTTCCAATAAAGGACATCCTGGGTAAGGCTTTTCTGCTCTACTGGTCTTGGGATGCGGGGGCGTTTCGTCCGCGCTGGTCGCGTCTAGGCATGCGTATTCCCACCTGAGTGCGCCCTGCCGGGCACGGTCGCGTTGACTTCGGTGTGGGGCGGGCATAGTTCCTGAGTCTGAGATTGCGGCCTTTTAAGGTGGCCCTGCGAGGTCACCAAGGGATCCGGAAGTGACAGCATCGATTGTCCATATCGCGGTCGGCCGACTAGCGCCTACCGCAAGTACCATGCCTCGCCGGCTCAACGGCGGGGTTTTTTTGTATCAAGCGCTCGAGGTGCACTTGTGAGTTCGCAGTTGTTCGATGCCGCCCAGTTGCGTAGAGCGCTGACGCGGATCGCGCATGAGATCCTTGAGCGAAACGGCGGGGCCGATGGGCTGGCGTTGGTCGGTATCCGGACGCACGGGGTGCCGCTGGCCGCGCGCATCGCGGAGTCCATAGGGCTGATCGAGGGGCGCGGTGCGCCGGCGGTTGGTGCGATGGACATAACGATGTACCGCGACGATGCCGGTCAGCTCGGTAGTACGGCCAAGATAATGCCGACCGAGATCGCTTTCGACGTCAACGCCCTGACCATCGTACTGGTCGATGATGTGCTCTTCACGGGTCGGACGATCCGGTCGGCGATGGATGCACTCACCGATCTGGGGCGACCGGCCGCGATTCAGTTGGCCGTTGCCATCGACCGTGGCCATCGCGAGCTACCGATCCGCGCCGACTATGTCGGCAAGAACGTACCGACGGCGCGCGAACAGAGGGTCCTTGTCCAGCTCACCGAGCTCGACGACCGAGACGGTGTATTCCTCGAGGAGGCCGCCGATGGATCGTAACCGTCACCTGCTCGGTCTCGAAGGCGTCTGCGCGCAAGACCTAGAGCTCTTGCTCGCCTCGGCCGAGACGATGATTGAGATCTCGCAGCGCGACGTGAAAAAGGTTCCGACGCTGCGCGGTAGGACGGTCGTAAATCTTTTCCTCGAGGACAGTACTAGGACGAGGATCTCGTTCGAGATCGCTGCCAAACGCCTGTCGGCCGATACGATCAACCTGTCGGGCGGCGGCTCGAGTCTCAGCAAAGGCGAAAGCTTGGCCGATACGGCGCGCAACTTGGCTGCGATGTCGCCCGACGCCATCGTCGTGCGGCATCCCTCAGCCGGTGCGGCGCGGCTGCTGACCGAGGTGCTCGAATGCCCGATCATCAACGCAGGCGACGGCGCGCACGAACATCCGACGCAGGCCTTGCTCGATCTGTTCACGATCCGCCAAGCCAAACCGGAGTTGGCCGGCCTCACGGTTACCATCGTGGGCGACATCCTGCACTCTCGCGTCGCTCGGTCGAACATTTACGGCTTGCTCACTCTAGGTGCCAAGGTGCGGCTTTGCGGGCCGCCGACGCTGTTGCCGCCGATGTTTGCCGAACTAGGTGCCGAACTTCACTACGACTTGGCCACGGCCGTTCACGACGCGGATGTAATGATGATGCTGCGTATTCAACGAGAGCGGCAGGGGCACAACTTCTTCCCGACACTTGACGAGTATGCGCGCTACTTCTGCCTCACCGAGGAGCTACTGGCCGAAGCGGCCTCGGACGTGATCATTCTGCACCCGGGGCCGATGAATCGAGGCATCGAGATATCGAGCGGAGTAGCCGACGGGCCGTATTCGCTTATGATGAACCAGGTGGCCAACGGCGTCGCGATGCGTATGGCCGTTCTCTACCAACTGATCATTCCGGGCAGTGACGGAATTCGAGGAAGCCAAGTGCCCGAGCGTACACCCGAGAGCGCGACTGGATAGATGATGAGCACAGAACCGCAAAACGGCGAGCGCCGCATTCTTGTCAGGGGCGGCCATTTGATCGACCCCTCGCGCGATGTGTCCGAGAAAACCGACTTGTTGATCGCCAACGGCGTCGTTGAGGCGACTGCAAAACCAGGGTCGATTCCTACAGACGGCGCAGAAGTGGTCGAAGCGGCGGGTTGCTACGTGGCGCCCGGCTTCGTCGATATGCACGTTCATCTGCGCGAGCCCGGTTACGAGTACAAGGAAACCGTGGCGACGGGCTGCATGTCGGCGGTAGTTGGCGGTGTGACTTCGGTTGCTTGCATGGCTAATACCGAGCCTGTCAACGATAGCGGTGCGGTGACCAGGTACATCATCGACAAGGCGAATATCGCCGGGCTGGCTAACGTCTTTCCGGTGGGTGCGCTATCGCTTGGACTTGCCGGGGAATCGCTGGCGGAGTTCGGCGAGATGTTTGAAGCTGGCATCGTTGCCGTTTCGGATGACGGGCATCCGGTCATGAGGAGCAGCCTGATGCGCCGCGCACTCGAGTACGCGAAGATGTTCGGTATTCCGGTTATCGCGCACGAAGAAGATCTTGATCTCTGCTGCGGGGGCGTGATGAACGAGGGGCTGATGTCGATACGGCTCGGCCTGGAAGGAATTCCCAGCGTCGGCGAGTCAGCCATGGTGGCGCGAGATATCGAGCTGGCGCGCTATACCGGCGGGCGCCTGCACATTGCGCACGTGTCTACGGCCGAATCGGTAAAGATGGTTCGCCGTGCGAAGCACGATGGGTTGGAGGTGTCGTGCGAGGCCACACCGCACCACTTCACGTTGGATGACTCAGCGGTAGCGGGCTACAACACGAACGCGAAGATGTATCCGCCGCTGCGCACCGAGCGCGATGTTGCGGCGGTTTGTGAAGGGCTCGCCGACGGTACCGTGGACTCGATCGCTACCGATCACGCTCCGCACCACCGCGACGAGAAAGCCTCGCATTTCGACGAAGCCGCCAAAGGTATCGTCGGGTTGGAAACGGTGCTCCCGCTCACGATGGCGCTTGTTCGTGACAACGTGATGACAATAGAACGAATGGTTGACGCACTCTCTACACAGCCCGCGCGCAATCTGGGCTTGGAGCGCGGTACGCTCGCACGTGGGGCGGTCGCGGACGTGACTGTTTTTGACGCGGATCGGGTCTGGACGGTGAACGCCGTCGAATTAGCCTCGAAGAGTAAGAACACCCCATTCGACGGTTGGGAGATGCGCGGCAAAGTAACGCGCACGATCGTCGGAGGGCGGTCGGTTTGGGAGGACGTAACGTGAGCGTCGGTGGAGCAAAGAGCGTCCCCGCAACACTGGCGTTGGCCGACGGAACCGTCTTCCGGGGCGAGGCGTTCGGTGCCGAAGGAAAGGTTGCCGGTGAGGTCGTCTTTAATACGTCGATGACCGGCTACCAAGAAATTCTCACCGACCCGTCCTACGAGGGGCAGTTGGTAACGATGACCTATCCCGAGATCGGCAATGTCGGGGTTAACGCCGAAGATGTCGAGAGCTTCAAGCCCTACGTCCAAGGCTTCATCGTCAAGGAATACTGGGACATGCCATCCAATTGGCGCGCCGAGATGAGTCTTGGTGCCTACATGCACGAACATGGACTGGTCGGGATACAAGGAATAGACACACGCTCGCTGGTACGTCGCATTCGTGACCACGGCGCGCAGCAAGCGGTGTTGGCTACCGGCGACGTTGACGCTGCGGCTTTGGTCGCCGAGGCGGCCGCCCGGCCTGGGCTAGAGGGCGGTGATCTCGCCAACGTCGTCACGACCGACAATCGCTATAGCTGGTCGCGAGGCCTGTGGCGTCTCGGTGAAGGGTTTTCTTCACCGGGCGGCGAGGGGCCGTTGGTCGTCGCTTTCGACTTCGGGATCAAGGTCAACATCTTGCGCAATCTCGCCGACATGGGCTGCCGTGTGGTGGTTGCTCCGTCGGGAACGACGGCAGCCGACGTGCGTGCGCTGCGACCCGACGGATTGTTCTTGTCTAACGGCCCCGGCGACCCCGAAGCGGTCGACGGTGCGATTCCCGTCGTCGCAGAACTGGCCAAGGAGTACCCGACGTTCGGGATCTGTCTCGGCCACCAGATCCTCGCTCTGGCGCTCGGCGCGAAAACATACAAGATGAAATTTGGGCATCACGGCGGCAATCAGCCGGTGATTGATGTCGATACCGGCGTCGTTGAGATCACGTCACAAAATCACGGCTTTGCCGTCGACGCGGAAACGCTGCCCGAGAACGTTCGGGTGACGCGTCTCAATCTCAATGACCAGACGGTAGAGGGTTTGGAGCACGCCGAGGCGCCGGTATTCTCGGTGCAATACCATCCGGAGGCTTCTCCGGGACCGCACGACGCCAATCCACTGTTCGAGAAATTCTTTAACTCCATGACGACGCGCGCAGCCGCCGGCACCGAGGGTGCGATCGCGGAACGGTCGATCAGTGGATTCCGGGCCCACCGAGGCTAGGGGCGAAAGGACCGAACATGCCCAAGCGCGAAGATATCAAGTCGATCATGATCGTGGGCGCCGGTCCCATCGTGATTGGGCAAGCCTGCGAATTCGACTACTCCGGAACGCAAGCCTGTAAAGCTCTCAAGGAGGAGGGCTACAAGGTGATCCTGGTCAATTCGAATCCCGCGACGATCATGACCGATCCGGGGTTCGCCGACCGTACCTATATCGAGCCGATGACGGCTGACGCGGCGACCGCGATCATCGAAGCCGAGCGTCCCGATGCATTGTTGCCGACGATGGGCGGACAGACTGCGTTGAATCTCGCGCTGGAACTCGATGATCGCGGCGTGCTCGCGAAGTATAACGTCGAGCTTATCGGCGCGAATATTGACTCGATCAAGAAGGCCGAAGATCGCGATCTCTTCAAGAGCGCGATGGCCAATATCGGATTGGATCTGCCGCGCAGCGGTTACGTGCATTCGATGGAAGAGGGCCGCAGCGTCGTCGAAGAGATCGGCTTGCCCGTTATGGTCCGCCCGTCACGAACACTCGGTGGGGCAGGGGCCGGTATCGCGAAGACCGCTGAGGAATTTGAAGAGACCATGCGCTGGGCGCTGGAACTCTCGCCTGTTAGCGAAGCGCTGGTCGAGGAATCGATTGAAGGCTGGAAGGAATTCGAACTGGAGGTGATGCGCGATCGAAAAGACAACGTGGTCATCGTCTGTTCGATCGAAAACCTTGATGCTCTCGGCGTGCACACCGGCGATTCGATCACGATTGCACCGGCGCAGACGCTCACCGACAAGGAATACCAGATCATGCGCGATGCGACCTTGGCGATCATGCGCGAGGTCGGTGTCGACACGGGTGGTTCGAATGTTCAGTTCGCGGTGCATCCGGGTGACGGTCGCCTCGTCGTCATTGAAATGAACCCGCGTGTGTCGCGGAGCTCGGCGCTCGCGTCGAAGGCGACGGGCTTCCCTATCGCGAAAATGGCGGCGAAGTTGGCGGTCGGGTACACACTCGACGAAATCCCGAACGACATTACGCGTGAAACACCGGCAAGCTTCGAGCCGACGATCGACTATGTCGTGACCAAAATTCCTCGATTTACGTTCGAAAAGTTCAAAGAAGCCGAAGACAAACTTACCTCACAGATGAAATCCGTAGGCGAGGTAATGTCGATAGGGCGTACGTTCAAAGAAAGCCTGCAGAAGGCGCTGCGTTCTCTCGAGATCGACAGCGCGGGCTTCGAGCCGCGAACCGAAAAAAATATCGATGACAAGATCACGACGCCGAACTCGGAGCGGCTGTGGTATGTGGCCGAAGGGTTTCGACGGGGCTACACGGTCGCGAAGCTGTACGAGCAAACGATGATCGACCCTTGGTTCCTGGAGCACATTCGTCAGATCGTTGATTTCGAGAAGCAGCTCGCGGGTGCGGGACTGCTCGGCGCGATCGATGACGAGACTCTACGCCGCGCCAAGACCTGGGGTTTTTCAGACAAGCGTTTATCGGACTTGCTCGCTTGCGATGAGGTCGACGTGCGGGCGCGTCGAGACGCGGGTGGGATTCACCCTGTCTACAAGACCGTCGATACGTGTGGTGCCGAATTCGAGGCGTTCACTCCGTACTTCTACTCGACCTACGAAGACGAATGTGAAGCGAATCCCACCGACCGAAAAAAGATCATGATTCTCGGTGGGGGGCCCAATCGGATCGGGCAGGGAATCGAGTTCGACTATTGCTGTGTGCATGCATGCTTCGCTCTGCAGGAGGCCGGCTACGAGAGCATTATGGTCAACTGCAATCCCGAAACGGTCTCGACGGACTACGATACGGCCGACCGCCTCTACTTCGAACCGCTGACGCTCGAAGATGTTCTAGAGATCGTACGCACAGAGAAGCCTTATGGTGTGATTGTACACTTCGGTGGGCAGACACCACTGAAGCTGGCGAAGGCGCTCGAAGCCGAGGGTGTGCCTATCATCGGAACACCCCCCGATGCCATCGACAGGGCCGAGGACCGAGAACGCTTCAGGCAGGTACTCGACAAGCTCGGGCTCAATCAACCTCCGAGCGCGACGGCAATGGAGGTCGACGAGGCGCAGCGGATAGCGGCCCGCCTCGGCTTGCCGGTTTTGGTGCGTCCATCGTACGTGCTCGGTGGTCGTGCGATGGAGATCGTCCACGACATGGACCATCTGCGCGAGTATATGGAGCGGGCGATCGCGAGTTCGTCCGAGCATCCGGTGCTCATCGACAAGTTTCTTGATAATGCGATCGAGATCGATGTCGACGCCATCTGTGACGGTGAACGCGTGGTCGTGGGTGCGATCATGGAGCATATTGAGATGGCGGGCGTTCATTCGGGCGACAGCGCCTGTTCGCTCCCACCGTGGTCGCTCAGCGACGAAGTCCAGGGCGAGGTCCGTCGCGCAACCCGCGCGCTGGCGTTAGAGCTCGGAGTGGTCGGTCTGATGAATGTCCAGTACGCGGTCGTCGATACCGAGGTGTACGTGATTGAGGTCAACCCGCGTGCGTCACGAACGGTGCCTTTCGTCTCGAAAGCCATTGGCGTACAGCTTGCCAAGATGGCCGCGCGTGTCATGGCCGGCGAAACACTCGCAGAGCTCGGCTACACCGAAGAGGTAGTACCGAAATTTTCGTCGGTGAAAGAAGCGGTATTTCCGTTCATCAAGTTTCCGGGTGTCGATACGTTGCTCGGACCCGAAATGAAGTCGACCGGTGAAGTCATGGGGATCGACAAATCCTTCGGGCTCGCCTTCGCGAAAGCGGAAACGGCCGGTGGGAATCCGTTGCCGATCAGCGGGACGGTCTTCATCAGCGTGCGCGAGGACGATCGCAGGGAACTCGACAAGATTGCTCGCCGCTTCGCCGCCGCCGGCATGGAGTTGCTCGCCACGGGGGGAACGGCCGAGTACATAAGGGGCCTCGGTATGACCTGCGACATCGTGAACAAAGTTCGTGATGGTTCACCCCATTGTGTCGATGCGATTAGGGAGGGGCGTATCTCGGCCGTGATCAACACGGTTGGCTCGCCGGAGAGCATCCACGAGTCGTTCTCTATCAGGCGCGCAGCTCTTGAATGCGGCATTCCGTACTTCACGACCGCGGCTGCGGCCGAAGCGGCATCGGAAGGCGTAGAGCTTCTCGACGGAAACGTTCCGGGCGTCAACGCACTGCAAGACCTACACGCCGGTAAGGTGTAGAAGAGTCTTGATCAGCTGTAGCGCGCTTCTTTGCCGCGCGAAGTGCCCGGGTTCTTCACGGCCTCACGGAGGTCGCCGAGAAACTGTTCAACGATCTTGGCGTGATTCGGAGTCACCATCATGTGCAGCGCCCGAGGATTTTCCTGTCGGTCTAGATGCCATCCACGATCGTCCATGAAGTCTCCGACCGCAGCGATGTCGAGATCCTCCGACCCGAAGGCAAGCAGGGTCGCGTCGGGTTCCCCCCAGATATGCAGTTGGTCGATGCCGTTGATGCCGGTGCGTATCCGGTTGACGGTGTCGAGTATTACTCGGGCCAGACGGATGTAGCCTTCCTCGCCGAGGTAGTTCATGACAGCCCAGGCGGCGGCGATGGGTGCTGCCGGTCGTGCACCGGCGAGTGCGGGGGAACCGTACAGGCCGCCCGGCCACTGGTCGTATAGAAAAATCTGGTGGTCGAGCGTTGCCTTGTCGCGATGAGCGATGACCGACGCGCCCTTCGTGCAGTAGCCGTACTTGTGAACGTCGGCTGAGATCGTCGTCACGCCCGGTACCCGAAAGTCGAACGGTGGCACGGGGTGTCCGATCTTTTCGAGAAACGGCAGGATGAAACCGCCGACGCAGGCATCGGTGTGAAACGAGATACCGGCTGCGGAGGCCAGCGCGGCGAGTTCTTCGATCGGATCGATGACGCCGTGTGGATAATTCGGCGCTGAGCCGACGATGAGTACGGTGTTCGGCCCGACGAGGCGTGCGACTTCCTCGACATCTACGCGCAGATCCGCGCGCAGCGGAGCTTGTAGAAGTTCGAGTCCAAGATACTTCGCGGCTTTCGCGAATGCGGGGTGCGCCGAGATGGGCGCGATCATCTGGGGCGCGGTGATCGAACGCTCGACCAACGCGAGATCGCGTGCGGTCTTCACCCCCATCAGAATGCTCTCGGTGCCGCCCGAGGTCATGGTCCCGCTGGATCGTTCATCGCCGCCCAGCATGTCGACGGTCATGGCGACGACGTCGGCTTCCATATGACGCAGGCTGGGAAACCGGAAAGGATTCAGGGCGTTCTCGTAGACGTAGAGTTCGTTGGCGCGGCGAAGCACCTCGTCGACGTCCTCGCCGGCCGGGTAGATGAGACTCCAGGTACGGCCGCCGCGCCAGTCGGCGTCTTCGGCCTTCATCTCGTTGATGCGTGCGAACAGGTCGTCGCTCGGGGTTCCGGTCTTGGGCAACTTCATGGTGTTGCTCGCGGTTATGTCACCGCGACAGCGGTCTCGCTAGACCTCGAGCGCCGCGGTGACTCGGTCCTCGTCGGCGACTAGATGGCGCCTGGCAGTCAAGAAAAACGGAATGGCCAGCGCGTTCGCGATAAGCGCCAACTGAATGGCGAATCCGAGATCGCCCGTGACTTCGCTGGCCTTGCCGATCGAGTACGGCCCGAGCGCCAGACCTACGAATGTCATCATCAATATATAGATCGCGCCGGCTACGGCGCGCATGCGGGGCGCAACGAGGTCCTGCACGGTCGAGATCGCCGCGCCCAGCCAGATCCCGCTGCTGACCTGGGCGAGGAACGCCATCGCGTAGGCGACGGCCAGTTGATCGGTTCGTACGAGCAGTGCTACGAACGGCATCGGGAGCACGGCCGACACGACGCAGAAATTGAGCCGACCTAAGCGCGCACGTTTGCGCCACGCATCGGCCGTAAATCCTCCGACGGTTGCACCGAGCCAGCCGCCGACCGCCGAGATCAGGCCGAGCGAAGTGCCGACCTCCGATACGCTCAGGTCGAAGGTGCGCAAGAAGTAGGGAACGACCCAGAATCCGACGCTGTAGCTGCTGAAAGCCATGAGCGAGAACCCGACTACGGCTGAGCGTAGGGTGCGCCCGCGAAAAATCATTTCGAAGGTCGACGGGTCGGTCAGCGCCAGGTTTTGTACCCATGAAAATGTCGCGTAGATGCCGATCGCGAGCGCGTACCATTGGATCGCATCGCCGAGCTGAGAGGTGAGTCCGGCGGCCGTCGCGACGAGTCCGGCGGCGGCGGCAAGGTTCACCATGATTCCGCGGCTGCCCGCACCCGCACGGCTGAGGGTGACAAGCGTGAAGCCCGGCATGACCATAGCCAGCTCGCTGCGGAAAACCCCCCACGGATCCTCTGCCTTCGATCCGTCGCTTTCCGCCTCGCCGCTGCGCGGAGGTTCGCGCAACGTGCGCACCCACAGTGCCATCAGGAGTCCCGGCAGTCCCACGATCATGAACGCTGCTTGCCAGCCTTTCAGCCCCAGTGGTGCGTTGCCTGTGGGCCAGGCTCCGTTCCATGAGTCGACGATCCAGCCGCCAAGGAACAGGCCGATTCCGGCACCGACGTAGAGACCGCTCGAATAGATCGCCATGACCGTCGCGCGTCGCTCGGGCGGAAAGTAGTCCGACAGCAACGAGAAGGCCGACGGAGATGCGCTGGCTTCGCCGATGCCGACGCCGATGCGCGCCACTGCCAGGTAGCGGAACGACGTGGCGAATCCAGACGCAGCCGTCATCAGGCTCCACAGCGCCATGCCGAGCGAAATCACAGTGCGTCGCGTCCACGCATCGGCCAGCCGCCCAAGCGGAATGCCGAAGATGGCATAAAAGACGGCGAACGCGGTGCCGTAGAGAAAACCGATTTCGGCATCGCCGAGGCCGAGGTCGGCCTTGATGTCCTCGGCCAGGATCGAGAGGATCTGCCGGTCGAGGAAGTTGAAGACGTACACCAGCACGAGCACGCCGAGCGCGTAGCGGGCGTAGTTTTCACTGATCGGTGGCTGTTGGGGGTCGCTTGGCTCTGGCATGGGCGCCTGTGCCGTAGCTATCCGATTTGCCGAGCCGGCGAAAGGCGCGGCTGTGCTCGTTTTTGCGCGACTGTGCCTCGGCGATTTGTTGGGGGCAGTGCCTGTGACAATTTGGTGGGCGCGTGAAACTGACGGATCCCATCCAGTATCTGAAGGGCATCGGCCCGAAACGAGCGCTGCTGCTCGAGAAGAGCGGTCTCGCGACAGTTGAGGATCTGATCTACCACCTTCCGTTTCGTTACGAGGACCGTCGAAACGTCATTGGATTGGACCAAGCTAGTGTCGACGAGACAGTAACCCTTTTTGGAGCGATCACGGGCGCGCGCGAAATCCGCATGCGCGGCGGCCGCCGCACAATGCTACAGGCCACCTTCACCGATGAAGGCGGCTGGCTCACGCTGGTGTGGTTTCATCAGGCTTCCTACTTCAAGAAGCGCCTCGACGGTGAAAGCCGATGGTTGGTGCACGGTAAGGTTGAAGCCTCGCGGCGCGGCGGGATCCAGATCGTCCATCCCGAGATCGAGTCGGTAGGCGAGGGCGAAACCGTCGCCGATCTAGCGCGCATCGTTCCCGTGTATCAGAAGCCGACCGATATCCCGGTGGCGGCCATCCGAGCGGCGATTGGGCGAGCCGTTGACGACGCCGCCGATCAAGCAGCGAGCGTCGTGCCGCGCGAGATCCGCGAGCGTCGCGACCTGGTGCCGATCGCGCACGCCCTGCGTGCGGTGCACGCACCCGACAATACAGTCGAACCCGCTGCGCTTGCGCAGTTCGCGACGGCGCCGCATCGTACGCTGATCTTCGAAGAGCTGTTTGCGCTTCAGACGGGAATGAATCTGCGCAAGAAAGCGCGCGAAGCGCTTCCCGGCACCGCAATTCCCGAAGCGCCCAAGCGTATGGCGGAGTTTCGAGGCTTGCTGCCCTTCGAGCTGACCGGTGCTCAGGACCGCGTCATCGGTGAAATATCCAAGGACCTCGCACGGCCGCACCCGATGAATCGGTTGGTTCACGGTGACGTGGGCAGCGGCAAAACCGTAGTTGCGTTCGCCGCCGCGCTGCAGACTTGTGCCGCCGGGCATCAGGTGGCGGTAATGGCCCCCACCGAGCTATTGGCCGAGCAGCACTTCGCAACGATGCGCCCCTGGGCCGATCAACTGGGCCTCTACATCGCCATGCTCACCGGCAACATGAAGGCAGCGGAAGCGCGTCGTATGCGCGACCTGATCGCGATGGGCGGTGCCAACATCGTCGTGGGAACGCACGCGTTGGTGCAGGAGTCGACGCGGTTTCAGGACTTGGGTCTTGCGATCGTCGATGAACAACATCGTTTCGGGGTCATGCAGCGCGCCGCGCTGCGCGGCGAGGCAACCGATACGCTGCTTTTGTCGGCGACCCCGATCCCGCGCACCCTGTCGCTCGTGTTGTTCGGGGACCTCGATGTTACGTTCCTCGATGAGATGCCGCCCGGCAGACAGCCGGTGGTCACGCGGGTCATCAGAGGTGCACAACGCAAGAAGCTCCACGAGCGCATGGCTGCCCAGATGCGCGAAGGCCATCAGTGCTACATCGTGTACCCGCTGGTCGAGGAGTCGGAGAAATCGGATCTCAAAGACGCCACGTCTATGGCCGAAAAACTTCAGGCTGGTGTATTCAAGGAATTCCAAGTGGGTCTTCTGCACGGTCGCATGAAGGCCGGTGAGAAGGATGCGATCATGCGCCGGTTCAAGGACGGGGAACTCGATGTGTTAGTCGCGACAACGGTCATTGAGGTCGGTATCGATGTTCCGAACGCATCGATCATGGTTGTCGAACACGCCGAGCGCTTCGGCCTGGCGCAGCTCCATCAACTGCGCGGTCGCGTCGGGCGAGGCGGAGGCGAAGCCTTCTGTTGTCTGGTCGCAGACGAAGCGCAGAGCCAGGAGTCGATCGAACGGCTCGGTGTGATGGAGAGTTCTAACGATGGCTTCGAGATAGCCGAAACCGATCTGCGTATGCGCGGGCCGGGAGAATACCTGGGTACCCGTCAATCGGGCGTGCCGGCGTTTCGCGCCGCGAACCTCGTGCGCGACGCGGCTATACTCGAACTCGCGCGCGAGGAGGCCGGTTACTGGCTCGACCAGGATCCTAAACTGCAACTTTCGGAGTCAGCGGAGCTCAAACGTGCGGTCACCGATCGATTCGGCGACAAACTGGCCTTGGCCGAGGTGGGCTGAAAAGCTCAGAGGCAACGCAATGTCCGACCTGATCGAGATACATGAATCCGCCTGGGTGGCGCCGAGCGCCGAGATTTATGGCCGCGTTACCATAGGGCCGGAGTCGTCGGTGTGGCCCCGCTGTGTGATTCGCGCAGAAGACCACGAGGTGCGCGTGGGGCGTTGTACGAACCTGCAGGACCTGGTGATGGTGCACATCGGCTATGCCAACGAGACGATCATCGGTGACTACGTTTCGGTAACCCACCACGCGACGGTTCATGGCTGCGTTGTAGAAGATGACTGCCTGATTGGGATCAACGCCGTGATCATGGATGGAGCGGTGGTGGGTCAAGGGTCGATTGTGGCTCCGGGCGCCGTGGTGACGGAAGGGGCAAAGATCGCGCCGTTCTCGATTGTTGCGGGAATCCCTGCGAAGGTGATTAGCGAGCGTGACAGTACCGATGCCAACCGCGAGAACGCGCTTCTGTATCGCGCCAACGCCGATGCCTACCGGCGCGGCGATCATCGCGTGTGGGACGGGATGGATACCGGTGCGTATGTCGCACCGGAACTCGAGCGCATTCGCCGCGAGCGCGCAACCTGAAGCGAGACCTCGCGGCTGTGCGCAATGAAGCTCGGCGGCCACATCTAGCGGCTTTTTCCGGCCTCATCGGGGGGGGGGAGGATCTGCGATTTCACTATCGTTAGTGCTCACGCTGTAGGCTATGCTTGCAGCAGCGCCCACCACGAGGAGTGACCGCCACGAGGAGTGACCAATGCGTTTCCAATCCTTAAGCCTGATCTGCGCCGTGTTCGGTGTCGTCACCTTCGTGCCCGTCGTCAGTCGCGCTCAGTCGGACACCGTCGCAATCGACATCGTCGCAGCCCATTGCGAGCACCCCGACGGCTGTGAAGGGGGCGGGGGCGGGGCCCAGCCAATTCCGAGTACCGGCCCGGCAGTGTGTACGGAGGGCGATGCGGCCGGCTTCCCGTGTAATAACATTGATCTTGCCTATTGGCTCGATATGGCGGATATCGGCGGCGGCGAGGGCAGCGATGTTTGGGGCTGGACCGAACCGGTTACGCAAGATGAGTACGCGATTGTCGGGCGAGATACCGGGACGTCGTTCGTCGATGTGACCGATCCTCAGAGTCCGGTTTATCTCGGCAACCTTCCGCCCCACGATGCACCCATCATTTGGCGCGACATGAAGGTCTACGCAGATCACGCGTTTATCGTGTCCGAATCGGGAAACCACGGTCTGCAAGTATTCGACCTCACACAGCTCTCATCGGTTGTCGCCCCGCCGGTTACGTTCGTCGAGACGGCGCACGAGTCAGGCTTTGGATACGCACACAATATCGCGATCAATGAGGACACGGGCTATGCGTATGTTGTTGGCAGCGCCGAATGTTCCGGCGGTCTGCTTATGTACGACGTGTCAACACCCAGCGCGGTAAGCCTCGCAGGCTGTTATTCGGGCGACGGCTATACCCACGACGTGCAGTGCGTGACCTATACCGGGCCCGACATGGATTACACAGGCGCCGAAATTTGCTTCGCGTCCAACGAGGACTCGCTAACGATCGTCGATGTTTCGAACAAGGCCGCGCCTGTACAAATATCGAAGACCGACTATGTGGGTCGCTCCTACACCCATCAGTCGTGGCTGACCGATGACCAAGCGTGGCTTTTGCAGGACGACGAGGGGGATGAGCTGTCGTCGGGGCACAACACCCGAACCTATATGGTCGACATCTCCGACCTAGATGCGCCGGTGTTCGGAGCCTTCTTTACCTCGGAGCTTGCGTCGATCGATCACAATCAATACGTGGTCGGCGATTATGTATTCCAAGCGAACTACACGGCCGGACTACGCATTCTCGATATCTCGTCGATCGCGATCGGCGTGCTATGCGAGGTCGCGTCGTTCGACACTTTTCCGACCAGTAACGGCCCAAGTTACAACGGGGCCTGGTCGAGTTACCCGTTCTTTCCCAGCGGCAATGTTGTCGTGAACACGAACATTGGATTAGCCGTCCTCGAGCCGAATCACATAGGCGCTCCGTGCATTGGGCCGGAACCGGTCGCGCAGACCTCGCAGCAACAAGGCTGTATCGTTTCCGCAAACAAAGCGGCTGCGAAGGTCGCCAAGGCACAGGGCAAGGTCAGCGCGCGCTGTGTGAGCAACGCTACGAAGGGCGATCCAGGTAACGCGCAGGACTGTCTCTCGCTCGACGATCGCGGCAAGGTCGCCAAGGCCGAGGACAAGCTCGCGAGCACTCTTGCGAAGAAATGTAGCGGGGCCGGCGTACCGAATTTCGGCCTTACCGATGCGGCGACAATCGGGGCAACCACCACAGCCGAGCAGGTAGCTCTGATGGCAGATATCTATGGCGCCGATCTCGATCTTTCGATTCTCGAGTCCTCGGCTGACCCAGCTGCCGCCAAGTGCCAGGCATCAATCGCGAAGCTTCACGATCGCGCAGTCCAGGCGCGCTTCAAGGCCTTTCTTACCTGCAAGAAGGCCGGCCTCAAAGCAGGAAGCGTAGGCAATGCCGTGGAGCTCGCCGCCTGCATGGAGGATGTGACCGCCGATGCGAAAGGCAGGGTCGAGAAGGCGGCAGCAAAGCTCGCCAAGACGCTTGCAGGGATCTGCGCAGGGGTTGCTCCTGGCGTGTCTGTACCGGGCGTGTGCGCCGGTGCGGGCGACGTATCGGCCTGTATCGATGAGCAGGCTGCGTGTCGCATGTGCCTGATGGCGGGTGCCATGGACGGCCTGGTGCTGGACTGCGACCTGTTCGACGACCAGAGCGCCAACGCGAGCTGTGGTCCCTGAGAGAGGGCGTACGCTGCGTCGTCCTTTTGAACGCTCCAAGCATTGAAATATAAAGACAGATCTCGCCATGGAGACGAGTTCCAAGACAGCTTTAGAGGTTCGGTCCGATGGATCGGGCGTCAAGCGTTTGCCCGACTGGGTGGCCAACCGTACGAGTCTGCTCGGCCCCGGCGATGCGCTAAAGCGCCGCCTGAGAAAAGGACATCTGGTGACGGTCTGCGAGCAAGCCCGCTGCCCGAATCTGGGGGAGTGTTTTGCGCGCGGAACAGCCACGTTCATGCTTCTCGGCGAGGCTTGCACCCGGCGCTGTGGTTTCTGCTCGGTGGCGACCGGACGCCCAGCCCTGCCTGACCCCGCCGAGCCCGACCGCGTTGCCGACGCTGCGGCCGACTTGGGCCTGCGCTATGTGGTGGTGACCTCGGTCGCACGCGACGATCTCCCCGACGAAGGCGCCGCGCAGTTCGTAGCCACCATCGCGGCCATCAAACGCCGCATCGAGGGCGCCGGCGTCGAGGTTCTCACCCCCGATTTCAATGACAGAACCGAGCTCATCGGCCGGGTGGTCGATGCGGGTCCGGAGGTGTTCAGCCATAATCTCGAAACCGTCGAGCGTCTTACTCCGTCTCTGCGTGGGCGGGCGCGCTACGATCGTTCACTTTCGGTTCTTTCCAAGGGCGTTCGGCTTGCCGCCGAGGCGGGTCAGGGTACGCTGGTCAAAACGGCCCTCATGGTCGGTCTGGGAGAGACGCGCGCGGAAATCAGCCGCGCCATGCGAGACATTCGTGGTACCGGTTGCCAGCTGCTCGCGGTGGGGCAGTATCTGCGCCCAACGCGCGAACAGCACGAAGTCGACCGCTACGTTGAACCCCGTGAGTTCGATGAGATCGCCGAGGAGGCGCGTGCGCTCGGTTTTTCCGAGGTCGCGGCCGGTCCTCTCGTGCGCTCGTCGTACCGCGCGGATGCGCTGTATGCCGGAGAATCGGTTGCGGGCGCTACGGGTGCGGCCGGTATTGAGGTGGAGACATCACAATGAATCACGAGTTTCGACGCATCCAGCGCTTGCCGCCGTACGTTTTCAATGAGGTCAACGACCTCAAGCAGGCGGCGCGGCGGCGCGGCGAAGACATTATCGACTTCGGGTTGGGCAATCCGGATCAGGCGACACCCGATCACATCGTCGACAAGGCCGTCGAAGCGATGGGCAAGGGCCAGAACCATCGCTACTCGGTGTCGCGGGGCCTTTACAAGCTGCGGCTCGCGATCGTCGATTGGTACAAGCGTACCTACGACGTCGAATTGGATCCCGATTCCGAAGCCATCGTAACGATGGGCTCGAAGGAAGGGCTTGGGCATTTGGTGCTCGCCATCACCGGCCCGGGCGACGTCGTGCTGGCGCCGTCGCCGACCTATCCGATCCATCAGTATTCGGTGATCATTGCCGGTGCCGATCTGCGTCACGTGCCGCTGATTCCGGGCGAGGACTTCCTCGAGCCGCTCGAGGCCGCGATACGTGAGACCTGGCCGAAGCCGAAGCTGCTGATCATCAACTTTCCAGCCAACCCGACCACCGAGGTCGTAAGCATCGATTTCTTCGAGCGCATCGTCGAGCTGGCGCGCGAGAACGACATCATGGTCATTCACGATCTGGCCTACGCCGCGCTTACGTTCGACGGCTACAAGGCCCCGAGTTTCCTACAGGTACCCGGGGCGCGCGAGGTTGGCGTGGAGTGCTATACGCTGTCGAAGACGTACAATATGCCCGGTTGGCGCTGCGGCTTCATGGTCGGTAACGAGACGATCATCGGCGCGTTGGCGCGTCTGAAGTCCTACTACGATTACGGCATGTTCACCCCGATCCAGATTGCGTCGATTCAAGCGCTCAATGGGCCGCAAGATTGTGTAGACGAGATTCGCGATATGTATCGTGTTCGTCGTGACGCGCTGTGCCGCGGCTTGGATCGCGCTGGTTGGCACGTGCCGCTGCCCAAGGCGACGATGTTCGTATGGGCGCGTATCCCGGAAGAACTTCGAGCCATGGGCTCGATGGAATTCTCCAAGATGATGTTGGCTGAAGCCAAGGTCGCGGTGTCGCCCGGTATCGGCTTTGGTCCGTATGGCGATGAGTACGTACGTTTCTCGCTCATCGAGAACGAACATCGTATCCGACAGGCAACCCGCGGAATCCGGCAGGCGCTCGGCGCAGGTTCGGGCATCAATATCGATGAGATTGAGCCCGACGGTGACGATACGGGCGATGATGAAGATTCCGAGACGAAGGCGGTGAAATAAGTTGGCTGCGAAAGCAAAGGCGGTGGGGGTCGGCATTATCGGCTTCGGCACCATCGGTACCGGTGTCGTGCGCGTGTTGCGCGATCAGGCCAAGGCGATCGAAGAACGCCTTGGATACCCGGTGCGCTTGGTGCGAGTCGCCGATCTAGATACGCGCTCCGATCGCGGTGTGAAGCTGCGCAAGGGCGTCCTTACAAAGGATGCCCGCAAGCTCATCCACGACCCCGCAGTCGATGTCGTCGTCGAGCTGATCGGTGGCATCGAACCAGCGCGCACGTTCATGCTCGAGGCCATCGAGGCCGGCAAGAGCGTGGCTACTGCGAACAAGGCGCTGATTTCCGAGCATGGCCCCGCGCTCGCGCGGGCGGCCGAGCGAAAGGGCGTCGCGGTCGGATTCGAAGCCAGCACCGGTGGCGGGATCCCTATCCTGAAGGTGCTTCGAGAGTCGCTGGCGGGCGACGAGAACCTCGAGGTGTACGGCATCGTCAACGGGACGGCGAACTACATTCTCACCGAGATGAGCGACGGACGCGGCGAGTTCGGTGAGGTACTCGCTGCCGCGCAGAAGATGGGATTGGCCGAGGCCGATCCGACCTACGATGTCGATGGTATCGACAGCCTGCACAAGTTGGTGATTCTCGTTGCGTTGGCCTTCGGCAAACGTATCAAGCCGAAACAGGTGCACGTCGAGGGAATTCGAAACATCTCACCGATCGACATCGCGTACGCGAAGGAGTTCGGTTACGCGATCAAGCTTTTGGCGGTCGCACGTGAGACACCCGATGGGGTGGAAGCACGGGTTCACCCGGCGATGGTACCGGACTCTCATCTGCTGTCTCAGGTAGGAGGTGCCTTCAATGCGGTCTGCTTACGCGGCCGTGCGCTGGGGACCTCGATCTACTACGGCCAGGGGGCCGGGATGATGCCGACCGCGAGTGCGGTCGTTGGTGACATTTTGGATGCCGCGCGCAATATGAGGGACGGCAAGGCGGGTGCGCAGTTGGTGCCGCCGTATGGACGTCCGATAAAGACCTTACGCGCTAGCGCGGTCGTGCCGATGGCTTCGACGAGCCATGTGCACTACATCCGGCTCTCGGTTGCTGACAAGCCCGGCGTATTGGCCAAGATCTCGTCTATACTCGGTAGAGAATCGATTAGTATCGCTACGGTGATCCAGCACGCGAGCCCCGCGCGCGGGGCGGTTCCGCTCGTACTGAGAACGCATCGGGCCGAGGAAGGGGCGCTCAAACGGGCGTTGGCGAAGATCGGCCGTCTGAGCGACGTTCGGGCAGAGCCGGTCGTGATCCGTGTCGAAGAGACTTTGGGGCAGACCGACTAAACACGAGAGAAAGAGGCAAGGCATGTCCTGGAAAGGTGTTGTAGAGCAGTATCGCGATCGCATGGCGACGCTGCCCGCTGGTGCAACGGCGGTGACTCTGCTCGAGGGGAATACCCCGCTGATCGAGGCGCCGCGCCTCGCGGCGGAGCTTGGTGTGTCGGCTCGCGTGTACCTCAAGTACGAAGGGCTCAATCCGACCGGTTCGTTCAAGGATCGGGGCATGACGGTAGCGATAACGGCTGCCGCCGCCGAGGGAGCGCGGGCGGTGATCTGTGCATCTACGGGCAATACGTCGGCCGCTGCGGCTGCGTATGCAGCACGCGCCGGAATGAAGGCCTTCGTCGTGGTTCCCGACGGGAACATCGCCTTGGGGAAGCTCAGCCAGGCGGTGGTGCACGGCGCGACCGTACTCGCCGTAGAGGGGTCGTTCGACGATGCGTTTCGACTGGTGACCGCGGTGGCCGAGAAGGCTCCCGTGACCGTCGTCAACTCGATCAACCCCCACAGGCTACAGGGCCAGAAAACCGCGGCGTTTGAGATATGCGACGTGCTCGGTCGCGCGCCCGACTATCACTGTCTACCGGTCGGCAACGCCGGCAACATCACCGCCTACTGGATGGGCTACGGCGAGTATCGCAATGACGGCATCACCGCTGGGAGCCCCAAGATGATGGGCTTCCAAGCGGCCGGTGCCGCACCCATCGTGCGCGGCGAGCCGGTTGCGAACCCGGAAACCGTCGCGTCGGCGATTCGTATCGGCAATCCGGTTAGCTGGCAAAAGGCCGAAGCTGCGCGCGATGAGTCGGGAGGCGTCATTGAAGCCGTCACCGACGAAGAGATCCTCCGAGCGTACAAGCAATTGGGTGCGATCGAGGGCGTCTTCTGTGAGCCGGCGTCGGCAGCATCTGTGGCGGGGCTGAAGAAGTTGGCCGACAGCGGTCGTATCGATGAGAATTCCGTTGTCGTATGTACCCTTACCGGGCATGGCCTAAAGGATCCCGACAATGCTATAAAGGTATGTCCGGAGCCGGTGAGCGTCCCAGCAGACGTCGAAGGCGCGTTGAAAGTCATGGGACTCTGAGGCTCCGTACCCACTGACCTGATGAAGTACGTGATCATTCAAGGTGACGGCATGTCGGATTTCCCAGTGGAATCACTCGGTGGCCTCACCCCGCTCGAGAAGGCCCACACGCCGAATATGGATCGGCTCGCGCGAGAGGGGCGTCTCGGTCTCGCGCAGACAATCCCTGAGGGCTTCCCGTCCGGTACCGACGTTGGCACGATGACCATCCTTGGCTACGACCCGGCGCGCTATCATACAGGCCGGTCACCGATCGAAGCGGCGAGCATGGGCATCGATCTGGCTGACGGCGACATCGCGTTTCGCTGCAATCTGGTCACGATAGAAGAGCGCGATGGCGAAGAGGTCATGGTCGACTTTACCGCCGGCCATATCGGCAACGACGATGCTGCGGAGTTGATCCGCGCGATCGAGGCCGAACTCGGCAACGACGAACTGTGTTTCTATCCCGGCGTGTCCTATCGCCATCTACTGGTATGGAAGGGCGGACCCGCCACGACCAAGACCACCCCTCCGCATGACATCACCGATCAAAGCACCGCCGCGTGGTTGCCCCACGGCGACCGTGCGGATCAACTCGCCCAGCTGAGCGCGCACGCACGTGCGATCATCGCCGCTTCGCCGGTGAATGCGCGTCGCCTCGCGCGCGGTGAGAAGGCGTGCACCGATATCTGGCTTTGGGGCCAGGGACCTCGACCGGCCGTTCCCACTTTGCAGGAACGCTTCGGCATTACCGGCGGTCTGATCACGGCGGTCGACGTCGTCGGCGGGCTCGGCCGGCTGGCCGGCATGGAGCGCATCGATGTTCCCGGTATTACCGGCTTCGTGGATACCAACTATGTAGGCAAGGGTGAGTACGCTCTAGCAGCTCTCGGTCACCACGATCTGGTATTCATTCACGTAGAGTCGACCGACGAGACCGGTCACATGGGTGACGCGGATCTCAAAGTGCAGGCGATCGAAGATCTCGACGAGAAGGTTATCGGGACCATTCTCAAGGGCCTCGACCGGTTCGGCGACTATCGCGTCATGGTATTGCCCGATCACGCGACACCGGTTTCCACGAAGACTCATGCAGACGACCCGGTACCCTTCGCGATCTACGATTCGCGAAGCAGCGAGGGCAGCGGGCGACAGTATAGTGAGGCTGAGGCCGCCAAGACCGGTGACATGGTGGTGGATGGACACGTTTTGATATCGCAGTTTCTGGGAGCCGTTTCCTAGCTGCGACGGCTGGACGCCTGGCGGGGAAGAGGATGCAACGAAATCTTGCTCTCGAATTGGTCCGCGTGACCGAGGCGGCGGCTCTGGCCGCCGCGCGTGAGAACGGGCGTGGTGACGATCTGGCCCCTGAGCGTATGGCCACTGAGGCCATGGTCAAAGCCTTCGGCGCTATCGCGGCCCACGGCGAGATCGTAGTAGGGGATCCCCAGCAAGAGGAAGGTGAGTCGCTCGCGAACGGCACGCAATTGGGTCAGGGCGGCGAAGAGGTCGATATCGCCGTTGATCCTCTCGAGGGCGGCGTGAGCTGCGCGTTGGGCGGCCCGAACGCGATGTCGATCATGGCGCTGGCCGATAAAGGGCAGCTGATGCGCTGTCCGAGCAATAGTTACATGGAGAAGATCGCGACCGCCGCCGATGGCGAAGGCGTGGTCGACCTGGATAAGACCGCGGAGGAAAACCTCAAGGCGCTAGCGCAAGCGCGCGGGGTGTACGTCGAAGATCTTACCGTGATCATTCTCGACCGTCCGCGCCACGACGATCTTATCGACGAAGTTCGCCGTGCCGGTGCGCGGGTCAAGCTGATCCCTCACGGCGATGTAGCGGCCGCGATGGCGGCTGCGCAGCCGGAGACGGGGGTAGATATGCTGCTCGGCACCGGCGGTGCATCTCAGGGAATTCTCTCGGCCGTCGCGGTTAAGTGCATGGGGGCTTTCATGCAGTGCCGCTACAAGCCGCGCAGCCAGGGCGAGGCCAATGCGCTCTACGAGTTCGGTATCAACGATATCGAAAGCAAGCTGGAACTCGCGGATATGGTGCGCGGTGAGGTGTTGTTTGCGGCTACGGGCGTGACCAATGGGGAGTTTCTGCGCGGCATCAGGTTCACCCGAGGAGGCGCCGTGACGCATTCAATCGTCATGCGCTCGGCCAGCCATACCGAGCGCTACCTCGAGTCGCATCACCGCTTCGATTATCGACCGGACTACAGTTAGTAGGCGCCTACTCGCGCTGGGCGCTAGGCGGTCTGTTCGCCCAGCGCAATCCGTTTGGCCCAGGGGTAGTCGGCCTTGCCGCTCGGGCTGCGTTCCATCGCTGAGACCAGGTGTAGCTCGCGAGGCAGCTTGTATCCCGCGATCTTCGTTCGGCAATGTTCTTGGATCGATTTGAGCACGGGCGAGGCACCTTCGCGAGCCTGGACGACGACCGCGACCCTAGCGCCCCAGCGCTCATCAGGTACACCCACCACCACTGCGTCGTATACGTCGGGGTGTGATTTGACGGCGGCCTCGACTTCCTCCGGGTAGATCTTTTCTCCGCCCGAATTGATGCTCACGGATCCACGGCCCAGCAGGGTGATTTGACCGTCGGCTTCGACGCGCGCGGAGTCGCCCGGCATCGAATAGCGCGTCCCGTCGGGGCCTGTGACGTAGACCTCTGCCGACTTTGCCGGATCCTTGTAATACTCGAGCGGAATATGTCCGTAGCGCGCGATTTTCCCGATGACGTCGGAGCCTGCTTCGACGGGGTTTAGGTCTTCGTCGAGTACTACGGTGCCGCCGAGCGGTGAGATCGTCGGCCCACCGGCGCCCATCTTTGTGTTGCCCTTGGTGATCATAACGGCGCCGTTGTTGCCCACTTCGGATGCGCCGACGCTGTCGATCATCATGATATTCGGGAACGCCTCGAAGAAATCATCCTTCACCGTGGGCGAGAACACGGCGGCCGAGCTTACGATGAGGAAGAAGCTCGACAGGTCGCGCTTGCCCATCTCGGTCTCGAGAGCCTCGACCAAGGGGCGCCCCATCGCGTCGCCGGTGATCATGATGCCGTTGATCTTCTCCTCCTCGACCAAGCGCCATGTGTCGATAGGGTCGAACTTCGCGGTCAACACCGTTTTTCGCCCCGTGAAGCTACCCGCCATGACGGCCCATTGGGTCGCTCCGTGCATGAGCGGTGCGATCGGCAGCATGCAGGTCTGATTGTCGGGCTCGCGCAGGGTAATCTCTTCCGGTGCCGTCACCTTCTCGTTTGTCGTTGGATCGATGCCGCCGCCGAGCGCCATGAACACGTCTTCGTGACGCCAGACGACGCCTTTGGGCATGCCCGTCGTACCGCCGGTGTAGAGAATGTAAAGATCGTCCGGTGAGCGTGGGCCGAAGTCCCGATCGGGGGAACCGCTTGCTATGGCCGCTTCGAACTCTACCGACTCAAGTTCGGGGCATTCGACACCGCTGCCGTCGTCTATACAGACCGTGTGTTTGAGCAGCGGCAGCTTGTCCCGGACGGCTGCGGCGCGCGGGCCGAACTCGCGCGCATATACGAGGGCTTTCAGGTCGGCGTTGTTGAAGATGTAAGCGAGTTCATCCTCGACATAGCGGAAGTTGATGTTTATCCACACCGCGCGGAGTTTGAATACCGCCCACAGGGACTCCACCCATTCGACGCAGTTGTAGGCGTAGATGCCGACATGGTCGCCCGGTCCGATTCCGTTGGCGTCGAGGTGGTGGGCGAGGCGGTTAGCACGCTCTTCCACTTCCTTGAACGTCCGTCGCTTGCCGTCGGCAACGACACACTCGCGATCCGGGAAATGGTCTACGGCGTTTTCAAACAGGTCGGCGAGATTGAACTCCACGGCTATGCTCCCAGTGTTGGTTGTTTCATCGAAGGGCTAAAGCCAGTCGATTGGCTCGTCTACGTCTTGCGCGGCGATCTCCAGGCACTCGTCGAGAGTACCCCATGCCAGCGATCGTTCCTTGCCGCGCAGCGTGAAGAAGTAAAGATCGTTTTCCTCGATGACGCCATTGCCGCCATGAACTTGATGGGCGAGCATCAAGACTTCGGGGACCGCTCGCGCAGTTGCGGCCTTCGCCATGGCGATTTCAGCGTCGCTGGCGCGCCCATCGGCAATACCATCGAGGGCTTCGTAGGTCATGAAACGCGTTCCCTCGATGCGAATCGCCATGTTGGCGCAGTGGTGTTTCACCGCTTGAAAGCTGCCGATTGCCTTGCCGAACTGCTCTCGGAATCCGGCATATGCGACCGTCATGTCGAACGCGGTCTGCATAGAGCCGACACACTGTACGGCCGTCAGAGTACGGGCAATGCTGCGCAGTCGGCGTGCCGCGTCTGCTTGGCCCACCACGACGGCTGGAGCGCCTTCGTAGCGAGCACGGCAAGTCGGCGTTCGACCGATGGTGGTGAGCGGCTGCGTACTCACGCTCGCGCCGTCGGCGGCCACCATGATGAGCTGCTCGTGATCTCCGCGCGCGATGATGAGATGGTGGGTGGCCTGGGCGCCGAAGTCGATGAAGTCGACAGATCCGGTGACGCTGCCGTCGGCAAGTTCCAGGTCGTCGCTTTCGGCGGGGACCGGCCGCACCGTTCCGGCGATGATCCCCTCGACCAGCGGTGCCGAAACCGCGTCATCGATGTGGTGCTCGAGAAGCCAGCTACACGCCATGACCTCGGCGATGGGTATGATGGCTGCGCGCCGAGCGAACTCTTCGACCACCAAGCCGATGTCGGTAAGCGACCCTGCAGCTCCACCGACACTTTCGCCGAAGGGCAGGGCGATCCAGCCTTGTCGGCAAATCGCGCTCCACAGCGCCTCGTCACAGTCGTCGGTCTGCTCGATCTCGCGTATGCGATCGAATGGAACCTCGTTGGTGAGATAGGTTCGGATGGTGTCGCGCAGAAGCGTCTGCGTTTCGTTGAGATCCAGGTTCACGGTGTCACCTCGGTAGCCCTAGCCCGAACATGGCGATGATGTCGCGCTGGATCTCATTGGTGCCGCCACCGAACCGGAATATCGGCGAGAGCCGAAAGTTGAACTCGAAGTGACCGTCGGCAGGAGCGCCGATGCCTGATAGAGCCCCGCTGCGGCCGAGGAGGTCCATTGCAGCGTTCGAAAGTTCCGTGCGCAGTTCGGTACCCGAGACCTTGGCCATCGACGCTTCGGATATGGGCGTCTCTCCCTTCGACATGAGCCACGCGTTCTTGATGGCGAGGCCGCGATGCTCGCGCAGCTTGAGCCGCAGGTCTGCGAGGCGCCGTCGTACGGTCGGCCGTGCGAGCGCGGCCGGATCGTGTTCCTTCAGGTGTGAGACGAGCAAGTCGAAGATACGTGCGAGGCCGCCCGTTGCGGCTAGTCCGACACGCTCGTGATTGAGCGCGTGCATCATGATCATCCAGCCGCCGTTCGTGGGTCCCACGACGTTGTCGACGGGGACGCGTACGTCCTCGTAGAACGTTTCGTTCGTGTGGCCGCCGTACATGGTGTGAAGCGGCCGGATGGTCACGCCGGGGCTGTCGGTGGGCACGATGATGAGTGAGATGCCCGCGTGCTTTTTGGCTGTAGGATCGGTTCGGGCCGCGAGCCAGATATGCGTTGAGGCATCGGCTAGCGAGGTCCAGATCTTGTTCCCGTTGATGACCCATTCGTCGCCGTCGCGCTCGGCCTTGGTGTTGAGCGATGCGAGGTCGGTGCCGGCGTTCGGCTCGCTGTAGCCGAGAGCGAACGCGTACTCACCGTTCATGATCTTCGGCAAATATTCTTTTTTTTGATCGTCCGATCCGTGTGCGGCGATCGCCGGAGCGATCGAGGTCACGCTCAGGTTGCCGTACGGCATTCGGTAGTACTCCATCTCGTCGATAAGGATGAAGTTATAGAGCAGGTTACGGCCTTCTCCGCCCTGTTCGACCGACCAGCACATCCGCATCCAGCCCTTGTCGGAAAGGGCGTGGTGGAACTTCTTGATCAGAGGGCCCTGTGCGCCGTAGGTACGCGAATACTCTTCGAGCAGTTCCGGTGTGCGCCACGTTTCGATGAACGCGCGCACTTCATTGCGAAAGGCCCGATGCTCATCGGTCCATTGGAAATCCATGCGGATTTGTCGTTGATTCCCGGCCGCTAGGCAAACGGGCGGCCGGGAATCTCGACTGGGAACCTCGGGTCAGGCTCCTAGCGCTTGAAGCGCAGCATCAGATTGAACATCCGCGTGTGCTGCTTCTTGTAGGGCGGCTGAATCTGCTTGGTCGAGTCGAACTTCGGCGCCGTGAAGACCGGACGCAGCTTGCTGAATTCGGTAAACCCCTCGATCCCGTGGTAGTGGCCCATGCCACTGGCCCCGACACCGCCGAAAGGCAGGTCGTGTTGGCCGACGTGGATCATGCAGTTGTTGACCGTCACGCCGCCCGAGATGGTTGCGTACAGAATTTTCTCTTCGACTTCTCGGTCGTTGGTGAAGACGTAGAGCCCGAGTGGGCGGTCCTTCGAATTGACGTAGCCGATGACCTCGTCGAGCGTCTTGTAGGTGCGCACCGGCAGCAACGGGCCGAAGATCTCTTCGCGCATGATGGTGGTGTCTTCCGCAGGCTGGAGCACGATGGTCGGCGGCAGCTTGCGCTTCATGTCGTTGGGGACGGCACCGTCCACGAGATTGACGATCTTGGTGCCCTTGTCTGTGGCATCATCGAGTGTGGCGCGCAGTCGACGATACGACTTCTCGTCGATGACTGATGTGAAATCTGGGCTGTTCGTATCCGGGTAGCGCTTGCTGACGGCCTCTTTCGCGGCGGCAATGAATGCGTCTTTCTTGGCTTCGGGAACGAAGACGTAATCGGGCGCGGTGCAGGTCTGGCCGGCGTTGAGGAACTTCGTGTAGCTCACCCTGCGGGCGGCTTCTTCGATGTCGTAGTCATCACAGACGATTGTCGGCGACTTGCCGCCTAGCTCCAGGGTAACCGGGGTTAGGTTCTCTGCGGCCGAGCGCATCACGGTGCGACCGGCGTCGGCCGAGCCGGTGAACATGAGGTGGTCATAAGGAATCGAAGAGAAGTCGCTTGCCGCGATACCCGGTAGGATCGCCACATGATCTTCGGCGAACTTTTCGGCGAACTTTTCGGCGAGCAGCTCGCGCAGGTTGCTCGAGTTGGCGGCCATCTTGACCATGCAGCGATTGCCCGCCGCCAACGCGCTCGTCAGCGGACCGATGGTGAGGAACAGGGGGTAGTTCCACGGTACGATGATGCCGACCACGCCCTTGGGCTGCGGGATCACGCGATTCTTCCCGCCCGCAAATAGAATCGAGACGTGCCGTTTCTGCGGCTTCATCCATTTCGCGATCTTCTTGCGTGCATCGCGAATACCGTCGACGCTCGTGAAGATTTCGAGGAACTTGGTTTCCTCAGCCGCTCGGTGGCCGAAGTCGGCGGTGACTGCTTCGCAGATGGCGACGACGTTCTCGGTGAGGATCTTCTCCATCAATGTCAGATTGTTCTTACGTTCTTCGAGGCTCGGGAACGGATGCTCGAGGTAGGCCGCGCGTTGGGCGGTGAAGATGCGCTGGGCATCGTTCTCGGGGCTGGCGAAAGTCTTGAGTTGCGCTGTTTGAGCCATGATTGATCGTCTCCGTTACGTAATCTTGAGGTGCACCCAAGTGAGGGTGGTATTCTTGCTTTGAAGATGGCGTGCGCGCCGAACCGATTCAATTTTGATCCGCCGCATCTGCGAAAAACGCTGATTACCCCGTCGAACGATCGTTGAGAATCTTGGTTCCTGGTCTATTCACACAGCGCGGGCTATACTCGATAGCTTCCTAGGGCCGAGCCTAAGGGTCCGTAAAGGATAGGGAAATGGCAGGGCAACCAGCGCGCAAAGATGACGGCAAAGGACGGCCCAAGTTCTCGACCATCTCCGGTATGGAACTGGAAGAGTGTTACGCTGCGGCCGACCTGGGTGCGCCTGAGCCGAATCCGGGCGAGTACCCTTTCACGCGCGGCGTCTATCCCTCGATGTACCGAGGCAAGACGTGGACGATGCGGCAGTTTGCTGGCTTCGGCTCTGCCCGCGATACCAACGAACGCTTCAAGTATCTGCTCGCCAACGGCGGTCACGGCCTGTCCACAGCCTTCGATATGCCGACCTTGATGGGCTACGACGCCGATTCGGAGCGATCCCTCGGTGAGGTAGGCCGCGAAGGTGTCGCCGTGTCGACGATTGACGACATGGCCGTACTCTTCGACGGCATCCAGTTAGACGAAGTCACGACATCGATGACGGTGAATTGCTCAGCGTCGATCCTGCTCGCGATGTATCTCGTCGTCGCCGAGCGGCAGGGCTGCGATTGGAAAGACCTCGGCGGAACGATCCAGAACGACATGTTCAAGGAGTTCATCGCCCAGAAAGAATGGATCTGCCCGCCGGAACCTTCGCTGCGCATCGTCACCGACATGATCGAGTTTTGCACCAAGGAAGTGCCGCGTTGGCACCCGGTATCGATCTCGGGCTACCACATCAGAGAAGCCGGATCGACGGCGGTACAAGAGCTCGCGTTCACGCTCGCCGACGGCATTGGCTATGTGCAGGCCGCAGTTGATCGCGGCTTGGATCCTGACGAGTTCGGCCCACGTCTCTCGTTCTTCTTCAACGTGCACAATGACTTTCTCGAAGAGATCGCGAAGATTCGCGCCGCTCGTCGCCTTTGGGCGAAGATCATGCGCGAACGTTTCGGTGCGAAAACCGATCGCGCCTGTCTCATGCGTACGCATTGCCAGACCTCCGGTGTATCGCTCACCGCGCAGCAGCCGCTGAACAACGTTGTGCGTGTTGCGATTCAAGCGCTGGCGGGAGTGCTGGCCGGTACGCAATCGCTGCACACAAACTCGCTCGACGAAACCTATGCGTTGCCGACCGAAGAAGCGGCGACGGTCGCGCTTCGAACGCAACAGATCATTGCCGAAGAGACCGGTGTAACGAACACAGCGGACCCGTTCGGTGGTAGCTATGCGATGGAGGCGCTCACCGATCGTATGGAGGCCGAGGCGCAAGCCTATATCGATCGCATCGATGAAATGGGCGGCATCTTGCGTGCGATCGAGATCGGTTTTCCGCAGCGCGAGATCGCTGACGCGGCGTTCGACTTCCAGGTGGCTACCGATCAGGGCGACTATGTCACAGTCGGCATGAACGGCTATCAATCGACCGACCAGGGGCCTTCGATCGAAACGCTCAAGATCGACATCGGCATCGAGACTGAGCAGGTAGCTGCGGTTAAAGCGCTGAGAGAGCGGCGTGACTCGGCGAAGGCTCGAGCGGCGCTCGACGCTGTCGGCGTCGCTGCAGACGACGGAAGCAATCTCATGCCGCCCATTATCGACGCGGTGAGAGCATCGTGTACCGTCGGTGAAATTTCAGACGTATTTCGGGAGAAGTTCGGCGTATATGGCGACCCCGCCTGGATTTGATCCGCCGCACTAACAACTAACGTAGGAGGACACGGAGCCTTGTCGGAGACAAAGCTTAGAATTCTGGTAGCGAAACCCGGCCTTGACGGCCACGACCGAGGCGCGAAGATCATTGCACGCGCGCTCAGGGATGCGGGTTTTGAAGTTATCTACACCGGTTTGCATCAGACGCCTGAGATGATCGCAGAAGCTGCGGTACAAGAGGACGTGGACGCGATCGGGCTTTCGATTCTTTCGGGTGCGCACATGACGCTCTTCCCGAAGATTCTCGAAGAGCTCGGCAGCAAGGGGTGCGGCGATGTCCCGCTATTCGGCGGGGGCATCATCCCCGACGACGATATCAACGAGCTGAAGCGGCTCGGCGTGAGAGAAATTTTTACGCCGGGCGCGAGTACGCAAGACATCGTCAGTTGGATTAACGAAAACGTTTCGCCGCGCGACTAGTATAGTGTGCAGGCATTGCGGCCGCGCCCGATCATACAGGCTCGGCTCGGCCGCATAAGGAGGAGACCATTGTCCAACGCAGTCATAGTTAGTGCAGCGCGCACCGCCATCGGTACGTTCGGTGGGGCGCTTGCCGGAACCAATGCGAACGATCTCGGCGGGATGGCCGTCAAAGAGGCACTCTCACGAGCCAATACCGCCGGCGAGGCCGTCGACGAAGTGATTCTCGGCAACGTGCTCGCGGCAGGCCTGGGGCTCAACCCCGCGCGGGTCGCCGCTATGGCGGCCGGTGTGCCGAAAGAAGTCCCGAGTTTCGGCGTTAACAAAGCGTGTGGTTCGGGCCTGAAGGCTGTCGCTTTGGCCGCGCAATCGATTAGAGCGGGCGACGCCGAAGTCGTCGTAGCAGGTGGTTTCGAGAACATGAGCGGCGCGCCGTATCTGCTCGAGAGCGCGCGTTATGGCTACCGCATGGGGCACGGGGAGACGAAGGATTCGGTCATCGCCGACGGCCTGACTTGTCCCATCACACACACGCACATGGGCATCACGGCAGAGAACATAGCCGAGAAGTACGGTATCTCGCGCGAGGCCCAGGACGAATTTGCTCAGGCGTCTCAGTCAAAAGCCGGAGCGGCTATAGAATCGGGCGCACTGAGCGATGAGATTTTCAACGTAGAGATCCCGCAACGCAAGGGTGATCCCGTGGTCTTCAATGTTGACGAGCATGTGCGGCCGAAGACCAACGCAGAGGGGCTCGCCAAGCTGCGGCCGGCTTTTAAGCGCGACGGTGGTAGCGTTACTGCGGGCAACGCATCGGGCATCAACGATGGCGCCGCAGCGCTGGTCATCATGTCTGAAGAGCGCGCCAAGTCTGAGGGCCTTACTGCTTTGGCTGTGATTCGTGGCGCGGCAGCCGCCGGCGTGGATCCTGCGATCATGGGCATGGGCCCGTGGCCGGCCTGCGAGAAGGTGCTTGCGAAGACCGGTCTAGGTAAAGACGACATTGGCTTGTGGGAACTCAACGAAGCCTTCGCGGCTCAGTCGCTCGGCGTACTCTCGGAGCTCAAGCTCGACGCCGGCAAGGTCAACGTCAACGGCGGCGCCATCGCACTCGGTCATCCGATCGGTTGCAGTGGTGCACGCGTCCTCGTGACGTTGCTGTACGCGATGCAGAATCGCGGGGAGTCGCTCGGTATAGCGTCGTTGTGCATCGGCGGCGGCCAGGGCATCGCGTTGGCAATTGAGCGCGTCAACTAAGAACTCGACTAAGGCCGCGGTGGGCTCGACCGGAGCCCCCGCGGCTTTTTTCGACGTCGACGGAACCTTGCTGTCGGTTCAATCCGGTCTCCTTTACGTTCAGAGCTTGCGTCGCGAGGGCCTCTTGGGGCTTGGCGATCTGCTGCGTATTCTGTGGGGATACGTTACCTATCGGCTCGGTGTGATGAATATTGCACGTCTCGCCGAAGTGACGGGGCGTTGGCTCGTAGGTCGCAGCGAAGAATCGGTACTCGATCACGCGGCGGCTTGGTACAGAGACGAAGTGCACCAACATCTGCGTCCGGAGATCGTCGCGAAACTGGAAGGGCACCGCGCCGACGGTGACGTGATTGCACTTCTCACCAGCGGTACGCGCTACCTGACCGATTTCGTGCGCGAGGATCTCGGCGTAGAGTTCTCGCTCCACACGCAGGTAGAAGTAGTTGATGGTCGATTCACCGGACGCGGTATCGAGCCGTTTTGTTATGGACGCGGTAAGATCTTCTGGGCCGAACGGTTCGCGTCTGAGCACGGCATCGATCTAGCGAGAAGTTATTTCTACAGCGACTCCATCGTCGATCTACCGATGATGAAACGGGTTGGGTTTCCTGTGGCCGTGTACCCTGACGCGCGGCTTCGGGTAGAGGCGAAGCGACGAGGGTGGCCGATCATCGACTCGCCGTCTTCGCCGCATGCGACGCACGGTACCGGGTCGGCGGCATGAGTGCCGAGCGTATCGTCTGCCTCGTCCCGAGCCTCACCGAAACTCTGGTCGACTTCGGATTGCTCGACCGACTTGTGGGGCGAACGCGTTACTGCACCGAACCATCGTCTGAGATTGACCCGGTACAGATTGTTGGTGGGACGAAGAATCCGGATATAGAAGCCGTCGTGGCTCTGGCCCCTGATCTCGTCGTCATGAACGCCGAAGAGAATCGACTCGAAGACTATGAAGCACTCGCGGCGGCTGGGCTCACGGTGCACGTGACGCACCCGCGCACGGTGGTCGAGGCGGCGGCGATGCTGGGTGACTTGGGGCGTGTGACGGGCGCGGACGCCGCAGGAAGACGTCTCGAGCAGGCCTCCCTGGCAGCGCTGGCTGAAATCTCTCAGTCGGACTCGGTCCGGCGCCGAACGCCGGTGTTCTGCCCGATCTGGCGTAATCCTTGGATGACGTTTCACAGGCGTACGTATGTGGGTGATGTGCTGGCGGCCGTGGGCTTGGAGAACGTTTTCGGCGGTGAAACGGAGAGGGGGGCTGATTTTTTTGCGGTCGAACTCGAGACGGTGGCCGAGCGGAGCCCGCAACTCGTTCTTCTACCCGATGAACCGTACGTATTTGCCGCTGAGCATGCCCAGGAACTGGCCGATCTGAACATAGGGACGCTGCATCGGCTCATCGACGGCAAGGATCTGTCGTGGTACGGGCCGCGGCTCCCCGCAGCGCTGCGTCGGTTGGCGGCGCTTATGGCCCCTAAATAGCCTCTCCAGGTACCGATCGTGCACCTGGTACGCACACGCGCGAGATGCGTCGTTTGATTTTGGACTCGTGTAGCCGGAACTTGGCTACATGCGTGCGCACGGTAGCGACGCTCCGGCGTACCCATGAGCAACGGTTTCAGTAGGATCCCCCCACACAGCCTCGAAGCGGAGGAATCGATTGTCGGTGGAATCCTGCTCGACAACGAAGCCTTTGACCGAGTTGCCGACGTCGTGACTCCCGACGACTTCTATGTGGAGCGCAACGGTCGCATTTACGGAGCGATGCGCTCGCTGTCGGAACAAGGCCTTCCGATGGATACGGTGACGCTCGCGGATCGGCTAAAGCAACGCGATGAACTGCCGAAGGTTGGGGGGCTGGCCTATCTCATCGAGTTGACCGAGAAGGTCCCGACGGCCGCCAACATCGAACAGTACGCGCGCATCGTCGCCGAGAAGGCCACCGTGAGGCGCATGATTCGCGTCTCGACTGAGATCGTCGAGAAAGCTTACGCAGGCGGCGTCGAGATGCGTTCGTTTGTCGACGACGCCGAAAAGGCGATCTACGAGATCTCCGAAGACTCGGTGCGCTCCGGCCCCCGCAGGATCGATGCTTTGGTTGTGGATTCGGTGGCGAAGATCGAGACGCTGATCAAAAATCGTTCGTCGGTCACCGGCATCGCCACCGGCTTCGATGACCTCGACAACTTGACCGCCGGCTTCCAGCCTTCCGATCTCATCATCGTTGCCGGTCGTCCCAGCATGGGGAAAACAGCTTTCTGCCTGAACATTGCCGAGAACGCCGCGCTAGATTACGGCGCGGGTGTCGCGGTGTTCTCGCTGGAGATGTCGAGTGAACAGCTCGTCATGAGAATGCTCTGCTCGCAGGCGATGCTCGACTTGTCTCGGGTTCGCATCGGAAATCTCAGAGACAAGGACTTCAAGGCCCTGGCACTGACGGCAGGCAGACTAGGTACTGCGCCCATCTATATCGACGACACGCCAGCTCTCTCCGTGATCGAACTGCGGGCACGTGCGCGGCGACTCAAACGAGACCCCGACGCGAATATCGGTCTGATCATCGTCGACTATCTGCAATTGATGCGCGGTAACGGCGAAGACAATCGCGAGCAAGAGATTTCGAACATATCACGGTCACTCAAGGCATTGGCCAAAGAGCTCAACGTGCCGGTGGTGGCGCTATCGCAGCTCAACCGCGCGGTCGAATCGCGAGCCGACAAGAAGCCGATGCTGTCGGATCTACGCGAGTGCGTTCCGGGAGATACGCCCGTAGTCTTGAGCGACGGTCGCCGCATGATGATCCGCGATCTGGTCGGCAAGGCGCCTCGTGTCGTGTCCGTGACCGCGGGCGGCTCTTTGGTACGCGCCGAAACCGAGAAAGTCTGGAAGGTCGGAAAGCGTGCGATTACGCGTATCGAACTGGCCAGCGGACGAACGATCCGCGCGACGCGTGATCATCGTCTGTTGGGGGCCACGGGCTGGCAACGCGTTCGAGATTTACGTCCCGGTGGCTACCTGGCGCTCAGCAGGCGCCTTCCGGAGCCCGAAAACGCGCGCAGCTGGTCGCCGGAATCACTCAAGTTTCTCGCGCGGCTCGCCGGGGCGGGCAGGGTGCATTCGATTTCGAAAACAGGGGCACTGGAGATACGTTTCGCATTGCGTTCGGTCGATGATGCGGCCGAAGTCGCGGCGTTTGCGCGCAGTGAACTCGATGGCCGAGTGCGAAACGCTTCGGGCAAGAGCGGATCGCGACTGTGTACCATTCGCTCAGAGGTACTCGCGTCGTGGTTCGAGGACTTGGGCATCAATCACTACGTCGGCGGCCATATCGGTCTCCCACGACGCTTGTTTCGCCTAAAGACCACGGATGTTGCCCGTTTCGTTCGGTACTTCTGTGCCGTCTGTGGAAGCATTAGAGTCTCCGAGGGCGCTTCCGGGCCTCTATCGTCGGTGCGTTTCGTGGTGCCGGTACGATCGACCGCGGAAGCGCTTTCCGCAGCTTTCCTTCGCTTAGGGATCGTCGCCCACATGCGACGGGTCGGTCGGACGGACGGAAGCTTCGAGCATCATGTCTTGGTCCGCGGTGGTCGTGCGATCGAGCAATACGCGCGTAGCGTCGGTGCGGTTGCGTCGCAACGACGGGCTCTGGCGCTGGCTCGGCAGGCGGCGGCCGTGCATGCGGCAACCGAAGAGCTTGAAGCGGTGCCGGCGGCACTCTTGGCCGCCGGAGAAGAACAACTGCGCGCCCACGGTATTACCGAGAGTATCGCCGAAGGGGTCGGTGCTACCGGAGGGCGAACGAGACACGGTGCTTCTCGTAGCAGCGTGCGACAGGTTGCCGAGCGATTCGATGACAACGTGATGCGGTCTTGGTGCGCTAGCGACCTGCACTGGGATCGAATCGTTGCGGTCGAGCCCGACGGCAACGAGGACGTCTATGATTTGACGGTTCCCGGTCCGGAATCCTGGTTGGCCGACGGTATCGTCAGTCACAACTCGGGTGCGATTGAACAGGACGCCGATGTCATTGCGTTTATCTACCGCGACGAGTTCTACAATCACGATAGCCCACTGCAGGGCATCGCTGAAATCGTCGTTGGTAAACAACGCAACGGTCCTACCGGTACGATCAAACTTCGTTTCGATCGTGAGTACGCGCGCTTCCAGAACCTTTCTTCGCGCGATGACCCGGACTCCGACTACTATGGGGCTTCGAGCGAAGACTCGCCTCTCTAGCCGCCTGTCGAAAAAACCGCTCCCATCGTGGGGGATCTGCAACAGGCTGCTAGCCGCGCTCAGCTGCCTCGGTGCGATAGCGCTCGTAGGTCTGTAGGAGTGCCGCGAATCCCGATGCGTGCCGTACGCGTTCGATCTCACTAACGACCGCGCATGATGCGGCGCCGGCAGCAAACACCTGCTCTGCGAATTCCGATGTGACGCCGCCTATGGCAACCACTGGCAATGTGGAAACTTCAACGGCGCTACGCAGTGCTCCTACTCCGCGCGCATCGCGAACGCCCGCCTTGGTAGGACTGTCGTAGACGGGCCCGAATCCGATGTAGTCGACGAGCGCGGGATCCACCGCAGCCGCTTCGGTGGCCGAATGGGTAGAGAGGCCCAGCACGGCGTCGTCGGACAGCAGCTTGCGCGCTGCCTGCGGCGGGATGTCGGTGTCGCCCAGGTGAACGCCGGTGGCACCAATCGAGGCTGCGACATCGGCTCGGTCGTTGATGATCAGGAGGCAATCGCTGGCGCTAAGATCGGTGACGAGTCGCTCGGCCAGACGGGCGAATGCACCCGTAGCCATCGTCTTCGCACGCAGCTGAACGAGTCTTGCTCCAGCGTCGGCCAGCTCACGGGCAAGGCGCAATTTGGCTTCCTGCTCTTCGGCATCGTCCATGCCGACGTTCACGATGGGATAGAGCGCGGGGAGTACGAGGGGCATCGCGTGGTTCCCGCGCGGTGTCAGATGCGGGGCTTGGGGCGCAGGTCGATATCGAGATCGGTAATCTTCTTGCGCAAAGTGTTGCGGTTTATCCCGAGAATTTCGGCCGCGCGAAGCTGGTTCCCAGCTGTGCGCTCTAGGACGGCCTCTATCAGCGGACGTTCGACCATCTCGACGACGGTGGCGTGTAAATCGCGAGGATTGGCATCGCCGAAACCAGCGAGGTGCTCGCGGACCTTCACCGAAATGATTTTTTCGAGAGAGCTGGTCGTGTCGAAGGTCGCTCGGCCATCTTGGTCTTGGAGCGGGATATCAGCGGCGGTAAGGATTCGGTTGGGCCCCAGCGCGGCGGCCCTAATGAGGACGTTCTCCAGTTCACGTACGTTGCCCGGCCAGTCGTGCGAGGCGAGTACACTCAGTGCGTCCGGGGAGACGCCGCTGACTTGGAACTTGTGGGTGCGGTTGATGCGATCGACGAAATAATCGACGAGGAGCGCGATGTCTTCACGGCGCTCGCGCAGGGGCGGAACGTCAATCTCTACGACTTTCAGCCGGAAGTATAGATCCTCGCGGAACTGGCCTGCTTTCGCCTCGCTGCCCAGCTCCTTGTTCGTTGCGGCGATGATACGGCATTCGGCCGGCAGTAGTTCGTGACCGCCGACGCGCGAAAACTCGCGTTCCTGCAGGACGCGCAGCAGTTTGGCCTGGAGTGCGAGCGGCATATCAGAGATTTCGTCGAGTAGCAGCGTGCCGCCGGCAGCCAGCTCGAACTTGCCGATGCGCCGATCGGTTGCGCCGGTGAAGGCCCCTCGCTCGTGGCCGAACATTTCGCTTTCGAGCAGATCGGCCGGAATTGCACTGCAGTTGACCGCCACAAACGGGCCCTGCCAGCGATCCGAGTAGGCGTGCAGTGCGCGCGCGATCAGTTCCTTGCCTACACCACTCTCGCCCTGGATGAGCGCATTCGCCTTGCTCGCAGCGACACGACCAATCGTCTTGTAAATCTCCTGCATCGCTGAGGATTGGCCGACGATCTCTTCACCCGGTTTGAACTCCGCGCGGGTCTGTTCTTGTAGCCGTCCGAGCTTGTGCTGCATCGCACGTCGTTCGAGCACCTGGCGCGCGAGCAAACGAATGGCATCGAGATCGAACGGTTTGGTGATGTAGTCGTACGCGCCGCGTTTAGTGGCTTCGATGGCGTTGGCGACGGTTGTGCGGCCGGTGATGATTACGATTGAGGTCTCTCCGCCGCCGTCGACGTACCTACTGAGAAGGTCCAGCCCGCTCTCGCCCGGCAAGTTGATGTCGATCAAAGCGAGATCGAAATCGTTGTTGTCGAGTAGGTCGGAGGCTTCTTCAGCGCTGCCGCACTCGGTGCATTCGTGCCCGTCTTCCGAAAGAGCCGCGCGAATGATCGTTCGCACGTCCGCTTCGTCATCGAGTATGAGAATCTGTCCGCTTTCGGGTTGGGTCATGTGCTCTCGTTGCTGCGCGCTTTGGCCACGGGTAGTAGAACCCGAAAGCAAGCACCGCCGCCAGCGATGTTTTCGGCGTTGAGCTGTCCCCGATGTGCCAGGGTGATGTTTCTTGCGATTGCCAATCCTAGGCCGTGCCCTTCGCCACTGCGACTGAAGAACGGGGTGAACATCTGTTCGGCCGTCTCATCGTCGAGTCCTGGCCCATTGTCCCGGATTTCTACGGTGATGTATCGGTGGCTGTGCGAAGCAGTAGTAACGTAAAAGCTCGTTTCGATGCGCGTTGCAACTTCGACTCGGCCCGAGGTTGCGGGGCAAGCGGTAATCGCATTCTTGATGATGTTGAGAAAGAGCTGTTGCAGTTGCGCACTGTTGCCTTCGATTTTCGGAAGGCTTGGGTCGAATATGGGCACCAAGCACACGTGTTTCTCATCTCCGCGGGTCTTCTCGAGCAGTAGCACCTCATTGAGGACGCGGTGGATGTTGGTTGGCTCCATCTGCGGACCTACGGCGGATAGACCGAGCAGTGTCTGCATCAGATCCGTCATGCGGTCGGACTGCCGCACGATCATGTTGGCATATTCGGCGAGCTCGCTATTGGCGTCAAGTTTCTTTGCCAGTAGCTGTGCCGCCCCACGGATACCCGATAGCGGATTGTTGAGCTCGTGCGCGACGGTCGCGATCATGCGATCGAGTTCCTCAACGCGTGTGTGTGCGACTTGATCACGTTCGAGTCGGTGTCGTGTGGTTAGGTCGTGCAGAGCCAGGAGAGATCCGTGTCGATCTCCGTTGGCATCGCGCAGCGCCGAGACGACGGCAACGACATCGATGCCTTCACCGGGGCCCACGCGGCCTTCGTTTCGGACGCTCGTCTCGCCCCCGGCGTCGACGCGTACGAGGAGTTGCATGAGCCAGTTGCACTCGGCGAACGCGACCGCACCTAAGGTATCGACGAGCGAACGCTTCGAGCGACCGAGTATGGCCTCGGCCGCGGGGTTCACGTATACAATGCGGCCCGCCGGCTCCAGCACGACGATGCCGCCGACCATATTCGCCAGCACGATCTCGGGATCGATGGGGGCTGCGAGGTTTTGGAGGCTGCGAGTCAAAAAAATGTCTTGTCGAAGCGGCCGGGCAGGTCCGGCAATGCGACCGCCGGGATGCTACCATGAGCCTCCAGGAGGTGCCATGAACCGTATAGGAGAAGGATATGACATCCATCGGCTCCAGCCGGGGGGGCCCCTGCGGCTGGGCTGTGCGGATGTGCCGGCCGATGTCGAGGCTATAGGCCATAGCGACGGCGACGCGTTGGCACACGCCGTTTGCGATGCACTTATGGGGGCGGTCGGCGCCGGCGATATCGGCCAGCACTTTCCCGCCGGCGATGCTCGTTGGCGCGGCGCCGATTCACGCGTATTCCTCGCCGAAGCAGTTCGCCTGGCTGCAGAGGCCGGCTACGAACTCATAAACATTGACGCGACCATCGGGCTCGAGAAGCCGAAGCTTGCGGAGCATCGAGAATCGATCCGAGCGGCGCTTGCTGAGGCGCTCGGTTGCGATCTTGATCGCGTGTCTGTGAAGGCGAAGACCGGCGAGGGGCTTGGACCGGTCGGTGAGGGCGAGGCGGTCGAGGCGCGTGCCGTGGTTTTACTCTCGCAGCAAAACCGGGGTAGCCAGAGGGGGCCTCGCGGGGAGAGGTAACGGCCGTCGACACGACCGCCGGCATGTTTTCGTGTGAGCGGGCCGGCGGTTCGGCTCAGGCGGCCATCTCGCTTGTAGCAAAGCCCTCTTCGTCGTAGCTGAGTCGCATGTCTTTGCCGTTGATCGTCGTGTCGAGTGAGACCGAGCGTCCCCACAGGCGATACGTGTACCCCAGCGTCTTCTCGGCCTGACCTAGTTCGAGTTCGCGACCGTCGAAGGAATGACCGAGTAAGATATGGCGTTTTCCCTCGTGGTCACCGTCGATGACCTTGATGATTGGGATCGAACCCATGCCGACGCTCGTGACCAAGGCCTCGCGAATCTGTTGCCAGCCTTGCTCGTCTGCGATCTCGGTGACCACGTAGTCGTTCTTGTTGGTGCCGAATTCGAACAGTCCCAGTCGTCGGCAAAGGTCATCGTTCAAGAAGCGGCGCAGGAACGAACTGTCGCGCTCCGATTCGCGTGCCTGGTAGATGGCGTCTCTGCCGGCTGTGTCCTTTCTATGGTCGGCCGGCTCGTCGCCTTCGTAAGATTTGTAGATGTAATCCCATATCGTGAAGCCCAGGTGGTAAGGGTTCAGTTCGCCGGGGTGGGGGCGAAGCACCTGATTGTGGTGCACCATGAACTCCAGGCGTAACTCGGGCGGAAGCTCGAGGTTCGACATGATCTGGTAGTGCCAGTAGCTGGCCCAGCCTTCGTTCATGATCTTCGTTTCGATTTGCGGGATGAAATATTGCGCCTCTTCGTGGACGATCGTTAGCAGATCCTTTTCCCAATCCATCAAAAACGGATTGTAGTCGCGGATGAAGAGCAACAGGTTCGCGTCCGGTTCGATAGGGATGCGGCGCAAATCGGGTTCGATGTACTCTCGCTGTGTATGGATCGTTCTGTTTGGGTCGTCCTTTGGGAGCGAGGCTTCGAAGGCTCGCTGGCGCTGCTCGTCCTGGGGCAGTCGGCGTACCGTCATATTACGCGTGCATTGCATCGACAGTGCGTGTGCAGCGTCGAGGATGTACTCAACACGATCCACACCTATGCTCGGATCTTCGACGTAGCTCCGCACGCGCTCTGCGTGCGACTTAAAGCTCGAAAGCGTGAACTCGGGCCGGGTGTGGGAAAATGTGAAGTTATTCTTGAAGAAATCGTTGTGCCCGTACACGTGGGCGATCGTCAGAACGTTCAGGCACAGTGAGTTGTCTCCCATCAGGTAGGCCAGGGACGGGTTCGAGTTGATGACCATCTCGTAGGGGAGACCCTGAGCCCCGTGGTCGTAGAGTGTCTTCATCTTTTCGAACGACTTGCCGTACGACCAGTGCGGGTATCGCGACGGCATGCCGGAGTAGGCCATGTAGCCGAGCATCTCGTTGTGGTCACAGACTTCGAATTCTTGCGCGAAGCAGTCCAAGCCGTAGGCCAACGCGAGTTCGGTAATGCGCTCGTCGTAGCGCTTGAGTTGGTCGAGGTCGACGTTCACTGCGAATCCTCACGGTCTCGACTTAGAAACGTTTTGAAGCTGGGCCAGATATCTTCTTTGCGCTCGATGAGAACGGTCTGGAAGTTCTTCGCGTCGATCTTGCGGAAGGTCTCGATGAGCGAGCTGCCATAGTAGCCGGCTCCTCTCGGTTTGATCTCGCCGTAGCCGAACAGGTTAGACACCTCGCATAGGTCTTGCGCGGCCTTGATGGCGTTGGGCGTGTCCGATCCGAAATTGTCGCCGTCTGAGCAATGGAACGCGTAGATGTTCCACAGGTCGGGGTGGTATCGGTCGGCGATGATCTCGAGAGTTTTTTGATAACCCGACGAGACAAAGGTGCCACCAGCTTCGCCCTTCGAGAAGAACTCTTCCTCTGTGACTTCCTTTGCCTCTATGTCGTGTGCGACGAAGACTACTTCTACGCTGTCGTAGCGTCGGGCGACGAACTGGTAGAGCAGGTAGAAGAAGCTGCGCGAAAGATACTTCTTCGTGGTGTCCATCGAGCCAGAGGTGTCCATGATGCAGAATACCACCGCGTTGGATTCGCGATGGATCTCGGTGGTGCGGTGCTTGTATCGAAGGTCCTTCTCGTGGAATGGCAGCCTGCCGTCCGAACGCTCGCTCGGTGCGCCGTGGCGAACGCGCTGGCGACGAAGTTTCTCTTTCACTGTCTTGCGCCTGTCGAGTCGTACGCGCAGTCCAACGTGGCGATACCCCTTCCGGCGGGTTTGCTTAATGGTCTCGATAGCAGCGTGTTGCTTGCGTTCCATGTCAGGCAGCTCGAGATCCTCGAACATGATGGTGATCAGTTCTTCTACGTTGACCTCGGTTTCGTAGTAGTCGACTCCGGGTTCGTCGCCGCCTTCGCCGGGTTGTCCCTGGCCGGGCTTCTGCTGCTTGCCGATCACGTCACCGCGTTGGGTGTCTTCACCGGCGCCTTCGCCTACCTGACCGTCGTTGTTCCCGTAGACGAAGCGGTACTCCTTGATCCCGCGTATCGGCACTTTGACGATGCGGTTTCCGGAGCGACCGATGATGGATTCGTCGGCAATGATGTCCGCGATATTCTCGCGGATCGACGAGCGAACCTTCGCGCGATGGCGAATGCGATCGCCGGCACTTCGGTCCGCCGGGACCTCGCGCTTAGGTCGGAAGAGCCCGCTCACGACGCGACCTCAGTCCTTCCAGAGGTTGTTCGCCGCGTACTTGAGGACCGTATCTACGCAGTGCTCGCAGTACCCGTTCTCGAGCAGGTTCTCGACCATGCTCTCGTACTTCTTCGACTGGTCGGCATCGCGTGTGGTTGCGCGCGTCACAATGCGGCTGAGCTCGCGGACCGAAGACATCAGCTTTTTCTCGATCGCTTCTTTGAGAGGCTTGTAGCTCGAGTAGCTGATCTTTACCCCGCGACGCGTACTCGACCAGAGGTAGGAAATCACGTCCTGTCGGAAGCCTTCTGCCGAAGAGCCGATTATGGCAATCTGCTCTTCGATCGACTTCAGGAAGCCCTCGTCGGGTTCGAGTTCTTCGCCGGTCGCTCGATCCTTTACCTTACCCTTATTTACAAACGCCTCGGCATGGTCGAGGTAGTTCTGGAACAGAGTTTCGGCCTGCTCTTCGTAGGCGTACACGAAGGCCTTCGTGATCTCCTTCTCCAGAAGCGCCAAGTATTCTTTGTGCAGAGTGTCCTGAAGGAACTCGAGATATTTCTTGCGGGTGTCGTCGGAGAACTCGGCATCGCGTACACGGCTCACGAGAGCCTCACGAACGCTGATTGGATTGATGCATTGCGCGCCGGCGTTCTCAGAGAGCGCTTCGTCCAGTGCCTTCATCACGAATCGAGTCGAGATACCGTCCATGCCCTCGCGCTGAACTTCTTCGCGAAGCTCGGCGATGTCGATCTTCTTCGTGCGACCTTTCTCTACGACCTCATCGCCGTTGTAGATCTTGAGCTTGGTGACCGGGTCGCATTTGGATGTCGGTTCGAGGCGCGAGAGAATCGCGAACATCGACGCCGTCTCGAGCGTGTGCGGAGCGATGTGTGCCTGGAAATCCGAATGGTCGATAATCTTCGAGTATATCTTTACCTCTTCAGAGAGGCGCAGGTTGTACGGAACCCTTACGACCACGATTCGGTCGAGAATCGCTTCGTTCGTATGGTCGGACTTGAACTTCTGCCACTCGGCTTCGTTTGAGTGCGCGCCGATGCATACGTCGACGTAAACCATACCGTGGCGGCCCGGTGCGGGAATCACCTTTTCTTGCGTAGCGGTGATCATCGCGTGGAGATACTCGGTGTCGTTCTTGAAAACTTCGATGAACTCGCACATGCCGCGGTTGGCCACGTTGAGCGCGCCGTTGAGATCGAGCACCCGTGGATCGCCTTCCGAGTACAGGTCTAGCTTAGAGATGTCTTCGCTGCCGATGAGTACCGACGTGTCTTGATTGTTTGGGTCCACCGGCGGCACCACGCCGATACCGATGCGCTCGCGTTTGGAGTAGCGATAGGTGCGCACCGGGACTTCTTCGTAGCGTCCACCGTATTCTTCTTCGAGACGGAAACGGCAGACGGGGCAGAGATCGCCCTCGATGTGCGTTCCGAGCATCTTCTCGAACTCGTTGCGTAGGTGCCGTGGAATGAGATGGAGCGGTTCCTCGTGCATCGGGCAGCCCGCGATGCCGTAGAACGGCGGTGCTTCTTCTAGTGCAGATTCGATCTTCTCGATCAACGACGTCTTTCCGGAGCCTACAGGTCCCATCAAATAGAGGACCTGGCGAGACTCCTCGCCCTTGAGAGCCGCGGAGTGAAAGTAACGGACGATTTGATTGCAGACCTTCTCGATTCCGAAAAACTCGTCAGAGAAGTATTTGTAGATCTTGTTTGTGCCTTGAATCGGAGTGGTCGCTGATTCCGTCTCCGGAATATCTTCGGCACCCTTGCTGATGATCAGATCGTAAATGCGCGAATGCGCGAGTCTTGGCATGCTGGGGTCGATCTTCACCTTCTCGAGGTACTCGAGGAAAGTGCCTGTCCATTCGTCACCGGCAGACAGTTTGCGATCGGTTCTAATCAGTTCCTCGAAGCTTTCGGTTTCTGCGCCCATAACATCCGCTCCTTAGGATTGCGGGAAGTTCCGAACCCGCAATCGACCGCTTGTTGGTCGTCAGGTATTAGACGGCCGTCAGTCGATAACCTTGCCTCCGAATTCCACATATCCACTCAACACGTCCATCTTGACTCCGGCTGCAGTTACTCGTTCTCGTCGTCTTCCTGTTGTTTGCTTCGATGGTCGCGGGGCTCTGCGATTGCTCGTTGCACATGCCCAGTGAAGACGTCGCTTTCACAAAAAAAGTATGCGCTACGAGGAACCGGCGGGCAAGACGGGATGTGTCAGGAAACACGAATGTGGGTCTTTGAGCCTTTGGTGCAACGCATTAACCAAAAGTTGGAATCTCGTTCAGTGCGCGAGTGCTGTGTGGGTGTGCAAAGTACCGTGCCACTTTTTGTGTGTGTGGTTGCGAAACGCGGCAATCGATCGTTTCTAGTACACGTTTTAGTGTGTTTTGCCCGCCCATCTGCGGGCGAGCGCCTACGCGGCGCGGTCGGGGAAAAATTTCAAAAACTTTTGCCCCAAGTGTGGGTTGACAAGTGGGGGTGGCGGCGATTCGCGCGATACTCGATCTGCGCGCGCGCAGGTTGTGCACAACGAAGGCGACAAGCGTTGCAAGGGGCCCCTTCGTTTTGACCCGCAACCTGTCGCGTGGTTCATTCGACCGTATGTCGGAGGTACGCACTCGTTTCGCACCGAGCCCCACGGGGTTTTTGCATCTCGGGGGAGCACGCACCGCGTTGTTCAACTATCTCTTCGCTCGCCGTCACGGCGGGAGCTTCGTTGTGAGGATCGAAGACACCGACCGTGCGCGATCGTCGGACGAGTTTGTGAAAGCGATTCTCGATGGATTGGCCTGGTTGGGGTTGGAGCCTGATGAGGGCCCGTATTTTCAGAGTAAGAGGCAGGAGATATACGACGCGCGCATTGCCCAGCTGCTTGAGGCGGGCGCTGTGTACCATTGTTTCTGCTCTGCGGAGGATCTCGACCTCAAGCGCAAACAAGCGCAGGCAGAGGGCAAGAAGTATCTCTATGACCGCACATGTCGAGATCTTGGCAGGACTCCAGCAGCGGGCGAGTCTGCGGTCTTGCGATTTCGAATGCCCGTCGACGGCGAGACGGTGGTGCACGACCTCGTTCGTGGCGACGTCCGTTTCGACAATACCGAGCTCGACGATCTTATTCTGGTACGCTCCGACGGCAGCCCGACGTTCCATCTCGTGGTCGTCATCGACGATATCGACATGAAAATCACGCACATTCTGCGTGGCGAGGACCACCTTACGAACAGCCCGCGTCAGGTTCGTATCTTCGAGGCACTCGGAGCTCGGCCGCCGGCATACGGGCACCTTCCGCTGATCGTTGGGCGCGACCGCGCGCGCTTGTCTAAACGTCACGGTGCCACCGCTGTTGATGCCTATCGAGAACAGGGCTACCTGCCGTCGGCGGTAATCAACTACCTGGCCCGGCTTGGGTGGTCGCACGGCGATCAGGAGATCTTCTCTCGCGCCGAACTCGAGCAACTCTTCGACGTCGACGGGGTAGGAAAGTCTGCTTCTGCCTTCGACATGGAGAAGTTCTCCTGGGTGAACTTTGAACACATGCGTGCGCTCGATGATCACGCGCTTGCCGATGCGGTCTCTCCGTATCTGGTCGGCCGCGGGGAAACCGAACAGCCGCGCGACTATCTCGCGGCAGCGGTGGGCCAGTTAAAGGAGCGCTCGAAAACGCTCGTCGAGCTTGCGGACTCGCTGCACTACTTCGTATCGGACGACCTCCACTACGACGCCAAGGCCGTGGCCAAGTTCTTGGACGAGGACGCCCGTGTACGTCTTCAGCAACTGCATGATGAACTGGCCCAGCTAGAGGCTTGGGATGCCGAGGGCGTAGAGGCGACGCTTCGTGCGGTCGTCGAGAGGCTGGAAATAAAGCTGGGACAACTCGCACAACCGGCCCGTGTTGCGCTCACGGGTGGGACCGTGAGTCCGGGCATCTTCGACCTCTGCGCGGTGCTGGGCCGCGAACGCACCCTAGCGCGACTCTCTACGGCTGTACGGGGGGTCGACGCTTCGTCGTGATCTCTGCGGTCGTGTCGCGTAGCGGCGCGACGCGAATCAATTCTGTCCGCGCAGCAGGTTCAGAGCCGAGCCGGCCTTGAACCAAGCGATCTGATCTGCGTTGAGCGTATGCCTCAGTTCGATGGTATCGCTGGTCGCGTCGCTGTGGTGCAGTACGGCGGTGGCATTCTTGCCCGGTTCCAGGTCGAGCACTCCCGCCAGCGATAGCTCGTCATCTTCGCGAACCTTATCGTAGTCGGCTGCGGCGTTGAAGGTAAACGGAAGGACTCCCTGCTTCTTTAGATTCGACTCGTGGATGCGTGCGAAGCTCCTCGTGATGACTACGCCGGCACCGAGGTGCCTCGGGCTCATCGCCGCGTGCTCGCGGCTGGATCCTTCGCCGTAGTTCTCGTCGCCGACGACGAACCATTTTCGGCCCGCAGCCTTGATGGCCCGTGCGACGTTTGGAGTTGCTTCTTCGCTTGCGCCCGAGATCGGATTGCGTGTGGTGCCGCGCTCTCCGGTCCATGCGCGAATCGCCCCGGTAAACATGTTGTCGCTGATGCGATCCAGGTGGCCTCTGAAACGCAGCCACGGACCAGCGGGGCTGATGTGGTCGGTCGTGGTCTTACCCTGCGTTTTGAGCAGAAGCGGCATGCGGTCGTATTCGTCGGCCTTCGGCGGTGCGAACGGATCGAGTAGTGAAAGCCGTTCGCTACTTGGATCGACGGACACCGAGATCGATTCGCCATCGACCGCGGGCGCGGCATAGCCGCCGGCCGTCGAGAGAAAACCGTTGGCTGGAACTTCGGGCGCGGGCTTGGGCGGAGAGAATTTGAGCGACTTGCCGTCTCGCTCGAGTTTATCGGTCAGTGGATTGAATTTGAGACTCCCGGCCACTCCGAGCGCAAAGACGATCTCAGGGCTCGCGATGAATGCGAGCGTGTCAGGGTTCGCATCGTTGCGGCCGGGGAAGTTGCGGTTGAACGACGTGACGATCGAGTCCTTCTGTCCTTTCTGGATGTCGTCGCGCTTCCATTGCCCGATGCAAGGGCCGCAAGCATTGGCCAGGACACTACCGCCGACGGACTCCAATGCCTCGAGCTGCCCGTCACGCTGGATGGTCTCGTAGATCATGTCGCTGCCGGGGCTGACGAGCAGCCGGCTGCTCATCGACATGCCCGCGTCGGCGGCCTGGCGGGCGAGGTCAGCCGCTCTCTCGATGTCTTCATACGAAGAGTTTGTGCAGCTGCCGACCAGTGCCGTAGAGATTCTTTCCGGATAGCCCTCGCGGTCGCAGTCAGCGGCGAGCTCGGAGATCGGCCGCGCAAGGTCGGGGGTGTGTGGTCCCACCACGTGGGGTTCGAGTGTGGAAAGATCGATCTCAACGATTTCGTCGTAGTAGTCTTCCGGCTTGCCGGCGGTCTCTTCGTCAGCGGTGACCAGCGCCAAATTCTGTTGCGCCAACTCTGCAAGCGCTCCGCGTTCGGTGGCCCGAAGGTAGGTTGCCATGCGCTCGTCGAAAGGGAACACCGAGCAGGTTGCACCGAGCTCCGCGCCCATGTTGCAGATGGTTCCCTTGCCCGTGCACGAGATACTGGCGGTGCCAGGGCCAAAGTATTCGAGGATCTTGTTGGTGCCGCCCTTGACGGTCAGCAGGCCGCAGAGCTTGAGAATGACGTCTTTGGGGGCTGTCCAGCCCGACAGCTCGCCAATGAGCCGTACGCCGATGACCTTCGGGTGGAGCACTTCCCAAGCGAAGCCCGCCAACACGTCGACGGCGTCCGCGCCGCCGACTCCGATGGCACACATGCCCAGGCCGCCCGCATTCGGTGTATGCGAATCGGTTCCGATCATCATGCCGCCCGGGAAGGCGTAGTTTTCGAGTACGACCTGGTGAATGATGCCCGAGCCGGGCTTCCAGAAACCGATGCCGTACTTCGACGAGACCGACTTGAGAAAGTCATATACCTCGGCGTTCTGGCTCGAGGCTCTCGCGGTATCGGCCGCAGCGCCAACGTGGGCTTGGATCAAATGGTCGCAGTGTACGGTTGCCGGTACCGCTACCGTGGCGCGACCGGCCTGCATGAACTGGAGCAGAGCCATCTGTGCCGTCGCGTCCTGCATGGCCACGCGATCCGGACGAAGTTCGATGTAGCTCTCGCCGCGTTTGAGTTCCGAGCCTTGGGGGTCGTCGAGATGGCCGTAGACGATCTTCTCGGCCAGCGTGAGCGGCCGATTGAGCCTGCTGCGCACCGCTGAGAGGCGTCCTTTCATTGTTTCGTAGATCTCGGAAACGAACTGCGGCGTACTCTCGATTGTCGGCATCCCTGCTTGCTCTCCTCGGTTGTGGCCCAAATTTGGCGAGAATCGGGCGGAAAAATGGCTGGATTTCCTTTTTATCGCACAAACAGCCGGGGATGTCAGGGAACAGCACCGCCGATGAATGAACTCACGAATGGCACCGTCATACCCCTGAGTGCTGCAGGTGGCTGCAGAGCAAGGAGGCCGACGATGAAAGCTACCGCGACCCGATCACCCACAGTGAAAACCCTCGTCAAAGCCCATGCGCTGGATTGGATTACGGCGGCCCTGGCGGCGACGGCTGTTGCACTGTTTATTCTGGCCATGGCGCGTGCCGCGGGTGCTGCGTCGTCCAACCAGGCGATGCGAATCGGCGACTATGAGTCGGAGAGGCGGACACGGGCCGAAGCGGTCGGGGCGGATTTTGAGCGAGCGCTGCGCAAAGTCGTCGCCGATCTCGACTACACCGTCGAAAGTTTCGAACGCGTTTTCGAGCATGACTTGGAACGCCTCGAGCGTGGCGTTGATGCCGCGTTTGACGACTACGAGCGCGACGGAGACCGCCGTGCGTTCGATCGTCGCGTGAAGGATTTGGAAGTACGGCTGGCTCAGGTCGGCAAGCGCATCGATAAGCTGGCTAACGCCGTGGCGCCGGGGCGCACCACCCGCGCCTACTGAAAGAAAGCTACGTTGCTCATGCCGAGCTGGTCTCTTCCCCGGCTCGGCATGGGCAACGAGGTATTTCGGCCGCGCTAGTTCGCCGCAATACCGAGTTCTTCGTCGATCAGGCTGACGAACATCTCGAAGGGCTGCGCCCCCGTTAGCATCCTACCGTTTACGAAGAACGCCGGTGTGCCGCTCACGCCGAGTTCTGTCCCCGCCGCAAGATCTTCGTCAACGGAAGTGTCGTACTTGTCGGAATCCAGGCAGGCGTCGAACTTGTCGCGATCGAGCTTGAGAGCGTCGGCCAAATCGGCGAGTTGCTCCTTGTCGAGACCTTCGGCTCCCCAGAGACCGTCGCTGTAGTCCCAAAACTTGTCTTGCTCGCCCGCGCAACGGGCCGCGCGCGCCGCATCGCGGGCGAAGGCGTGAAAGGGCAGTGGGTAGTCACGCAGTACGTAGCGAATCTTGTCTCCGTACTTCTCGAGTACCTGCTTGAGCGTGTCCTCTGCGTCCCGGCAGTACGGACACTCGTAGTCCGAAAACGCGATGATTTGGATGGGGGCGTCTTTGCCACCGCCACGAGAGGCGCGCCCCGCATCCGAAATGTCGATGCGCGGGATCTCGAGCATCACTTTCGTCGTGAACTTCTTACGCAGTTCTATGACGAGTTCTGTACGGTGTTGCCGCGCTTGTTGTTCGGTAATGAACTCGGCGATACGTGCTCGTACATCATCGAGCGAAGCCTCGCCGAGTTGCGCTTTGCTGGCTTCATAGACCTGCGTGATTTCCTCATCGGTAGGTGGCGTCAGCTTGGCGGTGATCTCGATCTGCTCGAGTTCGCCTTCGCTAATCTCACGTGCAGCCGCTTCCTTCTCGAGCAACTGTAGAGCGATCAACGATTCGAGCGCGCCGCGCATGAGTTGGTAGCGGTTGTTGTCGAGCTCGATGAGCTGCGGGCGAATGAGCTTCTCTAACTCACTACGGGTGATATTGGTGCCATCAACCGTTGCCACGACGTTGTCGGCGGCTTTGGCTGGGCAAGCGAGTAGCAGTAGGGCGAGTAGGGTGGCGACCGGTTTGAGCATGATCTCTCCTCGCAGCACGGTAGGCTGCGTCGGTGTAACACGCGGCTTTTACCGCAGCAGTCCGGCACTTTCCGCCGCGATCTAGGCCAAGTCAATCCATCGCACGAAGCGGGTGCCGCTCGACTATTGATGTGCCGGTTCAGCCGGTCTTGGCTCTGTTGACCCGTGGCTAGGAGCATCATAAGTAAGGCGTCTTGTCACGGGCGCCCATTCGCGGTCGCCGGTTCCGCTCGGCCCCTTCGTCTAGTGGTTAGGACGTCGGCCTCTCACGCCGAAGACACGGGTTCGAGTCCCGTAGGGGTCACCACCGGTAGTTGGTGGTTAGGGTGGTAGCGGCTTCGTTGGTAGCGGCTTCGTTGGTAGCGGCTTCGTTGGGCGTGGGTCTCGCCGCTCGCTGGCTCGCGGCTCATAACCGTGACGCGGTATATTGGGGTTTTGGTGCCGTACTTTAATTCGGTGGTGCAACCGGAGCTTGATCGGTTGCGGCCCGATGGGGTGGCCAATCAGACGGCACGGTTTACGCTCGATGCCGATGTTCTCGACGACAGCGTGGGGGCTGCCGAGAAGCTGTCGGCCTGTGGGCTTGGGGCGCTGATCATCGGAGTCGCAACCGAATCGTTCCCGGGCGGGCTCGAGTTGCTCGAACAGGGCATGAGCCGGCTGGCCGAAGCGACAGAGCTTCCCGTCATCTCCGCGACGCATGCGAACTTCGCCGCTCTAGAAAAGATCGGGGCATCGCGCGTGGCGTTGGCAACACCGTTCGACGACGCCGGCAACGAACACGTACGCGCGGCTTATGAAGCGCAGGGATTCACGGTCGTCGCCTCCAACCTTGCGAGCTACTGGCAGGCTCTACGTGCGCTCGATATCTCGTGCGCCGTCGAGGGCTACGGTCGATTGCTCGCTACGGTCTGAGCCATTCTCCGATATCGATGCAAGTCCTAGACGCCGGACTATCGCGTACACTTGGGCGCGTCGCTTTGTTTGCGAGTCGAGCTTCAGTTCTTGACGGCGGAGCGATACAATCCATTCACTGTGTGACGCGTCGGCGTATGTGGGCGGCGCGCGTGTTGCTCGGACGAGGGTAGGCTAATAGGTATGCGGATTGAGACTCAACGCGTCACGCCACTACGAGACACGTTGTGGAGCGGAATCGAGAGCGCACTGGGAGCGCTGGGTTTTGCGGTGGTTGTGGGCGCGACGATCGCTGCGACCCCGGTGTCGATCAGCGCGGGGCCTTTACCGAGCGCGTGCTCACAACCCGTCTCGACAGGTTCCACCCCGACGGCGAGCGACTGTCTCTACATTCTCCAGGCCGCCGTGGGTACGCAGACGTGCATCCCCGAGTGTATCTGTGCTCCAACGGGCGCGCTACCCATTACGGCGTCGGATGCGTTGGTGTGCCTCGCAGAGGCGGTTGGATCAGGCCCCGGACTGAACTGTCCCTGCTCGTCGACCACTACGATGTCCCCGGTTACATCGTCCACGTCGATGTCCACGACCACGACAACGACTATTACAACGACGACGGCAAGCGTTACGCCCGCGTCGTCGACGACCACAACCTTGGCCGATCTCTGTGACTTCGTGGACAGCTGGGGCAGCCAGGGGTCGGACGACGGCGAGTTCAACACCCCCGTAGGCATCGCCGTGAGCGACGACGACTCGCTCGTCCTTGTTGCTGACTCACTCAACGACCGCATTCAGGTCTTCGATTCCGACGGTGTATTTGACGAAGAATTCGGAACCTCGGGATCCGATTCGGGCGAGCTCGATCGCCCCCGCGACATAGCGCTCGATAGCGATGACAACGTCTACGTTGCAGACGGAGACAACCATCGGATCTCGAAGTTCTCCGATACATTCACCTTCGTGCGGGTCTGGGGCAGCCTTGGCTCGGACAACGCCGAGCTGAGAACCCCGAAGGGGATCGCCATCGATGATTCCGATTTCGTCTATGTCGCCGATTCGGTCAACGACCGCATTCAGGTGTTCGATGAAGATGGCGATTTTATTCGTAGCTTCGGCAGTTCAGGAACCGGCGACGGAGAGTTCGACGATCCCCGCGGGATCGCCATTGGATCGGGCGGAGACGTCTACATCTCCGATACGGCGAATTACGACATAACGCGCATGAGCACGACGGGGACTTTCCGGAGTAGCTGGGGGTCGGAAGGGACCGGCAACGGCGAGTTCGATCGCCCGCGCGCCGTGGCCATAGATGACGATGGCAATGTCTACGTGGCCGATCGAGAGAATCACCGTATTCAGATCTTCGATGCGACTGGCACGTTCCTCTCTCGGTTCGGATCGCAGGGGACGGGCAATGGTGAATTCGATACCCCAGCCGGCATCACTGTGGATTCCACGGGCACACTCTACGTGTCCGATACCGACAACCATCGGATTCAGAAGTTCACCTGCGTGATCCCGTGATCGACGCGTCGGCCTAGCCAGTCAGCGGTCTCGCCGGGCCAAACAAGCGTCTTTGCTCACAGCGTCGTCGCCATGCCGCCGTCGACCGGGATAACCGTACCGGTTACGTATGCGCCGGCACGAGAGCCCAGATACAGCGCAACGCCGGCCATATCCTCCGGCTCGCCGATGCGCCGCAACGGTACTGTGGAAATAATCGCCTCGCCGAACTCGTCGAGTGTCGCTTTCATCATCTTGCTCGGGAACGGTCCCGGCGCGATGGCGTTGACCGTGATGCGATCGCGCGCCAGCCGTTTCGCCAGTGTGCGTGTGAGATGGTGGACGGCCGCTTTGCTCGAAGAGTACGCATAGGTCTCGAGATCCGGCGCGTGCAGGCCGTCGACCGAGCCCGTGTTGATCACGCGTGCCGGAGCATTGTCGGCGGCCGCCTTCTTGAGTAGCGGTAGGCATGCGACCGTCAGATGGAAGATCGCCTTCACGTTTAGCGCCATAACCTTGTCCCAGGCAGCATCGGGGTACTCTTCTATTGGAGACCCCCAGTTGGCGCCTGCGTTGTTCACCAAGACATCGAGCTTGGCTTCGGTCTCGGCCTGCGCCGCGGCGAGGGCCTGGCAGCCCTGCTGCGTTGAGAGGTCGGCGACGATGGCCGAGCAAGACCCGTACTTCGACAGTTCCGCGACGGCCTCGCTGCAGGCCTCTTCGCTGCGAGAAGCGATGGTTACGCGTGCGCCGTGTTCGACAAAGCCGCGAGCGATCATCAAACCGATGCCGCGCGATCCGCCGGTTACGAGAACGGTTTTGCCTTCCACCGAAAAAAGGTCCTTCACGTGATGCCTCCTGCAGCGGGCCTGTCCGCCCGCGTTCGGCCGGCACTGTAAACCGATCGTGCGCGAACCCGAAACGGCCTACCGTATGGTTCGGGCGAGCCGCCCATGATACGCGTCGCCGAATGGTTCGCAGAGCGACACGGCACATAGCACGCGTGGATTCTCGTATGGCGGCGGTCATCGAGGCTGTGGGTCCCTGCCGGATGACGATGCGTCGCGGGCGCTATGCGGCCCTGGTGCGCGCGATCGTTGGACAGCAGGTATCCACGGCAGCGGCGCGTGCGATCTACGAACGGGTGCGCTCGGCCGGCGGCGGCTATGTTACAGCGGAGCGACTCGCTGATCTTAAAGACCCGGATCTGCGTTCTTGCGGTCTATCGCGACAAAAGATCTCCTATGTTCGAGATCTCACGGAGCGCATCGGTGACGGGCGGCTTCGGCTCGACCGCATGGCGGCACTCGACGACGAGGCTGCCGTCCAAGCACTGTGCGAGGTCCGGGGCGTAGGCAAGTGGACGGCCGAGATCTTTCTGATGTTCGTGCTCGCCAGACCCGACGTGTTGCCGATCGGAGACCTCGGCGTACGCCAGGGCTTCATGCGTGTGTATGGGCTGCGCAAGGAGCCGAGCGCGGGGCGTATGCACGCCATCGCGCAACCGTGGCGCCCATATCGCAGCGTAGGGAGCTGGTATCTCTGGCGTGCGCTCGAGACCCAGTGGGATTGATGGGGTTGAGTCGACGATGAGCGTTCGCCGTGCCGACTGGATCCTCCTTGCCTGCCTCTCCCTCGTCTGGGGTACGTCGTTCCAGTTCAACAAGCTGGCGGTGGCCACGCTACGCCCGGAGGCCGTGGTTACGATTCGGCTCGTTCTGGCGGCGGTCATTCTCATTCCGTTGGTCTATGCGCGCGGCCATCGTCTGCCTGGGCGTGACCGTCGCTGGTTCTCGTTTATTGCAATGGCCGCCCTGGGCAATGCGCTTCCGTTCTATCTCATCACCTGGGGCCAAGAGGTCATCGACAGCGGAGTAGCGGGCATCCTGATGGCGACGATGCCGCTCACGACAATCGTTCTGGCGCACTTCTTCGTTGCCAACGAACGGATGACGCGTCGCAAGGGTGCGGGCTTCTTGCTCGGTTTCGCAGGAGTTTGTCTGTTGGTCGGTCCTGAGTTCGTGCTGCAACTCGGCGGCGGTGCCAGTCGATTGGGGCGTCAACTAGCGGTCGCGGGAGGTGCCGTTGGCTACGCGGTGAATACCATCATCGCGCGACGGTTGCCCGAAACACCGCCACTGGTTACCTCGGCGTGTACGCTGGCCGCCGCTGCCGTGATGATGCTCGTCGGCGACGCGGGCGCCGTAGTGGGGGGCCTGGCCGCTGCGAGCGCCAAATCAACATTCGCCGCGATGTGGCTCGGGTTCGCTTGCACAGCGATCGCGATGCTCATCTACTACCGCATTATCGCTTCGGCAGGTGCGTCGTTCGTGGCGATGATGAACTATTTCATTCCGGTCGTGGCGTTCATCGGCGGGGTGTTCGCCTTGGGCGAGGCGGTGTCTGCGCGGGCAGTGGCTGCCCTGGTCGTCATTCTGGTCGGCGTCGTGCTGGCGGGACGAACCAGTGGCCAGGTCCGCTGAACGACCGCGCTGGGCCGCATGCATTCTGCGTTTCTCCGGTTTCTCCCACACGGGGGAGTTCGCTACGCCCGCAGGCGCTGTAGTGAGCTCCCCCGTTGCTTTTGGGTTCGTCGGCCCCTGTTGTCTGATCGTCCGCGGCTTTTACAGCCGCGCTGGATGTGTCAGCTTGCTTCTTGGCCGGTCCCACCGGCACTACCGTCGATGGCCGAGCAGTCTAATGCGCGTCGGGTCTCTTTGGATCTTGGCGAACTCGTCGATCTCGAAATGCAATTGAGAGCGGATCGGCGTACCGATCAGGTTGAGGTTCGCCGGCGCGACGAGCGGATCGGACGCGAGATCTGTGCTGAGGGTGATTTTTCATCGCGCGCCTATGTTCTAAAGCGCTGGCTAGAGGCGCTGCATCCGTCCGGCGCCTTGACCCCCGGTCGTCGTCTTGCTGCGGCGTATCGTCTCGGCTCCTACTTGCTCGTTGCTCTAGGATTGATTTCGGGGGCATCGGCTGCACTCGCGCTGTTGCGCTACGATGGCGGTGATCCGGTAAACGCGGTCTCCTATCTGGCGGTCTTCGTGGCGCTGCAGCTCCTTCTCTCTGCTGCGGCGATCATCTCGATGCTTCCGGCTCGTGCGCGTGGTCGGCTCTCTCCGCTCGGTCCGCTGCACGCGGCTATGCGTGAACTGGGCGTGAGGCGTGCGGGGTTCGACGCGGCCGTCGAGCGGCTCGGCGAGACCGCCGGCGCCGATACCGGCGCGCTCAAGGCTTGGAGCGCTATTTATGGTGAAGCGGAGCGCTGGCGTCTGCTCGCAATCACGCAGCGGGCAGCGGTGGCGTTCAACGTCGGTGCTCTTGTCGCGTCACTGTACGCGGTCGCCGTCCGCGCGCTCGCCTTCGCCTGGAGTACGACACTGGACTTGGACGCGACCACGGTGCATCGCGCGACCGCGTGGATGAGCGCGCCTTGGGGCTGGGCGAATGATGCAGTTCCGACACTCGATCTCGTAGTAGCGAGTCGCTATTTCCCGGGCGGTCAGTACGATCCGGCACTGCTTGGGGATTGGTGGCCCTTCCTCCTTGCCTCGCTCATTACCTATGGGTTGTTACCGCGTGTGGCGCTGTGGCTGGTGGCTGAGCGACGCGGACGTCGCCTAGCCGCAGCCATCGCGTTCGATCATGGCGATGCCCGCGCTGTCTATCAACGCTTGACCAGTGGTTGGGAGGGCGATGTGAGCCGTGACGGTGCCGCGACGGCGGCCGGAGTCGTTCCGCGTGCATCAGCCTCTTCGATCACAGGTGTGTGTCGCGCTTTCCTGTGGGCCGACGTGCCGTTGGCCCACGGCGACGTGGAAACTCTGGTCAAACGGCGCACCGGCTGTCGCGAGGTCGTGGTTGCGAAGGACTTCTCCGAGTCTAGCGATATCGATCTGGCAGTCGAAGATGCGCTGGTCGTCGTTGCCGAAGCGTGGGAAGCACCGACCCGAGCGCTCGGTCGCTTTCTCGCGGACCTGCGTGCGACGGTGCCGACGTCATCGCCGATAGTGGTGTTCCTCGTCGGCGCTCCGACGTCGGTCGAGGTGGAGCTACCGGTTAACGAGGCTGATGCCGCCGTCTGGCGACACTACCTGGCAGGACTCGGCGACCCCTACCTGTTTGTCGACGATGGGGCCGACGGGTGAGCACTCGCGCGTACGAGGAACTCGCCCGTTTCGCCGTCGTCGGACGCGTAAACAAGGGTAAGTCGAGCATCGTCTCGACGTTCACTGAAAGTGACGGCGTACGCGTAGATTCCCTTTCCGGTTCGACGAGAGTCTGTCAGGAATTTCGCTGGCATGTTCGTGGCCGAACGCTCTACACGATGATCGATACCCCCGGTTTTGGGTCCGCCGGCGCAGTTCTCGAGTGGCTCACTGAGCGAGAGACATCTGCAGCCGATCGTCCGCGCTTGGTTGAGCGGTTTGTGGAGACTTTCTCATCGGGCAAACAGTTCCCGGAAGAATGCGAGTTGCTGCCGCCGATTCTAGCGGGGGCGAGTATTATCTACGTTGTCGATGGGTCGAATCCGTACCGACCGAACTACGAAGCCGAGATGGAAATTCTGCGCTGGACAGGGCGACCTCGCATGGCGCTCATTAACCGAAAAGGTAGCGACGACAATGAGGCCGAATGGCGCCGAGCGTTAGGGCAGTACTTCAGCATCGTGCGTGTGTTCGACGCGCACAGCAGTGGGATTGACGAGAGGCTGGCGCTTCTACGCGCCTTTCGTGAATTGGATCCGTCGGCCGAAGCGGCCATGGATCGGGCGATCGCGACAGTCGAACAAGACTGGCTCGAGCGACGTAGCCTTTCGGCGCGCGCAATCGCCGACCTGCTCGTCGACACGCTTACGATGAGGATGGAGAGGCCGGCGGGTGACCATGACTACCACGGGGATTACAAGACAAAAGAGTCGGTGTGGATCGAGGAGTTCAGAGCCGTTATGCGCGAGCGCGAACGGCGCGAGCGGCGCGACGTGGAATTGCTCTATCACCACGACGCACTCGAGCGCGTCGAGAGTGAGCTGGCCGAAGATGCGATCACGACCGATTTGTTCTCGCGCAAGACATGGCGGGTTCTCGGCTTGGACCAATGGCAGCTTGCGCGCGTCGGAGTCGTTGGTGGCGCGGCGGTAGGCGGTACTCTCGATGCAATCACCGGTGGAACGTCGTTCCTTACCGGTACGGTGATCGGAGGCATGGTCGGTGGGCTGTCGTCATACTTCGGCGTGCCCAACGCAGCGCGCGTTGAGATCGTTGGTCGCCCGCTGGGCCAACGGGTGGCTATCGTTGGGCCGGTTACCGATACGAACTTTCCATGGCTCGTACTCGATCGGGCCGTGCTTCATCACGCCGCCGTTAGTGGTCGCGCACACGCGGTGCGCAACACGCTGGTTCTCGGCGAGGGTAATGGAAACGTGCGCGTTGGACCGAGCGGTGCAATGGATGCGTCCGAGCGCGGCGCATTAGGCTCGATCTTCAATCGCATTCGACGCGCGGGAGCCGCCGATGCAGAGGCATTGTCGGCACTTGCTTTGCGTGTCGAGGCGATTCTGGAGCGATTGGCGGTCTGACCTCGGACCGCATTTGACACTTCACGTTGCAGAAAGATACTTGCGGCATTCCATCTTCGGCGGCGACCGCTGCCTCACTAAGGGGTCAAACACTATGATCGATTGGAGCGAGCAAGGTCTCATGATGCGAGACGCATTTCGAAAGTTCGTCGAGAGCGAGATTGCGCCGAACATCGAAGAACTCGAATACGGCGATACGCCTCCGTACGCGGTGTTGCGCAAGATGTACAAGACCTTCGGGATCGGCGAGATAGCGCGTGCACGCTTCGAGAAGCAGATCGCCAGAGACAAGCGCATCGCCGCCGGTGAAACGGTTGCCGACAAGAAAAAGGATGTGGATCCTGCCGAGGCCGCCGAGACAGCGGCGATGCAGATCATTCCGATTATCGAGCTCTGCCACTACTCACCGGGCCTGATCACGGCCATGGGTGTGAGCGTGGGGCTGGCCGCGGGCTCGATCATGTCGAAGGGGACCGTTCGTCAGAAAGAACGTTGGGGGCTTGATCTTCTCACGCTCGACAAGATCGGAGCCTGGGCCATCACCGAGCCCGGGTCGGGGTCCGATGCGTTCGGTGGAATGAAATCCGTTGCGCGTCGTGACGGCGACGATTACGTGCTCAACGGCAGCAAAACGTTCATCACCAACGGTCCGTACGCGGACACGATCATCTTCATCTGCAAACTCGACGACGGCGGTCCAGTCGAAGAGCGCAAGGTGCTGACCTTCGTGGTGGAAAAGGGCATGCCCGGCCTCGTTCAGTCCAAGCCATTGCGCAAGATGGGCCTGCACTCCTCGCCCACAGGGGAGTTGTTCCTGGAAGACGTACGCGTCACGAAGGAACACCTGCTCGGCGAGACGGAGGAATCACCGTCTCGCGAGGGGGCGAAGGACAACTTTTCGACCGAACGAAGCGGTGTCGCGGCGATGGCGCTCGGCATGGTTGAGCAGGCGCTCAAACTCAGCGTCGAATACGCGCGTGCGCGCGTGCAGTTTGGCAAGCCGATCGGCGACTATCAGCTCATTCAACTCAAGCTGGCCAAGATGGAAGTGGCGCGCATGAACATCCAGAACATGGTGTTCCGGCACATTGAGATGGTCGCGCACGGTAAGAAGCCAACATTGGCCGAAGCGTCGGCGATGAAGTTGTACGCCGCCCAGTCCTGTATGGACGTGTGCCTCGAGGCGGTACAAATCTACGGTGGCAACGGCTACATGTCCGAGTACCAGGTCGAGCAACTGTGCCGCGACGCGAAGGTTCTTCAGATCTACGCCGGTACTGACGAAATGCAGACCATCCATATCGCTCGCGGGTTGCTCCAGGACGGTGCCTAGCGCAACAGACTGCGCGCGCGGCTTGATGCCTCTTGATGCGCGCGACGGCTGAGGATACTGACGCAATGAACTTTATCGCACCGATAGTTACCGTGGTTGTGCTGTTTGGGTCGCTTGCCGTCGCCGACGACAGCTCTCCTGCGGCGGCGTCGGTGGACACCGCTGGCCTGATCGAGAGACCGAGCGCGGAGGAATTCGACGAGGCGTTGCCCACCGGCGGAGCGCTTTCGGGCGAAGAACTCTACGACCGCTTCTTGAAGAATCGCCGCCAGCTTGAATCGGCCTATCAGGAGAGTCATTCGATTTCTTTGGATCCAGCCGGCAACGCCCAAAAAGTAAACTTTTGGCTGAAGTGGCGTGACTTCCGCGATGAGAATGACGAGCCCGTCGACGATGTCGAGACGAAGACGATGCTCAAGCTCACGGGCCCGTTCGAGATGCGCCACACCGGTTACCTGTACGTCCATCATGATGAAGCTTCGGACGAGCAGTTCATGTACTCGCCGCATCGTGGACGTACCGCTCGCATGTCGCTGTCGGGACAGACGATTGCGGGAACCGATTTCAGCTTTGATGACTTCCTGCTCACGGTCGACAATGTCGAAGATGGGCATTTCAAGCGCCTTCCGGACGATGAGATCGCCGGCGTCAGTGTCTACGTGGTTGATGCGGTGATGAAGTCGTCTTCGCGTTCCAGCTACACGCGCAGCATGCTCTGGCTCGAGAAGGAACATTACGTGCCCGTAAAGGCCCGCTATTGGGATTCGGTCGGTGTGATGTCGAAAGAACTCACGGCGCCGATCGACAAGATCAAGGAGTTCGATGGCGCTTGGGTCGCGACCGAAAGTACGATGCGCAATCTTCTCGAGGAGACTGAGACGGTGATGTACGTCGACAAGCTTGATCCGAAGGCTGAGCTCAGTGACTACGATTTCAGTTTGTCGCACCTCGAATACAAGCCGTAGCGATCGCTTGGCTTCAGGCTTTCGTGCGAACGAGCAGCGCCGGTAGAAGCGTCAGGTCCGCGCACAGGCATAGAAACATGGTGACGGCTGCGAGTCGCCCCAGTTCACGAAGCGTAGCGAACCCCGACAAGCCAAGCACCAAGAAGCCGGCAGACAGCATCAACGACGTAACGACGATCGGCCTGCCCAGTGTCTCGATGCAGCGAGCGGCGGCGGCGCTGCTGTCGAGCCCGATCGCCCTGTGGCGGTGGTAGTCCACGAGAAAATGCGCCGTGTCGTCGACCGCGATGCCCATCGCGATGCATCCTAACAGGCTCGTTGGTAGTGACAGCGTGCCCAGGCCGGCGCCGAGTAGGCCGAAAAACATGAGAACGGGAAGGATGTTCGGTAGCATCGCTAACGCACCCAACTTTACCGACTTCATCGCCAGAGTGATCAATACGAAAATGGTAAGCGCGGCGGTGCCGACGGCCGTGAATTGATTGACGGCGATGCTGTCGGCGTTGTGGCTAAGCAGGAGGGCGCTACCGGTTACCGTCGCGCGAAGTGACGAGGGGACCCCTACGTCGTCTATCGCGGCGATCAGCTCGCTCTCGAGCGCGCGTATGGCCGCGGATCCACTGTCCGCGGTGCGCACGATAATATTGGCACTGCTTTGGTTGGCATTTGCGAATGGGCGCATGCGCGTCTTGGGAATGATCAAGAAGAGGTCCGATACCTCGCCCTTCGTCGCGGGTATGACGGCGGCCTTCGGATCGTCATACTCGAATGCCCGATTGGCCTGGCGCAGCAGATCGACGGCTGAAAGGGTCGACGTAACGCCTGGCAGCGAATCCAGGCGCTCTTGGAGGCGCTCGAGAATGCGAAGAGTATCGGGTTCTCGGAACGCTCCAGCGATGCCACTAGATAGGCTTACGTAGATAGGCACGGGCCCCGCGAGAACTTCACCGATCGTATCGAAATCCGTGCGAATTCGAGAATTGCGGTCAAAGAAGCTCAGGTAATCCGTGTTTATTTGTATTGTCGGCAGAGCCGCGAGGGCCGCGATACCGAGTGCTGCCCAAACGCCGAGCGTGCGCCCGGGGTGGTGTAGCGCAAGACGCTGACAGCGATGGAGCATTCGGTCGATCGCGGCGGGCAACCCCCGGCGGGCGCGTTCCTCGTGTGCCTTCGTCGTGCCACGGCCCGTGCGCTCGGTAAGCGATAGGAACCCCGGCAGAGCGGTGAGCGAGAGCATGGTGACGATCGCGATCCCCATGACGGATAGCGCCGCCAGCTCTCGAATGGCTGGGGTTGACGAAGTTGCGAGTGCGATGAAGCCCGCCATCGTCGTGACGCTCGCGAGTAGTACCGGTGCGCGCACGCGTTCGATGCACGCGCGTACTGCCTGTCCCGGCGTCTCGTCGCTGTCGTAACGCGCGATGACGTGCACCCCGTACACGCTGCCTACACACAAGAGCATCGGTCCAAGCACCAAGGTGATGATATTGAGCGTCGCGTCGGCGAGGGCGATGTAGGCGAAAACCCAGAGCATGGCAACGGCGCTTGCTGCGACGGGTGCCGCTCCAGCGAGCGGGCGACCGCTCGCGAGCCACGCTACCAGCGCGCCGACCAGCAACGCGATCGGGATCAGCGTGAGCAGATCGTGGACCATGATGTGGTAGGCCTCTGCCTTTATGTGCTGCCGGCCGGTCACATAGAACCGACGCGTTGCGTCGGAGTGCTCTGCGAGGATGCCTTCAATGCGTTCGTTGATACCCGCGGTGACGTACTCCCGATCGCTCATCGTTCGCATCGCGACATTGATGGCCGCCGATCGGCCATCCGGCGATAGGATCGAGCGCGAGAATAGCGGATGCTCGAGTGCACGACGGCGAAGGCTCAAGAGCTCGGCCGTCGACGATGGGATCTCGTCGACGAAGCGCCGGATCTCGAACAGGTCGCGCTCGTCGTCGTATGCAGGGACGGTTGTCTCGACGATACTCTCGATAGATCGGACGCCGTGTATGCGGCGGATCCGGTCCCCGATCGCGCGCAGCGCGGCGAGGTGGGCGTGTGTGAAAACGTTGTCGGTCTGCATGGCGACGACGAAGAGGTCATCGTCGCCGAAATTCGCGACGGCATCGCGGTAGGACGCCAGGCCTGGGTCGTCGGCCGGAATCATCGGCTCTTCAGAAGGGTCGAGCGCGATACGCCACTGTCGGGCCTCTAAGTCGTAGAGCCCGGCGCCGGCGCCGACGCTGAGCAAGACAACGAATAACGGCGTGAGCCAACGCATGCGCGCTCCGACGGCGGGACGCCAAGCGAACAATGCGGCGATCGCAAAAAATCCGGCCGCAAGTAAGCCGACATGGGCAACGGAAAAACTCATCGCCGCGGTCTCTCGTGATCGTTTGTCGGCACTGCTTCGCTGACCTGTCCAACTGCGCCACAACGGGTATGGGACACCAGGGCCTCGCTGGCGCAATGCGCGTTCGGAGGAGTACTAGGAATGGCTTTCATTGAGATTGTTGCACCCAACCGAGCCGATGGCGAGGTTGCCTAAGTCTACCGTTATATGGATGAGGTCGCGGGCGGCCTGGGTCAGCTTGCGAAGATCGTTCAGATGTTCAGTCTGCGTGCCGGGTCGATGCGGCACATGATTCGAAACTGGGAGCTGAGCATGTGGTGCGGCGAGGAGCCCCGCCATCAGCGCGAACTGGTCGCCGCCATGGTCTCGCGCCACAACGATTGCCACTATTGAATAGACGGCCATGAGGCATTCCTGCAGGCTGCAGGAGGACAAGCAAGCCGTGTCGTTGCACTTCTGGAAGATCAGGTCATCGATGCGACGCCTCTCGAAGGCGCGTTGGTCTAACTGACGCGCAAGGCAACCGAGGCGCCGGCGTGTTTGTGCCCTGCCAATGGCGAGCCTTTGCGTGTCCTAGATGT